>Ga0224508_10001531_pt1 | contig 20677 bp, 23 predicted proteins | sample SF_Jan12_sed_USG_4_FD_170157 | JGI IMG/M metagenome (GOLD analysis project Ga0224508, IMG submission 170157) | Sediment microbial communities from San Francisco Bay, California, United States - SF_Jan12_sed_USGS_21 | ecosystem: Environmental > Aquatic > Marine > Sediment | place: USA... | reverse complement strand
CTTGCGCATGAACTTTCCGTAAACCGGGTGCTTCACTTTACGGTCCACTTGGACCGTAATGGACTTATCCATTTTATTGCTGACCACTTTGCCGGTACGTTCTTTTCTTAAGTTTCTTTCCATGGCGCTAATTCTCAATTTTTTGTTTGGCTGTCAACTCTGTATACATTCTGGCGATCAACTTCTTGGTTTGCTTGATCTTGACCGGATTCTCAATGGGAGAAATGGCATGTGCAAATTTCAATTTTTGCAAATTCTCTTTCTCAGAAGAGATGCGCTCATGCAATTCATCTATGGAGAGTGACTTTATTTCTGAATTCTTCATAATACTATTATCCAACGTAATCCGGTCGTACTACAAACTTAGTTTTAATGGGCAGTTTTTGGGCTGCCAGCCTCAGGGATTCCTCAGCTAATTCCCGGTCAACTCCTGCAGATTCGAACATAATGGTTCCGGGCTTAACTACTGCTACCCAGTATTCCGGGGCACCTTTACCTTTTCCCATCCTTACCTCCGCAGGTTTCTTGGTAATAGGCTTATCCGGAAAGATCCGGATCCAAACTTGTCCTTCTCTTTTCATGGCCCTGGTTACCGCAATACGGGCTGCCTCAATCTGTCTGCTGGTGATCCAGCCTGATTCAAGGGCTTTCAATCCGTAAGTGCCGAAGGCAATAGTATGACCTCTTTGGGCAATGCCTTTTACCCGGCCCTTTTGCATTCTGCGGAATTTCGTTCTCTTAGGTTGTAACATTACTCTATCATTTGACTGCTAAACGCAGTGATATCAATCTATCTTCTTTTTCTTTTAGCCCCGCCATCGCGCTTACGACGACCCATATCTCCTCCGGTTTTGCCGATATTGGGAGAAAGATCTCTTTTTCCAAAGATCTCTCCGTTGAAGATCCAAACTTTTATGCCGATTTTTCCATAAACCGTGTTGGCTTCGGACACGGCATAGTCAATATCCGCCCGCAGGGTATGCAGTGGGATTCGACCGTCTTTATATTGCTCAGAACGGGCCATCTCGGCACCGCCTAATCGTCCTGAAACTTTAATCTTGATTCCCTGAGCCCCCACACGCATGGCACTTGCTATGGCTTGCTTCATAGCCCGGCGATAAGAGATCCTGGCTTGCAGTTGCTGGGCGATGGATTCCCCTACCAATCTGGCATCCAGTTCAGGTCTTTTAATTTCAAAAATATTGATCTGAATGTCTTTCCCGGTGATCTTCTTAAGCTCCTCTTTTATCTTGTCCACCTCGGCGCCCCCTTTACCGATCACTACTCCCGGCCTGGCGGTGTGAACAGTCAAAGTGATGCGTTTTAAGGTGCGTTCGATGACGATTTTAGAGATTCCGCCCTTAGGTATACGAGCACGTATATAATTGCGAATCTTGTGATCCTCAACGATCTTATCGGAAAAGTCTTTGCCACCATACCAGTTGGAATCCCAACCTTTTACAATGCCAAGTCTTAGACCTATTGGGTTTACTTTTTGTCCCATTATAACTTATTTAGAATCTTCTTTTTCTTCAGAAACCTCAGCTGCCACCTCCGCTTTGTTGTCTACCACCAGGGTAACATGATTGGAACGCTTCCTGATACGGTGCGCTCTTCCCTGAGGTGCCGGTCGCAATCTTTTTAGAATGCGAGCACTGTCTACAAAGATCTCTTTCACGTACAAGTCTGCTTCTTCCAGACGTACCTCTTCATTCTTTGCTTGCCAATTGGCAACGGCCGACAACAAAAGCTTCTCTAAGCGGGCTGCACCCACTTTAGGTTCGAACTTCAAAATGTTCAAGGCACTATTAACAGACTCACCTCTGATCATATCGGCGACTAAGCGCATTTTACGAGGAGAGGTGGGCACATTATTTAGTCGAGCTATCGCTTCCATATTCAATTATCTTTTGCCTTTGTCCTTCTTAGCCACGTGACCCCTAAAATTTCTGGTTGGCGCAAACTCGCCAAGCTTATGCCCCACCATATTCTCCGTCACGTAAACAGGGATAAATTTATTTCCGTTGTGCACCGCAAAAGTATGACCCACAAAATCCGGGGATACCATAGACCTTCTTGACCAGGTCTTTATCACGGACTTCTTTCCGGATTCGTTCATATTATCCACCTTTTTCTCCAGGCGGAAATCGATATAAGGTCCTTTTTTTAGTGATCTTCCCATTGCCTAAGCCTTATTTCTTAATTATAAATTTATCGCTGTATTTCTTCTTAGCCCTGGTCTTATACCCTTTAGCATAAAGACCTTTTCTGGATCGAGGGTGACCTCCTGAAGCCTTACCTTCTCCACCACCCATTGGATGATCAACAGGGTTCATAGCAACTCCACGAACCCGAGGTCTGCGACCAAGCCACCGGTTTCGCCCCGCCTTTCCCAGGCTTACATTCATATGCTCCGCATTGGAAACGGTACCTACCGTGGCCATGCAGGTGTTCAACACCATTCTCATTTCGCCAGAAGGCAACTTCAAGGTAGCATACTTACCTTCCCTGGCCAGTATCTGTGCATAAGCTCCAGCGCTGCGGGCCATGGCAGCACCTTTACCGGGCTTCAACTCGATATTGTGAACAATGGTACCTAAAGGAATTTTACCTATAGGCAGGGCATTACCCACCTCTGGAGCTACTTTATCACCAGACACCACTGTTTGACCTACTTTAAGTCCTTCAGCTGCGATGATGTAGGACTTGGCGCCGTCGGCATAATACAATAATGCGATCCTCGCAGATCGCATGGGGTCATACTCAATGGACTTAACCGTGGCAGGAACGTCGAATTTGAGTCGCTTGAAATCAATCTCACGCATACGCTTCTTATGACCACCACCCATGTAGCGCATAGTCATCCGACCGCTATTATTTCTGCCTCCAGACCTCTTGTTGGGCCGCAACAGGGACTTTTCAGGTTTGCCTGCGGTTATCTCATCAAAACTGGGCGCCATTCTGTAGCGCTGTCCTGGAGTTACTGGTCGTAATTTTTTTACTGGCATCTTCTTATTACCTATCGATTATACTCCACTATAAAAGTCGATCACTTCACCATCGGCTACTTTCACAATAGCTTTTTTGTAGGAAGCCGTCCTACCCGTGATGAGGCCAGACTTGGTGAATCGAGACTTGGACTTACCTTGATACCTCATGGTATTCACGTCCTCGACCGTTACCCCATACATTTGTTCAATTGCTCGTTTGATCTGGATCTTGTTTGCATTCATGCTAACCACAAATCCATAGCGGCCTTCTTCGTTCAAGGCCGAGATCTTTTCAGTAACCAGTGGTTTAATCAATACACTCATTTAAGTAGGGTTTCAATTTTTTCAACAGAACTTTCACTGATTAACAAATTGTCGGCATGCAGTACCTCGTATGTATGCAAGGTATCTACTGTGGTTACCTTGGCCTTGGGCAAATTCCTGCTGGAAAGAACAATGTTCTTGTCTGCTTCCGGAAGCACCAACAAGGTTTTCTTGTCCTGCAATTTGAGCGAGGTCAACAGTTTTAGGTAGTCCTTGGTCTTAGGAGCGTCAAAATTAAAATCCTCCAAAACCTTAATGCCATCTTCTTTGGCTTTATAGCTAAGGGCTGACTTGCGGGCTACTGATTTAAGTTTCTTATTTAATTTAAAGCCGTAATCCCTGGGCCTAGGGCCGAAGGCCCTGCCTCCTCCTCGGAACAGAGGAGATTTAATGCTACCTGCACGTGCCGTTCCCGTTCCTTTTTGTCGTTTGATCTTGCGGGTCGATCCGACTATATCCGCCCTTTCCTTGGCCTTATGAGTCCCTTGCCTTTGATTGGCCATATATTGTTTGACATCCATATATATGGCATGGTCGTTGGGCTCAATGCCGAATATCTCATCGGCCAGATCGATTTTTTTTCCGGAGTCCTTACCGCTGTTCTTGTATACTGAAACTTTCATGATTATTTCTCAAGTATCACCGTTGAGTTCTTGGCGCCTGGTATTGCTCCACTTACTACTATTAAATTTTCCTCCGGCATGATCTTTAGGACTCTCAGGTTAAATACCTGTACTCTATCACCTCCCATTCTACCGGCCATCTTCATGCCTTTAAATACCCTCGACGGATATGATGCAGCGCCGATGGAACCGGGGGCTCTCATGCGGTTATGCTGACCATGAGTGGCATCGCCCACACCAGCGAAATTATGCCGGCGAACAACACCTTGAAAGCCTTTTCCTTTTGAGGTTCCAATGGCCTCTACATAATCGCCTTCTTCAAAGAGACTGCTGACTTCCAGGGTCTGACCCAAGGTCAATTCTTCCTCTGAGTTCAATTGGAAATCACGAAATTCCGCCAGCTTCAGTTTGGGTGAAGTCTTGGCCTTCTGAAAGTGACCTTTCATAGCCTTAGTGGTGTGCTTATCCTTGCGCTCACCCCAGCTAAGCTGCACAGCCTCGTAGCCGTCCGTTTCCTTGGTTTTGATTTGAGTTACCACGCAAGGACCTGCTTCAATAACCGTACATGGTATATTGCGCCCGTTCTCATCGAACAAGCTGGTCATGCCAATTTTTTTTCCAATTATTCCAGACATTTTTCTGAATTTTTGCCTTTCAATTTCTCTCCTATCTAAGCCCTGCCACCCCCTGGCCTTTAGCAAAGGACTGCAAAGATAGCAAATAATTAAATGTAACCAAAGTTCAAGATTTCAAAACCCCAAAAAAAAGAACCAATAGATTTTAGGGTATTGGTTCTTTCCAAAAGGTCTTGGATTTCTTATACTTTTATCTCCACATCTACCCCACTGGGCAGCTCCAATTTCATCAACGCATCAACAGTTTTGGTACTGTTCGAATAGATATCAACTAAACGCTTATAGGTACACAGCTGAAATTGCTCGCGAGACTTCTTATTCACATGAGGTGAACGAAGAACGGTGAATTTTTCCTTGACAGTAGGCAGGGGAATAGGACCGCTTACTACTGCTCCGGTGGTTTTCACTGCGCGAACGATCTTCTCGGAAGATTTGTCGACCAAATTGTGATCGTAGGACTTAAGCTTGATTCGGATCTTTTGATTCATAATATCTTTATTTAACAGCAGCGCCTTTCACTTTTTCAATGATACCTTCTGCCAAGTGTGCAGGAACCGGATCATAATGAGAGAAAGTCAAGGTTGCCGAAGCTCTACCGGATGAAATGGTCCTCAAATCTGTAACATACCCGAACAATTCCGACAACGGAACATCAGCTTTGATTATTTGAGCCCCTCCTTTAGAATCCATTCCTTTCATGATACCACGGCGCTTGTTAAGATCGCCGGTCACAGGTCCGGTATACTCTTCGGGTGTAACCACTTCCACCGACATAATGGGCTCCAGCAGCTGCGGAGCAGCTTTGTTGGCGGCGCTCTTATAACCCAAGCGGGCAGCCAGCTCAAAGGATAAACTATCAGAGTCCACATCGTGGAAGGAACCGTGAAATAATTTTACATACATGGACTCAATAGGGTATCCCGCCAATGGTCCGTTTTTCATGGCCTCCTCAAAACCTTTTTGTACACTGGGTATAAATTCACGGGGAATAACTCCACCCACAATTTTATTTTCGAATTCCAAACCGGGCTTTTCATCTTCACGGGGACCCATTTCGAATACAATATCAGCAAACTTACCACGACCACCAGTTTGCTTCTTATATACTTCTTTATGCTCCACCAATTTGGTAATGCTTTCCTTATATGCCACCTGAGGAGCACCTTGATTGATCTCCACTTTGAACTCCCGCTTCAAGCGATCGATAATGATCTCCAGGTGAAGTTCACCCATACCTCGTAAAACCGTTTGTCCGGTCTCCTGATCGGTCCTGACACTCAAAGTGGGGTCTTCCTCAACCAGTTTGGAGATGGCTACGCCCAATTTGTCTATATCGGCCTGAGCTTTGGGTTCGATGGCATATCCAATCACCGGGTCAGGGAAAGACATGGACTCCAATACCACGGGCGATCCTTCCTCTACCAGGGTATCACCGGTTTTAATGTCTTTAAAACCTACGCCAGCACATATATCACCGGCTTCCACTACATCGATAGGGTTTTGCTTGTTGGAGTGCATCTGCATCAAACGTGAGATCCGCTCCTTCTTACCGGTCCTCATATTGGTCACATAAGATCCTGCAGGCAATTTACCGGAGTAAACCCGGAAAAAGCACAAGCGACCCACGAAAGGATCGGTGGCGATTTTAAAAGCCAACGCTGAAAAAGGCTGATTAACATCTGGTTCTCTGGTTACTGCTTCTTCGGTCTTAGGATTGGTCCCTTCAACCGGAGGCAGATCCATAGGGGAAGGTAGATAAGCACATACTGCATCCAGCACCGCCTGAACTCCTTTATTCTTAAAGGCTGATCCACACAAAACCGGAGAGAATGACATATCGATCACCGCTTTGCGTATAGCCTCCATCATTTCTTCTTTGGTAATAGAATCCGGATCTTCGAAGAACTTTTCCAGGAGTTCATCGTCGTATTCTGCAACGCTTTCTACTAGTTTCTGGCGCCATTCATCAACCGTTTCCTTGAGGTCATCGGGAATTTCCACCACCTGGTAGGTCATGCCGCTGTCCTCCTCATTCCATACAATGGCTTGATTGGTGATCAGATCAACCACCCCTTTAAAATTTTCCTCGGCTCCAATAGGCACCTGCAGGGGAACCGGGTTGGCCCCTAGTTTCTCTTTGATCTCGGTAACTACATTAAAGAAGTCAGCTCCGGAACGATCCATTTTATTCACAAAGCAGATACGGGGCACATTGTACTTATCGGCCTGTCGCCAAACCGTCTCCGACTGCGGCTCCACTCCGGAAACTGCACAAAATAAAGCTACTGCTCCGTCCAGGACTCTTAATGATCGCTCCACCTCTACGGTGAAATCCACGTGACCAGGGGTATCAATTATATTAATCCGATAATCGGCGGTGCTATCGATCGGCTGACCCTGCTCCGTGGGATATTTCCAAAAAGTGGTGGTGGCAGCACTGGTGATGGTGATTCCCCTCTCTTGTTCCTGCTCCATCCAATCCATGGTGGCCGCACCATCATGTACCTCCCCTATTTTATGACTTAATCCTGTATAATACAGGATTCGTTCTGTGGTGGTGGTCTTACCGGCATCAATATGGGCCATGATGCCGATATTTCTTAAAAATTTTAAATCCTTTGCCATCCCGGTTCTAAATACTAAAATCTAAAATGTGAAAATGCCCTGTTGGCTTCTGCCATACGATGGGTATCGTCTTTCTTTTTGATGGCTGAACCTTCGCCTTTGCTGGCGGCCACGATCTCCGCTGCCAATCGTTCTTTCATGGTTTTTTCACCACGCCCACGGGAGTATCGGATCAACCATTTAATGCCCAATGAAACCTTGCGATTAGGTCGCACCTCCAAAGGGACTTGGAAGGTAGCTCCTCCTACGCGACGGCTTTTTACCTCTACGGAGGGCATCACGTTGTTCAGGGCCTTCTTCCATATTTCTAAACCATTTTCCTTGGTTTTGTCTTCAACCAAGTCAATAGCATCATAAAAAATGCCGTAGGCCACGGATTTCTTGCCATCTACCATTAGGTAGTTCACAAATTTGGTAACCAATTCGTCCTTAAATTTAGGATCGGGTAAAACGTATCTTTTTTTAGGCTTAGATTTTCTCATTTGAAATTATTTTTTGGGCCTTTTGGCGCCATACTTAGACCTACGCTGCAACCTTCCGCTAACCCCTGCGGTATCCAGAGCTCCTCGAATGATATGATATCGAACTCCAGGCAAATCCTTTACCCGACCTCCCCTGATCAGTACTATGGAGTGCTCCTGCAGGTTGTGTCCTTCACCGGGTATGTAAGCGTTGACTTCCTTCCCGTTGGTGAGCCTTACCCTAGCCACTTTACGCATGGCAGAATTAGGCTTTTTAGGAGTGGTGGTATATACTCTGGTACAAACCCCACGGCGCTGAGGACAGGAATCCAATGCCGGAGATTTGGATTTGGAAGTGAGCTTTTTTCTACCTTTTCTGACTAATTGTTGTATTGTAGGCATTTATCAATATTTCTTTTCCTTGAAATTTCGGAATGCAAAATTAGTCAAATAGACCAACTATCCAAACTAATATGGGTGTAAATAGCGGATAAATGCCCGCGGTTCTGAAAGGGATTAGGCCTCACCTACGGTACCACCAAAATTAATGGGAAACTTTGGAGCCTCTTCCGATTGTTTGATGGCTCCAAAAGTCTCCTCAAATTTTTGAATGTTATCCGACAAAGCCTTTAATAGTCGTTTAGCGTGTTCGGGTGTGATCACGATCCGCGATTTGACCTTTGCTTTGGGAACACCAGGCATGAGCCTGATAAAATCAATGACAAATTCACTGTTGGAATGAGCGATCATGGCCAGATTAGCATAGATCCCTTCCGCCACCTCCTCCGTCAATTCGATATTGATCTGATTCTTGTTTGCATCCTCCGCCATGATCTTCTTATTAATTGGTCTCTACTTCGGTTTTCTCCTCAAACTCCTTCTTGGACGACATCAGAGCATCGTACTCTTCCTGAGATCCCACTATAAGATCCTGGTATTCACGACGGCCTGTACCGGCAGGTATCAAGTGACCAACGATCACGTTCTCCTTGAGACCTCTCAGCATATCGGATTTACCTCTGATACTGGCTTCGCTCAGCACTTTGGTGGTCTCCTGGAAAGAGGCCGCCGATATGAAGCTTTCCGTACCCAGAGATGCCTGGGTGATCCCCTGCAGAGTAGGCTTGGAAACCGCAGCTTGAGCATCTCTCACCTCCACAGTCTTCAAATCCTTTCTTCTCAAACTACTGTTCTCATCCCGCAACCTCCTAGAAGTAATAATCATACCGATTTTCAGGCCTTCCGAATCTCCCCCATCGACAATCACTTTCTTGTCAAGGATGGTATCGTTCTCTTCCCTGAAGTGGAATTTGTCCACTATCTGTTTTGGCAAGAAGCTGGTATCACCTGCATCCAGGATCTCCACTTTTTGCATCATCTGTTTTACGATGGTTTCAATGTGTTTGTCATTGATCTTCACACCTTGCAGGCGGTATACTTCTTGAATCTCATTTACCAGATATTCCTGAACCGCTGTGGGGCCTTTGATCGACAGTATATCAGAAGGAGTTATAGCTCCGTCGGAAAGCGCATAACCGGCTTTAACAAAGTCATTGTCTTGAACCAGTATGTGCTTGTTCAAGGATACCAGGTATCGTTTTTTGATGCCGTCCTTGGATTCGATGAATATTTCGCGATTTCCTCTCTTTATGCCACCGTAGGTTACCACACCATCGATCTCACTGACCACCGCAGGGTTGGACGGGTTTCGAGCTTCGAATAATTCCGTTACCCTAGGCAGACCTCCTGTAATATCCCTGGATTTACCCATGGTTCGAGGGATCTTGGCCAGTATCTGACCCGATTTGATGCCATCGCCATTTTCAATGGCCAAGTGAGCCCCAACGGGTATGTTGTAGCTCTTAGGTTCTCCCCGACTGGGTTTCACGATAATGGCAGGGTTTTTAGATTTATCCTTACTGTCCACAATCACTTTCTCCCGGTGTCCGGTCTGCTCGTCCGATACTTCACGGAAAGTAATCCCTTCCTCAATTGCCTCGAACTCCACTTTACCGTTCATTTCCGATAGGATCACGGCGTTGTAAGGATCCCAGTAGCATAACTGATCGCCTTTTTCAACTTTTACCGCATCTTTTATACTAAGGAAGGCTCCATAAGGAACGTGATTGCTCACCAGTACCTTGTTGGTCTTCTCTTCTATGATCTTGATCTCACCGGAACGGCCCATCACTACTTCAACCTTATCACCATCGTTGTTGGTGGTCTTAACGGAACGCAGTTCTTCAAACTCGATCTTACCCGGGAACTTGGCCACAATCCTGGCATCGATCGCAATGTTAGAGGCGGTACCTCCCACATGGAATGTTCGCAGGGTTAATTGCGTACCAGGCTCACCAATAGATTGTGCGGCGATCACGCCTACTGCTTCTCCTTGCTGAACCATAGCGCCAGAGGCTAGGTTACGTCCGTAGCACTTGGCGCACACCCCCCTTTTGGTTTCACAGGTCAATACCGAGCGGATCTCTACTTCCTCCAGGCTTGTCTCCTCGATACGCATGGCTAATTCCTCGGTTATTTCATCACCGGCGTAAAGAATAAGCTCTTCGGTGTGAGGATCGTAGATGTCGTGTACCGACACCCTTCCCAGAATACGTTCGGCCAAAGGCTCCACCACATCCTCGTTATCCTTGAGAGCGGAAACCACCAGGCCTCGCAGTGTGCCGCAATCAGCCTCATTCACTACCACATCCTGAGCAACATCCACCAGTCGGCGGGTCAGGTACCCAGCATCAGCAGTTTTCAAGGCTGTGTCGGCCAGTCCTTTACGAGCACCGTGTGTAGAAATAAAGTATTCTATTACATCAAGTCCTTCTTTAAAGTTGGACAGAATGGGGTTCTCAATGATCTCTCCCACAGAGCCCAGCAGGCTCTTTTGGGGTTTAGCCATAAGCCCTCGCATACCTCCCAGCTGTCGTATCTGCTCTCTGGAACCTCGCGCTCCGGAGTGCATCATCATATAAATGGAATTAAATCCTTGCTGATCCTCTTCCAGTTGGTTCATCAGGGTGAAGGTCAACTGAGAGTTGATCCTGGTCCAGATGTCAATTACTTGGTTGTAACGCTCATTATCGGTGATCAGACCCATCAGGTAGTTGTTCCAAACGGCATCAACCTCTTCTTTGGCCTGGGTTACCAGATCGTCTTTTTCTTCCGGTACCTTCACATCGTCCAGTCCCATGGATAAACCACCCTTATAGGCCGACTGGAATCCGAGCTCTTTAATATCGTCCAGGAATTGCGCTGTTCTGGCCATACCAGATACCTGGAACACTTGAGAAATAATTTGCTGCAACTTTTTCTTAGTCAGCAATTCATTTACGAATCCTGCCTCATCAGGTACATACTGGTTAAAGATCACTCTTCCGGCCACCGTTTCGATGATCTGAGATTCCAGCTCGCCAGTTGCGGTGCGTACTTGTGCCCTTACCTTGATATTAGCGTGCTTGGACAACACCCCTTCGTTTATGGCAATGATCACTTCATGCGGGCTGTAGAACATCATGTCCTCACCTCGAACCTTATGCTTTTTGGTACTTCGACGACCTTTGGTTACATAATAAAGTCCTAATACCATATCCTGCGAAGGCACCGTGATAGGTGCTCCGTTGGCCGGATTTAAGATGTTGTGCGAGGAAAGCATTAACAAGCTCGCCTCTAAAATAGCTTCATGACCTAATGGTACGTGTACCGCCATTTGGTCCCCGTCAAAGTCAGCATTAAAGGCTGTACAAACTAACGGATGCAACTGAATGGCTTTACCCTCAATCAATTTGGGCTGAAAAGCCTGGATCCCCAGACGGTGAAGAGTAGGAGCCCGGTTCAGCAGCACTGGGTGACCTTTTAGGACATTCTCTAAAATGTCCCAAACCACCGGATCTTTACGATCTACAATCTTCTTGGCCGACTTTACGGTCTTTACGATACCGCGTTCAATAAGTTTACGGATAATGAACGGTTTGAATAGCTCCGCAGCCATGTCTTTGGGAAGTCCGCATTCATGAAGTTTCAACTCGGGACCAACCACAATTACCGAACGACCGGAATAATCAACCCTTTTACCCAAGAGATTTTGACGGAACCTTCCTTGCTTTCCTTTCAGCATATCGCTCAAGGATTTCAGGGCTCTGTTCCCATCGGACCTCACAGCGTTTACTTTCCTGGAGTTATCGAAGAGGGAATCTACCGCTTCCTGAAGCATCCGCTTTTCGTTTCTTAGAATAACCTCCGGGGCCTTGATATCAATAAGCCTTTTGAGACGATTGTTACGGATTATTACTCGACGATACAGATCATTCAAGTCGGAGGTCGCAAACCGACCGCCATCTAGTGGCACCAATGGACGCAATTCCGGGGGAATCACCGGCACCATCTTAATAATCATCCATTCGGGGCGATTCTCAATGCGATTACGGGCATCCCGGAAGGCCTCTACTACTTTCAAACGTTTCAGGGCTTCCGCCTTGCGTTGCTGCGAGGTGTCGGTAGCTGCCTGATGCCTAAGGTTGTAAGAGAGGGTATCCAGATCCAACCTGGCTAGTATCATCTCCAGGGCTTCCGCACCCATTTTGGCGATGAATTTGTTAGGATCATCATCATCCAACATTTGATTCTCGCGAGGCATTTTGTCGATGATATCCAGATACTCATCTTCAGTGAGAAAGTCCAGATAGTTAATATCATCTTCCGCCTTAGTACCGGGCTGGATCACCACATATCTTTCATAGTATATGATCTGATCCAACTTCTTGGTGGGGAGTCCCAGTAAATAACCGATCTTATTGGGCAATGAACGGAAATACCAGATATGGGCTACGGGTACCACCAACTCAATGTGTCCCATACGCTCGCGTCTCACTTTCTTCTCCGTCACTTCCACACCACAACGATCACAGATAATGCCTTTGTAGCGAATCCTTTTGTATTTCCCGCAATGACATTCCCAATCCTTAACTGGACCAAATATCCTTTCACAGAATAACCCCCCCATCTCGGGCTTGTAGGTTCTGTAATTTATGGTTTCCGGCTGGGTTACTTCCCCATGAGAGCTTTCCAGAATAGACTCAGGGGAGGCCAAGCTGATGGTAACCTTGGTAAAATCGTTACTGAACTTTTTACTTTTTCTAAATGCCATAATTAATGATCAAAATTTTAAGATCAGGTGGTTATTATTAATCCAGAGTAATTTCCAATGCCAGTCCCCGTAATTCATGAATCAATACATTGAATGATTCGGGAATATTGGGTTTTGCCATATTCTCGCCTTTTACGATACACTCATAAGCCTTAGCTCTACCAATGACATCGTCGGATTTGATGGTGAGGATTTCCTGCAAAATATGTGAAGCTCCAAAAGCCTCCAGGGCCCACACTTCCATTTCTCCAAAACGCTGTCCACCGAACTGGGCCTTTCCTCCCAGGGGTTGCTGCGTGATCAAGGAGTAAGGACCGATGGACCGGGCATGCATCTTGTCGTCTACCAAGTGGCCGAGTTTCAGCATGTAGATGACTCCTACGGTAACTGGCTGGTCAAATTGAGCACCGGTTAACCCATCGTACAGGAAGGTACGGCCGAAAGTAGGAAGCTTTGCGTCGTCCAATTCATCGGCTACCTGCTGCATAGTGGCTCCATCGAAGATAGGAGTAGCATATTTCTTATCCAGCTTCAAGCCGGCCCAGCCCAATACGGTCTCATAGATCTGTCCCAGGTTCATTCTGGAGGGTACACCCAGTGGATTCAGTACGATATCAACCGGAGTGCCGTCTTCCAGGAAGGGCATATCTTCTTCTCGAACGATTTTAGCAACAACACCTTTATTTCCGTGGCGGCCAGCCATCTTATCGCCTACCTTCAATTTGCGTTTTTTAGCGACATATACTTTCGCTAACTTCACAATGCCCGCAGGCAGCTCGTCCCCAACTTCTAAGGTGAAGCGCTCCCTCTTGAATATGCCTGAAATATCATTGCGCTTTTTGTTGTAGTTTTTCACTAGTTCAAAAAGCAGATCGCAGATTTTTTTATCAGTTACCCAATTATCCAGTATAAGGTCTGAGATCAGATTAACCTCTTCAGGCACATTATAGGTGCTTTCATCCCGGTAGATGTTCTTATCTGGGAATATATTGGCTTCAATATTCTTAGCATTGAACTTGACGCCTTTTTCGATAATGACATCGCCGAATTTATGCTTTACTGCTTGAGAGGTCTTACCGTCCAATAGCAGAACCATCTTGCCGATCATTTCTCCCCGCAATTCTAGCAGTTGCTTACCGTATTTGGTCTTGAGCAACTCTACTTCCTTCTTGGATTTAGCTCTAAGATCCTTGTCCTTCTTAGGCCTGGCAAAAAGTTTGGTATCAATCACCACTCCTCTTAAGGATGGTGAGGCCTTTAAACTAGCGTCCTTCACATCGCCCGCTTTGTCACCAAATATGGCCCTTAGCAGCTTCTCTTCGGGAGTAGGATCGGTTTCGCCTTTAGGGGTGATCTTACCGATAAGGATATCCCCTTCTTTAACATCGGCTCCGGTACGAATGATACCATATTCGTCCAGGTTCTTTACCGCTTCCTCGCTTACGTTGGGAATTTCCGAAGTAAGCTCTTCTTCTCCGCGCTTGGTATCCCGCACCTCCAGTTCAAATTCCTCAATGTGAATTGAGGTGAATATATCATCTCTAACCACTTTCTCGGATATCACAATAGCATCCTCGAAGTTATACCCTTGCCAGGGCATGAAGGCTACTTTCAAATTCCTTCCCAGGGCCAATTCGCCTTGATTGGTAGCGTAACCATCACATAGTGGTTGTCCATTCTTAATCTTAACACCCTGATCTACGATGGGCTTAAGGTTAATGCAAGTATCCTGATTGGTCCTTCGGAACTTGACCAGGTCATAGGTGACCAGTTCATCATCGAAGTTCACCAATTGTTGATCCTTATTGAGATCGTATTTCACAACGATTTTAGTAGCATCCACGTAGTGCACCACTCCATCTCCTTCCGCCCGTATCAATGCCCTGGAATCCAGAGCTACTCGACCTTCCAGGCCGGTACCTACAATGGGCGCCTCCGGCCGCATCAGAGGAACTGCCTGGCGCTGCATGTTGGATCCCATCAAAGCACGGTTGGCATCATCATGCTCCAGAAAAGGGATCAAGGAAGCGGCTACAGATACAATTTGATTAGGTGCTATATCCATATAGCTTACCTGGCCTGGCTCTACTACCGGGAAATCCCCTTCAAATCGAGCTTTTACCCGATCATTCAAGTACTTGCCACTGTCAGAAATAGGAGCATTGGCCTGAGCAATGTTGTGGGAATCCTCTTCTTCTGCCGTCAGGTAGACCACATCACTTTTCATGTTCACCTTACCGCTTTCCACCTTGCGGTAGGGAGTTTCTATAAAGCCCATGTTGTTCACCTTAGCATGAACACATAGTGATGAGATCAGTCCAATATTGGGACCTTCCGGAGTCTCAATAGTACAAAGGCGGCCATAGTGTGTGTAATGAACGTCACGCACCTCAAAGCCTGCTCTTTCACGGGAAAGTCCACCGGGGCCCAAGGCCGACATACGTCGTTTATGAGTGATCTCAGCCAATGGATTGGTTTGATCCATAAATTGAGACAGCTGATTAGTCCCGAAAAAGGAGTTGATCACTGAAGATAAAGTACGGGCATTAATAAGATCGACCGGCTTGAAGTCCTCATTGTCCCGTACGTTCATACGTTCTTTAATGGTACGTGCCATTCGTGCCAGACCTACCCCAAACTGGGTGTAAAGCTGCTCACCTACCGTCCTTACCCTTCTATTACTCAAGTGGTCGATATCATCGACCAGCGCCTTGGCGTTTATGAGTCCGATCAGATATTTTACGATGTTGATTATATCTTCGGTAGTAAGTACCCTCACATCGGAGGCTATTTCCAGACCTAATTTTTTATTGATTCGATAGCGGCCTACTTCACCCAAGTCATATCGTTTGTCGCTAAAGAACAAGCTTTGGATGATATCCCTAGCGGTTTGTTCGTCCGGAGCCTCGGTATTTCGGAGTTGTCGGTAGATTTGCTCAACCGCTTCCTTTTCCGAGTTGGAGTTGTCCTTCTGCAGGGTATTGTAAATAATGGTGTAATCCGTCACGTTGACGTCTTCCCGGTGCAGAATAACCGATTTAGAGCCGGACTCTAAAATGGTCTCGATATCCTCATCCTGAATTACCGAATCTCTTTCCAGAACCACTTCGTTACGATCGATAGAAACCACTTCCCCGGTATCTTCATCCACGAAATCTTCCGTCCAGGTACGCAGCACCCGAGCCGCTAGCTTTCGTCCCACAATCTTCTTCAGGGCTTTCTTATTGGCATCTACCTCCTCGGACAAGCCGAAAAGATCCAGGATATTCTTATCTGTACCATATCCAATAGCACGCAACAAGGTAGTAACCGGGAATTTCTTTTTACGATCGATATAGGCATACATGACGTTGTTTACGTCAGTAGCAAACTCAATCCAGGAACCCTTAAAGGGAATGATCCTGGCGGAATAGAGCTTGGTGCCATTAGTATGCTTACTCTGTGCAAAGAATACTCCAGGAGACCTGTGCAACTGAGAGACGATCACCCGTTCCGCCCCATTGATAACAAAGGAACCTTTCTCCGCCATGTAGGGAATATTGCCCAGGAAAACCTCCTGCTCGATGGTTTCGAAATCTTCGTTGTCCTCATCGTTGCAGGAAAGCCTTAATTTGGCCTTCAGAGGTACGGAATAAGTAAGGCCCCTGTCGATACACTCGTCCACCGAATATTTCGGCGGATCGATCATATAATCGATAAACTCCAACACAAAGTTTTCCCGGCTATCCGATATAGGAAAGTTTTCCGCAAAAACCTTGTAGAGGCCTTCCTGCATGCGCTTTTCAGCAGGGGTCTCTAATTGGAAAAAGTCTTTAAAAGACTGTAACTGAACATCGAGAAAATCGGGGTAATCAATTACGGATTTGATAGATGAAAAATTCAACCTATCTGCTTGATTTTGTTTAGCCAAGGTATTATTAATTTATATTACTACTGACTGTCTTTTTAAGGGCTTATTAAGCCGTACGTCCAGACCCGATAAATCAGGTATGTAGAAACAGGAAAAGACCTGACGGCAATGCCAGGCCTAACAGTTCATGCTGCGGTAAGCAGTGTAAATAACAAGGTTATTTTAATTCTACTTCAGCACCTGCTTCTTCCAACTGCTTCTTGAGTGCTTCTGCTTCGTCTTTAGCTACGCCTTCTTTAACTTCTTTAGGAGCGCTATCCACTAGTTCTTTAGCCTCCTTAAGACCAAGACCGGTCAATTCCTTAACCAATTTCACAACCGCAAGTTTAGATCCTCCGGGAGCTGTTAAGACGACGTCGAATGAAGACTTTTCTTCAGCCTCTCCACCTTCACCGCCACCGGCGCCGGCAACCATTACTGGTGCTGCTGCTGCTGCGGGCTCAATCCCATGGGTCTCTTTTAGGTAATCTGCCAACTCTTGAACTTCTTTAACGCTCAATTCAACCAGTTGGTCCCCTAAAGCTTTGATATCTGCCATTTTGTATAACGTTTTAAAATACTATTACTAAACCAAATATTATCCCTCTCTTTCTGAGAGCGTTTTAACTAAGCCAGCCAAGGTATGGGTACTGCTTTGCAGGGCAGACACCACATTCTTAGCAGGAGACTGAAGAATACTGATCACCTCACCAATTAATTCCACTTTGGACTTTAATTTGCTGAGCATATCCAGATTTTCTTCGCCAATAAAGAGATCGGTTTCGATGGAAGCACCCTTTAATAGCGGCAAGAGATCTTCAGATTTCTCTGACTTTCTAAATTCTTTTATAATTCTCGCAGGCGCGTTGCTGCTGTCATTTGAAAACAAAATACCGGAAAAGCCTTTTAGTACGGTGTCATCAAACGATGTGTAGTCGGCATCCAGTTTTTCCAAGGCCTTTTTTATCAAGGTGTTCTTGTACACCTTGTATTCCACCCCCTTCTTGAAACACAATCGACGAAAATTGTTGATGCGTTCCACGTTCAGGCCTTGAGGGTCGGTAAAATAGAAATGATTGTTTTCGGAAAACTTCTGCAGTAGCTCCTCAACAATTGATTCTTTTTCTGCTCTAGTCATGATTATATACCTTCAATAGAGTTTTTGTCGATGGTAATTCCAGGGCTCATAGTACTGGAAAGGCTAATTGACTTGAAGTATGTTCCTTTTGCTGAGGCCGGCTTTAAGCGGGAGATGGTGTTTACAACTTCCATCGCGTTTTCCATGATCTTATTGGCCTCGAAGGACACCTTACCGATACTGGTACTGATTATTCCCTCCTTATCTACTTTAAAATCGATCTTACCACCCTTAACTTCGGTTACTGCTTTGGCCACATCAGCGGTAACAGTTCCGGATTTCGGATTTGGCATCAAACCCCGGGGGCCTAGCACCCTACCCAATTTACCTACTTTAGCCATTACCGCGGGCATGGTGATAATAACATCTACATCGGTCCATCCTCCTTCGATCTTAGTAATGTATTCATCAAGACCTACGTGATCGGCTCCTGCCGCCTTAGCTTCTTCCTCTTTATCGGGAGTGCAAAGCACCAGAACCGTCACTTCTTTACCACTACCATGGGGCAGGGTAACTACCCCTCTCACCATTTGATCGGCCTTACGGGGATCAACACCCAGTCGAATGTTCAAGTCTACCGAAGCGTCGAACTTGGTAAAGGAAACCTCCTTAACCAAAGAACTGGCTTCTTCCATGTTGTATTCTTTGTTGGCTTCGATTATTTCGAATGCCGCTTTTTGATTTTTTGTCAACTTCGCCATGGCGATCCAATATTTTAATTATCCCAAGGTGCTCTTCCCTTAACCCGGATACCCATGCTTCTAGCGGTTCCGGCCACCATCTTCATGGCTGACTCCACCGTAAAAGCGTTAAGGTCTGGCATTTTGGTTTCGGCGATTTCTCTTACCTGATCCCAGGACACCGTGCCTACTTTATCCCGGTTAGGCTCGGCGGATGCTTTTTTAAGCTTCGCCGCATTCAAGAGCAACACCGGGGCCGGAGGGGTTTTAACCACAAAATCGAACGACTTGTCTGCGTAAATTGTAATCAGTACCGGAAGCAATGTTCCCGCCTTCTCCTGAGTACGAGCATTAAACTGCTTGCAAAACTCCATAATGTTCAATCCCTTACTACCCAACGCAGGTCCCACCGGAGGTGAAGGATTTGCAGCTCCCCCTCTTATTTGTAGTTTCAGAAATCCACTAACTTGTTTAGCCATTGCTTAATCTAATTTTTCAACTTGCATATAATTGAGTTCTACAGGAGTATTACGGCCGAAAATCTTTACCATCACGTTCAATTTCTTACGCTCCTCAAATACCTCCTCAACATTTCCTGTAAAACCGCTAAAGGGACCATCCATCACCTTTACGGACTCCCCCACTATAAAAGGAGTATCCAAAGTTTCTTCGAACTCGTCCATTTCATCTACTTTGCCCAGGATCCGGTTGATCTCCGTTTGTCTCAAAGGCACCGGAGTTTTAGATGCACCGCCGTCGTTGGATCCCAGAAACCCGATCACCCCGGGTATACTTTTTACCAAATGATGCGCTTCCCCATGGCTGAGGTCAGCTGATACTAAAACATACCCCGGGAAAAAGTTTCTTTCGCGCATACGCTTTTTGCCGTTGCGCATTTCATACACTTTTTCAGAGGGTATCAGAACCTGAGGAATGAACTCCTCCAATTTTTGACGGGAAATTTCCGTTTCAAGGTAAGTTTTCACTTTCTTCTCCTGCCCGCTTACCACTCGCACCACATACCAATTAAGCTCGCTCATTTCTTTATTCATCTGAGTACACCCGCTTATTATAATTGCTGATAGAACCATTCAAGACTATTCTTGAAGGCCATGTCGATCACTCCAATCAGAAGTGCAAAGATCAATGAAGCCACCAGCACTAAAATGGAACTGCTCTGCAAGGATTTGTAATTGGGCCAAGTAACCTTGTTCTTCATCTCATCGATGGATTCCTTGACATATAATCTCAGCTTTTGCATAGGTTTGGCGACTGTTATGTAGCACGGGTGGAGAGACTCGAACTCCCAGCCAATGGTTTTGGAGACCACTACTCTACCAATTGAGCTACACCCGTAAATTTATACAACCCCAAAAAAAGGGTGTGCAAAGTTACGAATATTACAGAAGTAAACAAACGCGTTTCTGTAAAAATCAGAAACGCGTTGTCCATTTTATTAAGTTGCTTTTAGTCCAGGATCTCTGTTACCTGACCGGCACCTACAGTCCTCCCTCCTTCACGGATAGCAAACCGCAGACCTTTCTCCATGGCTACCTTATTGATCAACTGAACATCGATGGTAACATTATCGCCAGGCATGACCATTTCAACACCATCGGGCAATTGAATTTCACCAGTAACGTCAGTGGTTCTCAGGTAGAACTGAGGACGGTACTTGTTAAAGAATGGAGTATGTCGTCCACCTTCCTCTTTTGAAAGTACATATACCTCGGCTTTGAAATGCACGTGAGGAGTAACTGAGCCAGGCTTACAGATCACCATACCTCTGCGGATATCGGTTTTCTCAATACCTCTCAACAACAATCCTACGTTGTCACCGGCTTCTCCGCGATCCAAGATCTTACGGAACATTTCAACACCGGTTACGGTCGACTTCAAATTTTCTGCTCCCATTCCCAGGATGTCTACGGCGTCACCTGAGTTGATAACTCCTCTTTCGATCCTACCGGTAGCTACGGTACCTCTCCCTGTAATAGAGAATACATCCTCTACAGGCATCAAGAAGTCTTTGTCGATCAGACGCTCGGGAATAGGAATGTGATTGTCAACAGCATCCATTAATTCCACAATCTTTTCAACCCACTCGGGCTCGCCATTAAGTCCACCCAAAGCGGATCCTTGAATCACGGGAATATTATC
>Ga0224508_10001530_pt1 | contig 20677 bp, 20 predicted proteins | sample SF_Jan12_sed_USG_4_FD_170157 | JGI IMG/M metagenome (GOLD analysis project Ga0224508, IMG submission 170157) | Sediment microbial communities from San Francisco Bay, California, United States - SF_Jan12_sed_USGS_21 | ecosystem: Environmental > Aquatic > Marine > Sediment | place: USA... | reverse complement strand
GCTACTGACGTCGCGCTGTAAATTGGGCACCAATAGCAAATAGGCGTTCCGCATCCTCAAAGCGGCTGCAGTCGCGCTGGCAGTTGATTTTTCTCGATCACGTCGTTGAATTCGTCAGCAAGCGCCTTACAGGCCGCAACAACCTCCCGCCAGGCGCGTACACGACTGATCTGCGAGTAGCTCATGAAATCCGTACGATCGGGAATCTTGCCTCGCGGTAAGCGGGCGATGAACTCCGCTGACGGACTGATCAAAATCGTACGATCGATGTTGGTCAAGTCTGGCTTGCGCCAGCTAAGCTTCTTGTCGAACCAACCCGGGACGATGCGGTCGAAAAAGTGCGGATAAAGCGCCAGCCGCTCAGGTTCGCTCTGCGGCAAGTCAAGGTGATAATCGATGACCCCGCCATCCCGGTATACGCCGTGGCGGGCGCCGGCGATATTTCGTACGCCGTCCAGGATCAACGGAATGGAACCAGTCGCGACGATCGAGTCCTCGAGGTTTTCCTTGCTGAGCTCGACTTTCTGCAACGGAAAGCCTGTCACCGAATAAAAAGGCGGCAAGTCTCTCGGATCGAAGAACAACGCGCGCTCAAAGAAAAGCCCGAGCGAGCGGCGACTGACGGCATTCAGCGATGCCGCAGCCAGCAGGCTCGGACCCAACAGGTACGGCTTCTCGGACGCCGCAAGGTGCCGAGCTCGCACGGTCATCACGTTTGTGCGCAGCAGCGGATTGTTGAGAATCTCGTCGACGCCTGTTGCGCCGAGCACAGTTTGCAGGATTTGCCGACTCTTGGTGCTTATTTCGCGACTATCCGGCCGTTCGCTGTAGCTCTGGTCAATATAGGTGGATTCGAAGCGCTCGATTGCGGCCAGCGGGTCGGCCTGCGCGTAGCAGGCGAAACGCCACGCGCCGATCGATGAGCCGATCAGGTGCACCGGATTCCGCAGTCGCGGTAAAATCGTGCTGAATATGACGCGATCGAGCTGACTCAATACCAGCCATTTTGCGCCTCCGGAAGCGCCCGCAATCGTTCCTATGCTCTCAGCGGCAAAGCCGTGCTTCCGTATCAGTTCGAAAGCGCCAGGACCGGCTTTGAATATCAAATTCTGCGACACGACTCTACAGTCCAATCTGTGTGTGACCTGAGTCCCAGTGTACAATTGTGCGCTGCGCTCATGTTGCAAAGCTCATTTGCGGCAATAGCGATTTGCCAAGCTGCGGCAATGCTTGGGCTCTGAGATGATGCCGAAAACACACACGTCGATCGGCGTAATTCACCCCAGCGGCAGTGGCGGAATGGATCTATTGCTGATCGCGATGCTGCTTGCCGCAGACACGACAAGCGTCATTGCTCGTGGGGCCCGCTACAGGCAATTTATGCAAACGGATGCCGATTGATGATCGTCTGTTCGCGATCCGGCCCCGTCGAAATAATATCAATCGGAACCCCAGCCAGCGCTTCGATGCGCGCCAGGTAATCGCGTGCATTCACGGGCAGCTCTTCAATCGTCGTAGCACCAACTGTCGATTCCTGCCAGCCTGGCAGTTCCTCGTAGACCGGCACACATTCGGCGAAACGATCGACGACGACGGGCAATCCCGCAATCGGTTCACCGTCAATCTCGTAGCCGACAGCGATCTGAATGGTGTCGAGTTCGTCGAGTACGTCCAGCTTGGTGACGCAGAGCCCGGATACGCTGCTGTTAATAATTGATCGCCGCAACGCGACCGCATCGAACCAACCGCAGCGCCTTGGCCGGCCGGTGGTCGCCCCAAACTCTGCGCCAACACGCGCCAGGTGCTGGCCAGCAGCGTCGAAGAGCTCAGTTGGAAACGGCCCTGCCCCGACACGGGTAGTGTAAGCCTTGACAATGCCCAGGATGTAATCGAGGTTACGCGGCCCAATCCCGGTACCGGTACTCGCCGCCGCCGCCACCGTGTTCGATGACGTCACGAACGGATACGTGCCATGATCGATATCGAGGAAGGTACCCTGCGCGCCCTCAAACAGGATGCTTTGTCCGTCGTCCGCGAGCTTCTGCAGAACCTGGGTCACGTCCGCGGTAATCGGAGCAATCACTTCTGCTACCTGCAGAGCCGCTTCCAGCGTCTTGTCGAAGTCTACAGGCTCGGCACGGAAGTAATTCTTGAGCAGAAAATTGTGGTAGTCGAGAATCTCGCCGAGTTTCGATGCGAATTTTTCGCGCACGAAAAGGTCCGATACCTTCACCGCGCGACGCGCTACCTTGTCCTCGTAGGCCGGCCCGATACCGCGACCGGTCGTGCCGATGGCTGCAGCGCCCCTGGCCTTCTCTCGCGCCACATCAAGGGCCGCGTGCGAGGGCAAAATCAGCGGACACCCCGGGCTGATCTTGAGGCGCTCGAACACGGGTACGCCACTAGCGACGAGCGCATTGGCCTCTTGCAGCAGCGCCTCGAGCGACAGCACCACGCCATTACCGATCAGGCAGCTGACCCCCTCACGCAAGATACCGGATGGAATCAGGTGCAACACGGTCTTCTTGCCGTCAATTACGAGCGTATGGCCCGCGTTATGTCCACCCTGGAAACGCACGACAGCGGCGGCGCGATCTGTAAGGAGATCGACGATCTTTCCCTTGCCCTCGTCACCCCATTGAGTGCCGACGACTACGACGTTCTTTCCCATGCCCTTGACCGTTTGTCAGCTGCGGACGACAAAAAGCAGCAACAATCCGATGATCATTGCTGATAAACCGAACATGCGCAGCTGATTGTCACTTAGACGGATGATCTGCGCCACCAGCTGCTTGTAGCGGCCCGGGCGTACAAACGGCAGCATCCCCTCTATGACCAACACCAGCGCCAGGGCCGTCAGAATCTCGGTCCAGTACATCCCGGTGTCTCGATCCTGCCTTGATCTACCGGCTGCCGTCGGACTCGTTCAGATAACGGAAAAAGTCATTGTTTGGATCGAGAACCAGTAGATCGCCCGACTTACCCATCGACTTCCTGTAGGCGTCGATGCTGCGATAGAACGCATAAAACTCGGGGTCCTTGCTATACGCTTTGGCATAGATTTCCGCCGCCTTTGCGTCGCCCGTGCCGCGAATCTTCTGCCCATCTCGGTAGGCGTCGGCAAGGATGACCGTCCGCTCCCTGTCGGCGCCGGCGCGTTTCTCTTCTGCAACGGCACGACCGGTTGCACGCCGCTCCGCCGCGATGCGTGCGCGCTCTGCCGCCATTTGCTGGTATACGGAATTGCGCACGTCGTCCATGAACTCGACCTGCTTCACACGGAAATCGATCAGCTGCACGCCAAGGTCTTCGGCGGTCGGTGCCGCCGTCGTGAGCATATCGCGCATGAGTTCAGCGCGGCCCACCGATATTGCCTGGACCACTGTGCGCTTGCCGAATTCCGCTACGACTGCGTTCTTGACGATTTCTGACAAGCGATCATTCGCGACAACCTGGGCGCCACCCGTCGAGGTATAGAAACGCACTGGGTCTACAATGCGCCACTTGACGAAAAAATCGACCTGCAGAGCCTCGTTTTCAGCGGTGAACACGCGCTCGGGACGATCGCTTATCGTCAGTATGCGCTTAGGAAACTTGCGAATATTCTGTACGACCGGCCATTTGAAATGCAGGCCAGGCTCGTAGTTTGCTGTGACAACCTGGCCGAGCTGCAACTTGATTGCAAGCTCACGTTCGTTGACCGTAAATGCCGCCAGTCCGATAGCCACGAGGCCGAGACCCAGCAAAACGACGAAGGCGAAGCGTCCATTTGTCATTGCCTGACCCTCCTGTCGCGCGCTTCCGGGGTTTCAATACGCACATCTGATTGCGACTGTTGCGGCGTTGGTGAGTCGGCGGAACGCGTCGTATCGGTCATCGGTGCGCGCCGGTCCTGATCCATCAGGCGATCGATGGGCAAGTACAGCAAGTTGCCGCTGCTCTCCGAGTCGAGAAAGACCTTGTTCGAATTACCATAGACTTCCTCGATCGCGTCGATGTACAAGCGCTGGCGCGTCACCTGCGGCGCCTTTTGGTACTCGGTGAGCAGCGACTCGAAGCGGGCCGCTTCACCCTCGGCGTCGGCGATGACCCGATCGCGATAGGCCTGTGCATCCTGGAGCACGCGTGCCGCGTTGCCGCGTGCCTTCGGAATGATGTCCCGCGCGTAGGCGTCGGCTTCGAAGCTGTAACGTTCGCTGTCATTACGCGCTTTCTGTGCGTCGTCGACTGCCGACTGCACGGCCTGTGGGTAATTGACATTCTCTAGGGAAATCGACGTAACCGTTATTCCGGCGCCGTAGGTGTCGAGCGTTGTCTGCAGCACCTCGCGCGAGCGAGACGCGATCTCGTCGCGCCGCGCGGCAATCAGCACGTCCAGTTCACTCGTTCCAACAACTTCGCGCAGTGCGCTTTCGGTGACATCCTGCAAAGTCAGGTCCGGCTCGACGACCTCAAAACTGTACTTGACGGGATCCGTACGCCGATACTGCACGACCATGTCAATGAACACGTATTGCTCGTCCGCCGTCAGCATTTCCGTACGATAGGCGTAGTTCGATACGGCGTTTGTGTTAACAAGGTCGACGGTCTCGATCGGGAATGGCAAATGCCAGTGCAATCCCGGCAATGTCGTGCCCGTGTACGCGCCGAACCGCTGCACAACGCCTCGTTCTGCTTCGTCGACACGGTAGAATCCCGTCGCACCCCAGGCCAGGATCAAAAGGACGATCAGCACATAACCACCGGCTCCACCCGGCTGACGGCCACCGCCGCCGCCAAGGATGCTGCTAATGCGCTTTTGCCAGTTTTGCACGATCTGGTCCAGATCGTTTGGCTCCTGATCATCCCGTTTCCAGGGATCCTTGCCATTACCTGAATCGTTCCACGCCATCGCTATGCTCATTTTAAAGTTGCGGCCGCAGCCGATGCTTTCATCGGCAGTGGCTCAAGTGAATCGGCCGGCAGGTTCTCGCGCTTCAAGAAGCGGCGCAAGTCCCTCTCGGCCATTTTCAATTCGAGTGTCCACCCACCATCATCGCATGCCTCTTCATTGAGGACAGCGCCGATCTCGAAAAGTCTGGCCCTTTGTCGCCCTTGCGTCGGATGCAGATGAATCACGCCACGCAACGTATTGCGACGCAGCCGATCGCCGATTGCATCCAACAGCAGCGGAATGCCCTCTCCCGTCGCCGCCGATATCCAGGCGGCGCGGCCCTCTCCCGAGCGATTATTCGCGACGCGCGGCCTGCGGTCCAGTTTATCGATCTTATTGTATACCCGGATCTGCGGAACCCGGTCCGCGTCGAGTTGCTGCAACACCGAATTGACCTGGCGGACCCGCTGCCAGCGATTGGCGTCACTCGCATCGATGAGATGCAGAATCAGATCGGCTTCACGCGCCTCCTGCAGTGTCGATCGAAAGGCCGCTATCAGTTCGTGTGGTAAATCGCGAACGAAGCCGACCGTGTCAGCCAGTACGACTTCACGACCATTCGGTAGCTCGAGTCGTCGTACTGTCGGGTCGAGAGTCGCGAACAGCTGGTCTTCAACGTAGACACTCGCATCGGTCAGCGCGTTGAACAAAGTCGACTTACCCGCGTTGGTATAGCCGACCAGAGCGACGGTTGGCACTTCGGCCCGCACCCTGTTTTGGCGATTCATCGTGCGTCGCGCATCGACCTGCTCGAGCCGCGAGCGCAATTGCCGTATGCGGCCGCCGATCAGGCGCCGGTCGCTTTCGAGCTGCGTCTCGCCGGGCCCACGCAAGCCGATACCGCCCTTTTGTCGCTCGAGATGAGTCCAGCCGCGAACGAGGCGCGTCGACAGATGCCGGAGCTGCGCGAGTTCGACTTGCAATTTGCCTTCGAAGCTGCGGGCGCGCTGAGCGAAAATGTCAAGAATGAGACCCGCACGATCGAGCACCCGGCATTTGAGCCGCCGCTCGAGGTTGCGCTCCTGGCTGGGAGACAGGGCCGCCGAGGTGATGATCAGGTCGGCGCCAAGCTGGCCGACGCTTGCCGCCAGTTCATCGAGCTTGCCCTTACCGATAAAGTAGCGCGGGTCGGGTCGCCGCCGCGCGCTCACGATCTGGTCGACCACGTCTGCACCGGCCGAGCGCGCGAGCTCAACAAATTCTTCGCGTTCTGAATCGTCCGGTGCACCATCAGGACTTGCGTGGACGAGAATTGCTCGTTCGCCGCTTTGCGGTCGCTCAAACAAATAGGAGCTCCCGCGGTGGTACCCAGTTCAAGCTAGTCGTCTCCCGACTCGTCTTCCGGCAAGGGAAGACGCACATTGCGCGATGGCACAACCGTCGAAATCGCATGTTTGTATACCATCTGGTTGACGCTGTTCTTGAGCAGAACGACGAACTGGTCGAACGAGTCGACCTGACCCTGCAGCTTGATGCCATTGACCAGATAGATTGACACAGGAACCTTTTCCTTGCGGAGGATATTGAGGAAGGGGTCCTGGAGCGACTGCCCTTTAGCCATGATTGGGTCTCCTTATTTTTCATTGTTATTGAACACCGCAGGCCGGTGGCGCCGGTTGCCCATATGCGAGTTCTGCCAAAGCGTTGAAAAATTCTATCACAGGCTTGGAATTGGTCTAGCTATTAATGCGGTACTTTTTCATCAAGATTGTGGATATGGCGTCGAAACTTTGCGGTTCAAGCGGATCGAATGAGAATAAATCTCGTTCGCCGCGCAGCCAGGTCGACTGCCGCTTGGCCAGCTGGCGGGTAGCGACGAGCGCCCGGTAGCGCCCCTCTTCCAGGGCGCACGCACCATCGAGGTGCGCCCAGATCTGCCGGTAGCCGACGGCGCGCATCGACGGCATCTGTGGTTTCAACCCTGGCCGGCGCATCAGGCCGCTGACTTCCTCCAGGAGGCCCTTGGTCAACATCTGATCCAACCGCTGCTCGATCCGCTTGTGCAACATGGCCCGATCGGCGGTCTGCAACGCGAGCTTGATGAAACTCACATTCGGAGCATTTTGTCGGCCTTGCGCGGCGCGGTGCCAGTCGCTCAGCGGTTTGCCGCTGACACGGTAAACCTCGAGGGCGCGCTGGATGCGCTGGCTGTCGTTGGGCTCGATTCGATCCGCCGCCACCGGATCCACGGCGCGAAGCTGCTCGTGGATAGCCGGCCAGCCAAGCTTGGCGGCGTCCGCGTCAATCTCGCTGCGAATTTTTGCATTGGCCGACGGCAGTTGGGCGATGCCGCTTGTCAATGCGCGAAAATACATCATCGTCCCACCAACGAGTAACGGCACCCGGCCTGCAGCCAAAATCGCGTCCATTTCGAGGCGCGCATCGCGGACAAAATCGCCGGCCGAGTAACTGTCCTCCGGGTCGCGAATATCAATCAATCGATGCGGCGCACGACGCAAGATGTCGGCATCCGGCTTTGCGGTACCGATATCCATGCCGCGATACACCAGCGCAGAGTCGACGCTGATGATCTCGAACGGAAATCGCATGCAAAGGCGCACCGCAATATCTGTCTTGCCAGACGCGGTGGGGCCCATGAGGCAAACGGCGGTCTCGACCACTGTTGTCTAGCGACCGCGCAGGAACAGCCGATCCAGGTCCGCCATCGTGATAGCCGTCCAGGTCGGCCTGCCATGATTGCACTGATCCGCACGCTCCGTGGTTTCCATCTCCCGCAGCAGCGCGTTCATCTCGTTGAGCGTGAGCGATCGGTTCGCGCGTACCGAGTGGTGGCAGGCCATGGTCGCCAGGTAGTCGTGACAAAGATCCTCGACCCGGTTGCTTTGGCCCCCGTGCAGAAGATCAGCAATTACGTCGCGTAACAGCGCCTCGGCGTCGGTGCCATTGAGCAACGCCGGCACCTCGCGAACCACCAGACGGGTCGGCCCTGCACGATCAACGACCAGACCGATTCTCGCGAGCACTTCTGCCGCTTGTTCGATCAGCGATGCCTCGTTTTCTGCAACCGCTACGCTCGTCGGCACGAGCAGCGGCTGGCGAACCAGCGCTTTGTCGTCGAAACCGCGTTTTAGTTTTTCATAGAGGATTCGTTCATGCGCCGCGTGCATATCGACGACGATGAGGCCGTCGCTGTTCTCTGCGAGCACATACGTGCCGGCAAGCTGCGCAACAGCAAAGCCGAGCGGTGGCACGTCCGCCGCCTCGGCATCCGGCCGCAGGGCTGCGGCCGTCCCCCCAGACGCCAGGGCTCGATACGCTGCGAGCGTTTCGCGAACCGCTCCGCGACTGACATGGGCAGCATTGCCCAGCTGCATCGCTCCCTGCGCTTGTGCGGTCTCGCTCGGCATTGCGGTTGGTAGTACTGTGTGACCGCCGGGGCGTGTGTCGCGTAGCGCGACTTCGATCGCCTGCGTCACGACACCGTGCACGCGACGCCCGTCGCGAAACCGCACCTCGTGCTTTGCCGGGTGCGCGTTGGCGTCAACGCCGGAAGGATCCATTGACAGGCTCAGCGCATAAGCCGGATAGCGGCCATGGAATAAAACATCGCGATACGCGTGCCGCGCCGCGTGCTGAAGCGTCTTGTCGACGATGCTGCGGCCGTTGACGAACCAAAACTGCAAATCGGGCTGGCTGCGATTAAACGTCGGCAGGCCGATCCAGCCGCTAAGCGCGATGCCCTCGGCTTCGTGCTCCAGGTGGACCGCCTGATCCGCGAATGCCTCGCCACAAATCCTGGCGATACGCTGCAGCCGCTCGTCGTCGTTGTGCGCCGACGGCAGTTGTAATACGGGGCGCCGATTGCGCATCACCGTGAATGCCACGTCCGGACGCGCCAAGGCCAGCCGCCGCAGCCACTTATCGATGTGGCCGAACTCGGTTCTCTCGGTGCGCAGGAAACGCCGTCGCGCGGGAGTGTTGTAAAAGAGATCGTGCACCTCCACCGTGGTGCCCGGCGGATGCGCTGCAGGACGCGCCGCGCTGATCTGACCGCCGTCGGCCTCGACCTGCCATGCCGTGTCAGCCCCGGCAGCACGCGAACACATTGTCAGGCGCGCCACCGAAGCGATACTGGGCAGTGCCTCGCCGCGGAAACCGAGCGAGACGACGGCCTCGAGATCGTCGAGACTCGAGATCTTGCTGGTTGCGTGCCGCGCCAGGGCGAGTTGCAATTCGTCCTTGGCAATGCCGGCGCCATTGTCGCGCAGCCGAATCAGCTTCTGCCCGCCGCCCAGGATATCCAGCTGTATGCTGCTGGCCCCGGCATCCAGGCTGTTCTCAATGAGTTCCTTGACCACGGAGGCAGGCCGCTCGACCACCTCGCCGGCAGCGATTTGATTGATCAGGTGGTCGGGCAATTGCTGGATTGGCATGTGCTGCAGTGATCCACACGATAACGACCCGCCATTTTTTCAAAACGGGGCCGAAAAGTCTCGTTGCGCTGTTAGTCAGGTACCCGAGAATACGGGAATCGAGAGCGTCTGGCCTACGCGGATCCTGTCGTTGCGAAGTTTATTTGCGGTACGAATCGCGGCCGCACTGACATTATATCTCTGTGCGATGTCCGACAGCGTGTCGCCTCGCGCAATGACATGACGCACACGTTCGGTCGGCGCACGCCGCACGTCCGCAGCAATCAGCGTGTCTGGCGGCGGATTCGCGTAGAAGTAATCGCGAACGCCGGCCAGTATTGCGTCCGCGAGCCTGCGCTGATGGCTTTGATCGCGCAACAGTCTCTCTTCGTTAGGATTCGAGATATACGCTGTTTCGACCAAAATAGACGGCATATCGGGTGACTTCAGGACCAGCAGTCCCGCCTGCTGCACGTTGCGCCGCCTGACTTTGACGATCTTCGCGAGCTGACGGATTACTGACGAGCCGACATCGAGACTGGCGCTGAGCGCAGCGCTTTGCGACAAATCCAGTAACACAGAGGCGAGCACTTCGTCCTTATCCTCCAGCGAAACGCTGCCGATGCGAACTGCCGCGTTTTCCCGTTCAGCCAGCAGGCGTGCCTCCTCGTCGCTCGCACCTTTCATCGACAGCGCATAAACAGTCGCGCCGTTGGCCCGTCGATCGCGTACCGCATCGGCGTGGATCGATATGAACAGGTCGGCGTGGCTATCCCTTGCGATTTGCGTGCGGCGGCGATGATCGATGTAGTAGTCGCCCGTGCGAACCAGAACGGCCTGCATACCGCGCTCGGCGTTTATACGCGCCGCGAGCTCCCGCGACACGGCGAGCGCAACATGTTTTTCCTTCGTCCTGCCCCTGCCGACGGCGCCGGGATCGTGGCCACCGTGGCCGGGATCGATCGCAATCACCAGGTCGCGACCCGGCCTGTACTCTTCCGATGCGCGTTTGACAGCCTGCAAGTTGCCGGCACTTTGCAAATCGATGACGAGTCGATCGCCGTACTGCTGGTTCGGCCCCGCCGCAAAACTCCGCGAGCGCACGTTTTCTGTGAGATCCAGCACGACACGCAGCTGCCCATTAGCACGAACGCCGGTGCGAATCTCACGAATCGAACCGACGCCCGCCGGCATCGACTTCAGGGTCGTCGCAAGTCGACCATCCTTGAGGTCGACGACGAGGCGATCGGGACCGCGCAGGGTGAAGATCTTGTGGACGGCCGGCCGGCTCAGATCGAGCACGACTCGCGTCTTGTTGTTTTCGGCCCAGACACGGATATTTTCGACGGTCGTCGCGGAATGTGCCGCCGCCGCCAAAAGCAGCATGAGCGCGGTCAGTATCAGGCGTCGGCAATGCATCGAGGCAATATCGCTCAAACTCGGGATTATGTCGGGTGAGTATACGAGTCTACTCGTAAAAGCCAAGATTTTTGTTTCAAAATTAGACGGATATCAAACTAAGTTAATGCCACTCTTAGCTCATGCTTTGCGCCAGCCTGGCCGCAAGTTCGGCGCCCCGGTCGCAGAGGCCCACAATCTCGACCTGGCGTCCGCTGCCCTGGTACTCGAAGTGCAGGCGCAGATCGGCCTGCTCAAGCAGTATCGGCACTCGCTCCGGCCATTCAATCAGCCGCAGGCCATCGTCAAGTTCGCTCCAGCCCAGGTAGCGCAGCTCGCCTTCCGACGACACCCTATATAAATCAATATGATAGACCGTCCTGCCTGCAAGCTGATACGGCTCGACCAGCGTATACGTCGGGCTCGGTACAGGACCCTGGTGCCCCATCGCCCGAATCATGCCACGGGCGAACGTCGACTTGCCCGCGCCGAGTTCGCCGGAGAGCAGCAGCGTCCAGCCGGCACTGTCCGCCGGCAGCAACGCGCTGCATGTCGCGGCCAGTGAAATCGTGGCCGCCTCGTCGGGGAGTTCTATCTTCATGCGTTGATGACGCCCCTGAGCTCGGCAATCAGATCCGAGGCCAGCAAGCCACGCTCACCGTTTGCCGCCGCACGGTCTCCGGCGAGCGCATGCACCTCGACGCCGGCTACAGCCGCGTCCTCTGCCGAGAGGCCCTGCGCTAGCAGCGCCGCAATGATGCCGGTCAGCACGTCACCCATGCCCGCCGCAGCCATGCCCGGATTGCCGGCCGTGCACAACCAGGGGGCGCCGTCGGCGCCCGATACCAGCGATCCCGATCCTTTCAAGACGACCACGCCCCCATAGCGCTCCCGCAATTGCTCGAGCGCTCGAGGCCGATCGCGCTGGATTTCTGCAGGCGTCGTGCCGAGCAGGGTTGCCGCCTCGCCGGGATGTGGCGTGAGTACACGATTCTCTGCCCGGTCTGGCGACTCGGCGAGCCAGTTCAGGGCATCGGCATCCCAGACCGAGGGTCGCTCGTCGCCGGCTAAGCGGGCAACGAGCTCGGCGGCCCATTGCGACCGCCCGAGACCAGGACCGAAGGCAATAACAGTTGTTTTTTCTAAAAGTTGTTCAAGTTTCTTAATGTTATTTATTGCATGTGACATGAGCTCCGGACGCGACGCGACGATGATCGATGCATGCCCCGGGTCCGTTGCCGCGCTGACCCGGCCGGCGCCCGCGCGCAGCGCGGCCTCGCCGCACAGGCGCACCGCGCCCGGCATACCGGCCCCACCGCCGACGACGAGTACATGCCCGAAATCGCCCTTGTGTGCATTGCGCCGCCGTCGCGGCAGCAGGCCGCTCACGCGGCGGGCGTCGACCTGCCGATACAGCACCGGACTGTTTGCAGAGCAGGCGGCGTCGATGTCGAGACCCGCGAAGACAATCCTGCCACAACAATCAGGGCCGTCACTGACGAACAGGCCCGCCTTGAGCCCGACAAAGGTCACCGTCAGGTCCGCATGCACGGCGCAGCCCATGACCGCGCCCGTGTCGCCATTGAGCCCGGTAGGTATATCGAGTGCCGCGACAGCAGCGCGATGCGTATTGATCGCTGCAACGGCATCGGCAAAATCGCCGCCGACATTGCGCAACAGGCCGCTGCCCAGCATGGCGTCCACGATAAGATCGGCATCGCCGTCCAGCTGCCCGGCCCAGGCCGCGACTTCTCCCCCTTCGGCCGCATATTCCGCGTACGCTGTTGCCGCGTCGCCTTTGAGCGCCGCGGGGTCAACGACTGCAACGACCGAAACGGCGATCCCCTCACTTGCGGCCAGTCGCGCAACGACGTAGCCGTCGCCGGCGTTATTGCCAGCGCCGCAGACGATTTGCCATCGTCGCGCGTCAGGAAAATGTTTGCGCGCCTCGCCAACCGCCGCGACGCCGGCCCGGGTCATCAGTGTATAGCCCGGTATACCCGCCTCCTCGATCGCCATGCGATCGATTTCGCGCACGCCCGCAACCGAATATATCTTGTCCGGTAAGACACTCATAAGCATGATTATACTGTGACGCAGCGAGGAACCTGAATTGGCACAAGCACCTATAAACGCGTCGCAGAACATGGCGACGCTGAAATCGGACATTATTCGCTGGTCCAGGGAATTGGGTTTTCAACAGCTGGGTGTCAGTGACGTTGACCTTGCCGTTGCCGAACAACGTTTGGTCGAATGGCTGGACGAGCAACTACATGGCGAAATGGACTATATGCAGCGGCACGGCAATAAGCGCAGCCGGCCCGAGCAGCTGTTTGCCGGCACCTTACGCATTATCTCGGTGCGCATGGACTATCTGCCGCACGATCAGGATGCCGCGCGCGCCCTGCTCGATCACGGCTCGCGTGCTTACCTATCCCGTTATGCGCTGGGCCGCGACTATCACAAGGTGCTACGCGGCCGTCTCAAGCGCCTGGCGAAAAGAATTGAGCACAGCATTGGCGACTTCGGCTGCCGCGTATTTGTCGACAGCGCGCCGGTACTTGAAAAAGCCATCGCCGAGAAAGCCGGTATTGGCTGGATCGGGAAACACACTAACCTCATTGACGACAAGGCTGGGTCCTGGTTTTTTCTGGGCGAGATTTATACCGATTTGCCCTTGCCAGTCGATGCGGCGGCCAGCTCTCATTGCGGGACGTGTCGCGCCTGCATCGACATCTGCCCTACCGGTGCCATCGTTGCGCCTTACAAGCTCGACGCGCGACGCTGTATCTCGTATCTGACAATTGAACTGCACGGCTCGATTCCGCTCGAATTCAGAAAGGCGATCGGCAATCGCATCTATGGCTGCGACGATTGCCAGCTATGCTGTCCATGGAACAAATTCGCTAAGCCGACCGCGGAGAGCGACTTCGCGCCCCGTCACGGGCTCGACGTTGTCGATTTGACCGAGTTATTTGCCTGGAGTGAAGCGACCTGGCTGGAACGGACCGAGGGCAGTGCGATACGCAGGATCGGCTACCAACGCTGGCTGCGGAATATCGCCGTTGCCCTGGGCAATGCGACGACTACGCCCGCCGTTATCGCCGCACTCGAGGCGCGCCGCGCGACAGATTCGGCAGTCCTGGCCGAACACGTGCAGTGGGCGCTCGACCAACATATTCCCAACGCAGGTAAAAATTAAGGAGCAGTCTGATGTTTGATGCGCCAAAGTCGCCCTACCTTGTGCCGTTTGACGGCAGCTTTCGCGTCAGCGCGGCAAGCACAACACCGCAGACCAAAGGTCATCAACATGTCGGTAAACACCGCAAGGAGGCGACGCGCAACCTCAATAAATTGCAGCGAGTCCTGGCGGCCGGTGACCGCCATGCCGTCCTGCTCGTTTTTCAGGCCATGGATGCGGCTGGCAAGGACAGTACGATTCGCGCTGTTATGCAAGGCGTCGACCCCTCCGGATGCCAGGTTTTCAGCTTCAAGAAGCCGTCCAGCCTCGAACTCGACCACGATTTTCTGTGGCGCACGAGCTGCCGTCTGCCTGAGCGCGGGCGAATCGGAATCTTCAATCGCAGCCAGTACGAAGAAGTGCTCGTAGTTCGAGTACATCCGCAGATTCTCGAAGCGCAAAAACTGCCGACAACACTCGACCCCGTCACGATCTGGGACGAGCGTTTGGAGTCCATTCGCGAACAGGAAAAGCATCTCGCCCGAAACGGCACCGTAATTCTCAAGTTTTGGCTGAATGTATCCCGGGAAGAGCAAAAGCGTCGATTTCTGTCACGCCTCGACGACGCGGACAAGAACTGGAAATTCGAGCCGAAAGACGTCGCGGAGCGACGCTATTGGGATGACTATATGTCGGCTTATGAAGCAGCGCTCAATGCGACATCACGTCCATGGGCACCCTGGTACGCGATTCCTGCCGATGACAAGCCGTACATGCGGGCGCGCGTGTCTGGAATAATCATCGAAACGCTGCAGAGTATCGGCCTCAGCTATCCCGAGCCTTCGGCTGAGGACCGTGCAGCCTTTGCCGCGGCGAGAACTGAACTTGCCTGAGCCTCCAATACGAGGATTTGACACAATACTGTGGCACAGTCGATGTTCTTCCTTCGCAATTAAACTAGAATACTCGCTATCAAGGAAACCCGGCCCGGGCCCGATTTCCGCGTATTTTGACCTCCATTGCGGTCAACAAATGGCAGGTAAAGAGCATTGGCTACCAGGCTAGCAATAAATTCAGATTACAAGCGGACCCTGCTCGAGGGACTCGAGCTGTTCCAGGGCGTTTGTGCCGAGGACGTGCAGGAACTCTTGCAGCGTTGCGATCGACGCGACCTGAAACAGGGAGAGGTACTGCTGTCACCGGGCTCGCACAATGAACACGTGTATATCGTGCTGTCTGGCAGTCTCAATGTCCACGTTGGCGCTCCGGACACTCCACCACTGGCAACGATGGACGTGGGCGCGTGCGTTGGCGAGATGTCAATTATCGAAGATCGCGATCCGTCAGCTTTTGTTGTCGGCGCAGAAGACACGCATCTGTTAATTATCCATCAAATCGTGCTGTGGGAGATGGTCGACGCGTCTCACGAGTTTGCGAAGAATCTATTGATCGTGTTGTCAGAGCGGGTCAGGAGCCACAACCGTGTCATCGCCGACAGTTACGGCGAGTTGCGAAAAATCGAACGCCATGCCAGGACCGATGCGCTAACCGGACTGGGTAACCGACACACCATGGAAGAATCGTTTCTGCGCGAGTTGAAGCGATGTGTAAAAAATGACGATCCGGTCGCCCTGGTTATGGTCGACGTTGATAACTTCAAAGATTTTAATGACAAATTCGGGCATATTGCTGGTGACCGCGCCCTTTCTGCCGTTGCGCGAATCCTCAGGCAGCAGTTTCGGCCACGCGATCTGCTGGTCCGTTACGGTGGCGATGAATTTGCCGTGTTACTGCCCGAGGTCGATGAAGAAATGGCGATGACCATTGCCGATCGTGTTCGCGAATCCGTTTGTGGCGACACCGGTGATGGCAGCGACTCGCTCATACAAATTCCGATCAGAATTTCGATGGGCGTCGCCGACTTACAGGACAATGGCACGCTTGATACCCTGATTCGCGCAGCAGATGCCGCCCTGTATCGGGCCAAGCATGCTGGGCGCAACAGGGTTTCGAATTAGATTGTAACTACTATATTATCGATAAGGCGCGTCCTGCCCAGGTGTGCCGCGGCCAGAATCACAACCTCATCGCAGTCTCGCGTCGGCATACTCAGGTCCTCGGCACGGCGCACGGCAACATAGTCGGGTTCGAAACCCAACGAACGCAATTTCTTTTCGGCCTGTTGCTCCATTTCTTCAAAGTTACGCTTGCCGCTTTGCAGCTCCTTGCCAACCGCAACGAGCGTTGCATACAACTTCGGCGCAACGGCGCGTTCTTGCTTGCTTAGGTACCCGTTACGTGAACTCATCGCCAGTCCATCGTCTTCGCGAATTGTAGGCGCCCCAATAACCTTTATCGGCAAATTCAGGTCGGCCACCATGTGGCGAATGACCAGCTGTTGCTGATAGTCTTTTTGACCGAAGACCGCTACATCCGGTCGAACAAGGGCAATCAGTCGTGCGACCACCGTGGTTACGCCGTCAAAATGCCCGGGGCGAAAAGACCCGCAAAACTTGTCGGCCAGATAAGGAACCGAAACGACCGTTGCCCGATCGATGCCGTACGGATATACGGTATTCACTGTCGGCGTGAACAGCACGTCGGCGCCAATCATGCGCAAACGCAAGGTATCCCGTTCGAGCGTGCGCGGATATTCATCGAAGTCTTCGTCTTCGCCGAATTGGGTTGGGTTGACGAAAACGGTGACGACGACGCGCTCCGCATGCTCGCGAGCTATTTCGACGAGACTCGCGTGGCCCGCATGCAGGTTGCCCATGGTCGGCACGAGCGCGACGTGCTCTCCTGCAGCACGCCACTCCCGCAACTGCTCGTGCAGCTCTTCTTTGCTCTCGACGATTTTCATGATCGCCTAGCGAACAAGTAATTGTCACTCACGAGAAGCAGTGCTCGGGAGCCGGATAGCTGCGGTCTTTGACAGCCCTGACATACGCTTGCAGAGCGCTCAGTGGTGAGTCGTTACCCTGCTGGAAGTTCCTGACAAAGCGAGGAGTTTGTCCCTGCGTGATATCCAGGATGTCATATAGAACGAGGATTTGGCCATCGACATGCGGTCCGGCACCAATGCCGATAACTGGCACATTCAAGGCGTCGGTCGTCGCCTGCCCGACTTCGTTGGGAACACACTCAAGCAGCACGATGTCTGCTCCCACATCCTGGAGCCGCTTCGCTGCACTGACCATTTCTTTTGCCTTTTCCGGTTCTCGTCCCTGCACCTTGAACCCGCCAATTTTATGTACAGACTGCGGCTTCAGGCCGAGGTGGGCACAGACCGGGATATCGTGACGCGCCAGATGCCTGACAATCTCAACCTGGTCGTCACCGCCCTCCAGCTTGACCATCATGGCGCCACCTTGCTGCATAAGGCGCACGGCGTTGTCGAGCGCCTGCTCCGGCGAGGTATAACTCATGAAGGGCATGTCCGCGACCAGAAACGCGCGACGCAGCCCGCGACTCACGGCACGCGAGTGATAAATAATGTCATCCACAGTGACCGGTACGGTCGTGTCATGGCCTTGTATCACCATGCCCAATGAGTCGCCGACAAGCACGAGATCAGTATGGGCTGCGTCGACCAGTACAGCGTAGCTCGCATCATAGGCTGTGAGACACGCAACAGGTTCGCCCTGCTGCTTCATTGTTCTCAGAGTCGATACGTTGACCGGCGGCTCGGTCATTCCGCGTTGTTCAAGTTGTGTATACATTTGCTGCGTACTCAGGCCAACGCCGTAGCTACCGGATTAAAGAAGTGGCGACCACCAGTTGTGCGTTCGATTTGCTGAAAGAGCTGCTGATAGTCCACATCGTTATTGACAGGATCAATTTGCGAAGCATTGACGATCAGTAATGGGCCTTCAATATAGGAATGGAAGAAGCGCGCGTAGGCATCAGTCAGGCGCTCCAAATAACGGCGGTTTATGGCACGTTCATATGGCACCCCACGCCGCGCGATACGCTCGAGCAGTGAATCAACCGATGCTTGCAGATAAATGACGAGATCAGGCACCGGCGCATCAATAGCCAGCGTCGCTTCGACCTGGTTGTAAAGCTGCAGTTCGTCGCGATTGAGATTCAATTCGGCAAATAATTTATCTTTGGCAAAGATATAGTCTGCGACCCTGACACTGGTAAACAGATCGGACTGACGCAAAGCCTCTAGCTGACGAGCTCGCATGAACAGAAAGAACATCTGTGCGGGAAGCGCGGCAGATTGCCCCTCTTGATAAAATCGCTCTAGAAAAGGATTCTCGTACACTTCCTCGAGAACGAGCTCGGCCGACAGACTATCCGCCAGCCGTTTGGCGAGACTCGTTTTTCCCGCACCAATGGGCCCTTCAACCGCGATAAAACGCGTCGGCTCGGAGCCCTGTTCTGGCTTATTGACTGGCAATTCGGCTGTACTCTTACGCAATCCGCTCGATCCGTGGCTCATCGTGATTTATCACGATGTCTGCCAGCGGCCCCAGTCCGGGAATGACGAGTTGTGGCGCGACCTCCCGAAGCGGCAACAATACAAAATTTCTGAGAGCGATGCCCGGATGTGGAACTGTCAGCCCGTCCTGATCGATTAGTTCGTCTCCCAAAGTCAACAGATCCAGGTCGATGACTCGCGGCCCCCAATGCTGACCACCGCGGACGCGGCCCATCATATTCTCAATTTCCTGCAGGGCCTGCAGCAGCTCCTGCGCCGCCATGCCTGTCTCCAGCACCACAACCGCATTAAGAAAATCCGGCTGCCGGATAGCGCCGAAAGGCGCCGAACGATACAGTGACGATCTGGCGATCATTTGACAACGCGGCAAATCATCGAGCCGTTGCACAGCTTCCTCAATCTGTTGCGACGGATTACCCTGGTTGCTTCCCAGCCCAATACAGGCCTGTCGCACGGCTGTATCGATAGTACTCACGAGGTTTGCGCCGGATTTGTGCGACGACCGCGCCTACGGCGACGGCGCTGGCCCTTAGCCGGCGCACGCAACTCGAAACTCGCGGCTCGCTGCTCTGCCGACTCGCTCTGCACCTTCGTCCAGAACCGCGCCACTTCGGAATCGAACTGGTCGACTTGACTGCGCAACAGCATGAAGTCATACGCAGCTCTGAAGCGCCGGTGTTCGAGAAGATTCATCGCCCGCTTGCCACGCGTCTGCAGAAATCGCGGCTGCAATGCCAACATCTCCCGCATCGGAACGGTGAACCGGCGTGGTAGCGAGATGCGCTGTTGTTGCTGTGCCGCCAGCTCGTAGGAAGCAAGACTCAGAGACTGGGACTCCGTCATCTTTTCTTCGCTGCGGCGTATCGCGGCCAGCCGCAACGCGGGCGCCCACAGAAATACGCCGATAAGAAACATCGGTGTGACAGATTTGCCCTCAGCAACGCGCCGATCGGTATTTCTTAGAGCCGCCGCGACAAACTCCCCGTATGACGGATCGTCGTCGAGTTCCTGATCGGTGGCCGGAAATAGTTGCGCAAAGAGCCGATACTCGCGTAACAGCTCAAAGGTCGTCTGCGCATGGCCGGCCTGAAACATTTTCAGGAATTCGTCGAACAGACGCGCCGCCGGAACGTTTGTCAGCAAATCGACATGCGCACCCATCGCTCTGGCAACACTCTCGTCTATCGAGAAATCGAGCTTGGCGGCGAAACGCACGGCACGCAGCATGCGCACCGGATCTTCACGCAGCCGCTGTTCGGGGTCCCCGATCAGGACCAGCCGCCGGCGCTCGACGTCGCGCACGCCCCCGACATAGTCCCAGATGCTGAAATCGGCAATATTGTAGTAAAGCGCGTTACACGTGAAATCTCGCCGCCAAACGTCTTCATCGATGGTCCCGTAGACGTTGTCGCGGATAATGCGGCCCTCGTCATCATGTGCGACATCGTCGGCCTCATGCACTGCTGCAGCACGAAACGTCGCAACCTCGATGATCTCGCGGCCGAAACGAATGTGTGCGAGCCGAAATCGGCGCCCGATAAGTCGACAATTATCGAACAGCGCCTGTACCTGATCGGGAGTCGCATTCGTTGCGATATCGAAGTCTTTGGGGTGCAGATCAAGCATCGCGTCGCGCACGCCGCCGCCGACAAGGAAGGCCTGGTAGCCTGACTTGTGCAGTCTGTACAGCACTTTCAACGCGCTTTTGGATATCTCTTTCCGAGATACGGTATGAGCGGCGCGGGGAATGATCTGGGGAGCTGTGGGTGACTGGGACCCGCTGTTTTTCAAATGACTATCGCTTGTACGTGAGATGAGCGTCCGTATCATAGCAGCCCCGTTCCGCAGGAGCAGGCCCCGCCTGCACTTCGCTCCCTTCGTCTAGCGGTTCAGGACGCCGCCCTCTCACGGCAATCAACGAGGGTTCGAGCCGAGGGTGGCGCAGCCGTCCAACAGACGCGCGAGCGCAGCGAGTGCGCCCCGCAGGGGCGAGCTTACAGAGCGAGCGAGTCCATCCGCTGGGGAACGCGGACTTGAGCTTGCAACATTCGACCGTATAATAGCGGCCCCGCTCAGCGGGAATGCACGCCTCCGCTCCCTTCGTCTAGCGGTTCAGGACGCCGCCCTCTCACGGCGGTAACAGGGGTTCGAATCCCCTAGGGAGTGCCAAATTACAAAGGGTCCACAACGTGGGCCCTTTTTAATTTGGGAGTTCCTGCCCGGGATTTGAAACCTGTTCGACAAACTCGCAGAGCGAGTTTGGACGCCGAAGGCGCCCCGCAGGGGTGAGGATCGCCATAAGGCGATCCGAATCAATCCTCCAGGGAGTGCCAATCAACAAA
>Ga0224508_10001529_pt1 | contig 20694 bp, 17 predicted proteins | sample SF_Jan12_sed_USG_4_FD_170157 | JGI IMG/M metagenome (GOLD analysis project Ga0224508, IMG submission 170157) | Sediment microbial communities from San Francisco Bay, California, United States - SF_Jan12_sed_USGS_21 | ecosystem: Environmental > Aquatic > Marine > Sediment | place: USA... | reverse complement strand
CGGAATCGCGTCGCTCCACAAGCTCACCGTGCTGTCGGTGTCGATCAGGTAGATCTTGTTGGTTCCGTCGTCCGAGACCAGATACGAGCCGTCTTTTCGCACCAGGATGAAGTTCGGGTCGGCGATCCCGGTGTCGAAGCCGTGTTTTTCGCCCTCGGGGGTCACCCGCCAAATGATGCCGTCGCTGTTTGGCCCGTCGCGAAAGACGTTGGTGGGTCCAAAGTCAGCCGCCAGGATGTCGCGGTCGCCGATCCCGGCCATCCCGAGATGGGTGTAGACCTCCCGGAGCTTGGTCACGCGGCCGTCGGGCTCGGCACGCCAGATGGCGCGGTTGGCGTTGATGTAGAGCTTGCCGTCGGCGCTGAAAGTGAGTCCCTCGGCGGCGTCGAAGACGTCTATGAAGACCTCGGGGGTGACCGGGAAACTGGGCTCGGCTGGCAGCTCTGCGGCAATGGCCCAAACCGAAAACGCAAGCATGGCGATCAACCCGGAGGGAATAACACGCGTGTTCTTCGCCATCACGACATTGTAGCGGTCGTGTCGCGGGGGACCCAGGCTTCGGGCCGGTTTCCCGCGAAGCTCGCGGAACGCTGCGCGCCGCGGGAGCCCTCCGGCCCGGCCTCCCCGCGACGCCTTACAACCATCGGTCGGCATTGTCCTGGAGGTGTACGGTCGCCGAGTGTTTTGGCTCCGGGGCCCGGCTTGAGCCCGCAAAGCGAGCCGCGAATCGGAAGCCGCAGGCTTCCGAAGTGGCGAGCAGGCGGATGAGTCGAGGTCAGACAAGCTCGTGATCAACCGTAGGTGGCCCGAGCGGTCGTTGCGGGCCCGTGGCGGTCCCGGAGACAGAAACACCGGCGACCCAATACCACCAAGGTCCCGAGAGTCCGCGATCCACTGCCCGCACACGTATACTCTTGCGCCATGGCTCCCCCAGGAAAAACCGCCACTGAGGAAGCTCCGGCGCTCCGGCCGCTCGAAGAGATCAAGCCCGAGATCATCTTTGGCGAGCTCAAGAAAGGTGTCCTTGGCCAGGATCCGGCCCTGAGCTTTGTCGCCGTGGCGCTCTTCAAGCACGCGACCGGTCGGGTGTCGGGCAACTTCTTGCTGATCGGCAGCTCGGGCACCGGCAAGACCACGATCATGAACAACATCCAGCGCCTTTACGACACGGTGCCGGAATACAGGCCGTTCCGCGTGGTGACCATCTTGAACGCCAATCTTCTCGTCGATAGCGAACGCACCGAGTTTCACGGTGACCGGATGCTGGCCGCGGTAGAACAGCGCGCGCGGGTCATCCTGGGACCCGAGCCGACCGCCGAGGAGCTCAAGGAATCGATCGAGCGGGCAACCGTCTGCGTCGATGAAATCGACAAGATGACGACCATGGTCCTCGGTCGACCCAACCCGATCGGCGTTGTGATGCAGCAGGGGTTGCTGACCTTGATGGAGGGCGAAGTGGTCCCGTACCGGACGTTTGCTTGGGAGAACGGCGAGGAGAAGAAGATCACCCTGGAGATCAACACGCGGCGGATGATGTTTGTCTGCGGCGGAGCGTTCGAGGGCCTCTATGACCAGGTCTATGACCGGGTCACCAAACGCGGTGGAGGCCAGAAGCTACGGTCCGACACCATCCGCACCGCCGACGGCCAGGTGCGGGTCCAGCAGCGGTTCTCGCTGGCCGATTACCTGAAACTGCAGGATCTCTTCATCTTCGGCATGGTGCCGCAGTTCATCTCGCGCTTCGACAAGCTGGTGCTCTTGGAAGATCTGTCGATCGCCACCCTCAAGGAGATTCTTCTCCACTCCTACGACTCGCCCTTTATCCGCTCCAAGAGGTTCCTGGAGACGCTGGGGATCGAGCTCGAGCTGGAAGATTTGGCGGCGTCGCTCATCGCCGAGCGCGCGGCCAAGGAATCGCGAGCCGGGGCGCGGGCGCTACGCGATCTCTTCACCGAGATCATCAATCCCTACGAGTTCGATCCGTGGGGCCAAGGTACCCTGGAAGACGCGGGCGATGGGAAACAAAGGTTGACGATCGGTGCCGAGACTGTCCGCAAGGTGCTCAAGTAGGCGCCGAGAGCATTTGGGGCTGTCCTCGGGCCTCTCGAGCAACCCTCCAGAAGCCGCCGTGTCCTTCTCGCTGAACTCGCGATGATCCTCGTCACCGGTGCTGCGGGGAAGACCGGCCGAGCGATTCTTCGAGCACTCGCCGGCAGCGGAGAACCAACACGAGCCCTGATCCGCCGTAGCGAGCAAAGCTCTGGCGTCAAGGCGCTGGGAGCGCGAGAGGCGGTAGTGGGTGATCTGCGGAAACGGGAATCGTTGGGCCGGGCGATCGACGGCGTTCGCGTGGTCTATCTGATTTGTCCCAACGTCAGCCCCGATGAAGTCGAGATTGGGCGCTCGATAATCGGCGCGTGTCGGCAAGCGGGCGTCGAGCGGGTGGTCTATCACTCGGTTCTTCATCCGCAGATCGAAGCGATGCCGCACCACTGGTCGAAGCTCAGGGTCGAGGAGCTTCTGCTGGCCTCGAACCTGGACTTTACGATTCTTCAACCAGCCGCGTATATGCAGAATGTCCTCGCACAGCGTCGGTCGATCGTCGAAGAGGGCGTCTACCCTGTTCCATACGCCGCGTCGACACGTTTGGGGATGATAGACCTCGCCGATGTCGCCGAGGTGGCGGCACGGGTTCTGACCGAGCAGGGACATGAGCGCGCGACCTACGAACTGGCGAGTGACGAAGTACTCACGCAGTCTGAGGTTGCCGAGCATCTGTCCCGGGTGCTTGCGAGGCCGGTTCGAGTCGAGGAGGTGCTTCGGGAGGAGTGGGAGGCACAAGCCCGCCTGCGTGGTGTCCCGGACTTCTCGATCAACTGCCTGCTGGCGATGTTTCGCTACTATGAACGTTGCGGTTTTTGGGGCAACGGGCGAGTTTTGGCGGCGCTTCTGGGCCGGCCGGCCGTGGCCTTTGGGACTTTTGCTCGTGAAGCGCTGTCGGCCGAGATGTGAACCGGGGCGGTCCTGGAACTCGGTTGACTCTCGGTCGTTATGAGGTGTGAGGCCCGTAGCAACGGTTCCACGGGTGGTTGGAACAAAGGAGAGATTGCCATGGAGATGACACGTTGCAGCCGAGTCTCGCGGACCGCTCTCGTGGCGGCCGTCCTCTGTGTTTCCGCGCCGCAGGCGCAGCAGCATCGGATGTCGATGCCGGACGCGACGATCGTCACCGTGACCGCAGAGAACGGGGTTCCCGAGATTCCCTTTGAATTGGTCAACAACCATCTCATCCTGCCGATTTCGGTCAACGGCTCCAAGCCGCTGAGAGTCGTGTTGGACACGGGGATGCCCGCCCCCGGTCTAGCTCTGTTCGATGGGCCGAAAGTGGAGAGTCTGAGCCTCGATATCGATCCCGCGATGCAGGTTCCGATCAGGGGTGCCGGTGGTGAAGGGGCTCATCGGATGGCCAAGATAGCGATGAGGGAGTCGCTGGCCCTCGACGGTCTGAGGATCGAACAGATTCAGATCATCCTGATGCCACCACACATTGGCTTTGGCGGGTATCACGACGGCATCATCGGTTACTCGCTGTTAGGTCGCTTCGTAGTGGAGCTCGATTACGATCGGCAGGTGGTTCGTCTCCACGACCCCGAGTCCTACGAGTTATCAGAAGATGCAGAAGATGCAGAAGATGCGGGAGATGCTCACGTGGTGCCGCTGACGCTGCGCAACAGGCTGCCCTACATAACCGTCGGAGTCACCCCCTATGGGGGCTCGCCTTTGAACGCCGAGGTGGTAGTAGATCTCGGCGCCTCGCACGCGATTTCTCTCAACACGGACGAGTCGGACGAGATTGCAGTTCCCGATGAGTCGTTGACGACCACCTTGGGGCGCGGGCTGTCGGGCGTTGTCGAGGGCGAGGTCGGGCGGATCGCTGTCTTGAGGTTGGGTGGCGCCTCGCTACATGATGTGGTGACTTCGTTCCCGGTCAGTGCACATCAGAATCCCCGCGAGGTGGATTCATTGGCAGGAAACCTGGGGAGCGATGTGCTACGGCGCTTCCACATCATCTTTGACTACAAAGGCGGTCGTATGATCCTGCGGCCAAACGAGTCGTTCCGCGACAGATTTCGATTCGATCGTTCGGGGTTGCGGCTGCTGCCCGGTGCCGATCTCGAGGTCGAACGGGTCATCCCCGGTTCGCCCGCCGAGGAAGCAGGGGTCCGGGTCAATGACGTTGTGACTCACGTGAACGGCGAGTCTGTATCGGGCGGTGACTACGGAGAGATCGTCAAAGCGCTCAAGGGCGACGGACAGATCCGGTTGTCGCTTCGGCGAGGTGAGGCCACGCTCGAGAAGACGCTGACGCTCAGACGATTGATCTGAGAGCTGCGGCCGGCGCGGCCCCGCCCGAACGGAGATGCGCGCTCCGGTAGACTCGCCTCGCTCAACCGGGGTGCGGATGAATCCGCCCGGATCCATGAAGGAGAGATCGAGCATGGCGTTTTCGAAGTTCACCGGCACCGACAACTATCTGGTGTCGCCCGAGCTGGGCGATTCGGTCAATGTGGCGGTGGCGCTCGAGCGACCGCTTCTCATCCGTGGCGAGCCGGGAACCGGCAAAACGGTTCTGGCCGAGGCGATCGGCGAGAGTCTTGTCATGGAGGTTCTGACCTGGAACATCAAGTCGACCTCCAAGGCGCAGGAGGGACTCTATGTCTATGACACGGTCGAACGACTCAACGATGCCCGGTTTGGCGACCGCGACATCTCGGATGTCCGGCGCTACATCAAGTACGGTCCCCTGGGGAGATCTTTTCTGTCGCAAGAGAGGGTGGTCCTGCTGATCGATGAGATCGATAAGGCGGATCTCGAGTTTCCCAACGACCTGCTTCACGAGCTGGACCAGATGAGCTTTACCGTGCACGAGACCGGTGAGAGCCACACGGCGCGTCAGCGCCCGGTGGTCGTCATCACGTCCAACAACGAGAAGGAGCTGCCGGACGCTTTCCTGCGGCGTTGTGTCTTCCACTACATCGCGTTTCCCGGTCGCGAGTTGATGGAAGAGATCGTTCGAGTCCATCACCCAACCATCGAGGAGGAGATGGTGCGCCAGGTCTTGCTGAGGTTCTACTGGCTGCGTGACCTGCCGCAGCTCAGGAAGCGGCCATCGACCAGCGAGCTGATCGACTGGATCGCAGCGCTCGTGAGGGGGGGCATCGAGCCGGAGACACTCGTCACGGAGATCCCGTTTTTGGGTGTGCTGTTGAAGCGCGAACGGGATATCGAGGTGGCCGAGAGGGCAATCGCGGGGCGGGCGAACTGATGTCTGCCATCAAGCGCTAGTGCGCCGAGGTCCCACCTTGTTCACCGACTTCTTTTTTCACCTCCGCGGCTACGGGCTCAACGTGAGCCTGACCGAGTGGCTGTCTCTGATGAAGGCACTCGCCACGGGTCACAGTCGGGCCGACCTGACGGTCTTCTACAACCTCGCCCGTTCGCTTCTGGTCAAACGCGAGACCGACTTCGATCTTTATGATCGTGCCTTTGCGTCGTTCTTTCGTGAGCTCGAAGACGAAGTGCACATCGACGAGGAGGTCATGGCCTGGCTGGAGGATCCTCGACTTCCCGAGATCTCAAAAGAGGATCTGGCGCGGCTCGAGGCGCTCGACTTCGACGAGCTGCGTCGGCGCTTCGAGAAGACCCTCGAAGAACAGGACGAGCGCCACGATGGCGGCAACCGCTGGATCGGAACCGGTGGGACGTCACCTTTTGGTCATCGTGGGACCCACCCTTCGGGTGTCCGGATTGGAGGCGAGGGGGGCGCCAGGAGCGCGGTGCAGGTGGCAAGCGAGCGGAGGTTTCGCAACCTGAGAAGCGATCGAATCCTCGATACCCGGCAGATCGGGCTGGCACTGAGACGTCTCAGGCGACTGGCGCGCGACAGCGGACCGGAAGAGCTGGATCTCGACCTCACCATCGACCAAAGCGCCCGCAACGGCGGCGAGATCGATCTGGTGTTCAGCCCGCCGCGCCGAAACCGCATCCAGCTTCTGCTGCTGATGGACGTCGGCGGTTCGATGGACCCGCATGTCGAGGTGTGCGAACAGCTCTTCTCGGCCGCGCATGCGGCGCAGCACTTCAAGCACTTCGAGTTCCGCTTTTTTCACAACTGTGTCTACGAAAGGCTCTACACTGACATCTCGCGCTGGAAAGGGGAGCCGACGTCCGAGGTCCTCGCTCGTCTCGACCCTACCTGGTCGGTGCTCTTTGTGGGTGACGCTTGGATGGGACCCTGGGAGCTGACGCGCGCCGGAGGTGCCATCGACTACTACCATTCCAATAGCGATTCGGGGCTCAGCTGGCTGAAAAGAATCCGCGAGCGCTGCGCCAGCTCGGTGTGGCTCAACCCGGAGCCGGAACGAATCTGGGACGCTCCGACGATCGAGATGATTCGTCATCTTTTCCCCATGTACGAGCTGACGATCGACGGCCTCACTGAAGCGGTGGACGTGCTCCGCGGTGCGCGCCCCAACCGGCCCCTGCTGGTGGCCTAGCCGGCGGCAGGAAGAACCTCGTCGCATTAAGAACCTGGTGTCCTGGCGAGCTTGGGGACTTTCTGGAATAGCATAGCTTGAGAAAAAGAGCCGCTGGGGGGAGCGGTGGTGGAACTCGACCGGCAGGAGCAGGCGATGCGATGGCAAGGACGTAGACAGAGCGCGAACGTAGAAGATCGTCGCGGCAGCGGCACCGGCTCGATGGTGAGACGCGGAGGCACGATCGGTTGCGGCGGGCTGGTGTTGATTCTGATCTTCACGTTTCTTTTTGGCGGCGATCCGCAACAGTTGATGGAGGTGATCCAACAGAGCCAGCCGTCGGCCGGAGGGCCCTCCGCGGGTCCGGGAAGCCGTCCCGGTGGACCGCCACCCCCCGGAGCGCCGGTTGGAGACCAACTCGGCCAATTCGCGTCGGTGGTGCTGGCGGATACCGAAGACACGTGGAATGCGCTTTTCTCACGCTCGGGATCGCGCTATCAGGAGCCGCGGCTGGTGCTCTTCTCGCAAGCCGTGCGTTCGGCCTGCGGTTTCAACTCGGCGGCGGTCGGCCCGTTCTACTGCCCCGGTGACGGGCAGGTCTACCTCGATCTGGCGTTCTTCAACGAGCTCGAGCGCCGTTTTGGTGCTCCCGGTGACTTTGCACAGGCCTATGTCATTGCCCACGAAGTCGGTCATCACGTGCAGAATCTCCTCGGGATCAGCGAGCAGGTCGAGCGCGAGAAGCGACGTGTAGGCCAGAGGCAGGCCAACCAGCTGTCAGTGCGACTCGAGCTTCAAGCGGATTGCTATGCCGGGGTGTGGGCGCACCACGCCCACACCCAGCGCCAACTGCTCGAGCCGGGGGATGTCGAAGAGGGTCTGCGGGCAGCGGCGGCGATCGGTGACGACGCCATCCAGACACGCACGGTCGGCCGTACGCGTCCCGAGAGTTGGACCCATGGTTCAAGCGAGCAGCGGGTCTCGTGGTTGCGACGCGGTATGAAGACCGGCGACCCAACCACCTGCAATACGTTCCAATAGTCGCTCAGCCGCCTGCCAGCAGTCCGTCGGCGACGGCTTGATCGAGTCGCTTTTTCATGTAGCTCCACAGCGACGCCGAGCCATCGGCCATCGGAGCGTTTCGCTCGACGACCTGAGCGTGCGAAATGCCGTGCTCGCGCCAGCTGTGCCCCAGGGTCGCCAGGTTCGAGAGCATCGGTTGCATACGGTCGAGGGCGTTGGCGAACCGCGCATCGACCGTCTGGCGAGCCTCGAATTCCTGCCAAAGCTCGTGTAGCCGCCAGCTCTGATCCTCCGGCAGCAACCCAAAGATCCTCTCGGCGGCGAGTCGTTCGCGTTCTTCTTTGTCCCGGTTGGCTTCGGTGTCGTAGCAAAACGTGTCACCGGCGTCGATCTCGACCAGGTCGTGCACCAGGAGCATCTCGAGAACCTTTTTGAGATCGATGGGTGCAACGGCGTGCTCGGCGAGCAGGATCGCCATCATCGCGAGATGCCACGAGTGCTCGGCCGAGTTTTCGTTACGCGAGCGGTCGGTGAGCACCGTCCGGCGCAGGACGGTCTTGAGTCGATCGATCTCGAGGATGAACTCGATCTGGCGCTCGAGTCGTTCGTTCGGTGGGGCGTGGTCGTTCACGGCAGACTATGGAGAATCCACGTGCTCGTTCTTGTCCTCTCCCCGGGGAGCCTCGGCTTTTCTGGAGTAGAACCCGACAAAGGCGTCCTGCCATTTGTCTTTTCCCGCGGGTAGAACACGCCAGTACTGTTTGACGCGGCCGTCTTCCAACGGCGTCCAGCGAATCTCGTGGCGCACACTCGAGCCGTCGCGACCCGGCATCTCACCCGCGAGAACCATGTCGGAACCGTCGAGACCGCCCGAGAGGTCGAGCCGGCCGCCGTTGCCGTCAACCCACGTCTGTCGCCAGGTCTTGTCGCGGCCGAAGTACATATTGAAACTCTTACCCGCCGAACCCTTGGAACCTTGCCAGTTCTCGAGTAGTACGCAGTCGTTGAGTATTCTCTCGATGCGATTGGTGCCGGCAAGTTTGCCATCTGCGGTTCTGACCTCCCAGTCGCCAACCCAGAAGTCGAATTGCCGGTGCTCTGCCGATTGGCAGGACGGCGGGGGAGGCGCGGGCTGGGCGAAAGTGCCCTGCGCCAAGCACAGGGCGAAGATCAAAATCAACGGAATGGCAAGGACGGACCGGGCTGTGCGTGTGTGGGGAGCGATGATAGAAACACCCATGACCGGGTTGTGTAGGTTTCTCATGACTTGATGATACGTGCTGGTCGGGTGTCTTGTTTTGGTTCTGGATTCAACAACCGGAGGTTTTTTGATGCGAGCAGTTGTTCGTTTTTGTGTCATGTGTCTTGTCGGGATGGTTGTTATGGGCGCCACAGCGAGTGCTTCGGTCGAGCCCCATGCTGGAATGCTCCGCTTTCCGGATGTTTCGGCCTCTCAGATCGCCTTTCTCTACGGCAACGATCTTTGGTTGGCGCCGCGCGAAGGTGGCGTCGCTTCGCCGCTGGCGAGCCCCCCAGGGCCCGAGGCTTATCCGCGGTTCAACCCGGCCGGCGACACCATCGCCTTTATGGGCAACTACGACGGCAATACAGACCTCTATACGGTTCCGGTGGCGGGCGGCCTGCCCTCTCGCTTGACCCATCACCCCGGGCGCGAAGCCTTGACCGACTGGTTGGGAGACGATCGGCTGATCTTCTATGCGCGAGGCCGCGAGGTCTACCCGCGAGCCCAGGAACTCTTCACCGTCTCGACCAAGGGTGGGTTGCCCGAGAAGATGCCGGTTCCGTACGGCGCCGCCGGGACGGTCAGCGTCGACGGGAAATGGCTCGCCTACACCCCCCATACGCGGGATCGCCGGACATGGAAGCGCTACCGAGGTGGAATGGCGACCGATATCTGGCTCTTCGATCTCGAAGAAATGACGTCGAAGAAGATAACGGATTGGGAGGGTACGGACACGCTGCCGATGTGGCAGGGAACGACCGTGTACTACCTTTCGGACGGAGGGCCCGACCACAAGCTCAACATCTGGGCCTATGACATGACGGCAGGACAGCGCCGTCAGGTGACGAGCTTCTCGGACTACGATGTCAAGTGGCCGTCGATCGGCCCCGGCTCGTCGGGGAGCGGCGAGATCGTCTTCCAGCACGGAGCGGATCTCGAGCTCCTGGATCTTGCGACGGATGAGACCCGCTCGGTCCAGATCACCATACCGGGAGATCGGCCCCGGCTGCGAAAGCAGTTGGTGGACGTTGCCGACCTGATCGCCGCACCGAATATTTCGTCTACCGGAAAACGCGCCGTGGTCGAGGCCCGGGGCGATATCTGGACGCTCCCGGCCGAGGACGGGTCGGCCAAGAACCTGACCAGATCGAGCGTTTCGGCCGAGCATTCGCCGGCGTGGAGCCCGGACGGCCAGTGGGTCGCCTACAACTCGGACGCGACCGGCGAGTACGAGATCTACGTCAGCCAATCCGACGGTCTGGGCGAGAGCAAGAAGTTGACCGACATCGCAGCGCGATACATCTATCGCTTGAGCTGGTCGCCGGACTCCAAACGGATCGCTTTCTGGGAGCAGAGCTCGAAGCTGTGGATCTACTCCATGGACACGGGGAAATTGACGGAAGTCTTTCAGCACCTGGGGCGAGGCCGCCGCCCGCTGAGTTGGTCGAGTGACTCCAATTGGCTGGCCTTTGCGGCGAGCGACGGCTGGCGTCTTCCCGGCAGGATTCGTCTCTTCGACGTCGGTAAAGGACAGCTCCACACGATGACCAGCGGAATGTTCAACGACACCTGGCCGACCTTCGATCGCGAGGGGAAGTTCATCTACTTTGCTTCGCAGCGCGAGTTCAGCTCGCCGATCTACGAGGACCTCGGTACCACATGGGTCTACTCGCATCTCGACCGGCTTTACGCGGTGCCGCTCGATTCGGAAGCGGCTTCGCCGTTGGCTCCCGAAAGCGACGAAGAGGAATGGGATGACAACGGTGACGAAAACGGTGATGAAGACGACGGCGAGGAGGAAGACAAGGGAAAGAAAAAGAAGGGCAAGAAAAGTGACGAGGATGAGGATGAGGAAGAGAAGGACGAGCCGGACCCGGTGACGATCGATCTGGCCGGGTTCGAACGACGGGCCGTTGCCCTACCGGTCGATCGCGGAAATTTTGGCTCGCTTGCCGTAAACGACCAGGGGCAGCTTGTTTACGGCCGTGTCCCAGCGTCTGAGCTCATGGGTGAGGAGGCGATCCAGCTTCTCGATCTCGACGACGACGAAGAGCCCGAGAAGACGGTTGTGGATGGCGTTTCCCGTTTTGCCATGTCCTCGGACGGCAAGAAGCTTCTGGCCCTCGGTGAGGAGACGATGTCGATCGTCGACGCAAAGGCCGATCAGAAGATGAAACCGCTCAAAACCGCGGGGATGACGGCGATCATAGATCCGCGCGCCGAGTGGCGGCAGATCTTCCATGAAGCCTGGAGGCGACAGCGAGATTTCTTCTACGACGCCAACATGCATGGCCTCGACTGGGAGGCAATTCGCGATCGCTACGAGCCGATGCTCGAGGACTGCGCCTCCCGGGATGACTTGACGTTCGTCATCCAGGAGTTGATCGCCGAGCTCAACGTCGGTCACGCCTACTATTTCCCGCGCAGCCAGGACGAGTCGCCAACTGTCAGCGTGGGGATGTTGGGAGTGGATTTCGAGCACGACGGCGGCGCCTTCCGCATCAAGAAGATCCACGAAGGAGGGCCTTGGGATGTGGATGCCCGCGGTCCGCTGAGTCAGCCGGGTGTCGAGGTAAGCCCCGGAGACTATTTGTTGGCGGTCAACGGCGTACCGCTCGACACCACCAAAGACCCCTGGGCGGCCTTTCAGGGAATGGCCGGTCGGACGGTGAGCCTGACCGTGAGCGACAACCCGAGCTACCAAAAGCCCGACGAATCGGCGCGCCAGGTGGTGGTCGAGCTTCTTGGATCGGAGCGCAGCCTCCGGTATCGGAGTTGGGTCGAAGCCAACCGGGCTTATGTCGACGAGCAGAGCGAGGGGCGGGTGGGCTACATCTATGTTCCCAACACCGGGGTCAACGGGCAGGACGAGCTGATGCGGCAATTCTCCGGGCAGCTCCAAAAAGACGCTCTGATCATTGATGAACGATGGAATGGGGGCGGCCAGATCCCTACTCGGTTTATCGAGCTTCTGAATCGCCCGGTGGCCAACTACTGGGCGGTACGCGACGGAGAAGACTGGGTGTGGCCCCCCGACGCGCATCACGGACCGAAGTGCATGCTGATCAACGGTCTGGCGGGTTCGGGCGGCGACTACTTCCCGTTCTGGTTCCGCGAGGCGGGTCTGGGTAAGTTGATCGGCACCCGTACCTGGGGTGGGTTGGTCGGCATCACCGGCATCCCGCCGTTGCTGGACGGTACGCGGGTCACGTCACCGGCTTTCGCGTTCTACGAGAAGGACGGCACATGGGGGATTGAGGGTCACGGTGTCGATCCCGACATCGAGGTGGTCGATGACCCGGCGGCGATGGTCGGTGGGAAGGATCCCCAGTTGGATGCTGCGATTGCCCACATGCTCGAGGAACTCGGGATGAATGCCTATGAAGCGCCCGATCGCCCAGCCTCTCCGGACCGCTCCGGCATGGGTCTGGCACGGGAGGACTACTGATCGTTTCTCCGTTACCGACTGCACAGCGTCGAGTATCAGCGGTGAGGCAGGATCGTCCGAGCAAAGGAGGCGCGATGCGAAGATTGCTGCACAGCGTAGTCCTGACGATCGTGTTGGCCGGCTTGGCTCCGGCGGCTCAGGCGCTCAACCCGTTGTTTTTGAGCGCCAAGACCGGCGAATCTTCACTCACCATCGGCTTGGCGGAGGGCCTGGGCTCCGACTTTGTCGGCGACGACGGTAGTTTTGGGTTGGGACTGGGCGTGAGTCTCGGCAAGTACGTAGTTTTTCAAGCGGAGTATCAGGATCTGGGAACGGTCTCGGCGATGGGTTCGCCGTGCACCGTGGTTGACCCCGAGGTGCTCTGCATTGCACAAGTGGCTAGGCTCGAAGCCGACTCCACGGGGGTGTCGCTCAGCTTTATGCCTCATCTTCCGCTGACCAAGAGGCTGTCTCTCTACGGCAAGCTGGGGTATGTGTCGTGGGATAGTGACATCAGCGCGGTCCAGGAAGCGAGCCAGCAGTTCTTGGGCACGCTCGAGCGGGAGGACGCTGTGATCGGCGGTGGACTACGGATCTTCTTTCCCGGTCCACTTGGTCTATTTGTGGAGTATGAGAATCTCGGCGATATCTTTGAGATGATCTCGGTCGGCGCAACCCTGGGGCTTTAGCTGCCTTTGCCGCGCGCGACGATCTGGACTTCTACCACGGGCTGCTAATGACAACGCCTCTGAGGGGCGGGCGAGCGCGCCGGATCCACGTTTTGCCCGAAGAGTTGATCAGCGAGATGAGCGAGGTAGCTAGGCGCGAGGCGCCTCTGGAGGCATGTGGCGTGTTGCTCGGAGATTCGTCGGGTAGCCGTATCCGGACCGTCGAACAGATGGCGGGACGCAATATCGAGAGCGAGTGGCCCCACGAGCGATACCGTTTGGCCCCTGAAGACTTCCTAGCGGCCGAGCGTTCGGCAAGGTGCCGCGGTTTGGAAGTGGTGGGGTTCTGGCACTCGCATCCTCGAGCACCGGCTCGGCCTTCGGCAAGAGACCGTGAAACGGCTTGGGAAGGGTATTCCTACGTCATCGTCTCGCTTGCGCGCGAGGCGCCGGTCGAGGTCAAAAGTTGGAGGTTGTCCGAGGGCGCTTTTTGCGAAGAGGAGATTCAGAGCGCTTTGTAGATGTCGACCGGTGAGATTCGTTCGGTTCCTCGCGTCAAGAGCTGCTCGATTTTCGTTGGGTCTACGGGTCGGCTGAAGTAAAAACCCTGTAGGTAGTCGCATTCTTCCTGCTCTAGGAAGTCGAGTTGTTTCTTGGTCTCGACGCCTTCGGCGACCAGTTCCAGACCGAGCTTCTTGGCGAGAGCGACGATGACGCTGACGATGACAGGGTCATGCGAGCCGTTGCCGATACCCTGGACAAAACTGCGGTCGATTTTGAGCTTCTGAAGCGGAATCCGGCGTAGATACTCGAGCGAGGAGTAACCCTTGCCAAAATCGTCCAGGGAGAGCCGGACGCCGATCTCGCACAATCGCTGCAGGATTCTCTCAATGCGTGTCGAAGCCTGCATCAGAATCCCCTCGGTCAGCTCGAGCTCAAGAAGCTCCGGGGCCAGACCGGTTTCCTTCAAAATCCGCTCGACCGACTCGACAAACTGGGGATCGCGGAACTGAATCGACGAGAGGTTGACGGCCACGGGTAATGCGATTCCGTGCTGTTCTTGCCAGATCTTGGCCTGGGCGCAGGCGGTCTCCATGACCCACCGACCGATCGGGATGATGAGTCCGCTGCCCTCGGCCAAGGGAATAAAGCGATCGGGCGGCACCAGACCTCGCTCGGGATGCTGCCAGCGCAGCAGCGCCTCCACTCCGATGATGTCCCGCCGCTTCAGATCGATCTGGGGCTGATAGTCCAGGTACAGCTCTTCCCGCGTGATGGCGGCATGGAGATCCTGACCGAGTTGCATGCGGGTTTGCACCTCGTGGTCCATTTCTTCTTCGTAGAAACGAAAGGTGGCTCGACCCGCCTGCTTGGCTCGGTACATTGCCATGTCGGCCTTTTTGATCAGGCTCTTGGAATCGCCGAGACCGGGGGGGTAGAGGGCGATACCGATCGACGGTGTGACATGCACTTCCTGTCCCCGCAACACAAAAGGGCTGTCAAACGCCGCGAGAAGGCGGCCGGCCAAGCCGCGCGCATTCTCCGGGTCCTGGAGATCGACTTGGACGATCCCGAACTCGTCTCCGCCCAGACGCGCCAGTGGACTCGAGTCTCGCAGAACCCTCTTCAGCCGTCGGCCGACGGCGACCAGGAGATCATCACCCACGGGATGGCCAAAGCTGTCGTTGACATCCTTGAAGTGATCGAGGTCCAGAACGAAAACAGCCAGTTCCCGTCCGCTCCTCGACGCCCGATCCAGTTCCACGTTCAGACGCTCGTTGAAGGTGTAGCGGTTCGGCAGATCGGTCAGGAAATCGTGCCGCGCCATGTGGTGCAGTCGCTCTTCCGCCTCTATGCGGTCGGAGATATCTTCCTGAACGACCACATAATGATCGATCCCCGAGCGGTGGTCCTGTAGCGGTGTCACCGTCTGTTCGACCGTGTACGTGTGCCCGTCTCGGTGACGGCTGACAACGTGTCCGCGCCAAACGCCCTTGCCGGCCAGCGAGCGCCACTCCGAAGGGTCGAGCCCAGGTTGCGAACCCTTGGCGTCGATCAGGAGCGGCGTGGCACCGACGGCTTCACTCTCTCGATAGCCGCTAAGTCTGGTAAACGCGCGGTTGGTCCATTCGATCCTGCCGTCTCGATCCGTGATGAAGATGGCGTTGGCTGCAGAGTCCATTGCGGCGCCCTGCAGCTTGAGCCGACGCTCGAAGCGTCTGCGGATTGAGATGTCGTCATAGATGGCGAAGATACCGATCTGTTGATCGCCGCTGACGATCGGATAGCCTAGAATCCGGACCGCGCAGGTGGAGCCGTCCTTGCGCTTGCGGATCGTCTCGGTAGCTACTACTTTGGCCGCCAGTGTGCGCGCCGAGAGTTGTTCGGCGGCTGCGACCAGTTCGTCCGGCACGATGAGCGAGTTGATCGATCGGCCGCGTGCTTCGCCAACGCTGTAGTAGAAGGTGTCTTCGAAGGCCCGGTTGGCGTCGATCACACGATCCTGGTTGTCGAGTAGGACGATCGCCTGCGGCGAGCTCCTGAACAACTGCCGGAAATAGACGTTGTCGAGGGACGACTCGTCGAATCCGGTATCGATCTCCGCTTTCTGCCGGCTCGATTCCGACGAAAAGGGGATCACGGTGTCGGTCGGCTTCATCTGGTCCCTCCGATTAGAAGACTAGCCGGAAGGGTAAGCCGGCGCTGTGGAGAGTCTTACAAATCGAGCAGGGTGACGGTTATAGACTCATTGGAATGCATCGTTTTGTCCGGTGACCATGAGGCGGAGGCGCAACGGTTCTTCCCCATCGCGATGAACCTCCAGCAGGCCTGACACGGTAGGATCGCTCTCGCTATGGCGAGAAGCGATCCATCTCCGGGCGCTAGGCTTCTCCGCACCTGGGATCGGTTAAGTGGTCTGCCCGGAGGCAAGCGGCTGTTCAGCTGGTTGGTGGGGCGTGGTGCGCCATATACGGGGACCGTGGGTGCCCGGATCATCGAGCTCGAACCCGGGTATGTCCGTTCGCAGCTTCGCGATCGGAAACAGGTTCGTAACCATCTGGACTCGATCCATGCCGTGGCGCTGATCAATGTCGGCGAAGTAACGAGCGGTCTCGCGATGATGACCGGGTTGCCGCCCAGTATCCGGGGAATCGTCTCCGGTTTGCGGGCGGAGTACTTGAAGAAGGCCCGGGGTTTGCTGGATGTCGAGTGCCGGTGCGAGATCCCCGAGGTGAGGGAACCGGCCGAGCATGAGGTCATCTCGGTGATCCGGGATGCCGGCGGCGACACGGTCACCCGGGTTACGGTCGATTGGCTGCTGAGTCCCAATCCGAACGAGCGGGAAGGCTCCACAAGCTCTACTACGGGCTGCTGAAGCGTGAGACTCGAGACGCCGTTCACTCGTCAGGCGGGAGTCGGGGTGCCGCTCATCTGCGGTCCGATGTATCCGTGTAGCAATCCGGAACTCGTGGCCGCGGTCTCGGCCGCGGGTGGTCTCGGAGTCTTCCAGCCCATCTCGTTGACCTATGTGCACGGTCACGAGTTTCGAGCCGGTATTCGACTGATGAAACGTCTGGCGGGAAAGCCCATCGGGATGAACGCCTTGATCGAGCGATCTTCCAAGAAGTACCACCAGAAAATGGAGCGATGGGTCGATGTCGCTCTCGAGGAAGGGGTGCGGTTCTTCATCACATCGCTCGGCAACCCGCGCTGGGTCGTCGAGAAAGCCCACGCCGTCGGTGGCGTCGTGTATCACGATGTGACGGAAAGAAAGTGGGCGCTAAAGGGCCTTGACGGTGGTGTTGACGGTTTGATCGCGGTCAACAACCGAGCCGGCGGCCATGCCGGTGCGAGCAGTGCCGAAGCGTTGCTCGAGGCGATCGGTGATCTGGGTGTGCCGATCGTCTGCGCCGGCGGTGTGGGCGACGAGGCGCGATTTGTGGAGGCTCTGGGTCTCGGATACGCAGGGGTTCAGATGGGTACCCGCTTCATCGCCACGACCGAGTGCCGGTCGGCGGCGCCCTACAAGCTGGCCATTCTCGAGGCCGATGAAAGCGACATCGTCTTGTCGGAGCGTATTACCGGGGTTCCTGTCTCGGTCATCAAGACCCCTTACATCGAGCGTATGGGGCTCCGTGCGGGTGCCGTCGCCCGCTGGATGCTTCGGGGTCGAAAACGCAAACACTGGATGCGAACGATCTACGCTCTCAAGTCTCTGTGGCAGCTAAAGCGTGCCTCGCTCGACGAAGAGGGGCATCGAGACTACTGGCAGGCTGGCAAGAGCGTTTCAGGCGTCCACGAGATCGAGCCGGCGGGCGACGTCGTACGCCGCTTCGCGGAGGCAGCGCGGAATGCCGAGCCGATCACAAAACCCTGACAGTTACTTTTCGTAGGACTGGAGAGAAATAGAACAGGAGGGAAGAGATGATGATCCGGAAAGTTCACTACTGTTGTCTTGGTCTATCCGTTGTAGGTGTTTTCGCCCTTGGTGCCTGCGGCGTGGGTGAGCACGCCGATCGCGAAGGTGGTGCGCCAGTCGAGGCAAAAGTGGTGGTGACCACGGCTTCCGTCGAGGCTCGTGATTCCTTTTTACGTGGTCGGGACCTGGCGGAGAAGTTGCGGGCCACCGAGGCGAGGGTCTTCTTTGAGGAGGCGGTGACCGCGGACCCCGGGTTTGCGCTGGCGCATCTGGCGCTGGCCAACAGTGCGACGACCGCCCAGGGCTTCTTTGACTCGCTCGAGCGGGCGGTCGAGCTGGCCGAAAGCGTCTCCGAAGGTGAGCGGCTGATGATCCTGGGTCAAGACGCGGGCACACGAGGGGACGCGGCCGCCCAGCAGAAACACTATGATGCCTTGGTTGAAGCTTTCCCCGGCGACGAGCGCGGTCACAATCTTCTAGGCACGTTCTACTTCGGCCGGCAGGAGTACGAGAAAGCAATCGAACACTACGAACGAGCGACCACGATCAACCCCGACTACTCCCCTCCCTACAACCTGCTGGGCTATGCCCACCGGGCGGTGAATCGCTTCGATGAGGCGGAGGCCGCATTCAAGAAGTACATCGCGCTGATCCCCGACGAGCCGAATCCGTACGATTCTTATGCGGAGCTCTTGATGAAAATGGGTCGGTTCGAGGAATCGATCGCAAACTACGAAATAGCTCTCGCCAAGAATCCGAGCTTCGTCTTCTCTCTTGTAGGAGTCGGACACAATCAGATTCTTCTGGGGGAGACAGGCGCTGCCCGCAGCACCTATCGCAAGCTCTACGACAAGGCCCGCAATGACGGCGAGCGCCGAACCGCGCTACTGTGGACCACTGCTTCCTATCTCCACGAAGGGGATCCGCAAAGCGCTCTCGAGCAGTGCGAGAAGATGCGGGCGATTGCCGAAGCGAGCGGAGATTGGGCCAGTGTCTCCGGTGACTTCGTGCTCGAGGGCGACATCCATCTCGAGGCGGGTGAGTCGGAGCTGGCGCGAGGAAGCTACGCGGCCTCGATGAAAGCCGTCGAGCGAGCCGACGTCAACGAGGACGTCAAAGAGGCCGCTCGACGCAATCAGATCTTCAGGGAGGCCCGATTGGCGCTTCTCGAGGAGTCGATGGGAGTAGCGCGTGAGAGAACCGAGGCGTTCGCCGGGGCGGTATCGGAGCGGAATCTACCTTTCGAAGTGCGCCGCGTGCATGAACTCCAAGGCTTGATTGCTCTCTACGATGGCGACCATGCCTCGGCATTGGCACATTTGGAGCAGGCCAACCAGCAAAACCCCAGGGTTCTCCTCGAGATGTCGTGGGCTGCCGAAAGTGCAGGCGATCTCGACCGAGCCCGAGAGATAGCGGAGCGGGCGGCCCGGTTCAACCAGCTCAACATCAACTATGCGCACGTGCGAGAAAAGGCCGAAGAGTTCCTCGACGACCTGGGTTGAAGCTCCGCTGACGGACATTTTTGGGGATCTGCTCGAGCGGTCGCGAATCGTGCAGGCCGGGTCTTTTCGTATGTTTCTCTCGGGCGCCCGCCGTGCGATGATCTTCGAGTGCCCGACCGGCGTGTCAATAGAGGGCCTCATCCCAAGGATCTGGCTTGCTTCGCTCCCGAGCGGCTACCTGAGTTGCGCGCCGCGGCCGACGATCTTTGTTGGTTGGCCGGCCGCGGTTATTCGCGCAAGACAGCTCTGCGACTCGTCGGCGATCGATACGGTTTGCGCGACCGGCAGCGGCGCGCACTTCAACGCTCGGCCGCTAGCATCGAGGAGTGCGAGCATCGGATTCGAAGCCGCGTTGAGCCGGCCGTTCTAGCCGGCGAGGAATTGGTGGTCGATGGGTACAACGTCCTCTTGACCCTCGAAGCGGCCCTTTCCGGCGGCGTTCTTCTTCTCGGGCGGGACGGAGTCCTGCGCGATCTAGCGGCGATGAGCGCCCACTACCGGAGAGTTCAAGCGACGCGGCCGGCGCTCGAACTCTTGGCCGCCTACTTTCGCCGTACCGGGGTAACCCGAGTTCTCTGGTGCCTGGATCGGCCCGTTGCCAACAGCGGCCGGCTCAAACGTCTCATAGAGGAAACAGTCCAGGGGATCGAGCCCGAGTGGACCGTCGAGCTGACAGACAGAACCGATGCTCTACTGGCTGAGTCCGGATGCATCGTCGCCTCGGCGGACAGCGCCATCCTGGATCGCTGCGACCGGTGGGTCAACCTGGCGCGGATCCTGGTCGAGGCCTCGATCGCAGACGCCTGGATAGTGGATTTCGGGCAGGGGTCTCAGACGCCAGACTGCTAAAATCGGGAACCTTCGCCGGGTTCCGGCGTTCTTTTGGTGAACGACGCGGCAACAGCAGCGTCGATGGCCCCAAAACCTTCAAGAATTGTAAGAAAGCAAGGAGGAGAAACCATGCTCGAGAGTTTGAAACGGTCCGCAAGGCCGGTGACTGCGTTGGTCGGGGTACTGCTGTTAAATGCCGTGGCCGGTGTGGCTGCAGTGACGATCGACGGCGAAAGCGGTGAGAAAAAGGTCAAAAAGGTCCATGTGAAGAAGATCGTCCACGAGGTCTGCGAAGGCGACTGCGAAGCCAGCGAGCAAGCCGTGCGCCAGATCTTCATTGGCGAAGACGGCGAGGTGAAGGAGCTCGAAGGGGACGATCATGTGTGGGTGAGCGCGGACGACACCAAGGTCCACGTCGTCAAGATGGGCGGCCACGGGCATCATTCCCAGCATGCCCAGCATGCAATGTTCGGTAAGGGTGGTTTCCTCGGCGTTCAGCTTACCGAGCTGACAGCCGAGCTACGCGAACACTTTGGTGTGCCGAGCGATGCCGGTGTGATGGTCTCCAAGGTCCTTGACGACACCCCCGCGGCCAAAGCTGGAATCCAGGTCGGGGACATCGTCTCCGGTGTCGACGGCGAGACGGTGAGCTCGGCCGGCGAGTTGGCTCACAGGATTCGCGGTTTCGAAGATGGTGCGACCGCCGTCCTGGAAGTGTGGCGCGCGGGGAAAGTCGAGACGATGAGTGCCGCGATCGAGGTGCGCGAGGCCCCTCAGATGATGGCGGGCATGCCGGGGATGCACAAGATCCATCGGATCAAAGTGATGTGCGACGATGGCGAGGACTGTGATGTCGACATCGATCAAGGCTTCGACATCGGTGACTTCGACTGTGGCGGTGCAAGCGAGTGCAAGGTACAGGTCAAGTGTGAAGATTCGGGGTGCGAATGCACCGTCAACGGCGAGGCTTCCGACTGCCAGGAGATCCCTGGTTTCGCCGAGCTTCACGGCGAGTAGACCCACACTCAGGAAGACATTGAAAGG
>Ga0224508_10001528_pt1 | contig 20696 bp, 17 predicted proteins | sample SF_Jan12_sed_USG_4_FD_170157 | JGI IMG/M metagenome (GOLD analysis project Ga0224508, IMG submission 170157) | Sediment microbial communities from San Francisco Bay, California, United States - SF_Jan12_sed_USGS_21 | ecosystem: Environmental > Aquatic > Marine > Sediment | place: USA... | reverse complement strand
GAGGGGAGCCGACCTGCGTTGTTTTTTGAGAATTCGCGGTCACGCTTTAACAGAGACGTGGACTTATCTATGGAGTGCATAGGCATGTTGCGACCGCAGAGGTCAGTAGTTTGATGGACACTAGAACTCCGGTGAGGCCAAGACCATTTGTGAGACGCCTTTCTTTTGGCATTCCCGTGATGCTAAGTGTGATTGCCGGTGCATATGCGATGTTCGACATACTGAACATCGACGGAATGAACGCGGTAGAGCTAATTATTCTGTTCCTGTTTGTGCCCTGTTTCGTTTGGATTTGCTGGTCTTTTTGGTTGAGCGTTTTTGGGTTTGCGATCCGACTGATCGCAAAAGACCCCATTGCCTTTGCGGCGCCACTATCGGTGGATTACTCGTTACCACTCACCGCGCGCATTGCCGTGGTGATGCCGATCTATAACGAGGACCCCGAACGCGTGTTCACAGGTCTTGAGAACTCTATTAAGTCCTTGCAGGGAACGAGAGAAGCTCACGCGTTTAGTTTTTTTGTTCTGAGCGACTCTGATGATCTTGAGTTAGCCGCAGATGAGCATCGACGCTGGCAGGAGTTGCGGGCACGACTTGGCGCCCGTCACCTGTTGAGCTATCGTAGACGACGTCATAATACCGGTCGAAAAGTCGGCAACATCGCGGAGTTTTGTGAGCAGTGGGGACGGTGTTTCGATTTCATGGTCATGTTGGACGCGGACAGTGTGATGTCAGGTGACACTTTGGTGCGGCTCGCTCGGCTGATGCAGGCCAATCCCAATGCGGGGATCATTCAAACAGTGCCCACGCCGGTCAATCACATCACGGCGTTTGCACGTTTGATTCAGTTCGGCTGTAGGCTTTGCTCTGAAATGTTGACGACCGGCCAGAGCTATTGGCAACTGGATGCCGGGAATTATTTCGGACACAACGCCATTATCCGGATCAGACCTTTCATGCGACATTGTCAGCTACCGATTCTGTCAGGAAGACCGCCATTCGGTGGGGCGATACTGAGTCACGATTTTGTCGAGGCCGCATTCATGAGACGCGCCGGCTGGGAGGTTTGGCATCTTCCAGACGCTAGCGGCAGCTACGAAGAGACACCTACCAACGTGCTTGATCATGTTATTCGAGATCGGCGCTGGTGTCAGGGCAACCTACAACATCTTCGACTTTTGTTTGCCAAGGGATTGCATCCGATCAGCCGGATACACTTTGTCATCGGTGTGCTCGCCTACCTCGCGTCACCCATCTGGGTGTTACTGTTGATGTTCGGGTTGATTCGATTGGTGCACCAAAGCTCGATTACCCCGTTGTACTTCGGGGCAGACTTTAGCCTGTTTCCGATGTGGCCCATCATCAAATCGAGCGAAGCGATTCTGTTGTTTGTGATCACCATATTGATGTTGCTGGCGCCTAAGATATTGGGCATGGTGTTGGCGTTGTTAAAACGAGATCGGCGGCGGGCCTTTGGCGGTTCTGCCAGAGTTCTGCTCAGTACGATTGTTGACATCCTATTTTCCGCGCTGTTGGCACCTGCGATGATGGTTTTCCATTTGATGTTTGTTACCTCTATTCTGTCCGGACGATCGGTGGAGTGGAGGTCTCAAGCGAGAGTAAATCGCACTATTGCATTTCTGGACGTGTTCTCGCGCCTTAGGTGGCAGTTCGTTCTGGGGGCGCTTATTGGTGTCATCGTAATGACCGTGACGCCCGCATTAGTGTGGTGGTTCTCGCCGCTTTTATTTGGGCTGTTACTGTCGACACCGATTGCTGTCGTTGTCGCAAGCTCTGATGTTGGGCAGAAGTTGCTAAGAATGGGCATTTTTGCTATTCCCGAAGAGAGACAAGTGCCGGATGAACTCGAGGCATTGACCCAATCGAGTGCATTAGAAAATATCGATGATACGAGGCGTGATGTAGGTATGGCGGTCGATGCGCCTGCTTGATGGCATTCCCGCATGCATGGTAAACGCCTTTTAGGCGACTTTAAGTGCCGCGCCCTCGAGTATCATTGCTCGCGCGAATAAAACCTCACAATAGATACTCCCTAGAGTACAATGCGGTAGGTGCGTTCTGTGTTGCATCCTCCTTGTCACAAGCGTGGTGAGTGTTGATGGAGCTTAAGGATCTCGTTCGTTCTATTCCGGATTATCCGCAACCTGGTGTCATCTTTCGGGACATTACTACCCTGATGAAGGACGCACGTGGGTTCCGCAAGACCGTCGACGAAATGGTGCAACCCTATGCGGACTTGAGAATCGACAAGGTGGCGGGAATAGAGGCGCGAGGGTTCATATTGGGAGGTGCCATTGCTCATCAACTCTCGGTTGGGTTTGTTCCCGTTCGCAAGAAGGGCAAGCTCCCGTGGGAGACGATCGGTCAGGACTATGAGCTGGAGTACGGCACCGATCGAGTAGAGATACACACGGACATGGTGTCTAAGGGGGAACAAGTCCTACTGGTGGATGACCTAATAGCGACCGGCGGGACCGCCCATGCTGCGATCCAGCTGTTAGAGCGTGCGGGTGCGAGTGTGATCGGTGTCAGCGTTGTGATCAATCTGCCTAACCTGGGTGGTGAGCGTTGGTTGACCGAAACGGGTAAGACAGTCACCTGTTTGATGGAGTTCGAGGGGACATAACGCCGATCGATAAGTGGTGTGAACTATTTGTGAATTAATGCGCCGACAAAGTTATTGAAGCCTAGTGATGCCTCTGGTAGGTGCGTCTTTAGGCGCACAGAAGATTGTTCTGTGAAGGCGAACCTACATTTCTATTTTAGGTATCGTCGCAACAGGATGCCGTTTCATGAGCAAGCTCGTTTCTATCAACGTCGAGCCACTAGCAAGTTTAATGATTATCTTAAAAAGTCCTTGGAACTCTGAATCGAAAATCCACTTTCACGCTCGCTCTGTAAAGTGATTAGCGAGTCCCGATTCTGTAAATCTTGGTCCCGGTAGCCGCCTCCAATGCTCAACCAAGAGTCCATTTTAAGATAGAGCTTATTAGAGAAATGAAGTTGAAAAACACGCTGTAGAATGGCTGCTGCATATATTTGCTCTTGATCGGGAGGCTCCATACTAAGCGGAACATCAGGAAATTCGATCTCCTGAAATCCTACAAGTTCGTCTGGAAGTGGAGTGTCGTCGAGACAAACCGGCACTACTTCTTTGTTGAGTCCTAGTCCTCTTTCATATTGTCTTCGTACTTCGTCACTCCTAGCCGCTGATCTATCCCAAAAAAGCACGAAGACATCACCATCATCGATGGATGTCATCACGCGGACGCGCCACGACCCGGCAGGTGAGCGCAAGGTTACGTTCACCTTGGTCGTCCTCAACAACTTGACAATGGGCTCGACCTTGGGCCCATCTTTGCGGCTACTGCAGGCAAAGATTCGCGGCGATGGTTTATCCATATTATTACTCGATGCTGTCAGCTCGAACGGTAAAACTGTCTCCAGTTTGGATCGGACAGAGATGTATTACGGTGGCAGTTCATCCCTCGTTGTTCATCTCTTGCATGTCTTGGTAGCGATCGCCGATCCGTGGATGCATGCGTCCGCCAGTGGCTGCGCCGATCGCTACAAGAATCTCATCCGCTCCGGGTGCGTCACTTACGGTGAACTCGAGAGTCAAGAAATGTGATCGTAGACCGTCATCGGTCTTGTGTACCATCGGGATTGAGATGGTACATCCGGGACTCCCTCTTTTGTTGGTGAAGCTCAAGAAACTGGTGCCTGCTACCGCTTCACGAAACTTATTACCAAACCTCAAGGTGTGAATCATTGCAGAAGCGTGTTCAACTTCTCCATGCATACCAACCACCGCCGCCTTGCCATAGGCTTCTACACGGTCGCCGGAGCCGGCAAGCTTCACTAATTCGGGCACCATGACGTCAGCGAGTGCTGGTGCCACCGACAGAATTTGCGGCCTGAGATTTTCCACAAACTCTTGACCGGCCCACGGATTCGGAATAACGGCGGCCACTGCCATTAGTTCTAGAGGACGATCGGCAGGTCGACCGCCTTCGATGCGTGTCTCGTCAATGTATTTGACAAGCTTACGAATCTTTACAGCCATATTGTGCTCCTGACGCATGTGCGTTTAAGGGTTGGTATCTAAATATCGTCGTTGCGGTGTGGTGTCAAGGATCAAACTTCAATTCTTGGACTCGGTCTGCCGTAGCGCCGGCCCTGTCCGTCATGTGCGCTGCTTTGCTCGGTCACGGCGTCACGATATCAAGCAAGGATATCGCGTGTTCGTTGATGCATGTACAGCGCTACGCCGTGAGATCTCAAGTCATCGTAAGTGGTGTGCCGCGAAATCGATCGTAATGTGTCGATTGCCATTGCGCGATAAATCAATGACACTACAGACCCCACTCCAATCTTCTGCATGATCTAATTACGGAACAAAGCCCATGAGTTCGAAACCATCCCGCATTATCTCGGATATTGATCTCGATGCTGATGGAAAGCAGTTTGGTTTTTTGAATATCCCATACTCGCGCAATGATTCGGCGTGGGGATCAATACGAATGCCGATGATCGTTATCAAGAACGGTAACGGTCCAACCATACTATTCACCGGAGGCAATCATGGTGACGAGTATGAGGGGCCAATCGGTTTGCTTAAACTTGTACGTAGGTTGGAGCCCTCACGAATCAACGGGCGTGTAATTGTCATTCCGGCGCTCAATTTTCCTGCCGTACAAGCTGGGACACGTTTGTCACCCATTGATGGGCTGAACATGAATCGGGTGTTTCCTGGTCGGCGCGAGGGCACTGTGACGTCCATGATTGCGCATTATGTGTACACCGAAGTCTTGCCGTTGGCAGATGTGGTAGTGGACATTCACGCCGGAGGCAAGAGCATGACATTGGTGCCTTGCGCTGTGATTCATGAACTAGAGGATCGCGCGATGATGGAGCGAACGTTGGCTGCGATGAGAGTCTTTGGGGCCCCGCTGGGCCTGGTTCTGGTAGAGCTCGATAGCGATGGCATGTTGGACACCGCTGTGGAAGAGATGGGCAAGGTGTTTATCTCTGCCGAACTCGGTGGTGGCGGAACCGTTACCACCGAGACAGTGGCTACTGCCGATCGCGGCATTCACAATATGCTATCTCATTTCGGAGTTTTGAATGAGCCGTTGATCACTCGCGAGGAATTGGGCTTAACACCCACTCGGGTGATGCACACTCCCGAGGGCAACTCTTTTGTCGTCTCCGATGAAACCGGCATCTATGAGAATCTTGTGGACCTCGGGGCAGAGGTTTCCATAGGTACTCCCATTGGGCGTGTTCATTTCTTTGAAACACCTGAGCGCGAACACGTGGAATACAAGGCAGAGCGTTCAGGCACCTTAGTCTGTCGCTACACGCCCGGCTTAATAAAGCGTGGGGACTGTGTCGGGGTGATCGCTAACGACTATCCCACACCTGCAGATGGATGACAGCGTTACGTTACGCGACGTATATCAGGCGCGACGCACGATCGCGCCTTGGGTTCAACGCACACCTTTGATTTCCTCATCGGAGTTGTCTCGGCGCACCGGTGCCTCGGTGTTGCTCAAGCTTGAAACTGTACACGATATCGGTGCGTTTAAGATTCGCGGCGCTACCAATCGCATAATGCACTTAAGCGAGGACGAGCGCAGGCGTGGTGTTGTGGCTGTTTCCACTGGCAATCACGGCCGAGCTGTAGCCTATGCGGCCAAACGCGTGGGCGTGCACGCGACGGTATTCATGTCCAAGCTAGTAAAGGAAAACAAACTTCGTGCCATCAAGGACCTCGGCGCGGAGATCCGAATCGTCGGAGACTCGCAGGACGAGGCCGAGGTTGAGGCCGATCGCCTGGCGGCGGAGCAGGGTATGATTTCCGTTCACCCTTTCGATCATCCTCACGTGATTGCAGGGCAAGGCGTGATCGGATTGGAGCTGCTGGAAGATCTGCCGAAAATCGATTGTCTGTTGGCAGGATTGTCTGGTGGCGGTTTGATTTCTGGCATCGCCCTGACGTTAAAGGCGGCGAATCCGAGCATCCGCGTAATCGGCGTATCCATGGAGCGGGGCCCTGCCATGTACCATAGCCTGAGGGCCGGTAAGCCGGTATTGGTCGAGGAAACGGAGACACTAGCTGACAGTCTCGGTGGCGGCATTGGACTAAACAATCAATACACGTTTTCGTTAGTGTCAAAATACGTTGACGAAACTTTGTTGGTAAGCGAGGAGGAAATCGCGCAAGCGATGACGTACCTCTATTGGAACGAGCGCTTGGTAGTAGAAGGTGGTGGGGCAGTGGGCGTGGCTGCGCTGTTATGCGGGCGCACAACGGGAATCAAGGGTAATGTAGTGTGTGTTCTGAGCGGAAGTAATGTGGATATGACAACATTCTCTAAGATTGTCCACGACAATGGTTAGCTGGAGTAAGTGATGCGAACGGTAATATTAACCGAGTCCGAGCTGCGTCAGTGTATAGATCTGGATTCCGAGGCAATACAGGTGGTGGCTGATGCGTTTGCTGTGCTAGCCAAAGGGGACGCGATTATGCCGCCCATACTGCGGTTGGATATCAAGGAGCACAATGGTGAGGTTGATGTTAAAACTGCATATCTGCGTGGTTTCGACAGTTTTGCAGTGAAAATCAGTCCAGGATTCTTTGATAATCCTTCGCTGGGTTTGCCAAGCGTAAGCGGGTTAATGGTGCTGATCAGTGCCAAGACCGGACAGACTGAGGCACTGTTACTGGACAACGGCTATCTCACCGACATTAGAACCGCAGCAGCGGGTGCAGTCGCTGCAAAGTACTTGGCGCCCCAACGGTGCACAACAGTCGGCGTCATCGGTGCTGGTACCCAGGCTCGTTTGCAGATGCAGGGATTGCATTTAGTGAGGCCCTACAAGCGGCTATTGGTATGGGCACGTGATCGGGCGAAGGCTGAACGCTATGCCCAAGAAATGGGTAATAAGTTACCTGTAGAAACAGTGGTTGTTGATGTCGCGCAGAACGTAGTCGCTGAGAGCGACGTCGTGGTCACTACCACGCCTGCTAAAGATCCGGTTATCTCCGCAGATTGCTTACACCCGGGCTTGCATATCACTGCGATGGGTTCGGATGCGGAGGACAAAAACGAGTTGGATCCGCAGATTGTTGCGAGCGCGAATTTGTTTGTATGCGACCGTACATCGCAAAGCGCACATCTCGGTGAGTTGCATCACGCCATCGAGTGCGGAACAGTGAGTGAGGGCTTTTCTCCCGTCGAGATCGGGCAGTTGGTCGCGGGAACAAGCCTCGGCAGAACCAGTGCCGATCAGATAACCGTATGTGATCTTACTGGTACAGGCGCTCAGGATACTGCTATTGCTGTAGTGGCCCATCGTAAGGCATTGAATCTCGGCTTCGGCACAGAGATCGTTCACGGCTGATTCGGTGGTGTAAAACCGCCACCAATAAACCACCGTTCGTCGCCGGTAAGTGACCGTTCCTTAAGAGAAATTAGTAGAGGCTGCGCTAACTGCTATGGTAAGTGTAAGTCTTAAGGACACTACAGAACGGGCGACCCTTGGCAACAGGGCGCATCTTCAAACTACCTTAAGTTAGCTTCTTGGGGGGCTCTCAGTGGCGGTGGAAATCTCCCACACCCTCACAAACAACGTTAAGCTGTTACGGGCCAACGCCAGTAAGCGCGCCATCCAGGGTTCGCTTATTGGAATCGGTGCAATTGTGGTCGCTACAGCGCTTGTTAGTTACTACGAGAACGGCCACATCGGTCTTGGTGGGATCATGAGCGCTCAGTTCTCGAATCCCACTCTGTGGCTACTCGATCTGATGCCATTCGTTTTCGCTTTTTGGGGACAGTACGTCAGCGCCATGATTGCTTACGAGGCGGGCGCAATGGTCATCGATCAGACGCAAGATCTGAGAGCGAAGACAATGGCCATCGAGCAGCAGGCAATGCATGACATCACTCATGACGCCTTGACCAAGCTGCCCAATCGTGTCTTGCTACACGACCGCCTGTCTCAGGCTTTGCACTTCGCACAAGCAGATCGGTCTCAATCGGCATTTTTGATATTGGATCTTGATCGCTTCAAAGAGATTAATGACGCTCTCGGTCACCACAGTGGAGACAAGTTGCTGAATCAAGTTGCGATGCGCTTAAAAGGAACTGTCAAGGATACAGATACGGTGGCGCGTACCGGAGGTGATGAGTTCGGCATTCTGTTGTCCAAAATCTCTTCTACTGAGGACGCGGTAGAAGTTGCAAAACGAATCGCCATGGCGTTGCGCACACCATTCACCCTAGAGGGGATGAATTTGGATGTACAGGCCAGTGTTGGGATCAGTATCTTTCCGGATCACGGTTCGGATGCGGATAGCTTGATCCAGCGCGCTGAAGTCGCGATGTATTTGGCCAAGAACTATAAAGAGGATTTCTTGGTCTATGATGCAGATAAGCATAGCCATAGCTCCCGTCGATTGACGTTAATGGGTGAGCTGCGTCAGGCTATTGAATCCGACCAGCTTGAGTTGGCCTATCAGCCTAAGGTCGATTTGAAGTCCACCGCCATCACCGGTGCGGAGGCATTAATTCGTTGGCGACATCCACAGCATGGACCGCTCCCACCCGATGAATTCGTGACATTAGCTGAGCGCTCCGGGTTGATTAAACCCATGACTGTGTGGGTGCTTGAACATGCTTTGTCCCAAGCTGCAGCGTGGCAGGAAGAAGGCATGGAGTTGACTGTAGCGGTCAACATTTCAGCCCAGGACTTGGGCGATCCCAATCTTATCGATCTTGTCGCCGGACTGCTGGAGTCAAAAAATGTTTCTCCAAAGAAGCTCGTGCTGGAGATTACAGAAACCAGCATCATGTTGGATCAAGAACGTGCGCTGCAAATGGTGCGTAGACTGGCTGATATGGGGGTGCGCCTATCCATCGACGACTTCGGCACAGGCTATTCGTCCTTGTCGTATCTCGTGGATTTGCCTATTAGCGAACTGAAAATTGATAAACGATTTGTGATGGATATGACCAACAATACCAAGTATGTAAAGATCGTGCGGGCCATAATCGATCTTGCTCACCACCTTGGGCTTGAAGTCATCAGCGAGGGTACCCAGGACAGAGTTACGTACTCTAGACTCAAAGACTTGGGTTGCGACGTCGCCCAAGGGTTTTACATTAGCGAGCCCATCAGTGGGTCGCTATTGGGTAGCTGGATGAAGAGTTTGGATCAACGGTTTGGATCGAAAGTAGGCCTCGCTAATTCGGGCGCCAATGGTGGTGGCAGCTGGTCCGTAACACGGCACTAGCCTGAATAGTTCTCATAACTCAACGAACCAGGGAGTATTGGGCGTCTACCGATAACGATTGCTCGGTTGTGACTAGGCCTCTCTCTACTAGATAGATCATGGTCGCAAATAACTGACGGGCCGCCGCCGGATGCATCGTCGCGGGCAAATCGTGGTACGCCAACGGAACCATATCAATAATGTTGTGCAAACCGTTTTCTAAGTGTTTGATGACTTGGTGCTCACGCTGTTCACGGTGCTCGATGAAAGAATGCACAAAAGGTTTCGGATCATCGATCGCAGGGCCGTGGGTTGGCCAATACACCGAATCGTCGCGTTCAAGCAGTAACTTAAGGCTGCTCATGTAATCTCCCATGTCACCGTCAGGTGGCGACACAATACTGGTTGACCACCCCATTACGTGGTCCCCAGTGAATAACACTTTTTCTTCTCGTAGTTGGTAGCAGACATGATTTGACGTGTGCCCCGGGGTGTACACACATTCAAACGACCATTGTCCCCCGTCGATGATGTCTCCATCTCGTACTTCCTCGTCCGGTACAAATTCCATGTCGCCTCCTTCCTCGACTTTTACTCCGACCTCAAGTTTGCCGGCACCGTGGGGCCCGAAACCGTAGGACTTGGCACCACAGAGAGCTTGTAGCGGGCGACAGGCCGGAGAGTGATCCTGGTGTGTATGTGTGACCAACAGGTGAGTGATTTCTTCGTTCGCGAGTCCACGTAAAATTGCGTTTACATGATCTTCTGATAGGGGACCGGGATCGATCACCGCCACCCGGCCATGACCGACAATATATGTGCCGGTGCCGTGAAAAGTGAATGGGCTAGGATTGCGCGCCACCACGCGTCGTATCATAGGTGTCATGGTTTCAACAACACCGTATGTAAACGGATACTCTCGTTGGAAGTTGATCACGTCGCTTACATGTCTTATGTCGGCAACTGCTAGTTTAGCGCGTCTGGTTTGCAAGGTACTAAGTCGTGATCGATTTCACCGACCTCTGAGAAAACAAAGGCGACGCACAGGTCCTTTATTTCGAGACTCACAAATAGCGAGCATGCACTACAATATGATCCCTCAAATCCAAAGACGTACCATCGGGAGCTGACTCTATGTCTGGCATACCATTACAACCTGCCGCTTCAGCGTATTCGCATCCTCTACTGATCAAGCACTTGCTCCACACTCCGCTGATCAACACACCGCACCAGGAGATCGTTTACGCAGATCTCAATCGCTATGACTACAACACACTTCGTCGTCGCATCGGTCAGCTTGCAAGCGGCCTTGCCGGTCTCGGTTTAAAGTCAGGTGATACTGTAGCGGTCATGGACTGGGACAGTCATAGATATCTCGAGTGTTTCTTTACCATACCCATGATTGGTGCAGTTCTGCATACGGTGAACATTCGACTGTCGCCAGAGCAGATTCTCTACACCATTAATCACGCTGAGGATGACTTCATCCTGGTCCACACAGACTTCCTTCCTATTCTCGAGCAGATCAAAGATAGAATTGCGCGTTCCGCTAAGTTCCTTTTGCTTAGTGATCAAAGCGATTCACCGCCCGATATCGGATTGGACTTTGCGGCGGAATACGAACAATTGCTGTCCTCAAGTGACGAGGGCTACGAGTTTAGTGATTTCGATGAGAATACCCGGGCGACGACATTTTATAGCACTGGCACTACCGGCAATCCCAAGGGAGTCTATTACAGTCACCGACAATTGGTGCTACATACGTTGGGGGCTATGTCAGGCATGGGTACAGGGGGAGGGCACGGTAGATTTCACCGCGACGATGTGTATATGCCGATAACGCCGATGTTTCATGTACACGCCTGGGGCATTCCCTATGTGGCGACACTGATGGGGGTAAAGCAGGTCTATCCAGGTCGTTATGTGCCTGAGAAACTGCTCGAATTGATTGCACGCGAAAAGGTCACATTTTCGCACTGTGTTCCCACCATCTTGCACATGTTATTGAGCAGTCCCGCGATCCAGGGCATCGATCTGAGTGGATGGAAAGTCATCATCGGGGGATCAGCGATGCCCAAAGCCTTGGCGAAGCGAGCCACGGAATTAGGTATCGACGTAATGAGCGGCTATGGCCTGTCGGAAACCTGCCCGGTACTGACGATTGCTCAGCTCGATGCATCTATGCTGGAACAAGGAATGGAGCGACAGCTTGAGCTTCGATGTAAGGCGGGTCGTGCTCTGCCGCTTGTAGACCTGCGCTTGGTCGACGAGGATATGAACGAGGTAGCCCATGATGGTGTGACCACGGGGGAGGTGGTGGTGCGCTCGCCCTGGTTAACGCAAGCCTATCTCAAAGATCCCCAGACATCGGACGCGTTGTGGCGGGGCGGTTACTTGCACACCGGTGATATTGGCAATATTGATGACAATGGTTGGCTGAAGGTAACGGATCGGATCAAGGATGTCATCAAAACAGGAGGTGAGTGGATTTCATCGTTGATGTTGGAGGATATTGTTTCGGAGCATCCTGCGGTGAACGAGGTCGCGGCGATCGGCATTCCCGACGACAAATGGGGAGAGCGACCGTTGGTGCTGGTAGTACCGAAGCCTGCCTCGTCGGATGTCACTGAGGATGACCTTAAGGATTTGATTCGACAACGAGCGCAGGCCGGTGCGATATCGCCTTGGGCGGTACCCGATCGTGTAATTCTTGTCGACGAGATCGACAAGACCAGCGTGGGTAAGATCGATAAGAAGAAACTGCGTGACAAGTATAGCTAGAAGCCGCTAATCACAACGCTGTTACTGCCGATGTCGAGCGGGGTGTGGCTGCATGTTTTATCCGAATCCACCGCACGGCGCTTCAGGTTATGTTTGTCATACGACCACTGGGCTCGACGGGGAAGGCATCATCAACAATAAAAGTTGCACTTATCGCTGTTTGTTTGCCCATGCTGGTGTCTTGGGTCACGATCGTAGGTTTGAGTAAGGACGACCGGGGAGTACTGCCAGTGTGCGGGAACTGGTGTGGCCCCGGTCATCCAAAAAAAAAATGCCACGCCTGAACCGGTGGACTATGTCGATGCCGCCTGTAAGCATCACGAGGAGTGCTATGAAACGAACGGGTTCGCAAATTGTGAGTGCGATCGTGCGTTTCGTGAGGAGCTTCGAATTGGATTTGAGAAGTATGGACGTCCTGACGGGACTTGTGATTTTCTGCGTGGGTGGATTCCTGGAATGACCACCAGTTTTGATCTAATGGATAAGTATTTCAAACTCAGCTATTGCAAACAAGCTGACTTGCCAAGCGTTTTTCAGCGTGTAAGTTCTCTGGCTTGTTCTACCCATTTCTCGCGTTCTATCCTTCCCGCGAAATCCAATACTTGATTCACGCGTTCTATATCTGCGGGTGTGAAGTTTGCGACCTGTTCGAAAGTGGTGACGCCTAGCGCGTGAAGTCTCTTCTCAATGACTTTTCCTATTCCTTTTATCACGGTCAAGTCATCGGGTGGTCTCTGGGTGTATTGAGCATCACTCGAGCTGGTTGCAGCGCCGACCCGCTGGCCTGTGGCTTGAGTGTGAACAGTGGAGCCCGTATCAACGCCTTGATGGCCGAATCTAGAGTGCCTACGTGAGGATCCCGCACATAAAAACCAGATGATTAGGAATAGGATGATATTTATGATCACTACCAACGTAATATTCATATCGGATATCTCCGAGATTTGCCTTCGTCGGGCCAAAAATGCTCGCTGCTCATTCTACGGCTGTAGACAAGCGCGATCCAGTGCTGGCTAACTTTTGAGACGGCTGTGAACGCATGCAACAATCAGCCACGCCCCTGTGGGGGAAGACTCCGCCGGGATCTGGCTGAATCGTAAGCGCTACTTCTGTTTGAGGATGTCGCGGATTTCCGTTAGTAACACTTCTTCTTTAGGGGGCTCGGCCGGCGGTTCTTCCTCTTGCTTTTGCATTTTGTTTAAGTTTCTTATGAGTATAAAGATCGCAAAGGCCACTATGAGGAAGGTAATTATCGTATTGATAAACGCACCGTAGTTGATGGTGACAGCCCCAGCTTCTTTCGCTGCCTCGAGGCCTGCATACGGGGCAGCGGTCGCGCCTTGCTTGAGCACCATGAACAAGTCGGAGAAGTCTACGCCGCCTAGCAGTAAACCAATGGGTGGCATGATTACGTCGTCTACTAAGGATTTGATGATGGTGCCAAACGCCGCACCGATAACTATGCCAACGGCCATATCAACTACATTTCCCCGCATCACAAATTCTTTGAATTCTTTAATCATCGGGTGCCTCCCGGTGTTGTTAAGTCGGTGGTTTAAGATAACGCCGTCGTCGTAACGACTCCTCCGCTTGATTATAACTTGCCATGTCGTTGGCCAGCCACCGTTTAAGAAATGTTCGCGCGCATTATCCACAATGCCGAAGGAGTTAACACAGACTAGCTCTCGGCCTAATGTATCGACATTCGTAACGACTCGATGAATGTACTCACCTCATGTTGATAGCGATGCTGATAACATTTCAGTTGTCAGCAGAGAGAATCGTGACGATAACTTTAGAGTTAGATTTGAATTACAGGTAGCGCTTCGTCTAACGCTAGCTGAAGGCGATCGAAAAGATCATCGATCTCGCTCTCAGTGATGATGAGTGGCGGACAAATGCCGACGGTGTCGCTGGGCAGCGGCCGAACGATAAGTCCGTGGGTCAGTGCTTTATCGGCGATCACCTGCGCGGATTTTAAAGTCGGTGGGTACAGCTCTTTAGTTTGTTTGTTTGCCACGATTTCTAGTCCACCGATGAGGCCTACACCGCGCGCTTCGCCTACCAGCGAATGTTCTCCCAACGCCTGTAGTCGTTCCTGAAAGCGCGGCGTCTTTTTACGTACGTCTCCCACGATATTACGCTCTTCATATATGGTTAGTGTTTCCAGCGCCACTGCCGCGGATACAGGGTGGCCACCATAGGTGAAGCCCATGCCTAACGCCCCATGCTTGCGACTCTGTTCGACGAAGACTTGATAAACATTGTCAGAGATCATCACGGCTGCGATGGGCAAGTAAGCGGACGACAGCTGCTTCGCGCAGGTGACGATGTCCGGTGTAATCCCGTAGGTCTGAGAGCCCCACATATTTGCGGTACGACCAAAGCCGCAGATGACTTCATCGGCGATCATCAACACATCGTGGCGCTTTAAAACTTCTTGGATCTTCTCAAAGTAATTGGCCGGCGGAGGGATCACGCCGCCGGCACCCATCACTGGTTCCGCGATGAACGCGCCAATGGTATCTGGACCTTCCTGTGTTATTAACTTGTCTAGATTTTCCGCCAGGCGACTGGCGAATTCTTCCTCAGTCTCGTCTTGCTCCGCGTAGCGATAGTAATTGGGCGTATCGGTATGCAGCATTCGGTCTAGGGGATCAAAATCATTTTGCATTAATGGAATCGCGGTGAGACTCCCCGCAGCAATAGTCACGCCGTGATAGCCGCGTCGCCTTGAGATGATTTTTTTCTTCTCGCGTTTGCCACGGCCGTTGTTGTAATACCAAACAAATTTGATGGCCGTGTCCACCGCCTCTGATCCGGAATTGGTAAAAAAAACCTTCGCCATGGGTTTTGGTGCGATCTTGATCAGCTTTTCGGAGAGTTCGATAACCGGTACAGTGGAACGATGAGCAAAAGTGTGGGCATACGGCAAGGTTCCCAATTGTCGCATTGCCGCCTTGATTAGACGTTCCTCGCTAAAGCCCAAAGAGGTACACCACAATCCAGCGAGACCATCTATATACTTATTGTCGTCTTCATCCCACAGGTAAATACCCTCACCGCGAGTCATGATGAGCGGGCCGCGCTCTTCATGAAGTGCCAAGTTGGTATATGGGTGGAGTGCGTAGGTGACGTCTTTGGCGGCTAGGGAATTGGGTGCATAAGACATAGTTGAGAATCCTGGTAGCTTTGGATGATAGGGATCGCGATCCATGCCCGAAAACTTATCTGGGATTCTATGACGCGATTCATTCCAAAGACAATTATATTTGAACACGACTGCCGTTAAGCCTGGTGCTAATCCGGCCAAACTTGTTGCAATATCGGGAACAGCGTTTAGTTTTTGTATGTTGTGGGTTAACGCTTTGATGCAAACCTAGTTGGCAATTACCTTAGCATGTGGCGGGCCGATGATTTGATGCAAATCTCAGGCGACAATTACCTTAGCATGTGGCAGGCCGATGATTTGATGCAAATCTCAGGGCAAGGTGGTAGCGTTCGCAAGTTCTCGTCCAGGCTCTGTGGCTGAAATGTCCTACTTTCTTGGAATCGATACAGGCGGCACTTATACCGACGCGGTTTTGCTGGATGAGTCCTACCAGGTCGTGGCTTCGTCAAAGTCGCTGACGACTAAGGACGATCTAGCGGTAGGTGTGCAGCAAGCGGTAGATCAGGTTCTGGGGGACAACGCAGCCGCGGTGACCATGGTTTCTCTGTCGACTACCCTCGCTACCAATGCAATTGTTGAAGGACAAGGCAGTCCAATTTGTCTGTTGTTGCTTGGCTGTCCCAAGCAGAGTCTGGATCGGGCTGGGCTGGGTCATGCATTGGGCGGTGACCCCGCGGTTTTTCTAGCGGGGGGGCACACCGCGTCTGGGGAAGAACAGGAACCGCTAGACTTGGCCGCACTGGAGCGCGCCATCGCAGAACACGGACCGTCAGCGCGTGCGTTCGCCGTCGCCGGTTATTTTTCAGTGCGTAACCCAGCTCACGAGTTGGCGGTGCTCGACCTAGTGCAACGCAAAACTGGTCTACCTGTCGCGTGCGGACACCAGTTGAGTGCGAACTTGGACGTTCCCCGACGTGCCCTCACGGCCGCGCTGAATGCACGTCTAATCCCATTGCTGGCCCAGCTCATTCAGGCGGTGGAAGGAATGTTACTCACACGGGGGATCAAAGCACCGCTTATGGTGGTCAAGGGTGATGGATCTCTGGTCACTGCCGAAGTTGCCCTTCACGCGCCGGTGGAGACAATCTTGTCCGGCCCCGCTGCCAGCCTCATAGGCGCGCGCCATCTTTCTGGGGAGGACGACGTGATTGTGAGCGATATGGGTGGAACCACCACGGACATCGCTTTGTTGCGAGGTGGATTGCCGGTACTCAATCGCGACGGTGCACTTGTGGGGGGGTGGCGTACTATGGTCGAGGCCGCACAAGTACATACTTTCGGACTTGGGGGGGATAGCCAAATCCATATCGATCATCGCAAGGGCTTGCTGATCGGACCGAGACGTGTTGTGCCATTGAGTCTGTTGGGGTCACAATTCCCACGCATTCTCGATTTGCTCGAAGAGCAAAGTCGTCAAAGCGCCAAGGATTACTTTGGAAAGTTTGCATGGCGCTTGCGTCAACCGGCGCAGGACATAGTTTTGTCGTCGAATCAGCGCAGGCTATTGCAGTCTTTGGATAGGGCACCGACGGCGTTAGCGGACTTACTGCCAGACCACACCTATGAACGACCCTTAGACAAATTGGCGCAACGAGGGCTGGTGGCTGTCGCTGGCTTCACTCCTAGTGACGCCGCCCATGTGCTAGACCATCAGCACACCTGGTGCGTGGAGGCTGCTCGTCTCGGCGCAAGGATTTTTCGTGCCCAGGCGGAAAACATTACGCTAGGCCCATGGGGCGATGAGACGAAGTTTTGCGAACATGTGTTGCATAGGGTCTCGATGGAGTCGGCCCGCGCTTTGGTAATCACCGCCTTAGCCGAACAGAAGCAGCAAGTTATTCGTGAGCTAGCGCAACCCCAGCGGGAGCTGATTGATCGTGCGTTGGGGATGATCGAGGAATGGGACTTGCTAGATGTGAAAATTACGCTTAACAAACCTATCGCAGCGATTGGCGCACCGGTGGACACCTATTACCCAGTCATCGCCAAACGCTTAGGCACGCGGCTATGTGCTATAGAGCACGCATCAGTAGCTAATGCCATTGGGGCAGTGGTGGGGGCAGTGGTGAAAAAAGTGCATGTAGTTATCACACCGTTTGGCGATGACAAATTTCGAGTCCACGGCCCAAATACCGTCGAGACATTTACCGAGCTCGAGCAAGCGGCGAGCTATGCCACCAATGAGACTAGCCGTTTAGCACAAGAGCAAGCGCTGCGTGCGGGTGCTACTCGTGTGCAGACCAAGACCGAGCGCAACGATAGCGTTGTGCGTGATCCTAGTGGTGGTCAGATATTTGTAGAATCCAAGATCGTCTCTACCGCCACAGGTCGACCGCGAAACACCACTGTCGACGCCGCACGAGAGGATTCAGCCGTTCAGGGCGATCTGCAATTACCGATGTAGAAGATTCGCCCAATGGCGAATTTGGCTGCGAGTCAATAGCTCGAGTCGGGGGAAGAGTCCTTGCGTTGTTGGATGAACGCCAACAAGGCCTCGTCAACCGACGGATCTATTGGGGGCGGTTCATATTCCCTCAACATTTGCTTCCAGATCTCTTGTGCACGTTGTGCCGCATCCAAACCACCGTCGGCTTCCCACTGCTCGAAACTGTTGTTATCGGCAATCTTAGAGCGATAGAAAGCGGTCTCAAAGTTGGCTTGGGTATGGGCGCATCCGAGAAAATGTTGTCCCGGCCCGACTTCCCGAATCGCGTCCATGGCCTGGCCGTTCTCCGATGCATCTATGCCACCGAGAAATACTTGCATCATGCCGGCCTGATCGGCATCTAAGATGAACTTTTCGTATCCCATTACCAGACCACCCTCTAACCACCCAGCGGTATGTAGCATGAAATTGACCCCAGCAAGCATCGCGCTTTGTAGAGTGTTAGCAGATTCGTAGGCCGCTTGTGCATCTGGGATTTTTGATGCGCATAGCCCGCCACCGCTGCGAAACGGCACCCCCAGCCGCCGCGATAACGCAGCAGAGATGAACAACACCATGGCTGGCTCCGGTGTGCCAAAGGTGGGAGCGCCGGACTGCATTGAGATGGAGCTGCCAAAGGTGCCGAACACCACCGGCGCGCCCGGGCGCACCAGCTGCACAAATGCCATGCCCGCCAGGGCTTCGGCGAACAACTGGGCGCAAGTGCCGAGCACCGTCACCGGCGACATGGCGCCAGCGAGGATAAAGGGTGAGATCATGGTGGCTTGGTTGTTTCGAGCGTAGACCTTAGCCGCTCCCAACATTGTGCCGTCGAATGTCATGGGGGAATTGGCGTTAATCAGACTCGTAATGACGGTATTCCTTTCGACAAATTCGTCACCGAAAACGATCTTTGCCATATCTACTGTGTCCTGTGCGCGTTCCGGCGCCGTCACCGAGCCCATAAAAGGCTTATCACTATACTTGATGTGGCTGTACACCATGTCGAGGTGGCGTTTGTTCACCGGCAAATCCACTGGCTCGCAAAGTGTGCCACCGGAGTGGTGCAGCGAAGGCGACATATAGGTCAGCTTTACGAAGTTACGGAAATCTTCGATGTTGGCGTAGCGCCTGCCTTCCTCTAGGTTGCGAATAAACGGCGGCCCATAGGCGGGCACGAACACCGCATTATCGCCGCCGATCAGGACGCTGCGCTCAGCGTTGCGGGCGTGTTGGGTGAATTCCTTTGGGGCTGTGGCCTGAATCAGCGATCTACACATGCCTTTCGGGAACCGCACTCGGTCGCCCTTCACATCTGCGCCGGCATCTTTCCAGATTTGTAGAGCTTCTGGGTCTTCGCGAAAATCTATGCCTACCTCATGCAAGATGGTCTCTGCATTGTTTTCGACAATGTTTAGCACCTCTTCGCTGGCCAGCTCATAAATCGGCACTTGGCGCTTGATATAAGGCACTTGCGCGATCTGAGGTCGTGCTCGTAGCTCTCGACGTGCGTCGCGTGCGCTGATTCGACCTCGTCCCCGACGTTCACTCATGCCCAGACACTCCTGCAATCCTAGTTAGAACAAAAAGTATCGGATGAGGTGCATCGGCGGTCTGGTCAGCTCGCGACCCCCCCATATGCGCTAGCGCCATTAACGCTTGTACACTCTGGATTGGTACTGGGATCTGAAATCATCATGGATACGGTGGGGTTTTGTCGAGGGCCACAGGTGGGTCTCAGCAAAATGCATTCCTGGTCTAAGCGTTGGTGATGTCAGCATTGCGACGCTGCCGGAAAGCCGCTAGCATACCGGGCCTTTGCGAAAGGCCCTGGTTACACTATCACTCAAGGGGTTGCTGCGGACCTGTGATGCCGTGTGGACGATCTTATTAATAGTCAGGACAGAACGATGAAGGTTTTGGTCGGTGTTAAGCGCGTCATCGACGCCAACGTCAAGGTGCGGGTCCGTGCGGATGGATCCGGGGTGGAATCAACCAACGTTAAGATGTCGATGAATCCATTTTGCGAGATCGCTGTTGAGCAGGCAATGCGTATGAAAGAGTCAGGTGAGGCTGAGGAGGTGATTGCAGTTTCCGTGGGGCCGGCAAACGTGCAAGAAACGATCCGCACAGCGCTCGCCATGGGCGCAGACCGCGGTGTTCACGTGCTTACAGAAGGCGACACAGAACCCTTGGCGGTAGCTAAGCTGTTTAAGGCGATAGTCGAAAAAGAATCTCCTGGGCTTGTGATTTTGGGCAAACAAGCCGTCGACGATGACTGCAACCAGACCGGTCAGATGTTGTCGGCGCTGCTCGGTTGGTCTCAAGGAACCTTTATTTCCAAATTACAGGTGTCCAATGATTCGGTAAGCGTGACCCGCGAAGTGGATGGAGGCCTTGAACAGTTGTCACTAAAACCACCGGCGGTTGTGACTGTGGATTTAAGGCTTAATGAGCCGCGCTACGCGTCGTTGCCCAACATCATGAAAGCCAAGAAAAAACCCATAGATCAATATCGGCCTGAAGAGCTCAATGTAGATATCAGTCCACGCCTGACGACCCTCAAGGTAACCGACCCACCGCAACGCTCAGCCGGTGTACGTGTAAACGACGCGGCCGAATTGGTGGATAAGCTTCGCAACGAGGCAAAAGTAATTTAGCTCGCGTCCGTCCCAGCGGCCGAGACGATTTCACTAACGAGGCGACAAATGTCTGTACTTGTCTTAGCTGAACACGATAACAAAAGCGTTTCTGAAGCCACGCTGACCACGATCACAGCGGCTCAAGCATTTGGCGGTGAATTGGCTCTGTTAGTCGTAGGCCATCAATGCCAAGACATTGCTGCGGCGGCGGCCAAGATTCCGAACTGTGCGCGAGTGTTAGTGGCGGACGACGCGCATTTCGCCGATGGTCTGGCAGAGAATGTCGCCGATGTAGTGGTGTCGGTGGCAGATGGGTACACGCATATCTTGGCTGCATCGACCACCTATGGAAGAAATATCTTGCCACGAGTGGCG
>Ga0224508_10001527_pt1 | contig 20697 bp, 14 predicted proteins | sample SF_Jan12_sed_USG_4_FD_170157 | JGI IMG/M metagenome (GOLD analysis project Ga0224508, IMG submission 170157) | Sediment microbial communities from San Francisco Bay, California, United States - SF_Jan12_sed_USGS_21 | ecosystem: Environmental > Aquatic > Marine > Sediment | place: USA... | reverse complement strand
CTTTTGGGCGCATCCATACAGGGGAATCCGGGTACAGTCTTTGCCAGGTCCGCAGGCTTGTCATGATGGTTGGTACCGTCGAGAGTGGATCATTTCTGCCCTCGAGTCGATTATTGATCTGCACGACAGAACAGCGACTGGTCTTTTCATAAAACACCATGTTGTTCGCCAGTGCGGCGGTGATGGTTATATCCGGCTTCTCGAAATTACCTTCCAGAGCATAAGACATGGAACTATGCGCCAGAATGCAATGCGTCATGATGAACGGTGAGTCGCCCTCGGGCTGATATACGATGTGCGGCCGGCGAGCCAGCCGCGCGACGAACGCGTACGGCTTGCCATCAGCATCGATAACACCAACGACTTCCTCGTCCGCGCCGAATTTTTCAATAGCCTCGTCCAGCGTTATGAAAACCGGTTTCGTCACCGGCTGAAACAGCAGCTTCGCGTGCATCAGGTATCCGTAAACCAAAAGGATTACCGCTGCGATCGTCGAGCCGACAACCCAGAAAGTGTAGTTGCCCGCCTGGCTATTCTGATACAGCCCGTAACCCACCATCGCAAGCGCTGCAACAATCAAAAAACCGGACTGTGAATAGATATAGCGAGCGCCAGCCGGCGACGCGGCGATCCGATTGGTCAGCATCAGGATGCCAAGCGTGCCAGGCAGTACGGCGACGGCCATAACAAGGACGGCGAGAATCGCCAGGACATCGGGTGTATTCATGGTCGTGACCGGCGCAGTGACTGAATTTATTTTTGTACTGTACCGTACATTATTGGTCAATGCGGCGCGGATTGCCAGAGCCTGTCAGCACGCGGCCTGCCCTTAAGCCTGGTGGTACGCCTCCAGGAAACGATCGACGACGTGCCGCGCTTTCACCCCGATTTCCTCTTCCGAAAGCGGGCTGGCATCCAGGTACAACTGCTCGATGTAGCGCTGGTGCATGAGCATGCCGCGAAAGAATTCGCACGCCTCGTCCGCGCTACGAATGTCGATCATGTCGCGCTCGATCAGGATTTCGAAGTAATCGCGTAACACCATGTGACTGTGCAGCGGTCCCTGTTCGTAATACATGCGTGCAATATCGGGAAAGCGATCACGTTCTGAAATAATCAGCCGCATCAATGCACGATGATTGCTCGAGAACACGATCGCCAGGCGCTGCTCTGCAAATGTCACGAGCGTTTCGCGAACATTCTCGAGCGACTTGAGCTCCGGACCTTCCTGGGTCGCAACAATCGAATCGACAACCGCACGAAAAAGATCTGCCTTGGTCGGGTAGTAGCTGTAAAGCGTCGCCTTCGAACCGCCCGATCTCTCAACAATAGCGTCTATTGACGTCTCGCCGTAGCCTTCGGACAAAAAAAGCCTGGTTGCGGCAGACAGGATTTTAGCCTTCCTCTGCTGACCACGGGAAGATATGCGATGCCGCTTTTTGCCATTGCTATCGATCGCTTTCAGTGGGGGCTTATCGCGAGGAGCTGCCACGAATGAGACCTCTTCTTGTAATATTTCACAGCTATATTGCCGCTATGCCCGACGATAACACAACATGATACGTAGGCTGACGCTGCATGGTACCTTTGACGGGACGACAGCGTGGCTGCACGGATATGACCGGGTCATGAAAAGAATAATATTAATACTGCTCGCCCTGGCCGCTCAGGTTACCGCCGCAAATGAAACAATCAGCGTTGCCGCGTCCACTAAAGGTACCTTATTCGACCAGGCCGGCACCGCCGTCGCCAAGGTGGCGACCAACAATGGCAAACTCCAATCTACCGTACGCAATTACACCAGCGCTAATGTTTTTGCGCCTGCGATCGCCCGTGGCCAGGTCGATTTTGGCGTTGCCAATCAATACGAAATAATGCTGGCGATGACCGGCCAGAGCTACTTCGAAGGTCGCGGGCAACCGAACTTACGCGCAGTCGCCGTATTATTTCCATTAAGGATCGCAACCTACGTCAGACTCGATTCGCCTGTGCGACGTATCGCAGACCTCAGAGGTCACCGGATGCCTGACGGCTACGTTGCCAACAAAATTATACTGCCGTTAATCGATGCAACACTGGCGGCCGAGGGACTGACACGCACTGACGTGGTGGCGCTGAACGTGCCAGGGCTGGTTGGGGGGGCTGATGCGTTCATGTCCGGACGCACAGAAGGATTCCTGTTCGCGCTGCGCTCGCCTAAAGTTCGTGAGGCAAACGCACGCCACGGCATCCGGGCGCTACCCCTCGACAACACTCCGGAAACACTTGCCGCCATTCGGCAACACATGCCGGTCGCCTATTTCGCGTTGGAAGAACCGCACCCGTCCAACCCCGGCATCGTCGAACCAACCTGGGTGATTGCTTATGACACCTTGCTATTCGCAAGCACCGACACCAGTGACGAGGTTGTCTATCGAATGACTCGCACCCTGTTTGAAAACAAGCAAGCCCTGGTCGCTGCGTCGCCGGCATTTCGCCTGTTCAGCGAAGATGCGATGGCAAAAGACCTCGGACTTCTCGAATACCATTCGGGCGCGATCCGCTTTTACAAAGAGCAGGGACTGTGGCAGCCGACCGATCAATAATTGACGACTGTACAAAAAAGTCACCCGGCATTGCCGGGTGACTTTTGTTAGCGTCGCCTACCAGCTTCGTGTGAGACGCAATGCGAAAAACCTGGTTTGTTCAATATTGGTAGCGTAAATCGCACCGCCTGACAACGTGGTTGCATTGCCAAAGTTGTGCACCAACTCGTCGCCAAGGTTTCTACCGACAAGCGCCGCGGACCATTTTTCGCCGCTCAATGCTATCGTCGCGTCAAACCGATCGGTTGAACTCTGGAATCCGGCCGGATCTCGTTCAATCGACGTGAAGTGCTCGCCGACATTGATCCACTTGGCAGAAAACGTCAGGTTCTTGTCACCGCCAACCGGAATATTGTATTCAGCGCCAGCAACATGGGACCAGTCCGGTGCGAACACCATTTGCTTTCCGGCGAGCTGCTGCACGCCCGTCCTGTTGCCCGCTGCGACGGTAACATTCATGCAGCCTGTGCCAGTCTCGACCTGGCTCAGGTAACAGGAACCGAGGAAGTTATCGTATTCCGCGTTGAGCCAGGTCCCGGTGAACGAGAGCCGGAAGTTGTCGTTGACCGCCCAAAGGAGATCAAACTCCGCACCCTGACTGGTCGCGTCACCCTGGGCAACGATCTGCTGAATAATAATCGGGTCATTGGCCGCAGACTGCAGGTCGTCGACCGTCGTATGGAACAGTGCCCAATTAAGTCTCACCGAACCATCGGCCAGCGTGTGCTTGCCGCCAACTTCGAAATTCGCCGATTCTTCGGGCCGGAAAATGAAATTCGCCGGATTGCCGGCGCCCCTCAGATCGAAACCGCCTGACTTGAATCCGGTTGCATACGTGGCATAAAGATTACTGGTATCACTCACGGCGAATTGCAGCGACACGTTGCCCGAGAATTTCGACTCGCCGATAGAACCTGTAATGGCTCCGCCAGGCGTCATGCCATCATCACCCATCGTGCACGCTCGTAGCGGCCCGCCCGTGAAACACAGGGCCGGGTCTGCCTCACTCGGCAAGCTGTACACATCACCGGGGATCTGCGCTTTTTGCCCGCTACGATCTTCATCCGTGAAGCGACCACCAATCGTCAATGTCGTCACATCACTCAGATGCCAGTCGACCTGGCCAAATGCCGCAATAGATTCAGTTTGCGATGCAGCAAACTCATGGCGAGCAGCCGCAGGAGCTGTAGGCCCGCCAACCGAACCTGCGACCGCATGAAAAGTCTGCGTTATGCCCATGTCGCCATCGAAATACATCACGCCCGCCGTGTAATCGGTCGCGCCATCCGTCGTCGACGTGATACGGAACTCCTGGTAGATCTGTTCGTAAATCTCCTCGTTTTGAATGCTGACCCGCTCGATATCCCGCTGATCGCCGCTGAACGTGTCATTGATTTGGTACCTGAAGAAAGAGGTCAGTGACTGAATATCGAAATTTTCCTGTTCCCAGGTAAGTGTCGCACCGTAGAAATCGTTTTCCAGCGTGAACGGTTCTTCGGAGTTGAAGACGGAACCGGTGGCGCTCGTTCGACGAAGATCGAGCGTGTGACTGGTGTCGGTAAGCGTGCAATTAAAGCCGAATCCTTCAGTCCGGGCGATAGATTGCGGCGGTCCGGCAGGCGGTGCAAACTCCTGGCAACCTGCTGGCATCCTGGCTTTGCCATGCCGATCGTAGTCAGTTCGCTGGTACATGAATTCGCCGATCAAGGAGTCCGTGAAATCTACGTCGAGCATGAGACGCGCTGTCAGGTCTTCCTGTTGCTGCAGGTCCTCACCGGTCGACGTATTTTTGACCCAACCATCTACGTCCCGATAGTTGACGGCGACACGTCCCCGAACTGCCTCCGATATCGAACCAGATATCACGCCGTCCAGTTCGAACCCTTCACTGGCCTCAGCGTTGTACTGACCCGCGACGTGGGCTTCAAATTCTTCCGTTGGCTTGTTGGTCGTAATGTTGATCGCGCCAAGAGAAGTGTTTTTGCCAATGATCGCTCCTTGTGGGCCCTTCAACACCTCGATCTGGGCTACATCAACAAATGCGCTGCGACCGAGCCGGCCACGAGTCGAAAAATAACCGTTGAAGACTTGTCCGACACCAGGTTCGAAATGCACACCACTACCGAAGGTACCCAGGCCGCGCATAAAGTAGAGATCCGATGCGCCAGGCGACGGTGTGTAGGCCAGGCTCGGCGTATAAGGTGCGAGCATCTGTATGTCTACGAGGCCCTGCTGATCAATCTCTTCACCGGAAAACGTCTGTACGGAAATTGGTACATCCTGCAGCGACTCCTCCCTTTTGCGGGCAGTCACAAGGATTTCCTCGATCGCCTGAGCACCTGCGATCCGGGCCGGCGTTATTGAGAGCGTAGCGGCAACTGCCGCAATGCAAGCCGCACTAACTGAGAGCGTTACTGATCGCATCGCTGGTTTCCCCCTGGTTGTCAAACAATAGCTAAGTCTATATTTGCTGCCTTAATCCATATAGTGTCGGTGCAAATTTCTCGCATCAAGCGCCCTGGCTTCGCCGACACAAAACCGTACAGTTCGTTACAGTTTAGTGCTGCTTTTGGGATCGTGCAACATTTGTCACCCGTGAAACTCAACCACAACAATCAGTTATCCAATATCGGCAGCGGCCTGGCGTCGCTGATTACGATTATTGCCCTTGCCTGGGCCATGGATCTTTTTCAGACTTTCGGCCTGTACCTGTATCCGGCACAACTGGTCGTGGCGGTCCTCGGGCTTGCAGTCGCGCTGGCCTTTGTCCACCTGCCGGCAAACCGCCATGCCCCCAAGCGAGGCACACCCTGGTATGACTGGCTGCTCGCCGTCACCGGCCTCGTTACCGCGTTCTGGATGTCGGCCCGTTATCCGCTGCTGGTCGATCTCACCGTCGACGCACCGAGCGAAGTTGTGCTTCTCGGCGTTACGCAAATTTTGCTGACGCTCGAAGCGCTGCGCCGCGCCACCGGTTTGGCGTTACCGATAATCGTTGTTACGTTTGTCACCTACGCTGTTGCCGGACACATGATTGCCGGCTCGTTTGCCGCGCAACAGACAAGCTGGGATGTGGCCGCCGGCTTCCTCGCATTTGACGCCAATGCCCTGCCCGGCGGGCCATTGCTGATTGTTTGCAACATTGTCATCAGCTTTGTTTTCTTCGGCAATCTGCTGCGTGTGACCGGCGGCGCCGAATTCTTTTCCGAGCTCGCGCAGGCAGTCATGGGTCGCTATCGAGGTGGTCCGGCAAAAGTTGCGGTCGCAGGCTCGGCACTGTTCGGCTCGATCTCGGGAAGTGCGGTTGCAAACGTCGCCGCGACCGGCGTCGTAACGATTCCCATGATCAGGAAAAGCGGTTACTCCGCCGAGAGCGCGGCTGCAATTGAAGCAGTGTCGTCAACAGGTGGTCAGCTGTTACCGCCCGTGATGGGCGCCGCTGCATTCCTGATGGCGGATTTCCTGCGTGTCACCTATGCGGAAGTCGTCGTCGCAGCGCTCATACCCGGCATCCTGTATTACGTGTCGTTGTTCATCAGGGTCGATCTGCTTGCAGGTCGCGACGGGTATGCGGGTATCGATCCAGGCGAAGCGGGACGGGTTCGCGATCTGGCGGGCGGCTGGTTTTTCGTTTTGCCTTTCGTTGCGCTGGTCGTGGCGCTGTTCGGTTTCAACGTCTACCCACAGACCGCTGCAATCGTCGCAAGTGTTGTTCTCGTGGCCAGTGCTGCGATTTTCTCGTACAACGGATCGCGGCCGGATATTGCAATGATCGCTGATGCAATTCGTGCGACCGGCTTTATCGTATACGAACTCGTTCTGATCTGCGCCGGAGCCGGCATCGTCATCGGCGTACTGGCAAACTCGGGCCTGGGATTTACGTTTACGAATTCACTGTTCCTGCTTGGCTCCGGCAGTCCGCTTCTGTTGTTATTCCTCGCTGCGGCCGTGTGCATCGTTCTTGGCATGGGTCTGCCAACGCTTGGTGTTTACGTATTGCTCGCGACCCTCGTCGCTCCTGGTCTGATCGAAATTGGCATTGCACCGATCGCTGCCCATCTGTTCGTTCTTTACTACGGGATGATGTCGATGATTACCCCGCCAGTCGCAGTTGCAGCATTTACAGCAGCAGGTATGGCAAGTGCGAATCCGATGCGGACGGCAATAAATTCGGTGAAAACGGGCTGGCTCGCTTACGTAATTCCTTTTGTGATCGTCTTTTCACCGGGACTTGTCATGGAAGGCGGCGTCGTACTCGTAGTAATCACGGTAACAACGCTAATCATTGGAATCTTTCTTATCTCGGTTGCAATGACCGGCTATTTCCTGCGGCCAGTCGGACTGGCGATGCGGGCTGTAACCTGCTTGTCCGGCCTGTTGCTGTGTATCCCCATCAATTCTTTTCCATCGGCGACATACATTGTTGCAGTTGCCGCAGCGTTGGGGATATCGTTGCTCACCTTCGAAGTCGTAGTCCGCAATCGATCCGATGCTTCATCTGGGGGAACGAATCATGCTTAAAGTCGACGCTTACAATCACATCATGCCTATCGGTTTCTTTAATCGACTACAGGAAGTCTCGCCCAATCCATCGAATATGCAAAATCGCGTGCGCCAGGTACCGATGATGACGGACCTCGACGAGCGCTTTCGGGTCATGGATTCCTTTGACGAGTACTGCCAGATACTTTCTCTTTCATCGCCGCCCATCGAGATATCCGCCGACACGAAATACGCGATCGAGCTAATGCAAATGGCAAACGATGAAATGGCGGAGCTGTGCAACAAGTATCCGGACCGCTTTCCGGGATTTATTGCGTCGCTGCCGTTTGTCAGCACTGAAGCGATGATGGACGAAACACATCGTGCTATGAAGGAACTGGGCGCTGTTGGCGTGCAGTGTTTTACCAACGATCGCGGCAAGGCGATGGACGGCGAGCAATATCTGCCTTTGTATGACGCGATGGCTGAGTACGACCGCCCGATCTGGGTGCATCCGACTCGCGGACCGAATTTTCCGGATTATCTGTCGGAAGATGTGTCGCAGTACGAGATCTGGTGGACCTTCGGCTGGCCGTACGAAACCAGTGCATTCATGGCGCGACTTGTCTTTGCAAAGCTGTTTGATCGTTTGCCAAACCTCAAGATCATCACGCACCACGGCGGAGCGATGATTCCATTTTTTGAAGGCCGTGTTGGCCCCGGATGGGACCAGTTGGGCAAACGCACGTCAAGCGTCGATTATTCCATCCTGTTGGATGAGCTGGAAAAACGACCGCTCGATTACTTCCGCATGTTCTACGCCGATACAGCCATGTTCGGCTCGGATTCTGCAACGCGCTGCTGTCTCGATTTCTTCGGTGTCGATCACGTGTTGTTTGCCTCGGACGCTCCGTTCGATCCGGAAGGCGGACCGATGTATATCCGCGAGACAGTTCGAATCATCGATGCACTCGACATGTCCGATGAAGATCGGCGTCGCATTTACGGCGGTAATGCGGTGGAGATGCTTGGGCTTGAGGGACAGTTTACTTAATTGACTGCTACCTTAACTTTCAGCAGTTGATTGAAATCAATTAAGTAAACTGTCCCCAAATTATTTCACCGGCCAGTTGATCTTGCCGTGGTTGTCCTTGATCGAAGCGAGCACCAGGTTGGAGGTCACGTCGATCACACCGGGAAATCGCAATAGTTTTTTCATCGTCAGTTCGCCGAAGTCGTCGATGTTCTTCGCGGCAACAATCAACAAGTAATCATGCGTGCCTGATATCGCGACGCATTCGACGATCCATGGCGCTTTCCTGACCGCTTCTACAAAAGCGTGCGTGTCGGCCTCCGACCGTTGATCCAGGTTGACCTGAACATAGGCCAGCATTTCAAAGCCGAGTCTGCGTCGATCCAGAACGGCCGAATAACCGGCGATGACACCTTCGTCCTCGAGATTGCGCACCCTTCGAAGACAAGGCGATTCCGACAAACCGACCCGCCGCGCCAGTTCGGTATTCGAGATCCGGCCGTTCGCCTGCAGCTCAACCAGGATCTTCTTGTCGGTTACGTCGAGATCGGTCATCACGGTTGCTATTCCCAGTCGGGCACGATGACAGCAGGACCTGCACTTCGAGTGAAATTGTCCACATCGTATTCGATCATCGCATCCCAGTTCCGCATCGCCTCATCCCATTGCGGTTGCAGATCGGCAAGCCGGTCGCGCTGCCCCTGGGTAATTCCAAGAACCGCGGCATCGGCTTGCTGATAGACGCCCGTCAGGAACGCATCCAGTTGTGGCGCGAAGTTCAGCACGTCCTGATTGTTACCGCGGTGCGGCGTCGTCACCGACTCCTGCCACTCTTTCAGGAAATTAAGCAGTGCATCGGCAGCCTCGACCGTCCCTGAATCACCGGCTTCGTCGGCCAGCATTTTGCGTAACTCAACTTGCTTCCGTATTCCAACCAGGCTGCCCACCCGCTTGTAGATTCCATCGACCATGTCAAAGGTATTCGCGAGAAATTCCTGCTGTTCGCGTATTAATTGGTCATCGTAGGAATTAATAGGATCCCATCGAACTTCGACCGTGCTTTCCTGTACCACATCGCCGTATGACAACCGTACACCATACGTACCAGGCGCTACGGTATAACCCTGAATCGCCTTATCGTCGCGCGCCGCGCCGAAAATGAAATCGTATTCGACGGACGTCGTCGGATTTCTGCGCAGGTCCCAGGTAATTCGGTTAATTCCTTTCTCTGCCGGTATTGCATAACTCGCATTGGCACCACCACCTTCGACGCCCTTTTCCTTGTCCGTCTGCAGCGTGCGAATAACATCGCCACTGTCATCCAGAATTTCTATTTTGAGTTCCTGCTCTTCGAGGTCGGGCTCGTCTGCAATTGCGTAGTAGATGACGGCACCGTCCGGCGCGCTGTCGGCAAAACTTTCTCCACCGCCGTTGCGTCCCTGGGTTGGCGTCAGGCGAAAGGCCATTGACGGGTCATAAAGACGTGCTGCAGAAGTTTCATGCTCGGCTGCGTACTGCCGAAGCGGTGAAATATCGTCAACTACCCAGAATGCCCGTCCCTGCGTTGCCAGCACCAGGTCGTTACGGCGGACCATCAAGTCTGTAATCGGAACGACCGGTATATTGGTCTGGAACGCCTGCCAGTCCTCGCCGCCATTGAATGAAACGTAGAGGCCACGTTCCATGCCAGCAAACAACAGACCTGCACGCTGCGGATCCTCCCGCACGACCCTGGCGAAATGTTCGTCAGGCAAACCATCCGTAATGCTGGACCAGCTGCTTCCGTAGTTGGTCGTTTTGTAAATGTAAGGTGCGTTGTCTCCTTCCTTGTATTTCATCGCGACAACGTAAGCGACTGCCGGGTCGTGCGGTGACACGTCAATTGAATTGATCAAACCGCGGCCAGCACCGCGTGGCGTCACATTACTCCAACTGGCGCCGCCGTCCCGGGTGACGTGCAACAAACCGTCATCTGTGCCCGCCCAAAGGGTATTTGCATCGTGCGGGCTTTCCTCAAAAGCGAAAATCGTGTTGTATACCTCGATGTTTTCGTTGGTGTAAGGACCCGACCCTTTGCCCTGCTTGTCCTCTTCGTTGCGTGACAAGTCAGGGCTGACCTCTGTCCAGTGGAAACCGCGGTCTTCCGACTTCAACAGCACATTTGCTCCGTGGTAGATCACTTTGTGATCGTGAGCGGAAACGTGAATCGGTGCATTCCAGTTGAAGCGGTATTTTTGCTCGGTGGCAACCACGCCTAAACCAAGCTCTTCGTAGGCTTTTACCGATCTCACTGTTCTCGACTGGGTATCAAACTCCTGGATCAGTCCCAGGTAACAGCCGGCGTAGGTAAATCGTGGATTGTCGGCATCGAAAGCGACGTGCGCGCTTTCACAACCACCGTGTATCTCCCAGTCGTCGCGACCGATACTGCCATCTCGCGAACGGCTCTTGATGGCCACCGTCGAGTTGTCCTGCTGACCGCCGTAGATCATGTACTCGAACTGATTGTCGGTGTTGACGCGATAAAATTGTGCAGTCGGCTGGTTGTCCTGGCGTGACCACGTATCACCACCGTCGAACGAAACGTTTGCCCCGCCGTCATTGGCGTTGATCATCCAGTCCGAGTCGTCGGGATTTATCCAGAGATAGTGATTGTCGCCGTGCGGAACCTGGACCCGGGTAAATGATTTGCCGCCATCTACTGATTTCATGAATGGTGCATTGAGAACGTAAACGGTGTTTTCGTCACGGGGGTCCGCGAAGATATGCATGTAATACCAGGAGCGTGCGATGTGAACGCGTTCCTTGTTTACCTGCTCCCAGGAGTCGCCTGCGTCATCGGAGCGGTAGATGCCTCCGCTTTCGCCTTCTGCCTCAATCACTGCCCAGACACGCCCGGGTTTTGCCGGTGACGCAGCGACACCGATTTTCCCCATGCCGTCTGGCAAGTCTTCGGTCAGTCGTTCCCACGACTCGCCGCCGTCTTTTGACCGCCATATGCCGCTGCCATCACCACCCGAACGCAACTCCCATGCAGTTCTTTGATGATCCCATAGTGCTGCGTAAAGTATGCGGGGGTTACTGAAGTCGAGCGCCAGATCGACGGCGCCGGTCGATTCGTTTAATGGTTCAAGCACACGCCGCCAGTTTGCTCCGCCATCCGTCGATTTGTAGATACCCGTGTTTGGCCCCGGCCGATAAGCGTTGCCCTGCGCCGCAACCCACATGACGTCCGCGTTATCCGGATGAATGCGGATTTCGCCGATTTGTTTGACGTCGCCGAATCCAATGTGCTTCCAGTTTGCGCCTGCGTCGGTCGACTTATAAACGCCATCCCCTTGCGACGAGGCAATATTGCGAAACGGCGATTCGCCCATGCCGACGACAACTACATTCGGATCGGAAGGAGCGACTGCAATGGCGCCAACCGCAGCTGAACCGAAGTCGTCATCAGAAACAACTTGCCAGGTCGCGCCAGCATTGGTCGTTTTCCAGACGCCGCCGGTCGCACCCATGTAGTAGACGTGCGGGTCCTGGCGAACGCCGACAGCAACCGTTGCCCGGCCACCGCGAAACGGGCCGACATTCCTGGCCTGCACGCCGTCAAAAAATTCTCGCTCGTCGTCGGCTGCCTTCGACAACAGCGGGCTCGCCAACAGCAGGGCGAGACAGAGTGACACTGCTTCCAATTTCTTCATGATTCCCCCATCGACCAGTTTTTGTTGCTGCAAAGGCAATGTTTTACCCTTATTGATCAAATTATTAGCGTATTCTACCAATAATTTGCTTAACGCTATCCAAAAATATGCAGATATGCCACTGCAACTGCCATAGAATTGCGTAAGCAACGTGAAATCAGGGAGGAATCCATGCATCTGGACGGCGAAACATTAACCGTTGATCAACTGGCGTCGGCCGCCTATAGAAATACCCCGGTCGAGGTTTTCCCGGAACAGGCAGCACGTGTCAAAGCATCTCGCGACCTGCTGGACGGCTTCGTGAGATCCGGCCGAATCATTTATGGCGTGACCACCGCCGTCGGCGGCTTCGTCAATTACCTGATCCCCGAGGAGATGGCCGAACAGTTACAGAACAATATTTTGCGCGGTGTTGCGACCAACATTGGCGACAACCTGGCGGACGAGTATGTACGCGCCGCTATGCTCTGCCGAATCAATTCACTCGGCCGGGGCGTATCGGCCATCAGCCCCGAAAATTTTGAAAAATACATCGCGGTGTATAACGCGGGCATCGTCCCCTGCGTTCCGGAGCAGGGCTCGCTGGGTGCAAGTGGTGATCTCGGACCGCTCGCGCATATCGCACTCGTAGTTACCGGCGCATGGCGCGCCAAGTACAAAGGCGAGATCATGCCAGGAGCCGAAGCGCTGAAGCGCGCCGGTCTCGAGCCTGCACGGCTTTCTTATAAAGAAGGCCTCGCCATGATTAATGGCACATCGATGATGGTTGGTGTAGCCGTGCCAGTCATCTACCACGCGAAGAAATTGCTGAAACAATCTGCATTGATTGCTGCTTTAACGCTCGAAGCGCTGCGTGGAAAAATAATGCCTTACCACCCTGCGGTGCATCGTAACAAACCGCATCCGGGTCAGATAAAGGTTGCCGACGCGATCTGGACGACGCTCGCCGATAGCAAGATGGTCGTACATGACGAGGAAGTCGACGCCTGGTTGTCGTCAATGCGCACCGGCGAAGTGCAGGGAATGGATCAGCAAATTGAGGACGCTTACTCGCTGCGTGCCGGCGCTCAAATCCTGGGACCATCGGTTGATGCACTGTGGCAGGCAGATCGCACGTTGCAGATCGAAATCAATTCCACTAACGACAACCCGCTGGTCATCGTCGAGGAAGGCGATGCGTTCCATAACGCGCATTTTCACGGGCAATATGTCAGCCAGGCGATGGATCATGTGTCTATCGCGTTGACGACCGCCTGCAACCTGCACGACCGGCGTATCGATCGCTTCCTCGACCCTTACCACAATAACGGACTGCCGCCCTTCCTCTGCAAGGAGGACCCGGGACTTCGTCACGGCCTGATGGGCAGCCAGTATTGCGCTGCCTCGACCATGGCCGAGATGCGCTCACTTTGTCACCCGGTTTCGATCCAGACGCTGACCACAACCGGCGACTTCCAGGATCACGTGTCGATGGGACTGGTTGCGGCACGGCGCGCAAGGGACATGCTGAAGATCAGTTACGCGGTTCCCGCCGTGGAACTGGTGTGCGCCTGCCAGGCCGTGGATCAGCGTGACGGTGGCGCGCCGACATTGAGTGCAGTCACGCGCAAGATTTACGATATGGTACGGGAGGTAGTTCCCTATCTCGATCACGACGAGTCGCTGACCGATCACATAGAGGTGGCCGCAGACCTACTGCGAAATGGTCGCCTGCTCGAGGCATTGCCGGATGGCGATCTGAACTGGGACACATAACGTAAATTCAGGAAAGGTGGAACGATGTTTGACCAGGTTGAGATTCCCTGCGGCTGTTACTGGTCGACACCATTCGTGCGCTGGCAGGGCGCGTTTCAACACCTGCACGCCATTAAATTTGCGGCACACGTCGCTGTCCGCGAGCTCGACAGGCGCAACATAGATCCAAAAATTTTCGATGCAGGCGTACTTGGTATGTCGGTCTACCAACACCAGTCTTTTTATGGCACGCCCTGGTTCATGGGCTTGCTCGGTGCACCGCAGGCGCCCGGCCCTACCTTGTCGCAGGTCTGCGCATCCGGTGTCAGGGCACCCGTGCTCGCTTCGATGGAAATAGCAAGCGGCCTTGCATCAACAGTGCTCGCAGCCACCACCGATCGTTGCTCAAACGGGCCGCACACATACTATCCGGCGCCGAAAGCACCGGGCGGTACTGGCGTTTCCGAGGACGTTGTGATCGACAGCTTCCAGTGCGATCCACTCGGCGGACATTCCATGGTGCAGACCGCCGAAAACGTTGCTCTGAAACATTCGATATCCACTGCGGAGCAGCACGAGGTCGTTCTGCGCCGCTACGCACAATACGAAGACGCGCTCGCCGACGATCGTGCGTTTCAGAAACGCTATATGGACCTGCCGTTTGCAGTTCCCGATCCACGCTTTCGCAAGACGGTTGAGGAGATCGAAGGTGATAAGGGTGTCGTTGCCTCGACCGCGGACGGTCTCGCAAAACTTAAACCTGTTGTTGAGGGTGGAACGGTAACTTTCGGCGCTCAGACGCATCCTGCCGACGGCAATGCCGCGATGATTATTACCCGGCCCGATCAGGCACGTGAATTGTCGACCGACAAAGCCGTGCGAATTCGAATCTTAAGCGCTGGTCAGACGCGCGCAGAGCTGGGGTTCATGCCGGAGGCGCCGTATGGCGCCGCCTGGTTAGCCCTCAAAAACGCCGGCCTGACGTTCGATGACATGGATGCCATCAAGACGCACAACCCGTTCGCCGTAAACGACGTTCTCTTCGCCCGCGAAGCAAATGTATCACTCGACGACATGAATAATTTCGGCAGCTCACTCATCTGGGGACATCCACAAGCACCGACCGGCATGCGCCTGATTATCGAACTGATCGAAGAGCTGGTACTGCGTGGCGGTGGACGTGGCCTTTTCACCGGCTGCGCCGCTGGAGATACCGCCATGGCGATGGTGCTATCCGTCGACAGTGGCTAGTCGTACAAAACCCGAATTCGCACCCGCAGAGGTCGATGTCGAAAAGTTACCGGGTGGCGGTTTCATCCTGCGTTCGCCGATGGCGCTCGAACCTTATGCTGATCACATTTGCACCTGGCTTATCAAATGGGCGAATAAAGATCCGCAGCGCACATTCCTTGCCGAGCGTCCTAACGGTGGTGACTGGCAGCGAATTTCCTACGGCGAGACTCTAACCTCGGTTCAGTCAATCGCACAATCGCTTCTCGATAGAGGCGTGACGGCCAGGCGGCCGGTAATGCTGCTGTCCGAAAACAGTATCGCGCATGCACTGCTGCAATTGGCCGCAATGTTCATCGGCATACCCGCTGTACCCGTGTCGCCCGCTTACTCTTTAATGTCGCAGGACTTCGGCAAACTGAAATACGTGTTCGACCTTGTAGATCCATCTGTTGTCTTTGCAGCAAACAGTGATGCATTCGGCAGAGCGCTAGCGGCACTCGATCTCGATGACGTCGAGGTCGTCAACGCGACCGGTCTCGATGAAATGACATCAACGGAAGCAACAAGTAGTGTCGACAACGCACTGGCGAAAGTTGGACCGGACACAGTAGCAAGAATCCTGTTCACCTCCGGGTCGACGGGTATGCCCAAGGGCGTTATCAATACGCATCGCATGCTGTGTTCGAATCAGCAGGCACTAACACAAATCTGGACATTCATCGGCGGTCGCCCACCGGTGCTGGTTGACTGGATGCCGTGGAATCACACTTTTGGCGGCAACCACAATGTTTGCATGATCCTGAAGAACGGCGGGACTCTTTATATCGACGGCGGCAAGCCTGCTCCCAGTCTGGTAGAGACGACGATACGCAACTTGCGCGAGGTTGCACCGACGCTATACCTGAATGTGCCGCGCGGTTACCAGATGCTGGTTCCCTACCTGGAACAGGATGCAGAGTTTCGCGATCACTTCTTCTCGAATCTCGACCTGATTTTCTATGCGGCCGCGGCGCTGCCGCAGGACCTTTGGGAAAGAATTGAGCAGCTGTCGGAAGCTGCGCTCGGCTACAAGGTACCAATGATGTCGGCATGGGGGCTGACAGAGTCCGCACCGCTTGCGGTCGGTACGCACTTCCCTATCGATCGCGCTGGAGTTATCGGCCTCCCGGTTCCGGGCACGGAACTAAAGATGTTGCCAAACGAAGGCAAACTCGAATTGCGGCTCCGCGGTCCCAACATCATGCCGGGCTATTACAAACAGGATGGCCTGACGCGGGAGGTGTTCGATGAAGACGGGTTTTTCATCACCGGCGATGCCGGAAAATTTGCAGACGAGAAAGACCCTAGCAAGGGAGTTGTCTTCGACGGTCGTGTCGCCGAAGATTTCAAACTCCTGACCGGTTCCTGGGTTAGTACAGGCACCCTGCGCACAGCCGCCGTTTCCGCGTGTCCCGAAATAATCCAGGACGCGATCGTAACCGGACACGATCGCGATGAAATAGGGCTGCTGATCGTGCCGAATATCTCCGGGATTTGTGAGTTGTGCGGCATGAATCCCGACTCGGAACTCACGGATCTTGCCGGTCACCACACGATGGTGTCGCATTTGCGAACAAGCCTGAGCAACTACAATACTGCGAACCCGGCCTCGAGCAGACGCATACGCCGTGCACTGGTATTGACGGAACCGCTCAATATCGACGCGGGGGAAATCACGGACAAAGGATACGTCAACCAGCGCGCCGTACTGGAAAAGCGGCATTTACTTGTGGAACAGCTCTATAGCGACGGTTCCGGCGCAATACTGATCGAGTGACTCCGCACGAAACCGCGGCCCAGCGCCGATAGCTGCGCTGATGATCACTTCTGATTGACGGGAAACGTTATTTAGATTTCGTCGACGATTGGATCTGGGTAGTCGGAGAATAACTCAACAAAGGCTTTGCGCATTGCCTCGCGTGCGGGGGCTTCATGCATGTAGGCGCCTACTGTCACGTTATGGACTCTCGATACGGACCCTGATGATATTAATTCGCCGGTGACGCTGTTTTTTAGCTCGACCCGCACTTCGGCTTTAAATTGCGCTCCGTCCTGTCCGGTGTTATCGGGTGGCAGTGGCGTATCGATGTATGTCATGGTCAATACGGCGTCAGCATCACCCTCGGTGTAATCAAGTCCTTTCGAATCCAACACAATACTTGCCTCGTCACGAAGCATGGGTTTCAGGAATTCCGGCACATCCTCGAATTCGACTCGAAAACTGTGGACCATCTCAGCGGCTGGACGACAGCAATAGGTGACGTCCGTAGATATTGAGGGGAGCGATCCACAAGCTGCTATGGCAAGGCAGCCAATTGCTACGAACAGAGTCGCAGGATTTTTCCACCTGCCGAAACCACCACTGTACCGAGTCATCAACATTACTGTGTCGTCCGCTATTAGTTTCAGAGGGGATCTTAGGAGCCAGGACCGTGTAAATATATGAGCAAAGTTAGCCAACCACGCACGTACAAACACGTATTTCAAATCGCGACGAATTAAGGGGACAGTTTACTTAATTGAGATCGACCAAGAGATGGCTTAATTGTAGCCAGCAAATAAGTAAACTGTCCCCTTAATTCGACCCTTTTATTTCCACAACCCGGGATCGTGATTTTGTTCATATTCAGTCCGGCTGATCCAGCCGCGAATCATCGAGCGGGTCATGTAGAGTTTTTCCGGCCGAACGGCGAAGTAGATGTGCACAATTATCATCGTGATGCTGATGAGGCCGGCGAATCCGTGCAAGACGTAAATAATTCCGCGTGAACTCTCCGAAATAATGAATGGATTCCGCTCCCAGAACGGTCCGTCGATGCCGATCATCATTACGAGACCAGTGACAATCGCGACCAGCACAACGAGCGCAGCTGCGTGATGAAATGCTTTCTGGCTGACGGAGTACTTGCCAATTTTTCTTTTTACCCGCGGCCCACCCAGTGCTTCCGCTTTTGTGGCACTGAACGCGGTTGAGAATTCCTGCCAGCGAATCCAGATGTTCGACAACGTCAAAACAGATACTGCCCGGATCATGTGAAATAAAACGAGCACCGTCAGGACCACGCCGGCAATCCAGTGCGGATCCACCCACCCGAAATTGATGCCAAGGACCGGCAGGAACCCGGTGAACAACAGCACCAGCATGCAGATAGCCATCAGCCAGTGATACAGTCGATCGGCAAGATGGTGGCGCAGCACCTGCTCACCGGAACCAGGCGGTACATTATTCATCCTTCCGGCTCATCGTTCTGCCGCTTCATTTTGCGGTGTGTATAGATCGCGTGGAAGACGATAAAACCAACAGCCGCGGCCAGGAAAACCCAGAGCAAATCCCAGGCAGCACCCTCGAGAACTCTCTGTCCATATACATCTGATTTATAACGAAGAAATTCCATCAGTTTTCCTGTGATCCGCCGACCAGGTCTTGCTATATGCGACTCATCGGCAGCGCTCCCGACGGGTGCTCAAACTGGTATAGTTCAGGGCACTTGAGTTGATTGTGCCTGCTGTCGCAATTTTCCATTTTGCAACAGTACTGCGCAATGATTCATGAAGAGTGTCAATCCGATAAGACGAAGAACATAATATTTATTAACTCTTGGACCCAGGTACCCATCAATGAAAGACCCAGTCACATTCTATCCAGGTGGTGAATCCACCCAGGAAGATGGCGGCGGATCCGATTCATCGGTTCTGAAAGCCAGGTCTTCCCGCCGTGCATTCATCAAAGGCATCATCGCATCCGGTGCGGTTGCGGGTTCCTCGACATTTATTTTTGGTGGCCTCGGCGGATGTTCTTCCGACCAGCCGGCGGCCGGTACCATCGAACGGCTTATTTCACTGAATGTGAATGGGCAGGTCCGTCGTGTTGACGTGTTGCCCAATGAAACGCTTGCGATGACGTTGCGTTACAAACTCGGTCTCACTGGCACCAAGCTCGGTTGCGATCGCGGCGAGTGCGGTGCGTGCACGGTGGTCATCGACGGGGTCAGCACTTACTCCTGTTCAACGCTGACACACATGGTCGGCGACCGGCACGTGCGAACCGTTGAAGGGCTTGAGGGACCAAATGGCGAATTGCACCCCGTCCAGCAAGCAATGATCGATGAGTTGGGACCGCAATGCGGTTTCTGCACACCGGGACAGATCATGTCCGCGGTCGCGTTGCTCGAAGCAAATCCGAACCCAACGCGTGACCAAGTTCGACACGCGATGTCCGGCAATCTTTGTCGATGTGGTGCGTACGACCATTACCTGAACTCGGTAATGCGTGCGGCACAGGGAGTGTGACATGGCTTATAAATTACTAGGACAAGATTTCACACCACCTGATCTTCGCGGCAAAGTTACTGGCAAAGCGAAATACGCCGAAGACTTTCGTGCAGAAGGCATGGTTTTTTGCAAGATGCTGCTGAGCCCTATGCCACATGCAAGGGTGACCAGCATCGATACCAGCGAAGCGCTCAAGATGGAAGGCGTCGTAGGCGTGCTTACTGCGGATGACGTTCCTCCCGGAAGAGATGCCGGTGAAGTTGTGCTGACCAATAATCCGCACTATGTCGGTGAACCGATTCTCGCGATCGCCGCTGTTGATGAAACAACTGCATCGAACGCACTCGAACTCGTGCGTGTTGAATACGAGCCGCTACCTTTCGTGATTGATCCGCTCGAAAGCCTGTATCCGGGAGGGCCGGATGCGAGGGACGGCGGCAACGTCGCGAACCGCGGCGTGCCGTTGCAAACCGTCAAATGGACGGCCCGTGATTTTGCCTCCGTGGAAGAAGGGCAGCTACCGATGGACGGCGAACCTGTCGCTGACTGGACCTATGGCGATCTCGAACAGGAATTTGCCGATTCGGCTGTTGTTTACGATGAGACATTCGTTACTGCCAGTCATTCGCATCACAGCATGGAGCCGCGCAGTGCGATGGCGTACTGGCAGAACGGAAAATGTTTTCTCCACGGATCCACGCAAAGCCAGAGCTTCGTCGTTCCTGGCCTTGCCGGCATCCTGGGAATAGAGCCCAAAGACCTGGTTTACATCGCCGAGTATTGCGGTGGCGGTTTCGGCTCGAAGGGTGGGGCCTATGCAGTGATGACGATACCTGCATTCATGTCAAAGAAAATCGGCCGCCCCGTTATGCTGCGCATCACGCGCGCCGAAGAATATTACATGGGCTCCAACCGGGCGGGCTTCCAGGGGCGGGCAAAAATCGGTTTTGCTGCTGATGGAAAAGTAAATGCAGTTGACCTGTACATCGTGCAGTCGAATGGACCAAAGACCGGCTTCGGTGATTACAACAGCGCGGCCGGTGCCGTTTCACTTTGTTATCAGCCGAACGCGATGCGTTTTCGTGGCATACCGGTGCTTACTAATACACCTCCTGGTGGTGCACAACGAGGACCGGGGCAAAACCAGATAGCGATGGTTTTTGAACCAATTCTCGACAAGGCGGCGAAGGAACTCGGCATCGATCGACTGGAAATCCGCAAGATGAATGCGCCGGACAACGATTCGATTTTCGATGGCAGACAACGTCCCGTTACCAGCGCCTACCAGAAAGAAGCGCTGCAAATCAGTGCCGATAAGTTTGGCTGGGAGGAAAAGAAGGCGCGCAGTGGCGAACGTAACGGCTCGAAAGTCATTGGCGTCGGCGTCGGCCAGGCGTATCACTCCGCGGGCGCCGCCGGGTTCGACGGCCTGGTCCGGATTACGCCCGACGGCAAACTGCACGTGCATTCCGGCGTTGGCAATCTCGGTACGTACTCCTATGCCGGCACCTCCCGCATTGCGGCAGAAGTATTGAACTACGATTGGGATAACGTAGTCATTCATCGGGGCGACACACGGAAACACCTGCCTTGGAACCTCGGTCAGTTCGGTAGTAACACG
>Ga0224508_10001526_pt1 | contig 20717 bp, 14 predicted proteins | sample SF_Jan12_sed_USG_4_FD_170157 | JGI IMG/M metagenome (GOLD analysis project Ga0224508, IMG submission 170157) | Sediment microbial communities from San Francisco Bay, California, United States - SF_Jan12_sed_USGS_21 | ecosystem: Environmental > Aquatic > Marine > Sediment | place: USA... | reverse complement strand
TCCCCGAAGTTGAGATTCGTGCTCCCGATGAAGCTCGTTCGCCAGCTGCTCGTGACGGTGAACTCGACCCGAAGCGGAAAGTTCTGAGGGTCTGGCGTACGCCAATTGATGGTGCCGTGGCGGAAGTGGCTCGCGCTGGCTTCTGACGACCATCCCCACACGCACGCAAGCGCTAGACACGCGACGGCTACCTGATTCAAGACTCGATTTCTCACAGCACCCTCCGAACGAGTCCACGCCGGCCCCAACCGCCAGCGTGCGACTCGTCATAGATTATTGCTGTACAGGTGCAAAAATCAAGTATTTATGCGTGATCTGCGTCGCCAAGTGACAACCGCCGCACAGGCGATCAGGAACCAGAGCTCTCTTCCGGCCTGCGAGTCACCCAAAGGGGTTGCTCTGCAGTGGGAAGCTGTGATGGGCTCGCTGGGCGGCGGGGTGGTGGTTGGTGGCGGAGCGTGCCCGGGCTCGGCGCATCGCTTTCCTTCTCCCTCCTCGACGCAACGCGGAGCCTCGGGGCTACAGCCAGCATCGAGCAAGTCGCTCGCCGCGTCGTCGACGCAAAGGACGCAGCGCCTGAAGACCGGATCACAGATCGGTTCCCCGGCCGTGCAGTCCATCGCTCTCAGACAGGTGTCCGGTTCAGCGGTCCCGACGTCGAGCTTCAGCAGATCCGAAAGCTCCGAGGTCCGTCCATTGGTCGTCGCGGTGAGCAGAATGGAAGTGACCGACGCCTCGATCGGGATCGTCAGCTCCATTGCGGCTTCGTTGTGGAGACTGCACGCCACGGAATCATCTGCGTCTTGTTCGCTGCCCTCTATCGCGGTCCCGAGGAGTCGCAGTGCGCCAGGGGATCGGTCGGGGGTCGTGAGGGCTTCGTACAATTCGATCGCCGCGCCGGGCGGGACGCAGGCCTGAACGCGAAGCTCACCGTTCTGACGTTCGAAGCCGGTGACCTCGGGGAAATTGATCGGCAACGAGGCATCCGAAACGTCATTGTCGGTGCGACCGGCCGGCCCTGCATCGATGGCGAGACCATCGTTTAGGAAGATCGCATTGCCGCGAATCGTCGTCGTGCCACCGATAGCGCGTACACCGGCACCTCCGTTATGCGCGATCAGGTTGCCGTGGTCGGAGTCCTCGTCACCGACGACTGCTTCGTCGCACCCCGGGTCGAGGCGCACCCCGTCCCCGGTGTTTGGGAGCGTGTCGCTTTGCGCCAGGTCGACGCCGATGAGGTTGCGCTTCATGATCCAGGGGCCGAGCGCGCCCTCCAGGCAGGAAACCCCGGGCCCATCGTTGGCCGAAATGACGTTGTCGAGGATGCTCAGCCCTGCCGAATCCCCTTCGATCGCAATCCCGGGGCCCGCGTTGCCGAGCCCCAAGCGGCCGCTGGCATCCACGCCAACCTTGTTGCCTTCCACCGAAGTCAACGTCGCATTGGCCAGGTGAATGCCGCCGCCCAGGTTCGACGCGACCGTGTTGTCCCAGATCTCGCTTCGATCGGAAGTGTCGACGTCGACCGCAAACGCGAGCGGATCGTCGAGGGCGTTTGGTCGCGCTTCGAGCCCCGTTGGGTCGAGCCCGATGTAATTGTCGTGAAAGACGAGGTTGTCGGAGCGCTCGACCAGGACCGCTTCGGCGCCAGCGCCAGCGATCAGATTTCGTGCGAGCTCTCCTTGGCCGCCGATCCTCGGGCGAAAGGTGTCGCGGACATGGATCGCGTGCGCGCCAAAGGCCGGCAACCCCGACCCGGGAAGCATGTCCGCCCCCGTCTCCGGGTGGACTCCGAAGTAGCAGCCTTGAACGAGCAGGTAGTCGGCGTTCTCGGCATCGATCGCGGAAACCGCTGCGTTGGTGAACGCGACGGTGAGAATGAGCGTGTTGTCGGATCGAACGCGGAGAACTTCATCGAAGCCGCCGCCGTCGATGATGATGACCGGCCCGTGCTCCCTCGAGAGGATGAACCGCGGCTCTGAACGTCCGTCGAGAATCAGGCCCTCTGTAATGGGAGGCAACGGACTGGCGAGCAGGATGGTGAATGGTGGAACGGCGCCATCCCCGAAATCAAAACCCACGGTATCCGGTGCGTTGGGGTGGTCGTTCAGGAAGGCGTTCGCGGCTTGGATGGCCTCGCGGAGGCTGCAGTCACCGTCGGGTGCGAGCTCGCAGCTGCCGTCGTCGATGTCCGCTGTCGTGTTGACGATGAATGCGGCATGAGCCCTGACGGATCCGGCCCATCCGAAAACGAGCATCAGCAAGGAGATCACTAAGAAAGGCCGCATTTCCCCCCAACCGGGTCCAACGTAGCGCGGTGGAACGCTTAGACTCTAAAGGACGAAGCGCCCGAAACCAAACGAGGGGGCGTGTGTTGGCTAGTCGGGGGCGAGCAGATCGGAGCTGCCCATCAGGAAGGTATCCACTGCCCGGGCGGCGCCTCGGCCCTCCGCGATGCCCCATACGACCAGGGACTGGCCGCGACGGCAGTCACCGGCTGCAAATACGCCTTGGGTGCTGGTCGCGTACTTGCCGTACTCTGCCTTGAAGTTGCTCCGGGGGTCGCGCTCGAGGCCGAACTGCTCGGCCAGCGTGTCTTCAGGACCTAGAAAGCCCATGGCGAGAAAGACTAGGTCGGCTTCGAAGATCTGCTCCGACCCCGGCACTTCGCTCATTTGCCACTTGCCATGCGCATCCTTGACCCATTCGACGCGTATGGTTTCTACGCCTGCGACCTTGCCGTTGCCGTCATCGAGGAATCGCTTGCTCAGCACGCGATACTCGCGCGGGTCGTTCCCAAACTTCGCGGCGGCCTCTTGGTGGCCGTAATCAACCCGAAAGATCACCGGCCACTCCGGCCAAGGGTTGTCGTCCGCGCGTCCCTGGGGCGGCCTCGGAAGGAGCTCGAAGTTGACCATCGCAGTGCAGCCGTGGCGCATCGAGGTTCCGATGCAGTCGGTCCCCGTATCGCCGCCGCCGATGACGATCACGCGCTTACCTTTTGCGCTGATGTACGCGCCGTCCTCGAGCTTGCTGTCCATCAGGCTCTTGGTGTTCTTTAGCAAGAAGTCCATCGCGAAGTGAATGCCCTCGAGCTTGCGGCCGGGAATCGGCAGGTCGCGCGGCCGCGTTGCGCCGCAGGCGAGGATGACCGCATCGTTGTCGCTCCGAATATTTTGAGCGTCTTTGTTGACGCCAACATGCGCATTCGTCACGAACTCGACGCCTTCTGCACGCATGAGATCGACGCGCCGATCGACGATGTTCTTGTCGAGCTTCATGTTGGGGATTCCATAGGTGAGCAGGCCGCCAATCCTGTCGTCGCGCTCATACACCGTGACGCTGTGCCCAGCTCGATTGAGCTGCTGGGCGGCGGTGAGCCCGGCGGGGCCGCTGCCGATGATGGCGACCTTCTTGCCGGTCCGCTCGTTGGGCGGCTCCGGCTGAATCCAGCCTTCCGCAAAACCCTTGTCGACGATCGCGCTCTCGATGTTCTTGATGGTGACGGCCGGGTCGGTGATGCCGAGCACGCAGGCACCTTCGCAGGGAGCCGGGCAAACGCGGCCGGTGAACTCCGGGAAGTTGTTGGTCTTGTGCAAGCGATCGAGCGCCTCGCGCCAGCGCCCGCGGTATACGAGGTCGTTCCACTCGGGGATTAGATTGTCGATCGGGCAGCCGGTCGCGGATTGGCAAAACGGGACTCCGCAATCCATGCAGCGCGCGCCCTGTGTCCGGAGGTGCTCCTCGGGCACGTCCACGGTGAATTCGTTCCAGCCGGAGATTCGCTTCAACGGGTCGCTGTACGGAACCGTTTCTCTCGGAAACTCTTTGAACCCAGTTGGCTTTCCCATTGTCTTACTCCGCCGCCGGAAGGCCCTGAAGTCGAACCGCGTCGGGCCCGGGAACGCCCACCGAAAGGTCGCCTGTCTTGCGAAGGACCCGCTTGTAGTCGGTCGGCATGACCTTGATGAGCTGCCCGAGGGTGTTCTCCCAATCCTGCAGCAAGCGCTGGGCGACCGCCGAGCCCGTGTACTCGAGGTGCTCCTCGATGAGCCCCTTCACGATCGCGATTTCTTCTTCGTAGACGAGCCGCTCGAGCTCGACCATCTCTTGGTTGCACTTCGGCGCGAAGTCCCCCTTGGCGTCGAGCACGTACGCGACGCCGCCGCTCATGCCCGCACCGAAGTTGCGCCCCGTGTTTCCGAGGATCACGGCTCGGCCGCCAGTCATGTACTCGCACGCATGATCGCCCACACCCTCGATGACAGCCCAGGCGCCCGAGTTGCGAACGCAAAAGCGCTCCGCCGCTCGTCCACGGAAGTAGGCCTTCCCCGCGATGGCGCCGTACAAAACGACATTGCCTACGATCATGTTCTCTGCAGGCACGAAGGTCGCTTGCTTCGACGGATAGGCGATGAGCTTCCCGCCCGACAAGCCTTTACCGACGTAGTCGTTGGCGTCGCCCTCGAGCTCGAGGGTCACACCCTTCGCAAGCCACGCGCCAAAGCTCTGACCGGCGGAGCCGATGAGCTTGAAGTGCACGGTGCCTTCAGGAAGGAGGTCTTCGCCCCATCGCTTGGCGATCTCGTGGCTGAGCATCGTTCCAACGGTGCGGTTGGTGTTCTTGATCTTCAGCTCCCCGCGGACGGGCTTGGCCTCGCAGATCGCGGGCTGAGCGAGCTCGATGAGCCGATTGTCGAGCGCTTTGTCGAGGCCGTGGTCCTGCTGCTTCGTACAGTAGACGTCAGTCACGGCGTTCTTCTTCTTGGCCTTGGTGAGGATCGGCGTGAGGTCGATCCCTTGGGCCTTCCAGTGAACCAGCGCGTCCGCCATGTCGAGCTTGTCGACCCGGCCCACCATTTCTTGAAAGGTGCGGAACCCGAGCGAGGCCATGATCTCACGCGCTTCTTCGGCGACCATGAAGAGGTAGTTGACCACGTGCTCGGGCTTGCCCTTGAACTTCTTTCGAAGCTCCGGGTCTTGAGTCGCAATGCCGACCGGGCAGGTGTTGAGGTGGCACTTGCGCATCATGATGCAACCCATCGCGATGAGCGGCGCGGTGCTCAAACCGATCTCTTCGGCGCCGAGCAGTGCGCCGATGACGACGTCGCGACCGGTCTTCATCTGCCCATCCGTCTGCAGGACGACTCGACTCCGAAGGTCGTTCATGACGAGTGTCTGATGCGTCTCGGCAATGCCGAGCTCCCAGGGGAGGCCTGCGTGCTTGATCGAGGTCAGCGGCGAAGCGCCGGTGCCACCATCATGGCCGCTGATCAGAATGTGATCGGCGTGCGCCTTCGAGACCCCAGCTGCAATCGTGCCCACGCCAACCTCGCTGACGAGCTTGACGCTGATCCGCGCCGAGGGGTTGCTGTTCTTGAGGTCGTGAATCAGCTGCGCGAGATCCTCGATCGAGTAGATGTCGTGGTGCGGCGGCGGGCTGATGAGACCCACACCCGGGGTGGAATTGCGCACCGCCGCGATCTTTTCGTCGACCTTGCGGCCGGGAAGCTCACCGCCCTCGCCTGGCTTGGCGCCCTGCGCCATCTTGATTTGAATCTCGTCGGCGTTGGTGAGGTAGTTGATGCTCACACCGAAGCGCCCCGAGGCGACCTGCTTGATCGCCGAACGCATCGGATTCATCGCGCCGTTGGCCAGAGGCAGATAGCGCTCCGGGGCCTCGCCGCCCTCGCCCGTGTTGGACTTGCCGCCAAGCTGGTTCATCGCGATCGCGAGCGTCGAATGCGCCTCCATCGAAATGGAACCGAAGCTCATCGCGCCGGTCGCAAACCGCTTGACGATCTCAGTCGCGGGCTCGACCTCGTTCAGCGGAATCCGCTGACCATTCTTGAACCGCATCAAGCCCCTGAGCGTGCAGCGGTCTCGAGCACTGTCGTTGGCATGCTCGGCAAAACGCTTGTACGCGTCGCTGCTGTTCGCACGCGCTGCGACCTGCAGGTTCGCGATCGTCTCTGGATTCCACATGTGACGCTCACCGTTGGGGCGCCAATGGAACTGCCCGTCGTTTGGCAGGATCGGCAGCCGGGGCTCGTCTTCGTCGGGATAGCCAAGCGCGTGCCGCTCGACGAGCTCCTGCGCGATGACATTGAAGCCGATGCCCTGAATCCTGCTTGCCGTACCGACGAAGCAAAGATCGATGACCGAGCTGTTGAGGCCCACCGCTTCGAAGATCTGCGCGCCCTTGTATGACTGAAGCGTCGAAATCCCCATCTTGCCGAAAACCTTGAACATCCCCTTGGCGACGGCTTTGCGATAGCCGTCGACGATGCTGTCGTCGTCGGGGAACCGCGTTGGGTCGAGCGTCCCGAGACGGCGTTCTTGCCATAGCGACTCGAACGCCAGGTAGGGGTTGATCGCGTCCGCGCCGTATCCGACGAGGCAGCAATGATGGTGCACTTCTCGCGCCTCGCCGGTCGCAACGACGATTCCGACCCTGGTGCGCTTCTCGGTGGCAACCAGATGATGGTGCGCTGCGCCGGTAGCCAGCAGCGCACTCACCGGGATGCGGTCTTTGCCTGCTTGGCGGTCAGTGAGCAGGATGAGGCTGTACCCCTCGTCGACCGCCTGCTCCGCCTCCTGTCGAATGCGTTGGAGCGTGGGCTCGAGCCCCTCGGGGCCCTCGCTTCGGGGCCAGGTGATGTCGATGAGCTTGCTGCGCCAACCGCGCTCGTCGATGGTCTTGAGCGCCCGGACCTCTTCATTGGTCAAAATCGGGTGCGGAATACGAAGCCGGTGGGCGTGCTCGGGCGTCGTGGTGAGGAGGTTTCGCTCCGGCCCGATGTAGCACTCCATCCCCATGATCACTTCCTCGCGGATCGAGTCGATCGGGGGATTGGTCACCTGCGCAAAGAGCTGCTTGAAGTAGTCGTACGCAAGCCGCGGTTGATCGCTCAGGACCGCGAGGGCCGAATCGTTGCCCATGGACCCGACCGGATCGCGCTTCTGCTCGATCATCGGACGCAGCATGAATTGCATCGTCTCGGTGGTGTAGCCAAACGACTGCATGCGGGCGAGGAGCGTCTCGGGTTCGAAGCCGTGCGCATCGCCGTGCACCGGCAGTTTGGTGAGCTTCAGGCGCTGCTCCCGGAGCCACTCGCCGTACGGACGACGCGTCGCGAAGTCGTTCTTGAGCTCCTCGTCTGGAATCATGCGGCCCTGCTCGAAATCGATGAGGAACATGCGTCCGGGTTGTAGACGGCCCTTGTGCTTGACCGTTTCGGGCGGCACCGGAAGGACGCCGACTTCCGACGCCATGATCACGCGGTCGTCGTGCGTGAGGTAGTAGCGGCTTGGGCGGAGGCCGTTTCGATCGAGGACGGCGCCGATCATGGTGCCGTCGGTGAACGCGATCGAGGCCGGGCCGTCCCAGGGCTCCATCAGACAGGAATGGTATTCGTAGAAGTCCCGCTTCACCTGCGGCATGTGCTCGTGCTTCTGCCAGGCCTCGGGGATCATCATCATTGCAGCCTCGGGCATGCTGCGACCGTTCATGTAGAGAAACTCGAGGACGTTATCGAGCGTACCCGAGTCTGAAAGACCGAGCTCGGCCACCGGAAAGAGCTTGCGCAAGTCGTCGCCGAGGAGCTCGCTCTCGACGACGCCCTGGCGCGAATGCATCGCGTTCTTGTTTCCACGCAGCGTGTTGATCTCGCCGTTGTGACTGAGGCAACGAAGCGGCTGGGCGCGCTCCCAGGTCGGAAACGTGTTGGTCGCGAAGCGCGAATGCACCATCGCGAGATGCGTTTCGTAGTCCGGGTCGGTCAGATCGCCGTAAAACGGAAGCACCTGCTCACAGGCGAGCATGCCCTTGTAGATGATGGTCCTGCTCGAAAGTGAGCAGGCGTAGAGCATCGATCGTTGCTTCAGGCTCTCGTCGACGCGAAGCGGGCTCGCCGCGCTCTTGCGAATGACGTAGAGCTGCCGCTCGAAGGCGTCCTGCTCGAGCCCTTCGGCCGCCCCAATGAAGAGCTGCTCGATGTGCGGCATGCTTTCGATCGCGGTCGGCCCTAGGTTTGCTCCGTCTGGATCGGTCGGCACGATGCGCCAGCCGAGCAGACGTTGGCCCTGCGCTTCGATCGCCCTGACGAACGCGGCCTTGCAGTACGCGCGCTCCGCCTCGTCGGTCGGAAGGTAGATGTTGCCGACGCCATAGTGGCCCGGCGCCGGAAGCTCGACGCCCAGCTCCGCCTTGGCCGCGCGACGCAAGAGCTTGTCTGGCAGCGCGGTGAGCATCCCAGCGCCATCGCCGGTGTTTGTCTCCGAGCCGCGGGCCCCACGGTGGTCCATGTTGCAAAGAATGCGATTGGCATCTTTGACGATTTGGTGGGATGCGACGCCCTTGATCTGAGCGACGAAGCCCACGCCGCAGGCGTCTTTCTCGTTTGCGGGGTCGTAGAGACCGTGTTTTTCGGGAAGTCCGTACTGCATGTTCACGCGCTTTGGGGGGTTTGTGGGCTGTCTGCGGAGCGTCGGGGACGTTTGCGGCGCCGCGCATCGGACGCGGGCTCGCTCGGAGGGAGGGGGATTTCCGCCCTCTCGGTGTGGGTCGAGAGCACCACCATGGTTTCGGTCCCAGCGACACCGTCCATAGACCGGATGCGGCTGATGAGCTGCTCGAGGGCCTCGGTGTTTTGGGTCTTTACCTTGAGAACCAGGGTGAAGCCACCGGTCACGTGGTGACATTCCAAGACCTGGACGACCGAATCGACCCAGGTTTCGAATGCGTTCAGGAGCTGAGGGTCGCTAATCGAAACCCCGATGAAGGCCGAGATGTCGAGCCCGAGCTTTCGCGCATCGAGGAACGCGTGATAACCTCGAATGATTCCGGCGTTTTCGAGCTTTCGAACCCGTTCCATCACCGAAGGAGCGCTCAAGCCCACCGAGGCGCCAATTTCCTTCAGCGAGCGCTTGCAATCACTCTGGAGCTCGTCCAGGAGCTGCCGATCAATTTCATCTATAATGTATGTTTCCCCTAAATTCATTAGGCTAGAACCTCACCGAGCCTAATAGATAGGGCCCATTTGTCCCAAAGTCAAACAGGGAGGTGGGGGCCGAAATTGGGCTTGGTAATTGAAATATGCATGTAATACTTTGATGACAACGGCCTGGCCCTAACGAAGCCACGGCAATCGAAAGGTCAGATGAAGGATTCGAGCGCCGAGGACATGGATTCCGAGCGCCCCGCCCGCCAAAGAACGCGGTCGCGAGGCCTTGGCCCCGATGTGCCTTCGAAGATCGGCCGCTACGATCTCTGCTTCGAGCTGGCCTCGGGGGGAATGGCGAGCGTCCACCTGGCAAGAGCGGAAGGGAACCCGGGCTTTGAAAAGCTCGTGGCGCTCAAGCGAATCCACCCGCATCTCGCCTGCGAACAGGAGTACGTCGAGATGTTTCTCGACGAGGCGCGGATCGCATCACGGATCACCCACAGCAACGTGTGTAGCGTCTTCGATTTCGGCGAAGCCGATGGTGAGTACTTCATTGCGATGGAGTATCTGGTCGGGGAACCTCTCTCGCGCGTTCATCGACGTGTCCTGGCGGACGTCGATCAGCGCAGGTCTCCGCTCTTGCCGATGCGGATGGCGCGCATCATCGCACAGGCGTGCGAAGGGCTTCACGCGGCGCACGAGCTCGCGGACGCAGACGGCGAGTCCCTGCACGTCGTCCACCGGGACGTTTCCGCGGAGAACCTCTTCGTGACCTACGACGGTGCGACACAAGTCGTCGACTTCGGCATCGCGCACGCTCGACAGCGCGTCCACAACACCGAAGCAGGTCAGGTCAAAGGCACGTTCCCGTACATGGCGCCCGAACAAATGACCTCCGCGGTCGTCGACCGGCGCGTCGACATCTGGGCGCTGGGCGCCGTCCTGTGGGAGCTGCTGACCCTGCGGAAGCTCTTTCTTCGCGAGACGGACGTGAACACGATGTACGCGGTTCTATCGGGCGAGATTCAACCACCCTCGGCGTACCGGAGCGAGGTCTCCGCGGAGCTGGACGAAATCGTGCTCAAAGCGCTCCAACGCAGCCCAGACGAGCGTTGGAAGAGCGCGCGAGAAATGGGCAAGGCGCTTCGCCGCTACCTCGCCAAGCAGGACGAGCTCATCGGTCCAGCAGAGATCGCGGACTGGATGCGGGAGCTGTTTCCGAGCGGTGAGCTGCGAAAGCGGGAGCTGATGGAGATCGCGCGGAGCCGCGAAGGCGTCGACTCGGAGTCGGCGGCTCCCGCAGAAGCCGAAAGCGGCGAACGAGTTTCCGGGTTCCCCGCGTTGATGGTCGACCGCATGCCGCCCGCGCCACCCTTGCCTGCCAGCTTGCTGGTGATGTTGATCGGCGTGCTGACGGTGCTAACCGTCGTCACGATTGACTGGCTGCGACAGTAGAGTCATGAGGCCGAACGCGAAGTAAGGTGGCCCCGCCGCGTGGACGAGGCCTCTGAGCCGCCCGCGACGATCGAGAACTGGCGCACCGGAACTGCCTTGGCGAATCGGGCACGAAGAAAGCACTCGTATGGAAGAAGGAGGAAGCTCGCCCGACGAAGCGAGGCGGCGATTGTCGTCGACGATGCAGCGCCGGCTTCGCACCTGGTGAACGTCGTCGTAGAAGCGATCGGCCGTCACCGAAAGTACGCGGACGACCTCGCCGGACGGAACGTCTCCTTCGCCAATAGGGATCGAGGGGCGCGACGCGTCCCGATTGAGCTTCAACACCGCATAGTCGGGTGAGAGAAGGCTCGGGCTCGGCGTGGACGCGGACTCGATTCGCTCGCAGCCAATCCACTCGGCGGGCCGACGTTTGGACTGCGCAAACCCCAACCAGAGGCCGTCGCAGCGTCCGCCGTTCGAGAGCTCCCAAGCCACGCAGTGCCCGGCGGTAACCGCAGTTCGGGGACCGATCAGCGCGGCGGTGCAACGGGTGGGTTCACGAGGTGCTGAAAGTCCGACCAGTAAGGCAACCGACTCGCTGCAAACTTCTCCTGCGAGGCAGGAAACCTCGTAGCGCGGAGGGACCGAATCGATGTAGCGTGCGGACGTTGAAGAGGTCGCCTTGCACGCCGTCAAAGAAAGGAGTGCTGCGACCCACAAACTCGAAACGAACCGTGCCCTCTCCTTCATTCAATCAACCTATCAAGCCTCGACGACGGCGTCACACCCAGCACTTTCCGTCTGTTTCTTGGCCGAAAGAGCCAGTTTGGATAGAACGGATCGGGATGCTCCGCACGCTCGGGATCGCCATGCTGTGCCTTGCCGCCTTGGCTCCATCCCGAGTGGACGCCGATGCGTCGGTGCTGATCGTGCAGCAGGGCGATGCGCTCAGCTCGATCGCGAAACGTGCCGGCGTGTCCGTGGAACAGATCAAACATTGGAATGACCTCGACGGCGACATGATCCGAATTGGTCAGAGGCTCGTGGTCGGACAAGGGGCGGCGCGGTCGCACTCGGAGGACGAAATCGATTGGACGCCTCCCTTCGACTACGGCGCGCCAGCTCCAGACACGACGACGGGCATCAAACCGCGAATCGCAGCGCGCGACCCGTCCAGTGCGGTCGCGACTCGCCTTTCGGACGACGCGGCCAAAGGGAAGAAGCCCAAGCGTGGAAAAACCTACCGCGTTCAGAAAGGCGATACGCTCTCCGGTATCGCTCTCCGGCATCGCACCACGATTGGAGAGCTCCTCGCATCCAATCCAGGGCTTCGCGCCGATCGAATCTTCCCCGGCCAAACGATCGACATCGGCGCACCGAGGCCCGAAGTCGTGTTCAAGCTCGAGCGCGGAGACAGCTTACTTGCGGTCGCGGGCCGCTACGACGTCAGCCCGCGCGACCTGAGCCGCTGGAACGCGGGGTTGAGCCACCGAGACCCTCGGCCAGGTACCAACATTCGCCTCTACACGCGAGTCCCCGTCAGCCCATCGGAAGCCATTGGGCCGACGAACCGAGGGCGCCTCGAAAACGGCGTGCGTCTGCCGTCACACCGCGGCTATTTGGTTCGCAGTCCCGCGCGCGCATACGGGACCGAGGAGACGACCCGCTGGATCGTCGCGGCATTCAACGCCGTGGACTCGAGGTTCAAGCAGCGCAAGGTCGTCCGCATTCACGACATCAGCGACCGTGACGGCGGCAAGCTCCGCGACCACAAGAGCCACCAAAACGGACGTGACGCAGACATCAGTTACTACCAGACCGAATGCGGCCCCAAGGGCTGCCGATTCGACGATTTCAGGGCATCGCAGCTCGACGTTGCCCGGCAATGGACCTTGCTCGAGCACTGGCTCCGCCATGGACAGGCCGAGATGATCTTCATCGACTATCGTCTGCAGGCCAAGCTCTACCGCTACGCGAAACGAAAAGGGGCCACCAAGGCGCAGCTCGACCGGTGGATCCAATATCCGCGCGGCAAGTACGAGCCGAACGGCGTGATTCGTCACTTCCCCAATCACGCGGACCACCTTCACGTTCGTTTCGTGTGCCCGTACTCCGACCTCAACTGCCGGCCCTGAGAGCGGTTGCGCCGAACAGCGCTTCTTCGAGCCTGCGCATGGCGGCGGCCCGCGCGTTGACTCTTCGTCGCAGCTCGGCGGTCATCTCGCCATAGGTCAGCGCGAACCCGTCGGGCAGGAACATCGGTTCGAAGCCGTGGCCAAGGTCTCCGCGAATCGGCCAGACCAAGGTACCGAGCGCTTCGCCGCGAAACGTGCGCGCGCGGCCATCCGGCGAAGCGACGCACAGGACGCAAACGTAGGTGGCACGGCGGCTCGCCCCTTCGCCGAGCTCTCGAAGGCGCGCGTCGACACGACGGCGAGCGATATCGAAGTCTCGCCCTTCACCGGCCCAGCGCGCCGTATGGATGCCCGGTTCGCCTCCGAGGGCATGGACGGCCACTCCAGAATCGTCTGCAATCGCCACGCGGCCGGTGGCCTGTGCGGCCGCCAGAGCTTTGAGCTCGGCGTTGGCTTCGAAGGTCGTTCCCGTTTCCTCGGGCTCGGGCAGCTCGAGGTCCTTGGCGGAGATCAGTCGAACCGGAAGCTTCGCGAACAAATCCTGCAGCTCCCGGGCCTTGCCGGAGTTGTGCGTCGCGAGGACCCAATCGTCGGAGAGGCCTGGCACTAGTTTGCGCGTTCGAAAGGCAAGCGAGGCGGTGAGGTGTCGGCGAAGCTCGGATAGGGCTTGCGCCGCTCGAGCTGTTCTTGAAACACGTGGGGCTTCGACGTCGGCAAGTCGCAACGGCCACGTTCACAGACGTAGGCCGTACTCTTGCCGCCCATCGCCCGCTTCGCTTCGAGCCAAGGGATCGTCGACTCTTGTTGACTTGCTTCGTTATCAGTGAGAACAGTGAAGACTTTGTTGGGCACGAACGACCTCCGAAGCCGCTCACTGAGCAAGCTCGCTTCTTCGCGGCTTGCCGGAGCGATCAGCGCGACTTCGAGAGGGGTGTCGTAGTAACGGTCGAGGGCCACCAGCAACAAGGGAAAGCCCGTCGGTGACCTCGTCACGTGTAAGGCCAGCGAAGCGAACAGACGTTCGGCCCGGCGTCTCCATTTTGGGTCCCCGGTGAAGTCGTGAAGGCGGAGAAGGTTGTTGGCCGCGACGGAATTGCCAGAGGGAACAGCGCGGTCATAGGCGGGCTTTTCCCGGACTAGAAGCGCTTCACCATCGTCTGAAGTCAAGTAGTAGCCGCCGGTTTGCTCGTCGAGGTAGCGCAGATCTTGGTCGGTTTGAAGCCCGACCGCGCGCCCTATCCAAGCTGCGTCACCGGTCGCTTCGTAGAGATCGAGGCAGGCGGCCACCATGAAGGCGTAGTCATCGAGAAACGACGCGCTGCCTTTCTTCCCGGCACGATAAGTCCGCACCAATGCGCCATCTTTGGCTCGCAGCTGCTCGAGCACGAATCGCACGGCGCGCGCTGCGACTTCGACGTAGCGCGGTTCTGCGAGCATCCACCCTGCTTTGGCGAAAGCCGCGCCCATCATGCCATTCCAGGCCGCGATGATCTTCTCGTCACGGATGGGCGGCGGGCGAGAGGCCCGGGCTTCGTAGAGGGTCCATCGCGCGCTGCGGATCACTTCGGCGACTCGCCTTGGAGCGAGACCGAGCTCGGACGCAAGCTCTTGGTCGGTCTTGACGCGGTGAAGGATGTTTCGACCTTCGAAGTTCCCGCGCGTGGTTACGCCGAACGCTGAAGAAACGACCGCTGCGTCGCCGGCGCCGAGCAATTGCTCGAGCTCGTCCGGTGTCCACGTGAAGAACCAGCCTTCTTCGTCATGCCCGCTCGGAGTCGGGCTGTCTGCGTCGGTCGCCGAATAGAAACCGCCTTCGGGAGAGGTCATCTCGCGAGCGACGTAGTCGAGAATCTCGCGAGCCACGCGCTGATACGCCAGATCGCCCGTATGCTGCCAAGCCTCCAGATAGACCACGGCGAGCTGGGCGTTGTCGTAGAGCATCTTCTCGAAGTGCGGGACCAGCCACTGGGCGTCGGTGGAGTAGCGGTGGAAGCCGCCCCCGACCTGGTCGTAGATCCCGCCCGCTGCCATTTGATCGAGCGTGGTCGCCACCATGGCCGTCGCACCCGCGTCACGCGTTCGGCGCGCGTATCGCAAAAGCAGTGAGAGGCGGGAAGGCTGTGGAAATTTGGGTGCACCCCCAAAGCCACCGTCGACCGGATCGAACATCCTGCCGAGGTTCTGGGCGGCCACGGCGATCACCTTGTCGCTCGGGACTCCCGGCCCGGGCTGAATCGCCGCCGCTTTCTCGACGCGCTGACTGAGCTCCTGGGCGCGCGCAACGACTTGCGTGGGCTCGTTTTTGTAGAGGCTCAGCATGTCGGTGAGGATGTCGATCAGCCCGGCGCGGCTGCCGCGAAAGCCTTTTCGTGGAGGGAAGTAGGTGCCGCCGAAGAACGGCTCTTTGTCCGGCGTCATGATGACGGTCATCGGCCATCCACCGCGGCCGGTGAGAATGGTGACCGCCGTCATGTAGACGCTGTCTATATCTGGCCGTTCCTCCCGGTCGACCTTGATCGCGATGAAGTGACGATTGAGATACGCCGCGATCTCCTCATCTTCGAAGGACTCGCGCTCCATCACATGGCACCAGTGACAGGTCGAGTAGCCCACCGATAGAAAGATCGGCTTGTTCTCTCGTTTGGCCCGCTCGAAGGCTTCGTCCGACCAGGCGTACCAGTTGACCGGATTGTGGGCGTGCTGAAGCAGGTACGGGCTCGACTCGCGGATCAGGCGATTGGTGAATCGCGGCGAGCCGTCGTCGTTGAGATGGTGACTGCGTGGAACGTAACTCGGCCCTTGGGACGCGAGCACGCGGTCGAGCCCTTGTTGGAGCGCTTCGTCGACGAACGCGACGCCGGGCACATCTGGATCGCTTTCGGCGCCCGCGCTCGGTTCCGCGGCCGACTTGGGCTCGCTCGGCGGGACCGGGTCGCAGGCGAAGCCGGGCAGTGCCGCGGTGGCCACCAGGAGCAAAGCTCCAAAACGCGTTTCTGGGAATCGGTTCATTTCGCCCAAACCCTAATGAGAACGGGAGCTTGCAGAAGGAGGCTCCTAGGGCTACATCCAGCGGATCGCAACCGGATGCAAGCCCGGCGCGTCCGTGATACACGACGGGCTCCTTTTTCCGGGCCCTGGGGCCGGCTTTCACCCGATTTTCGAGGAACTGTAATCGATGCCCGAGTCTACACCCTCCGTAACACCCAGAGTTTTCGAGCACATCAGCCGCAAAGACTGGGGCCGCTCCGTGCTCGTCCTTGAGATCCCGGACAAGCGCACTTTCCTCTTCGAAGACGGCGCGGAGCGAAGCTTCAGGCCGGACTACTGGCACAAGATGGAAATCATCGACGTGCTGGCCAACGAGGCCGTCCGCATCGACCGGATCGCGCGTCGCAACCAGGCACCAGCGCCGGGCTCGAGCCGCAAGTCCAAGGCCCCGCCCAAGAAGCCCGACATCACGTTCGGGCAACAGGTCGCCTACTTCGTGACCCTCTACCCAGTCGGTTTCGAGGACGAGTCGTACATCAAATCCGAGCGTGGCGTGGCCGGCAGCAAGGGCAGAGAGAAGCTCAAGGAAGCGGCGATCGAGCGTGCTGAGGATCTCCTCAGCCAGAAGAACCTGGACGAGCTGACGGGGAACAGGAGCTACGAAGAGATCCACCAGATGATCTACGAGTTTCTGACGAGCACCAAGAGCACGACACAAAAGGCTGAAGCGACTCGGTTCAAGAACCTGCCGGAAGACAGCCGTGAGACGGTGGCGCTGGCGCTTCGAGAGCTGCTCTACGGAGAGCGGACGTATCCAATTCGCTTCGACTCGTTCGTCGCGGCGCTCGATGTCGAGGACGGCGCCACTTGGCCTCTGACGACCTTGCTCCCCGCGCTGGTCTACCCGGCGGACCATCTGTTCGTGAAGCCGACCTTCCTGAAGAAGCAGGCGCTCATCCTGGACATCGATCCCAAGTACGACACGACGCCGAACTCGACGACGTACATGCAGTTCCTGGAGGCCGCCAAAAAGACGATGGAGCTCTTGGAAGAAGCAGGACAGCGGCCGCGCGATCTCTGGGACGTGCACGTGTTCATCTGCAAGACGCTCAGTCCGAAGGCGATTAAGGAAGCTACCGGCGTCGCGTAGCGCTGCGCGATGAAGTCGGTGGTCCGAGCGGAATCGTGGCCGATTCGAGGTGGTTTTCGAATCGCGCGCGGTGCTCGGGCCTCGGCCGACGTGGTCGTGCTCGAGCTTCATGACGGAGGCTCGATCGGGCGCGGCGAGTGCGTGCCCTATGCGCGGTACGGGGAGTCGATCGAGTCGGTGTCCGCGGAGATCGAGGCAGCTTGTCCGAAACTGCGCGGGACCGATGCGCACGCTCAATTGGCCGCGATGCCCCCCGGCGCCGCCCGGAACGCGATCGATTGCGCGCTTTGGGAGCTGAAGGCGAAGCGCGCGGGCACGGAAGTCTGGCGGCTTGCAGGCCTCGACTCGCCTCCCCGGGCGGTTCACAGCATGCGCACGATCAGCGTCGACAGTACCAAGAACATGAAGACAGCAGCGACCAAGCTCGCCCGAGCACCGGTCATCAAGGTGAAGGTGGACGGCGGTGCGGATATGGAGCGTATCGAAGCGGTGCACCAAGCTGCGCCCGATGCAGCGCTCGTCGTCGACGCGAACGAAGCCTGGTCGGAGCAGCAGCTCGACGCTTGGCTGCCCCAACTAACGAAGCACGGCGTCGTGGTGCTCGAGCAGCCGCTTGCAGCACGCGAGGATGCAGCGCTCGATGGCCTCGAACGCGCCGTGCCCATCTGCGCCGATGAATCGTTTCACGATGGGAGCTCGTTCGCCCAGGTCCTGGGCCGCTATGACATGGTCAACATCAAGCTCGACAAGACGGGTGGGCTCAGCGAAGCGCTTCATTGCACTCGGGAAGCGAAACGCCTCGGCTTGCAGATCATGCTTGGATGCATGGTCAGCACGTCACTCTCGATCGAGCCAGCACTCCTGTTGGCCTCGGAGGCGAAGTACATCGACCTAGACGGGCCTCTGCTCTTGGAGCACGATCGAACCGGAGCCCTCCATGACCGGGACGCCGGCCTTTTGCGACCTTCAGGCTCGATCTGGGGTGCCCGCTAGGAACGAGACCGCTCCGCGAATCACCGAGGGGTGGTTCATGACGAAGGTGTGGATCGCCGGGACGACGTGATGCTCGCTCGCGCCCTCGAGGCGAGTCTCGTCCACCGTCACCAAACCGTCTCCCGGCACACCGGCCGCATCGCCCGCAAAGATCGCGACCGGAACCTCGGGCACAGGAAGCGTCGCGGCAAAGCCTTCGGCGATCTGTCCATACGAGGGGCCGAGGATCCCTCGCATCACGCCCCCCTTGTCGAGAGAGCCTGCAAGCGATGCGCCCCGGTTGGGTGGAGCAATCATCACGATGCGATCGATCGCCGAGCGCCAAGGCGCGTCATGGCGAAGGAGCTGCCGAATGACCAATCCGCCGAGACTGTGGGACACGAACGAGAGCCTGTTCGGGGTGGGGATATGGTCGAGCAGCTCGGCGAGCGTCGCGGCGTGCTCCTGAATCGACTGCCGGGTGCTCGGGTAGTCGAGACGCGCAGTCGTGAACCCCGCTTCTCGGAGAGCTCCGTCCAACCTGGCGAGCGAGCGACGCGTACGGCCGAGGCCATGCAGCAAGACGACCAGGCGATCGATCGAAGCCGCCACTGGTTGCGCCTCATCGAGTGCTTCGGTGCACTGTGCCCATGAGCCGCGGCAGACGATGCGACCCGCTCGGTCGAGCAGCCTGCAGGTCTGCCCATCCCAATGTCGCTGCACGCGCCAACCATCGCGCCATCGCGCGTCGGCCCAGAGCTGCGTGCCGGGGGGCTCGATCATCCCCCGAGATCTTCTTTGAGCCGATCTTGAATCTGGTTGTCGCTCGGATAGATCTCCTCGACGTGCTCCGAATCGACCAGGGTCGCGGTCAGCTTCTTGAGCATGTGCTTGACCGAGCGAGCGTCGGAACCTGCCGTGACGAGCTCGATCAGCAGAGCCTCCTTGCGGTCTGGGTCGAGCTCAAGCTCGCCTTGCTCGACCATCCGATCGAGCGAGCCGGATAACGCTTGCAGCAGCTTGCGCGTGAACGGCGTGTGCTGAAAAGGAGGCGGCTCGTCGGCGTGTTCGTCCTGCTCGTCGGGCGCCGGGACGCTTGCCGCCGTCCGCCAACCGTCGTGCCGCTCCATCCATTCGACAGCCATCTTTGCCAGCTTCGAGTCTTCTCCGGCTGCGGTCTGGTCGATGATTCTCGGCACATCGCCAGCATGGATCGCTTGCTCGAAGTCGATGAGGTGATCGACGAGGGATCGATGAATCGCGTCCATGTCGGAGACGCCAACTTCTTCGGGGAGCTCGAGCGAACGCGTCGCCAGGAACCTTCGAGTGAGCCAGAGCGAAAGGCGCCGTTGCCAGCCATCTTCGCGATCGACCGACGCCTTGCTGCCGTCGGACTCGACTAACGGCCATTGGCCTCGCGAGATCGCATCCCAGGCTTCGAACAGCGGGGTGTCGAGAAGCTCTTCGACGATGTACAGGGCGGACGTCGGTCCTTTCTCCCACTCGTCGTCGAGCAAAGACGATGTGTCGCTTTGGATGTCTTGAAGCTTTGCGTCGTCGAGCTCGCCCTTGGCGTGCCGGACCTGCGCGGTCATCCACCGGAGCGCATCGGTGAGGTCTGCAAACTCGAGGTCGCCGCGCATTCCGTCTTTGAGCGTGTAGACCCGGTGCCGGCCCTCGGGGTCGGCAATCGTGTCGGCAAGGAAGATTAGGCCGTCGAGGTCGGAAGCGACGAACGGCTCCACCTCGCCCACCTGAAGCGCCCAGTGCAAGCGCCACGGCCGGGAAGGATCGCCGACGGCCATTCCCGCATAGGTGGACTCGAGGGTTTCCAGCAATCGAAACCCATGCGCCGCGCTCGAGGTCACGTGCAAAAGATCCACGAACGCGTCGATTCGCGAGTCGCCAAGGTCGGGTGGCTGACCCGGTTGGCCGAGGGCATCCCAGTACGCCTGGATCCCCTTCAGAAACGGCTGTTGAGGCATAGGGGGCGGAAACTAGCCCAATTTCGGAAAGGTGAAAGCCCGCCGTCCACTTGAAACACGTTCTATTCTTGCCTAGACCCCGGGAACTATGCCGATTGATGAGGATGCGTTCAAAGAGGCGCTTCGCGGCTGGGCTAGCGGAGTGACCGTCGTGACCGCGCGGAGCGGCGATCAGGTGCACGGAATGACCGTGTCTGCCTTCTCGAGCGTCTCTGCGGATCCGCCCCTGGTTCTAGTCTGCGCGAACCGAACCTCGACCACCCACGGCGTCATCGAAGCGGGCGGTGTATTTGCGGTCAATATTCTGGCCTCGCATCAGCAGCATGTATCGAACCTTTTCGCGTCATCAGAGAACGAGGATTCTCGCCTACAGAAGGTCAGCTGGACCGAAGGGGCCACGGGAGCGCCACTGATCGACGAAGCGGCCGTGTCGCTCGAGTGCAACGTGACCAGCTCGCACCGCGAGGGGAGCCACACGATCTATGTCGGCCGGGTCGAAGCGGTTCACGCGACCGACGCCGAGCCGCTGCTCTACTACAACGGCGCGTACAGGTCCCTGCACTGCCGCGACTAATCGCCGGTGAACTGGCGCCAGAGCGTCTCCAAGGTGGTTTCGAGCATTCCGGCCTTCGTCGTGTTGTACGGGGTGAAGTTCATCAAGCGAACGTAGTCGACGCGCGCGTTCGGCCCTTGTCCGTCGATGTCCAGGACATTGAGGCAGCCGGGATCCTGTTCGATGCGGCGATAGATTTGAGGGCCGGTGCCCAATGCCTGAGCCAGGATCGTCCGGTTCACGACACCGTGGCAGGCGACGAAGGCGCAGGTCCAGTCGCTGCGGCTCACTAGGCCCGCCCATGCTGCAGAGACGCGGTTCCACAGCGCCGCATAGGACTCGCCCGTGAGAAACCGCGCATCGGGATCTTCGGCGTTGTCGAATGCCCGGGTGAAGAGCGTTTCCATGTCCTCGAAGTTCTCGACGTCCTCAAAACTGCCTGTTTTCGCTTCCGAAAGGCCCTCGATGACGCCGATCGGAAGGTCCCTCGAGCCGATGGCGAGGCGAGCCGTCTGCCGCGTGCGCCGAAGCCCTGTGCAAACTGCGAGGTCGATC
>Ga0224508_10001525_pt1 | contig 20717 bp, 20 predicted proteins | sample SF_Jan12_sed_USG_4_FD_170157 | JGI IMG/M metagenome (GOLD analysis project Ga0224508, IMG submission 170157) | Sediment microbial communities from San Francisco Bay, California, United States - SF_Jan12_sed_USGS_21 | ecosystem: Environmental > Aquatic > Marine > Sediment | place: USA... | reverse complement strand
AGCAACCGAAGTTGAAGCAACCGAAGTTGAAGCAACCGAAGTTGAAGCAACCGAAGTTGAAGCAACCGAAGTTGAAGCAACCGAAGTTGAAGCAACCGAAGTTGAAGCAACCGAAGTTGAAGCAACCGAAGTTGAAGCAACCTCCATGATCATTTCAATTCCACAAGGTGCTGGAGTTACAGGCTGTGAGATTAATAATGAATGCTATTTGCCCTATGAGGTAACTATTCCGGTTGGTACTACTGTAGTCTGGAGTAATGATGATACTGCAGCACATACAGTTACAAGTGGAATTTTTGCAGATGGATTTGATGGATTATTTGATTCTAGAATGTTTACATCAGGTTCTACATACGAATTTACATTTAATGATTTGGGAACTTATGATTACTTTTGTTTAGTTCATCCTTGGATGGTTGGAATTATCCATGTTGGTGAATCTCAAATGACCTATGAAGTTGAAACTGTCTCTGAAGCCGAAGTGATTCCTGAAATTAAAACAAATACTAAGGTTACAACATCAACAGTTTCAACAACAGAAATGTCACTATCTATTTCAATTCCAAATGGTGCTGGAATTTCAAATTGTGAAACTAAAGATGATTGCTTTTCACCTCACGATATTGCCATTCCTGTAGGTGCAACTGTAACCTGGAACAATGACGATATTGCAGCACATACAGTTACAAGTGGAAATATTAATGCTGGTTCAACTGGAGCATTTGATTCTAGATTATTTACATCTGGTTCTACTTTTGAGTTTACATTTAATGATTCGGGAACTTATGATTACTTTTGTAATGTCCATCCTTCGATGGTTGGAATTATCCATGTTGGTTAGATGGTAGTAACTTTACTTCCTTGTTCTGATGATTCAAATTTGTAAATCTTCTCCACAGTAGAATTCTCAAAGATCTCTGCATCATGTGTGATTATTAGAAATTGCATTGGTGTCTCAAAATTTGAAATGTTTGATATCTGAGATAATACTTCCACAAGTGACTTCTTTCTTTCAGCATCCAGATGGGTTGTAGGTTCATCTAGTATCATTAAGTTAAGATTTGATGCTCCTAACAGGCTTGCCATACCTAGTCGCAAGGATAATGCAACACTTACTTTCTCCCCCCCACTGAGGGATTCTAACTCTAATACTTCATTTCTTGAATAGCATGTAATGGAAATATCTCTTGCTTTTTCTGATAATGTTATTCTTTGAATTTTTGTGTTAAGTAATGTTAGATATTCTGAAGCTTTAACTGATATTGTATTTAGTGCCCATGATCTCAGGCTTGTAGCAACAGGCCCATCTCTACTAAAGATATTTGTCTGAATTTCATCAAGACTTGTTATGTATTCTTTTACAACTCTCAGCTCAGAAATTGCTTTTTGAATTGATGTAATTTGCTCCTCTCCTTTAGAAATTTTTTCTGAAATTGCCCCAATTTGCTGATCAATTTGTGATAGATTTGATTGTTTTTTATCTACTATTTTTTTAAGATTTGTGAACTCCTGTTCATTGAATCCTTTTGTTTCATTTTCCAGTTTTAAGATACTCTCAAAAATCATTTTTGCATGAGTATCAATTTGTGATATCCATATTAAACTCCCATTAGTGGTTGAGGGAATCTCTTGTATTTTCTTTTTCTTTGTCTCTGTCTCTTCTTGAATTTTTTTTAATTCTTCTATACTATTGATGGCATAAGCTCTAAGTGTGGCCTCAGCATCTCTTGCATTTTGTAATTTCTCTGAAAATTCTTTTCTTTTCTGACTATATGCCTCTCTTTCTTTTTCTCTTGAACTAATTTTTTCTTGTAATGATGTTATCTCTTCTTTAAGGTGCTCTTCTTGAAAAAGTGGGTTTAGTTTCTCTACATTAGAATCACATACGGGACACTTATTATCTTTTAATTGTAATTTTGCTGCTAGTAGTTGTTTTTCTTTTAATGATGCAATTTGGCTCTTTTCTTCTTGTATTTTTTTCAAGGTATCTTCTATTGCTTGCTCTACTTTTTTCATTTTAGACTCTAGATTTTCTTTTAGACTAGCAGGCTCAAAACACTCTTTACAATCCCGTATTTTACGCTCATCTTCATCAATTTCTTCTCGAATTTCATGAATCGCCTCATTTGCATATGCAATGATCTCTTTTTTCCTTAATTCTAGTTGGTTAATCTTGTCTATTTTTGGAGATTCGATCTCTATTTTTTTCCTTAACTCGTTGACCTCCTTTTGTAATTCCTCTTGCATTGATTGTAACTGGTCTTTTTTTGGTTTCTCTTCTTTGATCTCTTTTTGATATTTTTCTAAATCTCGTGATAAAATTTCAATATGTGTATCATCGTATCCTATTTTTCCTCTAATCTCTTTACGAAATTCTTTATTTACTATTTTCATGGATTCTGATGCAACATCTAACATGTCAATTCCTATGATTGCATTTAGTAACTCTTTGAATTCTTTTGGCTTTGCATTGATGATTGCATTTAATTCTCCCTGCTGAACAATGGATGCTATTTTTAATTTTTCAAAATCTAGACCGATCGTCTTTTCAACTTCTAATGTCATTGATTCTCCGAATTGTTTTCTTTCTCCTGCTGCAATCTCTATGTGTTCATCATTATCTATTTCAGAAAATTTTGCAGATAGCGTTCCTTTACTGTCTATTTTTCTTACTGCTTCATACTGTTTACCATTAATGGAAAAACCCACTTTGACAAATCCTTGATTTGAACCACGCTTAATCAAACTTTTGTTTGATTTTCTTGTGTGTTGTCCAAACAATCCAAATGTTATTCCATCAATTATGCTAGATTTTCCTGCACCATTATCTCCTACAAATACTGTTACTCCATTTTCAAATACTAATTTTGTATCTGAATGTGCTAAAAAATCTCCTAATTCAATTGATGTAATCAATGTTTTTTCTCCTTGAACTTCTCAAAATTATCTGTAATTATTTGAGATGCTTCTTTGATTTCTCCCGATGTTAAAACTGGAAGCAGCTCTTTTATTGCAAATCTTGCAGATTCTTCAGAGCCTAAGATGTCTGCTGATAGTCTGAACATTTCATCATCTATTACATTTGGTCTGTCTAAGAATACTGATGAATCTGAAATCTGTTTTGTACTTATTTTCCAAAAACATCTTAGAGCTAAAGAATTCAGTCTTGAAATCTGTGCCTGAATATAGTCTGTTTCTATGTTTTCCCCTTGAATTTTTATCTCTATGATTGGTTTTTTTCTAAATTCTGCAATCTTTTCAGAAATACCATCAATCATCTTTGATAATTCCTGATATTCTGTTTTGAATGAAAATTGGGGTCTTGTTTCAAGTTCAATCCAATTTGGATTTGTTTCTTCTGTAGAGATATCTACTTCAAAGAACCCTTTCTTTGTCTCTTTGATTCCTTCACTTGTAGTTAATTCAATAGATCCTGGATATGCGACTGGACCATTTAGGTGACTAAATTGTCTGACATCCTTATCATGAAGATGCCCCATGGCATAATATGTAAAATTTTTTGGCAAGTCTGTTGATTGAAGCTCTCCTGCAAACTTGTTGAATTCTGTAATTCCTTGATGTAACATTAAAATTTTATGTCCAGTATGATTTTGTGCAGTTTTGTCTATCTCTGTAAATTTCTCTTCGTATTGTGGAATCTCGGCTTTTCTAATTTTGTCAAATCCTGCTAATAGAATTCCATTATATTCTATTGGATTTCCTTGACCGATATACTTTGAAAATTCTAAATTATGGTATACATATGGAATTGGTGTTGTTCTGATCCTACTAATGTCATGTTCTCCTAAAATAAAAAAAGAGTCAATGTTATTTTGTTTTAATCGTTTTAACCCATTTGCCATCTGAACAATTGCGGTTCCACTTGGATTAGGTATGTGAAAAATATCTCCTGCAAATAATACAAAATTCACATGATCTTTTATCGATATATCTATTGCTTGATTAAATGTATCATACACATCTTGTGCTCGTTCTTCTGACCCGTACTGCACTAGTCCTAAATGTGTGTCTGAAATATGAGAAAATAACATTTAATCTAATAACAAATCTTTCTGAACAAGTCCCTGTGTTGATTCTATTGCAACTTCTTTCATCTTATTTGCATTTGTCCATGCATTAACTGCGCTTTGGTCTGCCCCCATAACTTTCTCTTTTACTTCTTCTACATGTACCAATGATGGTAGGTTTGTCCATTGACCTACAAGTACTGCATCTCCTACATTAAATGAGGTCAATTGAGCAATCAATTCACGACTAGTGGACTCTGTTGCTGAGGCTATTTGACGTTGATCATCTTCTTGTATAATTTTCATTATTGCAAATGATCCCATTTGGCTGAGAACATTCAAATCTACACTTCGTGGTCTTTGGGATACTATTCCTAACCCTAATCCAAATTTCCTTCCTTCCCTGGCAATTTTTGCAGCCCAATATTTTGCACTTGTATCATGATCTTTTGGAATGAATACATGAGCTTCTTCTATAATTACAAAAATAGGCGAATTGAACTGATAATTCCTCTCCTTCTTACTTCTTCCATGTCTTGCAATACTTGCGTCTTTTCTATCTTTGAGTAACTGTTGTAAATAAAACGCAACTGCAACATTGGCCTGTTTTTCTGATAGTTCTGAAATGTTTAGAATATTTGTACGCCCCTCCTTTATGAAACTAATAGGATCCCCCATATCTGGATCTAAAATATCTTCAAATCTTCTTTGGGCTTCTTCTATGATGTCTTGAACCCTATATGCTGATGTTCTGATTTCTTTTATCTTCTTATCTTCTGAATTTACAATAAAGTCAACTTCATTTTCTAACTTACTCCAAAATTCTTTTGCTTCTTTAACCTGTTTTGTAAATGCCATTCTTAAAACTCGTTGCTGGACATTTGCCCCGTCTCTTATTTCCAATACTTCTGAGAGCTGGTCTGCATCTAATAGTCTAGGATTTATTTTTGCATCAATTATGTTGATACGTGGAATGTTTAGAGTTGTATAGTCATTGTGGTAATCAAAAATTATTACGGTCCCTTTTAATTTTGAAATTTGTTTTGTAACTAGTGATACTAGGTTACTTTTCCCCATCCCTGTCATTGCCAAAATTCCTAAATGTCTTGAAACAATCTTGTCTAAATTTATCTTGGCATCAATTGTTTTATTTCGCAAAAGATTCCCAATCTTTACCCAGCCATTATTTTTTGGACTAAAAATTTCTTCTAGGTCCTGTCTGCTTGGTTGAATAATTTTTGTGCCTGGAATTGGAGGAATTGCAGGTATAATTGATTGACCTTTTCTCAAATTTTCTAAAAACCCTAAAATCCCAATATGCGCTGTAAATGTTTTGTCTCTTTTGTTAAGTTCGGCAATTTCTGTGCTTTCTACTGCTTCATCAAAATTCCTGACATCAGTAAAAGCAACACTTGATACTGATGATTTTTCAACAAGTCCTAGAATTTCTCCTTCGTTTGTATCTATTTTGATATATTCCCCAACAGATAATGCTCTTGATGTAATTGCTGTTACAAATGTAGGCTTTGATTCTCCTATTATAAAACCTAGACTCAACCTAATACCTCTCGTGAACCAATTTCATTACTTAATCCTAACAAACTGATCATTTTTCCAAGTTCTTTGTCTGATATTTTACAGTTATTGTGTGCAAGCTTTAATGCATATGGATATCCTCCTATGCTAGTTTTATACAGTTTATTCATAATTGACTTGATCTCATTATCTCCGTATTGATTGCCAAGAAATTCTAATTTGATTATTGGTGTTGAGTCACTTAACCTTACAAATGTTGAAGAAATTATTTTATCTGATCCATATTTTTTTTCTACAAAGATTTTGCTAAAACCAGGACCGTTTGTTATGTGATTATAATAAAAAATATCTCCTGCAAGTGAACCTAAATCTTCAAATTGTTTTTTTGTATTTGATGTCTTTGCAATAAATATTACATTGTCTCTTTTTTTCATTGTTTTTACAACTAATGTGTTTAGAGTTGATTGTCTTGTCATAAATTGAGAATGCAATGATCCGTCCATTAACACTAAGTCCACTAAATCCACTGTTTTTTCACAAGCGTCAATCTCCATTTTACTTGCAATTCTTGAAAGATCTATATCAGAACCTAACCCTGAATCATGTAAATCTACTAATATTTCTCCATCTGACTTAATGGACACTGCAGTCGTTGCCCAAAGTTCTATTCCTTGAAATTTTGTATTGTTAAAACTACTGTCTATTCCTGCCGTTACTGTTTCTTCTTTTGTAGGCATAAATTCTACCCAATTTTCTCTTGCCTTTTGCAAAATCTGTTCAAATTTTGGACCTTTGAGAACTGATAACATTTTGTTTCTATTGATGATGACATCTTTGAAAACTGTATTGAGCACAACAGTAGTTCGCTCGTTTGAATAAATTCTTTAGGTTATACTAAACTTTGACAAAACTGATCCATTAAAACCATTATCCAATTTTACCCTTGAGAATAATTTTTTCACTTGTATTTGAAGGAGTGGAACTGTCTATGTATCTTATTTCGTACCAATCCCCAATATGAACCACCTTCCCATCTATCTCTCTTGGAATTTTGATCTGCACCTCAAACATGTTTGTGTCTGGACCTGTTTCAACCAAATATCTTCTGTTTGCATCAAAGTCTGAATTAGATAATGTTGTTCTAATTCCACCTTCTCCTCTATACTCCATTCTGTTTAATGGAATTTTGTCTTCATTTTTTGAATCTCTATTTGCATCTGGCTCATAGAGTCTTATTGTAAACTCATGACCAATTCGTGAACCTCCTCCTGAAGTTTGAACTTTGGCAACTGTTTTTGTTAAAGGTATTGATTTTACTACGACACTTTTTTCTCCGGAGACATCAGACTCATCTAAATATTTTATCAAGATAATATCGTCTTGACTTAATTGTTTACCGTTAATTGTATCTGGAAGTATTGATCTTCCATAAAATTGACCTGTGTCTGGACCTGTTTCAATTATGGTTTGAGGACCTTTAATTGAAATTCCATTAATTGTAAATTCAAATAATCCTTCAGTGGATATTGTTTCTACTCCACTATGTGCTACATTCAAGTCCTGATCTGTGATGTAAAAATTTACTATTGCCATACTTGATGCAGGAACAGCATCTATCTTTCTTTTTGATTCTGTTGCTTTAATTTGACTATTCATCTTCATTTCTTGTGTTTCTTCTACATGGGGCGTTTCTATTTTCTCTGAATCTGTAATTCTAATAGGAGCAAATGCTATTTCTACTTCTTGCATTTTTTTTGCAGTATCTGGTTTTACACATGCTGCAAACCCGTTTATTCTAATTACTAAATCTAATCCTGCTTTACAGATGACATCTTCAGCAGATACACCTTGTCTCATCTGTTTTTTTGGTGAATCTACTTCACCATTTGCTGCAAACCCTGTTGTCAATAATAACACTGAAAATAATAATGCTACACTTATGTGTCTGTGATTATTTTTCACTATCAATACTTGGATTTTTCTCTTAAAAGTATTGAGAATAATTTGTTCCTGTTATGATTTTTTGTTTAATATAAAATAATTCTGTGAATTTTTTGAATCAATCATTTTTCATAAACTTTATCAAAATTATTACTAAGACGTGAATATGTTATTGTAACCTCATTTTTTATCATTGTATCAGCTTGCATGATTTCGTAATTTTACTAGATTATTCCGTTGTTTTTGGAAATTATCATATGTGAAATTTACTTTAACTAAACAAATACTCTGATTGCATACTTGTGATTGTGACAATCAAGATTCGTACTTTCCCAATCACAAATTACATGACTGCGTATCCAATTTCAGCAGAATCTCAGGTTCCAGTTGCGCAGGCTATAAAGTTCATGGTAGAAAGAGACTTTGGACACCTTGTTGTAAGTAACGGGGCAACACCCAAAGGAATTTTGACCGAACGTGAGATTCTGAAAGCAATATCTGAGTCACGAAATCTTGACGAATTGACCATTGAGGATGTGGGCTGGCAACCATTCACCAAATTGGAATTGGGTGAGACTGTTTTAGACGCAGCGCATTTGATGACTCAGAATAAATCCCGACTTTTGGTTTTTGATGCTGACAAACTTGTTGGAATTATCACAGTGTCTGACCTGCTAAGGGCATTCAGAAAGATTAGTACTGATGTTTCTCTGGACAGGGTGATTAGCACCAATATTGAAAAATGCAGTAGGACTGATTCTATTTTTGATGCAGCAAAGATAATGCACGAAAAAAGAGTTGGAAGTGTAATTGTTCATGATGTGAGGGAATACGGGATTTTTTCTGAAAGGGATCTTTTGGCGTGTCTATATTCAAGCGGGTTTAAGACAGATTATGAAATAGGGAAATATTCCTCATCTCCTCTGATTGTATCTGATAAGGAGATAAAGATCCACCAGGCTGCAAATATCATGGCTGCAAACAATATCAAAAGACTGGGAATTACACAGGATGGTTATCTGATGGGAATTGTGACTGCCAGAGATTTACTTGATGCATACCAAGGTGTTGTCCAAGCAAATCCTGCAGAATGATGCTAAATTCAGGTGGAGTTGGACCTTTTTTAGAGAATCTTACTCTATTAGTCTGATTGATGTGAAATCTGCAGTATTGAAAGAATCTTTTGCACTATCTTGTCATGATGTGATGAAACTTCTGCAGATAACAGAATAAGTTCTCTGCCAAAATTAACCGTGATCCACTTTACGTCATCTCTTGATTCTATGGACCAATTTGTTTTACCAAGTTTTTTATCAAAAACATGGTTCATCTTGGCCTTTAACAATGCTTCATGATGAACTAGTTTGGTTTCTGCCACGTTCAGATGTGGGACCATGCCTTTTTTTCTGCGATATGCCTTTAATCTTCCACACTTGCATAGTATTCCAACAAATCGTATTGATGCGTCTGAATTCAAAATGTTCCCACAAATCTGACTTTCAGGACTGGGGATTTCTAATTTTTGCACTATTTTTATTGATAAAAAAAAATTAGAATATAAAAAATAATTTTGTTGACAAAAGAGTAAATATCAATTTTAAATTAAACTCTAACTTATTTTACTTTCTGCACTTATCGCATAACGCCTCGAATGCCTCATCGTCAAAGACAATGGAGACTCCGGAGGAATAGCATCTTGAACACATACCGATCATTTGTACCAGAAACTCCTACATCTCTCGCACACGGGAACATTTGTCAGTCCTGTGTCATTTAGCAATACTTCAGTAGAGACAGTCTCTGCCCTGCTCCTGCATTTGTGACACGTATCTATCATAGAAGTATAGATTTTTCTGAAGATTATTTGAATTGACTGATTGAAAATTAGTTCGATATGAGTCAAACTTTAGAAAATAATTTCAAAAACAATCCTAGTTAAGGAGTGTTTCTTTCACTCCTAACAGGATTGTATCTCGACCAAAACCGTCGATTGGTTCTTTTTGAATTAATTCTTGTTTCATTAAAAATATTATTACTCGCCATTCTATTAAACAGATACTATATAGAAACATCTTTTCAGTATAACCTTTACCATTAACACTAGACTGCATTACATCTAATCTTGATCTGCAACATCATCGGTTGTAATGCTGAAGAGTATGTGAAGCTGATGTTCTACTATTTCAGGGGAAACTCAAGGCAACCAATGTGTAAGGAGATAATGAGGGTCTGCGAGAACCACACAAGGAACATCACCGCAGATGACACGAACATCAAAGTTCAGCCGTTATCTTGAACTGCTTGGAATATTTTCTTCTGTTTCTCTCTATGATGATGTAATACTGAATTATCTCGTGAATCTTCTCATCGACCTTCAGTCCAGAGTGTCATCTGCTGTCTGAAAGTCCATGTAATCCTTGTCCTTTATCCTGATGGTAATCTCCTGCAAGGATATGTCTGCTCACAGCTTGGAAATAATATGATCATTAAGTGAGATGCAGACTTTGGGTTAACTGAGATGTGATTAATTAGGCACGGAAAACACGGATCACATCACCTAATTAAGAGATTAATCCTAGTAAAAATACTTGAAAAAAATTGGTCTTTTGGGATGTGGAGCAATAGGTACTCAAATTGCCCTTGCAATTGATTCTGGAAAAATACCTGCAATGTTGACTCATGTATATGATGTTTCAAAAGATTCTGCATTGGCACTTGTTTCAAAACTAAATACGAAACCTGAAATAGTTGAAAATTCTCATTTATTGTCTTTACATCCAGTAAATATTATAGTTGAAGCTGCTTCTCAAGACGCTGTAAAAGATGTTGCTTTGAGTGTATTGCAGAATAAACGTGACTTGATGATTATGAGTGTTGGTGCATTACTTGATGAATCTATTTATGATATCTTATCTGATGCTTGCAAGGATTTTAAAAAAACAATTTATCTCCCGTCTGGCGCAATTGCTGGCTTGGATGGAATAAAATCCATTAAAGATGAACTGGATTCCTTATCTATCACTACTACAAAACATCCACGTTCCTTGAAGGGTGCAAAATTTTTTGAAAATTCTAATATTGATTTGGATTCCATTACTTCTTCTACTGTGATCTTTAAAGGAACTGCAATGGAGGCAGTTTCTTTATTCCCCGCTAACATCAACGTGGCTGCACTTTTGTCATTATCTGGAAAAGGAAGTGAAAAAACACTTGTAACAATTATTGCTGATCCAAATACTGATAAAAATACTCATAATATTGAAGCTGTTGGAGCATTTGGAAAGATGACCTTCACAATTGAAAATTTCCCAGATCCTGCTAATCCCAAGACAAGCAGGTTAGCAATTTTGTCTGCCATTGAAACATTACGAAAATACTGTTCTGATGATATCCAAATTGGTACGTAATATGGCAATAATTGCCACATTTGGTAAGTTTTCAGAAAAATATGGACTACTTCCCATTCTTTAAATCCTCTCAAATTGGAATTTTAATAGTTTATGTTAGTACAACCAGATTTAAAACTCAAAGATGAGATTCTAAGACTCAAGAAAGAAAAAAATGTAGTTATTCTGGCTCACAATTATCAAATTCCAGATGTTCAGGATGTTGCTGATTTTACAGGTGATTCTTTGGGTCTCTCAAGACAAGCCGCAAAAGTTGAACAACAAACAATTTTGTTTTGTGGTGTAAACTTTATGGCTGAAACTGCAGCTATTATCAGCCCTGAAAAAAAAGTATTACTTCCTGATTTAGAGGCAGGATGCTCACTCTCTGATTCTATTACAGTTGATGAACTGCAAAATTGGAAAAGACAACATCCAAATGCTATTGCAGTTGGTTATGTTAATACCACTGCTGAAATTAAAGCAGAGCTTGATTATTGTTGCACATCATCAAATGCTGTTAATGTTGTAAAAGCAATATCTGAAGAAAAAGAAATTTTATTTTTGCCTGATATGTTCCTTGGTTCTTATGTTGCAAAAATGACTGGGAGAAAAAATATGCATATTTGGGCAGGTGAATGCCATGTACATGCAGGAATTACTCCTGAAGATGTTACCAAAAAATTAGATTCAATGAAAGATGCAGAATTTGTTATACATCCTGAGTGTAGTTGTACTACTCCAATGATGTATGATGTTGCAGATGGAAGTTTTGATGACAAAAAAGTTTCGATACTTTCTACTGAGGGAATGCTAAAACATGTTAATGAATCAAAATCAAAGAATTTTGTTGTCGCAACCGAAACTGGAATCTTGTATAGAATGAGAAAACAAAATCCTAATAAAACATTCGTTCCTGCATCAGACAAAGCTGAATGTCAGTACATGAAGATGATTACGCTTGAAAAGGTTCATGATGCATTGGTAAATGAAAAAAATATTGTTACTGTTCCTAAGGAAATAGCTGATAAAGCCCGTTTGGCAATTAATAGAATGCTTGAAATCAGTTAAACTACGTGATTGGCTTGGTTGGATTATTTAGTAGAACTCCCAAAGATCCTCAAATTAAGAAAAATATTGAAAAGTTCAAAGAACTCAAAAAATTAATTAAACAAAAAAAATATGCAGAGGCTCTAAAATCTGGTACACAGTACTTAGAAAAAGTACCCCATAATCATGATGTTTTGTTTACTGTTGGCGGAATTTATTATCTGAAAAATAAATACAAAACTGCTATCTCTTATTTTGACAAGGCATTAGATATTGGCTCTTATGATATTGATGTTCTACTTTTGAAGGCATACTCTCATCAAAAATTAGGAGAAAACAAACGAGCAATTCAATGCTGTGATAAAATCCGAGAAATTGATCCAAAGAACAAAGCAATAACTAAACTATTAAAGTCATTAAATTCTTAAACTTCTAAACTCAGATCTATTCCGTTAACTGAATTTGTAATGCTTCCAACTGAGATAATGTCTACTCCTGTTTGTCCATATTTGAATATGTTTTTTGAATTAATCCCTCCAGATGCTTCTAGCATTACACTGTTTCGTAGTTTTTTATTTTTAAGAACTTGAATTGTTTTTTTGATTTGAGATGGAGAAAAATTATCTAGCATGATTATTGTTGCTCCTTCTTCTGCAGCAAGAACTGCATCTGAAGTATTCTCTACTTCCACTTCAAATTTTTTGTATTTTCTCTTTGCTTTTTTTATTAGAGACAATAATGAATCTCCAACTGCAATGTGGTTGTCTTTTATCATCACCATTTCATCTAGTCTAAGTCTGTGTTTTTTACCTCCTCCCACTTCTACTGCTTCTTTGTCAAAATATCTAAGACCTGGAGCCGTTTTTCTTGTAGCATACAATTTTGTTTTCTTTGGAATCTTTTGCACTAGTTCATTTGTTTGTGTTGCAATCCCACTCATTCTTGTTAGTAGATTTAATACAGTTCTCTCACATGTCAAAATTTTACTAGCATTACCTGTGATTGTCATTATACTCTGATTTGGTTTTATTTTAGAACCGTCTTTTTTTAAAATATTTACTCTGCATCCTTTGAGTTTGAATATCTCTTTTGCATATGTGGTACCTGCTATAATGGCGTGTTCTCTTGAAATTATTCTAACTGAAATTCTTTTCTTAGATAACAGGGCACTTGTTATGTCACCTTTACCTATATCTTCTGCCAGAAACTGTGATAATTGTTTTTTAGAATTAAATGACATTATTATGATCAAATGTTTGTATGATTTTAAATTTTTAGAAATGTTTTATGTTACTTTAATTGCATATTTGCCTTTTTGAGTTATTCCAAGAGTTTTTGAAATCTCTGAATTTGTTGGATCTACTACAAGTACAATACCATTCCAATCTGGTGTCAAATCTGATGACTTACAAACTGGACAAACTTTACCTGTTGTTACAAATTTACATTTTCTACATGCCATCTCTCGTGCCATTTTAGCTAGCCTCTACTTTAGCTTCTTTGGCTGGTTTATCTGTATCGCCGCTTGCTTTCTTAATCTCTTCAACAATCCAATCATCTGCACCGAGGAATGGTTGTCTACATGTAATTCCAATCTTACCCATTGCGGCAGCTTTTCCTAATGAAACAGCAGTAATTCTTGCACGAAGTGTAGAACCTACTTTTAATGTTCTGCCACTTTGATTAGCTAAAATCATTCCAGATTTTACATCACTCTTTAGATAATCATCCATTACTTGTGACAAGTGAAGTAATGCATCAGTTGGACCAATCCTTACAAATGCACCAAAGTCTGTAATGTCAACAATTTCTCCTTGAACAATCTCTTGTAATTTTGGATAAAATGTTAATGCTTCAAATTCAACTTTGTGGAACGTTCCACCATCCCCTGCAATCATCTTCCCCATCTCGTTTACTTTAGCATCTAAAATCATGATGATATATCCCAAATCTGCATTAATCATACTCTCGTATTTTTCTTTGAGAATGTTTACTGCTGCCTTTTTTAGTGTAGTCCCAAATAAGCTTGGAGGAATCCTAACGACATCAACTAGAGTAGATATAGAAAACAACTGTGCTGTTTTTCTTGAATTTCAATTTATGAATCTTTGGGTGATTTAGGCTTAGATTTCCAAAGATTTCGCTAATTTTTCAAATAAATAGTAATTTCTTTTGATGTCTAAATTTGCTTAGAACATAAAATCTGATAATATCTGAATATGTTAGGGCATTTCTATCTAACTTTAAAGAATTTACATCTCCAGATACCTGATAAAAGAAGAAATCTGCTTAACATTTTAAGGAAAAAAAATACTCAAAATCGCTTTGTAACTAACGGGTTACGCTTTGGTTACTCTTTAATTGCATTTAAAATTATCATGGATCAAAATGATCGATCAGTTTTATTATTTTCAATATTCTAAAATAACCTAGAAAATATTCTATGATATGGGATTCTTTGACGGTCTAAAAAATGGCATAGAACTAAAACAAAATTCTTAAAATCAGAATTCAACTAAAATACATGACAGAATTCTAAAACTAGAAAAAGAATTAGAAAGCGATCCTGAAAATATTTCCTTTCTTGTTAATTTGTATGGATGTTATGTAGAAATATCTATTACTCCAAAAAAAATTGAATGTATGAAAAAAATGGCCAAGTTTAGACCAAAAGATTCGTATCCATTTCAACAACTTTCAGATATTTACCTCACAGAACTAAATGATGTGGAGCAAGCACAATATTATCAAAACAAGGCATCAAATCCGTAAGTTTCTTTAATTTTCTATACTTTCTTACTTATTTTCAAATTTGACACCATGAGACAAAAATTCTAAACCATTTTCTACTCCTAAATTAATGAAAGTAAGGTCAGAACATACAGCCTATGTTTAAATAATGTAAAATGATTTTTTGACGTAATGGTTGCGATTGATCAAGTTCTTGAAAAACTAAGTACTGTAATTGATCCTGATTTGAAAAAAGATATTGTATCTATGGGTATGATAAAAGATTTAGAACTTAATGACGGAAATCTGAAATTTACTTTAGAATTAACAACTCCTGCATGCCCTTTCAACGTCGAAATTGAGGATGATGTCAGGAAAGTAATTGGTGAGATCTCTGACTTGAAAAATTTTGATATGAATGTAACTGCCAAAGTTATGGAAGGTCGCTCACTTGATGCTGATACTGGAATGGCTTCTGTCAAAAATATTATTGGTGTTGCAAGTGGAAAGGGAGGTGTTGGAAAATCTACTGTCTCTTTGAATTTAGCTCTTGCTTTATCTCAAACAGGTGCTAAAGTCGGACTATTGGATGCTGATATCTATGGACCTAGTATTCCATTAATGCTTGGAATGAAAGATGGATACATGGAAGTTGAAGATAACAAACTCCAACCTGCAGAATCAAATGGACTAAAAGTTGTCTCCTTTGGTTTCTTTGCAGAACAATCTCATCAGGCAGCAATTTATCGTGGTCCGATTATTTCTGGAATCCTAAAACAATTCCTAGTTGATACTAATTGGTCTGATTTAGATTATCTTATTGTTGATCTTCCTCCTGGTACTGGTGATATTCCATTAACCCTTGCACAAACAATCCCAATTACTGGCATTCTTGTTGTTACCACTCCTCAAGATGTTGCAAGTAATGTTGCAGTCAAAGCAATTGGGATGTTTGAAAAACTAAATGTTCCAATCATTGGCGTTGTTGAAAACATGAGTCATTTTATCTGTCCAAAATGTGATGAGAAACATTATGTCTTTGGAAATGGCGGTGCCAAGAAAATCAGTGAGCAATTTAAAATGCCTTTCTTAGGCGAAATCCCATTAAATTCTGGTATTATGTCTGGTTCTGATTTGGGTAAACCAATTATGATTGCACATCCTGATTCTCCAAGTGCAACTGCTTTTAGAGCAAGTGCAAAAAATATTGCAGCACAATGCAGCATTCTTGCAGCAAAATTACAACAAGAGATGGAATCTGAAAGCTCTGGTGAAGAACCTACTCCTGAGGTAAATACCAACTAATTACGATTCTTGTGAAATTACCTGATTCTCTAAGAAACCAACTGAAAATTCCTTTAGGGATACTTTTACCTGAAAGTCAGGCTGATAAAATAAATATCAAAAAACATCTTCCAGAGAATTCGTATGTAATTACTGTTGGTGATAGAACAACTGAAAAAATGATAGACTATAGTTTGATTCCTTCTCTTCAAATTGTTGACGGTCAGGAAAAAAGAGAAAAGCGAGAACCTCCGACATTATCTGATATTGCAACTGAATTAGTTGTTGAGAACCCTGCAGCAGAAATTACTCCTCAAAGCATAGAAATAATTAAACAAGCATTTACAATGCAATCCCCAATACGTGTTAATGTCAATGGTGAAGAAGATCTTTTAGTAATACCTGTTTGTATCTATGCCCCTGATAATTCAATTGTGTTGTATGGTCAACCAAATGAGGGATTAGTTATAGTCAAAGTCACTCCAGAAATTAGAAATAAAGCACAAACTCTACTTGACTCAATGAAGTAATTGGGGTGTGATGAGACGGTGGCTGTATGATTGATGATTACACTACTATAACTTCTGACCCTGTTAATTCATAATTTTAAATGATCAAATACCACTGATGCAGTCGTGGACAAATTTTATTTTATGCGGTACTGTAAGTCAAATGTGTTTAGTTGTAGTAAGGCAAAATACTGACATTTCAAAATAAACGTGAATTTATAGAAACAAAACCATGAAGCTAGACCCTGAACTTAAATTGCAAATATTGGAGAAAGTTGGTGTGTACTCGAATAGATTCTCCATACCTGAACCTAAGATGCTACTTTCCACTAAAGAAGTTCTTGATGCTCCACGTGAAATGACTGAAGGGCGAAGAACATCTGCCTACAAATATTATGGAGTATCATATCTTCAACACAATCTAGTTTTTATTAATGTCAGAAAAATTCCGGATGAGAAGGTATTAGAAAATACACTGGTTCATGAATTAATCCATATGAGATTTCCATATCTTGCTCATGGAAAAAGATTCAACAAACTAGTAAGACAGGGACTTCGTGGCAAGACATTTTCTCCCTATAAAAAACGAAATCAAAACAGTTCTCTTTGATCATCTTTATTAAAACTGAAAATTCTGATATATTGTGGATATTCCCGAAATTCTGCCGTTTGTTGCAGGAGTCGCCTCATTTTTAGTTGCTGGAGGTTTGGTTGCGTGGATTACAAAACAACCTCCTGGAACAAAAGAAATGATGGATATATCCAATGCTGTCAAAGAGGGTGCTGGAGCATTTCTTAAACGTGAGATGAAAATTATAATTCCAGTTGCAATTGCTTTATCTGTAATTATTGGTGCATTCTTACAGCCTTCAAACGGACTTGCTTTTGCTGTAGGTGCAACACTTTCAGCAGTAGCTGGAGTGATCTCATTAAAAATTACCGTAAAAGCAGCAGTAAGGGCTGCAAATTTGAGTAGTAATGGATTAGGACAAACATTTGCTATGGCCTTTAGAGGTGGAGCTACAGTTGGACTTGCAGTCCCCGCAATGGCACTCTTAGCAATTACTGGTCTTTATTTGATTTATCCAGATCCAATTACAATTGCAGGTGTTGGAATCGGCGCAAGTCTTATTGCATTATTTATTCGAATTGGTGGCGGTATTTTTACAAAGGCTGCAGATATGGGTGCCGATTTAGTAGGCAAAGTTGAAGTAAATATTCCTGAGGATGATCCTAGAAATCCTGCAACTATTGCAGATAATGTAGGTGATAATGTTGGAGATGCTGCTGGAATGGGATCTGATGTTTATGAATCTTATATCGTTACAATACTTGCAGCATTGTTAATTGCAGCATTGATTGGTGCACCAAACTTTTTCCTTTATCCAATACTGATTGGTTCTTCTGGAATGATTGCATCAATAATTGGTGTTGTGATTGTTGGCTCTAAGAATATTAAAGATGTAATGAAACCTCTTAACCGCTCATTTTATGTGTCAGCTGCAATAGCTATTGCATTAAACTTTGCATTCATCACACAATTCATTGATGATTCTCCAGTAGCATTTGCTTTGTTTGGTTCTACTGTAATTGGTGTAATTCTGGTTCCTATAATTCAAAAAATCACTGATTATTACACTAGCTACAAACAAAAACCCGTAAATGAAATTGCAGATTCTGCAAAATGGGGTTATGCATCATTAATATTAATGGGAATAATCAAAGGTCTTCAATCCACTGGACCTTTCATGATTGCATTGGTTATTGCAATTATTTTATCTTATAGTATTGCATCTAATGCAGCTCCTGCAGGCTCAGATCCTGTATTATATGGAATCTTCGGAACTTCTTTGACTGCAATGGCTATGCTAAGTCTTGCAGGAATTGTTCTAAGTATTGATGCATTTGGTCCAATTGCAGATAATGCAGGTGGTATTGTTGAAATGACTGGAATGGGTGAGGAAAATCGTAAAGTAACTGATGAAATTGATGCTGTTGGAAATACTACAAAAGCTGTTACTAAGGGATTTGCTATTGCCAGTGCTGCATTGGCTGCTCTGGCTATGATTCAAGCATTTCAGTTTGAAGCCTCTCATATTTTTGCAGGTGTGCTGGAATTAGATTATAGTCTGACAAACCCTGCAATTATTGTTGGTTTGTTGGTAGGTGGTTTAATTCCATTTATCATTACAGGACAGCTCATTAACGGTGTTTCAAGAGCTGCAGGAAAAATGGTGGATGAAGTTAGACGACAATTCAAGGCAGATCCTGAAATCCTTACTGGAAAATCAAAACCTGATTATGCAAAATGTGTTGACATTGCAACTGTTGCTTCAATTAAAGAACTTTGGAAACCTGCAATTGTTGCAATTATCGCTCCAATAATTTTGGGAATACTGTTAGGACCTACTGCAGTAGCTGGATTGTTGATGGGTTCAGTTGTTACTGGGATCTTATTAGCATATCACTTGGCAAACACTGGTGGTGCATGGGATAATGCAAAGAAACTGGTGGAGATGAAAGGTGAAAAAGGTTCTGAAGTACATAAAGTTGCAGTTGTAGGTGATATTATTGGTGATCCTTACAAAGATACTGCAGGACCTGCACTTAACACTGTCATCAAGTTACTTAATACAATAGCCATTGTTTTCGTATCTGCATTTGTTGCAATACTTGCTATCTAGTTTTTATCTTCTATAACCAGAGTCATATCTAATTCATCTACTTGGGATTGAATTGCTTTTTTTAAAGTTTCATTATGGGTGTTACAGAATTTAAAATAGTTGTCAACTGTTTGGAAACAACCACAAATCCATTTTGTTTTTTTATCTCCTTCAACTGTCCATTTTGAATACTTTGGCTCTTCCATGAATACTCTGTTTACTATTTGTCTAAAAAACATGTCTTGTAGAAAAAGGAAAAAAATGTTTAAGGACAGCCTTCCATTTTCTGGATAAAGTAGCCGTTTTCCTTAATTGCCTGTTCAACAGGCTCTGGTGCTCCTTGTGAATGACAGAATTGACATTCATTTGTAGTCATTTCTGCTTCCCCTTCACCGACGGATTTTAACCACTCTTTGCCATATGTTAGGGCTTTATCGTGATCTTTTTCACCAGTAATCACATCAAAGTGCATGGTATGACCATCTGCTGCTTTGACGTAAGTGTCGTATACGTGAATTTCCATAATTACTAAGTAAAAAAAGGGATATTTATTTCAAAAACCCCTTGAAAACAAGGATATATAGTTCTGGATCAATTAATGGCATTTTATTCATCTGTTTAGATCTCTATATGTCCAGAGATGCTGATAGATACAAAGTCTGATGACTATATCTGATTCAGGTCAACTTAGACATAGGTTTACATCCGTCATGGATCGATACGTAAAAGTGGACACCAACCAGTTATACGATTGGGAAAAAAGAGCATACAATTAGAAAAAAGAAAATATTACTTTGCACATCCGCCTGATGTGTCGTCGTGATTAAGATATTCTAGTTCTTATTAAGATGTAACTTACATTATAGTTTCTTTGCTGGTTCAATGCTAGTTCAATGCTGTCTTTACATCCAAGTATTACATGAAATAATTTTGTCTGCTATTCTTCTCTTGATCAAAATCTCATACGGTCGAAGATCTAGGAGTTGAGAATTGTCGTTTATGGATATTTTTCCTTCTTGGTTAACAATTAAAAATAGATCTTAAAACCAAAAACTGCTGGCAGTACTATGATGACAGATCTTATATCAATATTTAACAATCAAATATTTAGATCATACTGATCTTTTCTTAGTTGGTCTTTTAATCAATTATGAAACATACAAATCAGAATTCATATGGATTCATTAACCAACCAAGTCCTATGAGTTGGGCGATTTTGTCCCAACTCCAACTTTAATGTATAGGGTGATTTTTTACGCAGAAATTCAGATCTTCAAGTTCATGATTCTTTCCAATTTGTGTTGCAAACTGTACACTTGCCAATATATCCATCGTATTTTCTGCAAAATTTTATTATCGTACCGCTCCCACATGTTAGACATGGGCCTATAGATTCTTCTGGAATCAGCATAAAGCCTTTTTCAAATGGGAATTTACTTACCATATGTTTCACGATTCCAATGATAATAATATTCACATTCAAGATATACTATATTGTTAATATGATGAGATTGACAAAACTTACAGTTTTCTTGGTTTTGAAGCATCATCTTTTCATCATCTCAAACATCTTGTGTTTTATAAAAACTA
>Ga0224508_10001524_pt1 | contig 20725 bp, 19 predicted proteins | sample SF_Jan12_sed_USG_4_FD_170157 | JGI IMG/M metagenome (GOLD analysis project Ga0224508, IMG submission 170157) | Sediment microbial communities from San Francisco Bay, California, United States - SF_Jan12_sed_USGS_21 | ecosystem: Environmental > Aquatic > Marine > Sediment | place: USA... | reverse complement strand
TTCGGCGAGCCGTCGACCACCGTCAACGACGCGTTCCGGCCGGTCACCAAGTTCTGGGACCGGATCACCCACCCGGCACAGATCGCCCAGTCGCTACCGGCGGCTCTGGCCACGATGCTCGACCCGTCGACCCGCGGCCCGGCGTTCATCGGTCTGCCACAGGACATCCAGGCAACGGCCTACGACTACCCGGTGCGGTTGTTCGCCCTGACGCCCCATGAAGTACCTCGTCCTCGGCCCGACTCAAGCGAGCTGGTGGTCGCGTCCCAGGTGCTGTCGACCGCTCGCAAGCCGCTGCTGATCGCAGGCGGCGGCGTCCGCTACTCGGTGGCCGAAGCCGGCCTGGCGGCGTTCGCCGAACGACACAACATCCCGGTAGTCGAGACCGTCGCCGGGAAGTCGACCCTGCTCGGCGACGACCGCCTGTCTATCGGCCCGATCGGCGTGACCGGGTGTGAGGCGGCCAACGCCCTAGCGGCCGAGGCCGACGTGGTGGTCGCGGTCGGCAGCCGGCTGCAGGACTTCACGACCGGATCGTGGACGGTGTTCAAGAACACCGACGCCACGATCGTCGGCATCAACACCACTCGGTTCGATGCGGTGAAGCACCGGTCGGTGCCGGTCGTCGGCGACGCCCGGGAGACCCTACGGGAGCTGTCGGACCTGCTCGGCGACTGGTCGGCGCCGACATCGTGGACAGACCATGCGGCCGATGAGAAGGCCGGCTTCCGGACCTATCTCGACCGGATCGGCTCGGTGCCTCCCGCCGAGGTGGCCGAGCCCGACGGCGACACCACCGACGCCGCTCGGGCGGTGAGCTACGCCCAGGTCGTCCGGGCGGTCAATGACCTGGCCGGTCCTGGCGACCTGTGCTTGGCCGCCGCCGGCGGCTTCCCGGGCGAGGTGAACAACGGTTGGTGGCCAAAGGGCATCGCCACCTTCGACTGCGAGTACGGCTACTCGTGCATGGGCTACGAAATCTCCGGCGGCTGGGGCGCGGCCATGGCGTACGGCCGCGGCGGTGGAGCCGAGCGACAAGGTGACGTGTTCGTCTTCGTCGGCGACGGCTCCTACCTGATGATGAACTCCGACCTCTACTCCTCGGTCTTATCCGGCCACAAGATGATCGTCATCGTTTGCGACAACGGGGGGTTCGCGGTGATCAACCGGCTCCAGGTCGGTCAGGGCGGCAACCCGTTCAACAACCTCATCGAGGATTGCCGCCTCGGGGGCGATCCGGTCCGGGTGGACTTCGCCACCCACGCTGCGGCGATGGGCTGTGGGTCAGAGACCGTCGAGGACATCTCCGGGCTGACCGCAGCGGTCGAGCGGGCGAGGGCCTCGGATCGGACCTACGTGATCGCGCTCCAGGTCGATGCCTACACCTGGACCGAGGGTGGCTCGTTCTGGGAGGTCGGGGTGCCCGAGGTGTCGAGCCTCCCGTCGGTGACCGACGCCCGCGCCGACATGGAGAAGGGCACCGCCGACCAGCGCGTCGGTTGGTAGCGCCCTCAGCCCGCGGCCGCCGCCCGGACTCAGACGAGCGAGCATCAGCCAACTCCACGCCGAAGCCGTGCCGCGAACTCCCGGGACGGGCGCGTCGACCGCCCGGGCCACTCCAGCGGGAAGCGTATCGGCGCACCTCCCAGCGACCCCGCCCGGGGGCCCGACCAACCTACACTGGCGGCGTGCGTAGCCACCTGCGCTCGCTGCCGGAGTACGGCGTGCTCACGGCCCTCGCCGCGTTGGTTGCGCTGCTGGTCCACCAGCTCGCCTATCTGACGGCATTTCCGTTGCTCACGCTGCACGCCGACCACGTTGGAGACCACCGTCACCTCAGCACCCAGTGGGCGCTCATCACCCCGCTGGCGGTGTCGGCCGCCGCAGGGGTGATCGTCCGCCAGGTACGATCGCTCGGGCTGGCCCCGGGGGTTGACTGGCGGCCGTTGGCGCTGCTCGGCGCCGGCTTCTTCGCCGGCCAGGAGGCGATCGAGTCTGTCGTGCAGACCGGTGGCCTGGAGGCGGTCGCCGTCAACCCGGCGACCTGGATCGGCCTGCTCCTCGCCCCGGCTCTGGCGAGAGCCGTCGTCGCGGTGCTGCGGCAAGCGTCCGAACTGGCGGCCCGCTGCCTCGAACGGCCGCACGCCCCCGCTCTGCCGGCTTGCGTCGTTGCCAGGCCGACCGACGACCGAGCCCGCACCAATCGGATCCTCGGGCCCTGCTCGCCACGGGGGCCACCTCGGCTGATTCGCCACTGAACCACGTACGAATCAAAGCCCGAGACCAAAGGATCCCATCTGATGCAGAGCTCTCCGACGCGGCTCCGTGCCGCCTCCGTTGCGAGTGCCCTCAGCGCGCTCATCTTCCTCGCCGCTGGCTGCGGTGAGTCCTCGACCGAGACCGACGCCGCCGGCTCGGCGACCGACGATGCCGCGGCAACAGCCGACCCCGCCCACGACCACGGCGACGTGGTCGAAGTGCCCGACGGGATGGCGGTGCCCGCCGTCTCGCTGGAGATCGCTCCCGACCCCGTGTCGGGATTCAACCTGTTCATCGATCTCGAAGACTTCGAGATCTCTCCCCGCAACGCCAGCACCGAACCGGTCGACGGTGAGGGCCACCTCCACCTCTACATCGACGGCGAGCGCCAGCTGCGGTTCTACAACACGGCCCTCCACCTGACGGATCTCGCCGAGGGCGAGCACGAGATCGCCGTCGAGGTCAGCGCCAACAACCACGCCGCGTACGCCGTCGACGGCACGCCGATCCGAGCGACGGCGACGGTCACGGTCGAGGGAGGCGAGCCGCACCACGGCGACGCCGAGCTGTACGAGATCGACGCCGTATCAGCTCCGGCGATGGGTCTCGAGGTCTTCGCCGATCCGAAGTCGGGTTGGAACCTGTTCGCGGACACCGACCTGACCTTCGCCCCCGAAGCCTCCGGCTCCGACCCGGTGGACGGTGAGGGACACCTCCACCTGTACGTCGACGGCGAGCGCGAGGGCCGGCTGTACGGACCGTGGTGGCATCTCTCCTCGCTGCCCGAAGGTGAGCACGAGATCACGATCGAAGCCTCCGCCAACAACCACGCGGCCTACGCTGTCGACAGCGTGCCGGTCAGGGCGTCGACGATGATCACCGTGTCGCCCGAGCAGGCGGCCCCCTCTGCCTCCGACGAGCACGGGGCGGACGGCGCGATGGCCGACAGCGACGGGGACGAGTCCCATGGGGCGGACGCAGACGCTGCTGCCGGCGACGACGGGCTAACGATCGGGGTGGAGGTCGCCGGCGACACGGTCGAGGTCGAGTCGTCCCGCTTCGCCATCCCGCTCGGCTCGACGGTGACGATCGTCGTCGAGGCCGACCGCGCCGACCACGTGCACGTGCACGGGTACGATCACCTCGTCGACACCGCGCCCGACGAGCCGGCAGAGGTGGTGTTCGTGGCCGACGTGCCCGGTGTGTTCGAGGTGGAGCTCGAAGAGGCCGGCCTCTTCCTCTTCGAGCTGGCGGTCGGGCCGTGATCTTCGCTCACGGCGTCGGTTCGCGTGGCGATCTTCCGCTCCCGCTGTGGATGTTCACGTGGGCCGCTGCGATCGCGCTGATCGTCTCGTTCGTGGCCCTCGGCCTGCTGTGGACGAGACCGCAGCTGGCGCGGGCCGCCGCCGGCAGGACCATGGTCGGCCCTTGGGTTGGCGTCGACGACGCGGGCCGGGCCGGGCTTCCGGGAGTGCTGCGGATCGTCCTCGCCATCGGCCGCTCGGCGGCGCTCGTGCTGTTCGTCGTCGCCGTGGCTGCTGGCCTGTTCGGGGAGGACGCCGTCGACCGGAACCTGCTGCCGGTCACGTTCTACGTGGTCGTCTGGGTCGGAGCCCAGCTCGTCAACGGTCTGATCGGCGACGTGTGGCGAGCGATCAGTCCGATCAACACGCTCGCCCGGTGGGGGGAGACGGTGGCCCGACGGCTCGGAGCGACGCCGCGCACCGCTCCGGCAGGGCTCGGCCACTGGCCGGCGGCCGCGGGGTTGTCCGTCTTCCTCTTCTACGAGCTCGCCCACCCGGCGGGCTCGACACCGCGCAACCTCGGCTACCTACTGGTTGTCCACACGATGGTGTCACTGGCGGCGGCGGTGCTGTGGGGGGCGGCGTGGGTCGCCGACAACGAGCCGTTCGCTGCGCTGTTCACGATGCTGGCGGCGATGGCACCGGTGTTCGCCCGCGAAGGACGGTTGGCCGTGCGCCCGCCGATGTCGGGCCTGGCCCGTATGCCCGTGGTCGGCGGAACGCTGGCAACCTTGTTGATCGTTCTCGGCGGGACGACCTTCGACGGGTTCAGCGAGAGCGAGGCCGGACGGAATGTGCTCGATCGACCCACCGGGTGGGGCGGGGCGGTCACGCTCACCATCGGCTTGGTCGTGTCGGTCGGGGTCATCGCGGCGCTGTACGGCATCGGGGTGTGGTGGACCAGTCGGGTGACCGAGCTCTCGGTCGGCGACGCCGCCAGCGCCTTCGCGCCGTCGCTGGTCCCGATCGTGTTCGGGTATGCCGTCGCCCACTATGCCCAGCTCCTCGTCGACGAGACCCAGAGCTTCGTGTTCAGGCTGTCCGACCCCGCGGGGCAAGGGTGGGACCTGTTCGGCGGGACCGACGGCGCGATCGACTTCAACCTGGTCAGTGTCGACCTGATCGCCTGGATCCAGGTGCTGGCGATCCTCTTCGGCCACGTCGGCGCCGTGGTCGTTGCCCACGATCGGGCCATCGAGCTGTTCCCGGCCGGCGAGTCGCTCCGCAGCCAGTTCGCCATGCTGCTGGTGATGGTCGCCTACTCGACGCTCGGGCTCTGGTTGCTGCTCAACGCCTGAGCCAAATCGACGGTTCACACGATGAGGGAGCGGAGGATGCCGATGCCCTCGATCTCGACCTCGACGGTGTCGCCCGGGTGCATGAACCGGGGTGGCGACATGGAGCCGCCGACTCCCTCCGGGGTGCCGGTAGCGATCACATCGCCGGGCCGGAGCGACGTGCAGCGGGTGATGTAGGCGATCGTCTCGTCGATCTTGAACAGCATCCGGTCGGTGGTCGATGACTGCATCGTCTCGCCGTTCACCCGAGTCTGGATCGCCCGGCCGTAGGGGTCGCCGTACTCGTCCGCGGTGACGACATGCGGCCCGATCGGGCCGGAGTTGTCGGCGTTCTTTCCGAGGGCCCATTGGCTCGTCGCCCGCTGGTGGGTGCGGGCGCTGATGTCGTTGAAGCAGGTGTACCCCAGCACTCCGGCCATGGCGTCGTCGATGGCCGTGTCGACCAGGTCGGCGCCGATGACCACTCCGAGCTCGCACTCCCAGTCGAGCCCCGGCTCGCCGGATGGGACCGGCACCGAGTCGCCGTGGCAGCACAGCCCGGCGTACCAGCGGGCGAAGATGTTCGGTGCCGAGGGTCGGTCCCGTCCGGTCTCGTCGACGTGGGCCTGATAGTTCAAGCCCAGGCAGAGCACCTTGGCCGTCGTCGGCACCGGCGGCACCTCGTCGATTTCGCCTCGCGGCCTGGTCGCTCCCTTCGGGGTGGCGGTGCGCCACCGACCGAGGTCGCCGTAGAAGTCGTCGATCGTGGTGAGGAGCGTCACCGAATCACCGCCTTCGTCGAGCACGCCGATGCAACCCTCGCCTTCGTGTCGGAAACCCAGGTACTTCATCTGCTGTCCTTCTGTTTGGCGGTCGACCCGGTAGATGATGGCCCGCTCGGCACCCGACGTGCCACCAGCGTGCGCCGGGTCAGAGCCCGGCGCACACTCCGACACGAAATCAGGGGTTCACGTCCCCGAGGATCCAGCATCGCTCGCCGTACCTACTCGCCGTCGGGCGAAGGGCCGGGAGGCTCGCCGTCGCCGAAGGGGCGGCCACCGAGCTCCTGGCGGTGATGGAGGCTCAGCCAATTCGACACGTCGGGCCCGACGGGGACGATGCCGGTGGGGTTGATGCTGCGGTGGACGCCGTAGTAGTGCTCCTTCGTCGCGGCGAAGTCGATCGTGTCGCCGAACCCGGGGGTCTGGAACAGGTCGCGTGCGTAGGCCCACAGCACCGGCATCTCGGTCAGCTTCTGCCGATTGCACTTGAAGTGGCCGTGGTACACGGCGTCGAACCGGACGAGCGTCGGCCACAACCGGACGTCGGCTTCGGTTATCGCGTCACCCATCAGGAAACGGCGGGACTCCAGGCGCTGCGACAGCCAGTCGAGCCGGTTGAACAGCGCGCTGTACGCCTCCTGGTAGGCGCCCTGATCGGACGCGAAGCCGCAGCGGTACACGCCGTTGTTCACGTCGTGATACATCGCTTCCATCAGCGCGTCCATCTCGTCCCGTTGGTGGTCGGGATACAGCTCGGGGGCTCCCGGTCGGTGATGGGCAATCCACTCGGTCGACAGGTCGAGCGTCATCTGAGCGAAGTCGTTGGTCACCAGCTCACCGGTCGGGACCTCGACGACGGCGGGAACGGTGATCCCTTTCGGATACTCGGGGAATCGCTTCTCGTAGGCGTCCTTGAGGCGCTCGATGCCGAGGACCGGATCGACTCCCCCGAGCTCGTCGTCGAAGTTCCAGCTGCGTTCATCGTGCAATGGACCGGCGATCGCCTGGGAGAGCACTTCCTCGAGGCCGAGCAGTCTCCGGACGATCATCGCCCGATTGGCCCATGGGCAAGCCCGGGCCACGACCAGTCGGTACCGGCCCGGCTCGACCGGGTACCCGTCGGCCCCGTCGGCGGTGATGCGCGTCATCACGTAGTCGGTGTCGCGCTCGAAGCTACCGTCTGCTCGAGGATTCGATCCCATGCTCCGAGGAATGTAGCTGGCCAGCGCGCCGTCAAGCTCGGCCTACCTCGGTTCCGAACAGCGACAGTCGCCGGCGCTGAGCGACGACGAACGCCAGCGGCAACGCCGCCAGACCGATGACGAGATAGAGAACCAGCGAAACCTCGGTTCGGAGCTCGGGCACGAGCAAGAACGTGGTCGCCACCTCGACGGCGGCCAGCACCGCAACGAAGCGGACCAACTGGTGCTCCGCCACGAGCGACGCCGCCAGAGAGCCGAGCGGGGCTCCCCAGACCACGACCGGAACCGCCGCTAGCCAGAGGCCGAGCAGGTCGGCCCGGCCTGCATCGAGATCGGCCGCCCGGCCGCCGACGGCGACGACCCGATCACCGACGACGTCGACATCGAGCTGGCCGTCGACCAGCCCGAACAGCACAAGGCCGACGACCGACACCGCAGCCATCACCATGATGGCGCTCGGCAGCGCCTCCTTCGGGGCGACTCCGACCAGCACGACAAGGAACAGGAAGAGCACGATGTTGGCCCCGGTGCCGGTGAGGCTCGATAGGAACCCGCCGGCCGCTGCGACGCAGACGACACCGACATCGAGCCGTCGGTTCCACGCCAGCGCCAGTAGGTCCCGGTCGGGAGCGGATCGGAGGTGGCGGAGCATCAGGATCGACGTGGTGGCGAGCAGGATGCTGAAGCTGGCCTTGACCCAGGCGGCTCCGATGGATGACGACCAGAACAGCTCCTCGGGTCGACCGAAGGCCGCCACTGCCACCGCGAACCCGCCGATGGCGGCCGGTCCCGCCACCAGCACGGCCCTGCGGTGGAACGGGCGGCCGGACAGCAGGATCGAGATCGACGCCATCGTCATCCCGACCGCCTGGATCGAGAGGCCGAACGTCCGAGCGACCGGGGACGGAACCTCCAACCCCTTGGTGAAGATCGGAAACGCCACCGCCCCGCCGCCTTCGGGCGATGACCCGGCGAGGAAGCTCCCGAACAGCATCGTTACCGACGACTCCCAGTGGTCGACGACCCGGGCCAGGTGCCCGAACGCGAGCACGGCGACCGCCCAGATGGCTGTCGCCAGGCCCGAGAGCCACCAGGAGAGGCGGGGTCGAGCCCGCACCGCACCCGCCGGTGCCACCGTCCCCCTCGTGTCCACAGGCCTCACCTCTCGGGCCGGGCGTCCCGACCGGTCATGCTCCGACCTGGCAGCGGCCGCAGTCTAGTGATGCGCCGCACGAACAGCGGGGTGGTATGGCCGTCGAGGTCCGGTCAACCCTGCCGATTGTTCGTGAGAGGCACCCCTAGGACGGCCAAACACCTACCGGTCGCAATGACTTCCCGCAATCGACGATCCACCGATCGCAGCTCGATGTGGGCACCGCGGCGCTCGAGGCGCGACGATGGCCGGCATGGCGACGATCGCAGTGGCCGACCCCGCAGACCTGCTGGCGCTCTACGACTCCGCCACGTACCGCACCGGCGCCCCTCACGAAGCGATCGACCGGTTGCGGGCGATCGGACCGGTGGTCTGGGTCCCCGAGCCGGCGCTCCACGGCTGGCCGGCCGGAACCGGCTACTGGGCCGTGCTCGGGCATCGCGAGACCAAGGAGGTGCTGCGATCCCCGGAGCGGTTCTCCAGCTACCTCGGCGGCACCCAGCTCCGAGACCCGGCGACCGACGCCGACCTCGCCTTCGTTCGTCAGATGATGCTCAACCAGGACCCTCCGGACCACAGCCGGCTCCGGGGCCTGCTGTCGAAGGCCTTCATCCCCCGGGCGATCGCTGCGATCGAGGCCGAGATCTCGCAGCGGGCCCACTCCCTGGTGGCTGGAGTGGCCGACCGGGGGGCATGCGATCTGGTTGCCGATGTGGTCGGCGATCTCCCGGTGGCGGTGCTCGCCGCCGTGCTCGGAGTACCGGAGGAGGACCGAGGCCTACTCTACGACTGGTCGAACCGGGTGATCGGCTACCAAGACCTCGACTACGCCGCATCGAGCGCGTTCGATCCGGAGAGCGGCACCGACATGGCGCGGGCGGCCCTAGCTCAGCGGCCCGCTCCCGGGCCCGACGGTGGGATGCCCGACCCCCGGACCAGGGAAGGCCTGGCCGATCTCTACGCCTACGCCCACGCCCTGGCCGAGTACCGGAGGGTCGAACCGGGGGGCGACATCGTCTCGCTCCTGCTGCGGGCGGACTACGAGGGCACCACGCTGTCCAGCGAGGAGTTCGAAACCCTCTTCTTCCTGTTCGCCGTGGCTGGCAACGAGACCCTCCGCAACGGCATCCCTGGGGCAGTCCTGACCCTCATCGAGCACCCCGAGAGCTATGAGCGTCTCCTGCGAGAACCCGACCTGTTGCCGACGGCGGTGGAGGAGCTGCTCCGGTTCTGGCCCCCGGTCATGCACTTCCGGCGGACCGCCACGGTCGACACCGAGCTCGGGGGCCGAGCGATCGGCGCCGGCGACAAGGTGGCCGTGTACCACCTGGCCGCCAACCGTGACCCGACCGTGTTCGATGATCCGCACCGGCTCGACATCACCCGCTCGCCGAACGACCACGTGTCGTTCGGGTTCGGGCCACACTTCTGTCTCGGCGCTCATCTGGCCCGCCAGCAGATGCGCTCGCTGTTGGGCGAGATCTTTGCCCAGCTGGGCCAGGTGGAGCTGGACGGGGAGCCCGAGCGGCTGCAATCCAACTTCCAGCAGGGCCTCAAGTCGCTCCCGGTCCGCTGGTGAGTGCCGGTTCCGCGGCCCAGAGCCCCTACGGCGGCGAGGATGACCGATGACCACACCGAAACTGCTCCTCCTTCACGGCCTCGGGGCGACGGCTGGCGTCTGGCCCGCCGTCGTCGCCGCCGTCGCCTGGCCCGGACCGGTCTCGACCCCCGACCTACCGGGTCACGGAACCGCCCCGTGGACCGGCTCGTACACGCTGCACGCCCTGGCCGGCGAGATCGGTGGCCGGCTCGGCGACGACGAGCCCGTGCTCATCGTCGGCCACTCGCTCGGGGGTGCAGTGGGCCTCGAGCTCGCCTCGGGTCGCTACCGGCCACGGGTCACCGGCGTCGTCGGCATCGGCATCAAGACCACCTGGACCGACGACGACGTCGCCGGCATGGCCCGGGTCGCCGAACGGGGAGTCCGGTGGTTCGACTCCAGGGCCGACGCCGCCGACCGCCTCCGCCGCCAGGCCGGCCTGGATGGTCTCGTCGACGACGACCATCCGGCGGTCACCTCCGGTGTGGTCGAGGACCCGAGCGGCTCCGGTCGCTGGCGGCCGGCCCAGGACCCGGCGACGTTCGCCCAGCAGCCGCTCGACCTTGCAGAGCTGCTGGATGCGGCCCAGTGTCCAGTGATTCTCGGGGCCGGCGAGCACGACGCCATGGCCACTCGGTCCGAGCTGTCGGCCTTCACCACCGAGCCACGAATCGCCGCCGGGCGGGGCCACAACGTGCACGTCGAGGACCCGGCGTGGGTGGCCGGGCTCGTCGCCGAGCTGGCCCCGACGGGCTGAAACCGGCACGGCCAGCCCTACCTCGACCTGTAGGCTGGTTTGGTGTCAGATCGACCTCGAATCGCGTTCCAGGGCGTCCGCGGCGCCTACTCCCACCTGGCCTGCACCTTGGCCTACCCCGACATGGAGCCCGTCGGGTTCGACACCTTCGCCCAGGCGTTCGGGGCCGTCGAGGACGGGACAACCGAGTTGGCGATGATCCCGATCGAGAACACCCTCGGGGGTCGAGTCGCCGACATCCACCATCTCCTCCCCGAGTCGAGCCTGTACATCGTCGGCGAGCACTTCCAGCCCGTCCGGCACGCCCTGCTCGGCCCGGAAGGGGCCACGCTCGAGACGCTGAAGACCGTCGCCTCGCACGAGCAGGGGCTCGCCCAGTGCCGGGAGCTGATCCGGGAGCTTGCTGTCGAGCCGATGGACTTCGGCGACACCGCCGGCGCAGCCAAGGAGGCCGCCGAGCGGAACGATCCGAGCTTCGGGGCGATCGCGAGCGAGCTGGCGGCGGAGATCTACGGCTTGAACGTCCTGCGGACGCGTATCGAGGATCGCCTCGGCAACACCACGCGGTTCGTCGTCATGTCCCGGCGCTCGATCGAGCCGGACCCTCGCGACGGACCGGCGATCACGAGCATCGTGTTCCAGGTTCGCAGCGTGCCCGGCGCGCTCTACAAAGCTCTCGGTGGGTTCGCCACCAACGGTGTCAACATCACCAAGCTGGAGAGCTACATCGTCGACCAGAGCTTCACCGTTGCGCAGTTCTACGCCGAGTTCGACGGCCATCCAGCCGACATCGCCGTGGCCAATGCGTTCGACGAGCTGCAGTTCTTCTGCACCAAGCTCAAGCAGCTCGGTACCTACCCGCGGGCGCCCTACCGCGAGAGCCGCTGAACGCTACCCGATCGGGCACGCGACCATGCCCGACCCGGAACGGGGTTCGGGTCGGACATGGTGGCGAGAGCGGTCAGATCTGGTGCGAGATGCTCAGTCGTCGTTGTCGTTCGGGCCCTCGACCTCGTCGCCGACGACGTTGAAGTCGCGATCGAGCTGGACGTCGACCTCGCGCCCGTCGTCGAGCGTCACCTCGACCTCGTAGTAGCTCTCCTCGTCGCCCTCTTCGGTATCGGTGACGGTGCCCTCGCCAAGGTGATCCAGGGCGGCCGCTGACGCCTTCTCGAGCGCATCACCGGTGATCGGCACGTCGTTGTCGTCACCGCCCGCGGCCCCAGCCACGCCGCCTATGGCGGCGACGAGGCCGATACCGGCGGCGGCTGCTATGCCCACCGCCACGGTCGTCCGTTTCTTCATCTCGTAGTCATCTCCTCTATGGGTGCGCCGGCGTCGGATTCGTCCGGACACCGACACTATGCGGGAGCGAGGCTGAACGCTTCCTGACCGGGTCAGCTGGCCGTAGTGTGGAATCGTGACACGAGCCCCGTACCTGACGAGCCGCCTGCAGGGCTTCGGCACGACGATCTTCGCCGAGATGTCGGCGCTGGCTGCGAAGACCGGCGCCCTCAACCTCGGGCAGGGCTTCCCCGACACCGACGGGCCGCCCGAGGTCGCCCAAGCGGCGATTGACGCTATCCGCTCGGGCCACAACCAGTACCCGCCTGGGCCAGGCATCGCCGATCTCCGCCAGGCGATCGCCGAGCACCAGCGGCGGTTCTGGGGCCTGGACGTCGACCCCGACACCGAGGTGCTCGTCACCGCTGGCGCGACCGAGGCGCTGGCCGCCGCCCTGCTCGGCCTGTGCGAGACGGGCGACGAGGTCATCGTGTTCGATCCGACGTACGACAGCTACGCCGCCGGCATCGCCCTGGCCGGAGCGAAGCTCCGGGGGATCCTTCTGCAGCCGCCGGCCGGCGGTGATGGGCCCTTCACCTTCGACGCCGACGAGTTGCGTCGTGCTTTCAACCCAAAGACCCGGCTGATCCTGCTCAACAGCCCCCACAACCCGACCGGGAAGGTGTTCACCCGGGCCGAGCTGGAGCTCGTGGCGGAGCTGTGCCGGGAGCACGACGTCCTGGCGGTGACCGACGAAGTCTACGAGCACCTCACGTTCGACGATCACGCTCATATCCCACTGGCCACGCTCGACGGCATGGCTGGGCGCACCCTGACCGTGTCGTCGGGGGGCAAGAGCTTCTCGTTCACCGGCTGGAAGATCGGGTGGGCGTCGGGGCCGGCGGCGATCGTCGCCGCGGTCAAGACGGCCAAGCAGTTCCTGACGTTCGTGAACGGAGCCCCGTTCCAGCCGGCCATCGCCACCGGTCTCCGGCTCGGCGACGACTATTTCGAGCGGTTCGCCGCTGATCTCCAAGCCAAGCGGGACCTGCTCGGTCGCTACCTCGCCGAGGCCGGCTTCCAGGTCTTCACCTCCGAAGGGACCTACTTCACCACCGTCGACATCAGCGGCGTGACCGGTGCGACCGGGATCGAGTTCTGCCTGGCGCTCCCGGAGACGGCCGGTGTGGTGGCCGTGCCGAGCGCGGTGTTCTATCAGGACCGCCGAGACGGCGAGCGCCTCGTCCGCTTCTGCTTCGCCAAGAACGACGCGATGCTCAGCGATGCCGGCCAGCGGCTCGCCGCTGCCTTCGGCTGAGGATCGCCGACTGCGACCACCGCTCCGACGCCGGCGACGACGGTCAGTGCGACGCCCAACCAGCGGGTCCCGGTCAGGTCGGCGATGAGCCCGACGACCGTCGGACCGGCGGCGCTCGAGAGGCCGAACACCATCGTGATCACCCCCATCGACGCCCCGAGATGGGCCCGGTCGAACAGCTCGTTGGCGTAGATCCCCTGCAGCGGCGAGGTGGCTCCGATGCCGAAGCCGGCGGCAGCGACCCACAGCAGAGCGATCATGACGTTGCCGGCGAAGGCGAGCAGGATCACCGAGCTTGCGACGAAGCCGAACGCCAGCTGGACCGATGCCCGGGCCCCGATCCGGTTCACGATGAACGCCAGCGGGATCCGGCCGGTGATCTGAGCCGCTCCCCGGGCGCCAGCCATCCAAGCGGCAACACCGATGGGGAGCCCGGCCCCGGTCATCAGCGGGACTTGGTAGACGAGCATCGCCCCGATCCCGAACCCGGCGAGCCCGGAACCGACCACGAAGCGGCGGGCAGCGAGCTGGCGGAACGCCAGGCGGAAATCGGGCGCGACCCGGGCCCCAACTCGCTGGTCGTCGTCGCCGGTCGGCTCCCGGATGAGGATCGCGGCCGTTACCAGGACCGCAGCGGTGCAACTGACGAGGATGCGCAACGTCGAGCGCCAGCCTTCGGTCGATACCAGCCTCGCCGCGAGCGGCAGGAAGATCGCGCTGGAGAACGCGCCGTAGATGGTGAGCAAGGCAATCGCACGGTTCGCCTCGTCGGGGGCGGCCCTGACGGCGGCGGCTTGGGTGACGTGGTAGAACGCCAGGCCCTGCAGCGACCCTCCGCCGACGATGGCCCCGACGGCGAAGACCACGAAGTGGTCCGCGGCGGTGGCGACCCACAGCCCAGTCGTCGACAACACCGCGGCCAGCAGGAAGGCGACTCGAGCACCGAAGCGGTCGGTGAGGCGCCCTGCGGGCACGGCGCTGATCGCACCGAGGGCGGCCGCCATCGAGAAGGTGGCGGCCAGCGCCGACTCGGGCCAGCCGGTGTCGTCGAGGATCGGGTCGAACAGGACCCCGAAGGCGTAGAACCAGGCCCCATAGGCCGCGATCGTGACGAGGCCGAGCAGCAGGATCGTCCCGTGAGGGAACTTCACTGGCCCAGGCTACGCCCCTCGGTCAGCTGCCGGCCGAGGTCGGGGTGGGACCGGCGGGAGCGGTCGTCGTTGTTGGCGCGGCCGGGACGAAGCCGCCGAACTCGTCGACGACGATGATCGTCGTCGTAAGCCGCTGCTGCCTAGTGAACAACACGTCGACATCGACCGGCTGCCCGTCGACGTCACCGACGATGTCGACGATGTCGTCGACGAGACGGTTGATTCGCGGCTCTTCGGCGCCGATCGCCTCGATGCGGACCCGCTCGCCGTCGAAGCTCGCCGCGGTGACGACGACGTCGAACTCGGCGGCCCACGCCTCGACCACGACCAGCACTTGCTCCTCGATCCGCTCGGTCGGGGTGGCTTCGGGGGCCGGGGTGATCGTCTCCCGAGCGGTCCAGTTGAGCCGGACCGGCAGCTGAGAGTCGATATCGGCGGCCAGCCGGGCAGTCAGGTCGTCGACCGACGGCGGCTCACCGGTTCCCGCAACGTCGATGACGAGCCCGCCGTCGATGATACGGACCCGCTCCCGCTCGTAGTCGGCGATCCCATCGTCGCTGTCGACCAGCCACTCGTCGATCACCGGCTCGATCCGAGCGAGCAGCGCTTCCTCGTCGCTGGGCTCGACCACCACGGTCGTGGTCGTGGTCGCTCGCTCGGTCCGGATCCACTCGACGTTGACGCTGACGTCGCCGAACTCCTGGCGGAGCAGGACCCGGAGCTCGGCGTCGTCGGGCGGGGCCTCGAATCCCCGGAGCTGCACGAAGACCCGCTCGTCGTCGACATCGACGGCCGGTTCCAGATCGATTGAATCCAGCCACTGCTCAACGATCGCTCGGGCCGTCAGCTCGTCCTCAGCAGCGGCCAGGGCCTGGGCCGACCGGTTGTACAGTGGCACCGCCACGATGACCACGATGGCGAAGGCCAGCACGGCGGCCACCAGGAGCTGCACGGCGGTGTTGGCGAGCCGGCGGGGCGGCACGAAGCCCGTGGCGATGAACACCATCACCCCGGCGAAGATGATGGCGGCGAGGTTCGTGCCGTAGAGGAGGCTGGCCCCGATCGCGAGGTCGAGCTCGTTGGCCTCGAGGGTGATCCCGATGGTGGCGAGCGGTGGCACCAGTGCGACCGCCACCGCGACACCGGGCAGCGACGACGAGGCGTCGCGACGAACCGTGGCGTAGGCTCCCGCCGCTCCGGCCGCCAACGCCACCACCAGGTCGCGGATGTCGGGCCGGGTCCGGGCCTCGACCTCACCGGGGAGCGGCCCGTCGGGGAGCACCATCGACAGGAGGAACGCGATCCCGATGCACCAGGCCGTGGCCAGGGCGGTCTTGAGCAGCGCTCGGAACGACTTCTTCACCAGCGACATCGACAGGCAGGCGGCGGTGGCGAGCACCGGCTGCATGAGCGGGGCGAGGAGCATCGCCCCGATCACGACCGCAGCGGAGTCGGCCGACAAGCCCATGACCGCAACGACCACTGATAGTGTGAGCATGATCGTGAATCGCCACGCCCAGTGCTCGACCCGGGTGATGGCCAGCTCGTCCATCACCCGCCGGCGCTCCTCCGGATCGAGGTGCCGGTGCCACCACGCACTGCTGGTGATCGGCACGAACGGAGCGGTCGGGGGTGAGTTCGACTCGGTGGTGTCGGTTAACGACATCGCGATCGAGTGTAGGGCGAGGCGGCCGGTCGCTCGTGAGGGCTCAGCGGGCCGAGGCCACGACGAGGACCGGGCTGCTAGGTGGCGCTGTCGAGCAGCGGCAGCGGCTCGTGGCCAAGCGCCTCGCGAAAGGTGTTGTGGTAGTGGTGGAGGGCTGGCTCGTTGCGCCCGAACAGCAGGTGGTCGACCACGCCAGACTCGGCCGCCGCCTGCGATGTCGACGCAGCCCGGTAGTCCTCGTCACGGATGATCTCGGCGAAGGCGGTGGCGATCTCCCGCGCGTCGCGCTCCTCGGCGACGCCGGGGCGAAGATAGAAGTTGATGCGGCTCACGTGCCGGCCCGGCTCGCCCCGGACCGGGTACGCCCGGGGCCTACGGCATGATGGTCGACATGTCGCGGACGTGGGTAGCCGGGACCGCGACGCCGACGCCGGCCCAGCGCCACGTGCACGGGTTGGCGCGCCACCAGATCGAACACAATGTGCAGCTGCTGACGGCGGGACGATCGTTCCGGGAGCTGACGGAGCAGTCGTGGAGCCCACCGCTGGAGGACTACCGGCATTACTGCGTGCTGTACCACGGAGTCGGCCAGTGCGACGAGTACCCGGAGATCCCGTTTCCCGAGGACTGGGACCGGACCGGGTTCGACGGCCTGCTGGAGCCCGGCATGGTCCTCACGGTCGAGTCCTACGTGGGTGACCGGGCCGGCCGCCACGAGGGCGTCAAGCTCGAGGATCAGGTGCTGGTGACCGAGGCGGGGCCCGAGCGGCTGACCACGTTCTCCTTGGACCTCGGCGGCCTCTGAGATCGTCGCTGACCTCGGCCGTGAACGCAGGGAGCGTCGGGTCGCTCGGCCGTTGTCGCTACCGTCGGCTCATGGCCGGGGAACGCTATCGGGCACCGAAGCTCGCCCGGGGCCTGTCGACGCCGATCGGGCTGATCCTGGCGGTCCTCGTGCTGCTCTGGGCGATCGAGGCTGCCGATTCGGCACTGCTCGGCGAGCGCCTGCAAGCTCATGGGATCGGCCCGCGCCGAATCGACGGGCTGGAGGGCATCGTGCTGGCCCCGCTGCTGCACGGCGGGTTCGGGCATCTGCTGTCGAACAGCGTGCCGTTCGTCGCCCTCGGCTGGCTCGTCGCATTGCGGGGGATCCGCTACTGGTTGTGGGTGACGGTCATCGCTGTCGTGCTCGGCGGTGGTCTGACGTGGCTGCTGGCCGGCGGGACGAACCACATCGGGGCCAGCGGTGTGGTCTTCGCCTACCTCGGCGCCCTACTGGGGGGCGCGTTCTACGACCGTCGCGCGCAGGTGCTGGCCCCTGCTCTCATCGCCGTCCTGCTCTACGGCGGTCTCCTGGCTGGAGCGGTGCCGCAGGCCGACGTGTCGTGGGAGGGCCACCTGTACGGACTCGTGGCCGGGGTACTGGTCGCCCGGCAGCTGGCCGAACCCCCGGCGGAGGCCGATCCCGAGGCCGACGGCCCCCAGTACCCGTGGGAAGCCGATGAGCCGTGGCTCGACGACGAGTGACCACCAGGCCACACTGCGATGATGCCAATCGGCGCCCGAACCATGGCTCTCGGACTGCGGGATCCGATCGGGTCATGAGACCGGAGTCGTTTCTCTTGGACCACGGCATCGAGAGTGGCTGGCTCGAAGCCCGGCTCATCGAGGCCGGGGTCGCCGACTCCGGGGCCGAGCTGACCGGCTGGTCGGCGACGATCATCGGTGCGGGCCAGGTGGGCGAGAACGTGAGGTGCGGCCTGGAGTGGCGGGGTGACGGGCCGCGCTCGGTGGTCGTGAAGCTGCCGTCGAGCAGCGAGGTCAGCCGGGCCGCTGCCGCCGCCACTCGGACCTACGTCCGCGAGGTCGGGTTCTACCGCGACGTGCGGGATCAGGTTTCAATCCGGACACCGACGCCGCTGTTCGTCAGCGAGGACCGGCCGACCAACGGGTTCGTGCTGGTGATGGAGGACATCACGCCGGCCGAGCAGGGCGATCAGCTGCGCGGCTGCACACCCGACCGAGCACGGTTGGCGGTCGATGCGATCGCCGGTCTCCACGCCCCACCTGGGCCCGCAGCGACCTGCTCGAGCTCGGCTGGGTCGACGGGCCGCACGACACCTCGATCGATGATCGTGTGGCGCTCTACCGGACGCTGTATCCGGGCTTCGCCGAGCGCCACAGAGCCGACCTGTCCGACGACGAGCTGGACCTCGGCCGATGGCTCGGCGACGCCATGGGCGACCTGGTCGTCGCTAACGACGGCGATCGATGCCTGGTCCACGGCGACTTCCGCCTCGACAACCTGCTGTTCGGCACCGGACCCGGGGCGCCGCCGATCACGACGGTCGACTGGCAGACCGTCTCGTACGGGTTCGGCTTGAGCGACGTCGCCTACCTGCTGAGCGCCGGCTTGACCCCCGCCGACAGGCGAGCCAACGAGGACGGGCTGCTCCATGTCTACCGGGAGGCGCTGGCCGCCCATGGCGTCATGCTGGCGCCGGGTGACGTCCGTCACGGCTATCGCCTCGGGTCGGCCTCGGGCTACGCCATGGCCGTCAGCGCCTCGCAGATCGTCGAGCGCACGGGGCGAGGCGACGCGATGTTCGTCGCTATGGCCCGCGAAGCCGCCGGTCAGATGGTCGACGTCGATCTGCCCGGTCTGCTCGGGCGGTGAGCACTGGCCGCATGGTCGCTCATCGGGCGAGCCTCTCAGAAGTCCTAGCGTACGGCTGCGCTCATCGCGTGACCGCCCGGATGAGCTTGGCCATCTCGACGGCCCCGAGAGCAGCTTCTTCCCCGACGTTGTGCCCCCCTGGTCCCTGGCTGCGGGCCTCGGCCTGAGCCTCGTTCTCGACGGTCAGCACGCCGAACAGCACCGGTACGCCGGTGTCGAGCTGGGCTTGCTGCACGCCTCGCCCGCACTCCCCCGACACGAGCTCGTAATGGGTGGTCTCGCCCCGGATCACGGCCCCGATGCACACGACGGCGTCGACCGTCCCCGATGCCGCAAGCGTCTTCGCCGCCAGTGGGATCTCGAAGCTACCGGGCACGGAGTGGGCGACCACGTCGGTTACGCCGAGTGAGGCGAGTCCTCGATCGACGCCCTTGGCCAATCGATCGACGATCCCGGCGTTCCACCGGGCCCGCACCACGCCGATCCGTAGACCCTCGCCCGTCAGCCCCTCGGGCACCGACGCCCGCTCATCTCCACTGGCCATCGCCGCAGCGTAGTCGGTGACGCCGCTAGCTTTGGTGGCCATGAGGTTGCTTCGACGCCTGCTGTTCAGCCGATCGGGAACGTTCGGTCTGCTCTCCGACATCGCGATGGTGGCGGCAGCTGCGTCGCGTGTCGCCCGTCGCTCGAGCGCCGGGTCTGGTCGCCGAGCGTCGGCAAATCCAGGCGAGTGGCTACTGGTAGCCGGAGCCGCAGTCCGCTTGTTGCGCCGCATCCGACGGGTGCGGAGGAATCGACGCCTGGTCGCCGCGGTCGACGACGTCGTCGCCGAGTAGCGGGTCCGAGCCGAGGCGGTCTTCGCCACTCCGGCCGACTGCCACTTGGACCTGGAGCGAACCGGTCTTCTACCGTCGTTGGATGCCCATCGCCAACGGCGAGCACGTGCCCCACGACCAGACCCTCCGGGATCTGCTCGCCGCCAACCTGGCGGCCCATGACGTGCGGACCCAGCCGTTGGCTGGCCGGCGCCATGCCGCGGTCGGCGTCGTGGTGATCGACTCCGATGCCGCCCTCCACGGCGACGACCCCACCGAGCTCGACCGGAAGTCGCTGATCGCCGGGGTGCCAGGGGTCGACTCGTCCACACTGACCGGCCGCGTCGACGGCACGGCCGGCGGAGCCGCAGTGATCCTGACCCGCCGAGGCTCGAAGCTCAACGCCCATGCCAATCAGTGGGCGCTGCCGGGGGGGCGGATCGACGTCGGTGAGACGCCAACGGAGGCATCGATCAGGGAGATCGGTGAGGAGATCGGGCTCGACATGGATCACGCCGACCTGCTCGGCCGGCTCGACGACTACCCGACGCGGTCGGGCTACGTCATCACCCCGTTCGTCTTCTGGGCGGATGCCGAGGCCGAGCCGGTACCCAACCCCGGCGAGGTCGCTTCGATCCATCGCATCTCGCTACGGGAGCTGGCCCGCAACGACTCGCCCCGCTTCGTGACGATCCCCGAGAGCAAGCGTCCGGTCATCCAGGTCCCGATCGGGGGCGATCTGATCCATGCCCCGACCGGAGCCATCATCTACCAGTTCCGGGCCGTCGCGTACGAAGGCCGGACCGTCCGAGTCGACGAGTACGAGCAGCCGGTCTTCGCCTGGAAGTAGGAGCCGCGCGGGGCCGATCACGTAGCTGGCCTACGGCCCAGCCACCGACGTGGAGTCTCGGATCGTTCGGCGACGAACCGCCGCCACTGTCGACAAAGGCTGCCACCACCGAGGAAGTGCTTGGTTCTGGGCCGTCGAGGTTCTACAATTTCCTACAATATTTTAGTAAGTTCCCAAAGAGAGGGAAGAGCCGTGAACCGTTTCCAGAACCAGAATTCGAACGCTAGTAGATGGCGAGGGCCCGGCGTGGTCGCGCTCCTGGCTGCGCTGGCGTTGCTGCTCGCTGCGTGCGGTAGCGACGAAGACGATACCGGGACCGCCACCGAGAGTGAGGAGAGCAGCGACACCTCCGCCGCCGAGACCGAGGACAGCAGCGACGCCTCCGCCCCCGAGACCGAGGACAGCAGCGAGTCCGACGAGGCCATGGAGGACGACGAGGAGAGCACTGACATTTCGGCGGCCGAGGCCGAGGAGAGCAGCGAGTCCGACGACGCCACAGAGGCCGAAGCGGGGGATGCCCTGCCCATCGAGCTGGGCGAGTGGTTCGTCGGTGCCCCCGAGGGCATCACGGCCGGGACGCTGACGTTCACCGTGGAGAACGTTGGCGAGAACCCGCACGCCTTCGCCATC
>Ga0224508_10001523_pt1 | contig 20726 bp, 28 predicted proteins | sample SF_Jan12_sed_USG_4_FD_170157 | JGI IMG/M metagenome (GOLD analysis project Ga0224508, IMG submission 170157) | Sediment microbial communities from San Francisco Bay, California, United States - SF_Jan12_sed_USGS_21 | ecosystem: Environmental > Aquatic > Marine > Sediment | place: USA... | reverse complement strand
AAGGAAATCGGCGACCGTCTTAAATTCCTGGCCGATGTCGGTCTCGACTACCTCAGTCTGGACCGTAGCGCCGACACACTGTCGGGAGGCGAGGCTCAGCGCATCCGCCTGGCGAGCCAGATCGGCTCCGGCCTGGTCGGCGTCATGTATATCCTGGACGAGCCGTCAATCGGCCTGCACCAGCGCGACAATCGCCGCCTCCTCGACACCTTGACTCACCTCAGAGACCTCGGCAACACCGTGATCGTAGTGGAACACGATGAGGAGGCGATCATGAACGCCGACCACGTCGTGGATTTGGGACCCGGCGCCGGCGTGCATGGTGGACACGTAGTCGCAAAAGGAACACCCGAAGACATCAAGAACAACCCCGCCTCGCTGACCGGGCAATACCTGTCCGGACGCCGCGTGATTCCGCTGCCGGCCATGCGCAAGCCCGCACAGCCCGATGAATGTCTCACCATCCGCGGCGCCACCGGAAACAATCTCAAGTCTCTGACCCTAGAGATCCCTTTGGGCGTGATGACCTGCGTGACCGGCGTTTCCGGCTCGGGAAAATCCACGCTGATCAACGATACGCTGTACAGACACGTAGCGAACACCATGAACGGGGCTTCACACAACCCGGCGCCCTGCGAGGCGCTGGAGGGAACCGAGCGCCTGGACCGGGTTATCGACATCAGCCAGAGTCCGATCGGGCGGACGCCTCGTTCCAACCCCGCCACCTACAGCGGCCTTTTCACTCCGATCCGCGAGCTGTTCGCGGGCACGCAGGAGGCGCGATCGCGGGGTTACCAACCCGGCCGTTTCAGCTTCAATGTGAAGGGCGGCCGCTGCGAGGCCTGTCAGGGCGACGGGGTCATCAAAGTCGAGATGCATTTTCTCCCTGACGTCTATGTCGCCTGCGATCTCTGCAAAGGCAAACGATACAATCGTGAGACGCTGCAGATTCGCTACAAGGGCAAGAACATCCACGAAGTCCTGAATCTGACCGTGGAGGACGCCCTCGACTTCTTCGAGAACGTCCCCATGGTGAAGCGGAAACTGCAGACGTTGATGGACGTCGGTCTGTCGTACGTCCGTCTAGGCCAGAACGCGACCACACTGTCCGGCGGAGAAGCCCAGCGTGTCAAGCTGGCGAAAGAGCTTTCGAAGCGGGCCACGGGGAATACGCTCTACATTCTGGATGAGCCGACTACCGGACTGCACTTTCACGACATCGCCCAGCTGCTGAACGTACTGCATCGCCTGAGAGATCAGGGCAATACGGTCATCGTTATCGAACACAACCTGGACGTGATCAAGACTGCCGACTGGATCGTCGACCTGGGGCCGGAAGGCGGCGACGGCGGCGGAGAGCTCGTTGCCACCGGCACTCCGGAGCAGATTGTCGAGAACGAAAGCTCGTACACAGGCACCTACCTGAAAGCCACGCTCCAGCGTCACCAGCCGGACAAGAAACGCAAACGGCGCGCTTGACTGAGCATTTCTCGTCGAATTTCTGCCTGTGGAGACCGAGAGTTAACCAGCTAGCTGGGTCGGATCTGAGGAGCTATTCCATGCGCCCTGTAGTCCTGATCGTCAGCGGTATGCTGATGATGATGACCGGCCCCGCTTCGGCGCCGGCTGACACCTATGACTCCGCTGAGCGGACCGCAACCCACTCAATCGCCTCGAAAGCTCTTGGCGAACAACGCGACATCATCGTGCGCACTCCGCCCGGATACGATCCGACCCGTGATTACCCGGTGGTCTACGCCGCCATGAAGATGACATGCGCTGGACATCTGGAAGCAGCTTTGGCGACTATGCGGCACCTAAGCAGCTACCATTCGCAATAAGGGGTTCGCAGGCCTGGTCTTTTGGGTAGTTCTGCTCGGTGTCGGCTTCCTCGTTTACCGGGTAGTCTGAATTCCAGAAATCGCTGCAGTGACCAATGTGTGCTTTTTGCCCGAAAGCACCAGCGGCTGTCATCGACGAATTCGAGTGCGGCAGATGCCGCAGACAGCAGCTGTCCGTCCGCTCGCCGGATGAGCAATCATCCGCCGAGGTCTCGTCCCGCAGTACCTGCTCTATTTCAGGTACGAAGTCTCGCACGCAGCGGTCTCGAACGTTGCGCTGCACGACACGAGCTCTACTGCGAACTCTCGGCAACCTTGTCGCTTTCCGACAGGAGCTGTCCGTCGGCGTCGATGAGCGATATCGCGCCCAAGCCGAGCTCGCGGATGCCGGGCTCGATCTGCTTACGATCCCCAACCACGACCCATACCAGCTTGTCCGGAAAGATGACGTTCTTGGCCACGTCGGCAACGTCGGCGACCTCCAGCTCACGGACCTTGGAGGAATAGGTATCCCAGTGGTCATCGGGTAACCCGAACCGTACGATCTCCGCGATGGAGCCCGCTACGGCGCTGCCCGTTTCCCAGCGCCCCGGGAGACTCAAGGTATTCTTGTCCTTGATCTTGGCGACCTCCTGCTCAGTGGGCGGCCGCTCCCCCACGACCGCTTCCAACTCCTTTTGGATTTCCAGCATGGATTCCTTGGTCCGGTCGCCCTGCACTGGGGCATAGACAATGAACGGCCTCTGTCCCTGGGCATTCACCAACAGGCTGCTCGCACCATAGGACCAGTGCTTGTCCTCGCGTAAATTCATGTTGATACGCGACGAGAAAGTACCGCCCAGGACATCGTTCATGGATTCGATGGCAATCTCGTTGGGATTAGCCTTCGGCGGAGCGATATGAGCGGCGAATATGATTGACTGCTCCGAGCCGGGCCGGTCCATCAGATAGACCGTCGCCTCTTCGCGATGCGACACTTCGGCGACGTTCTTCTCCGGCGTCTCCCCAGCTTCCCAGTCGGCGAACAAGCGCTCGAGCTTGGGCGCGATCTCCTCCGCCGTGGTGTCTCCGACCACGATCATGGTGGCGTTGTTAGGCTTGAACCACGCCTGATGATAAGCCTGTAGCTCCGCGGTGGAGAGGCCCTGGACCGACTCCTCGGTACCCGATCCGGTAAACGGCAGGCCGTAGGCGTGGTCTTCGCCATAGAGCAGGCGCGGGAATACCCGCAGCGCCATGGACACGGGAGTCACCTTCTCCCGTTGGATAGACGCAAGCTGCTGCTTTTGCAGCCGCTCAAATTCCTTTTCGGGGAATGCCGGGTTGAGTATCACATCGGCATAGACTTCGAGCGAGTCGTCCAGATTCTCTTTCAACGCGGACAGGGAAACGACCGACGTGTCGAGGTTAGCGCTCGCACCAAGGTTCGCGCCGAGCAATGCCAACTCCTCGCTGATCTCCAACGCCGAGCGCCCGCCGGTCCCCTCGTCCATCATGTTCATGGCGAGGCTGGCAGTGCCGGGCACGCCCATCTGGTCAGCGGAATAACCGGCGTCCACCATCAGCGAGAAGTTCACCACCGGTACTGCGGGCCGATTAGCGATGATGACGTTCAACCCGTTGCTGAGAGTGGTTTTTTCGAATTCCGGGAAGCGGACATCGGGCCACTGGTCCGGTTCGGGGAGCTTGCTGCGGTTGACGCCGCTCTCGGCCGCCGTGCGCTCCTCGAAGGGGTGAACCTCCAGGACATAGACGCCGTCGCTCAACCATTCGCGGGCGGCATCCCGAACGCTCGCGGGCGTCGCCATCTTGATGCGCCCCTGGCTGACTTTGTAGTAGTCGGGATCGCCGGCGAACACCTCGTTCTTCGCCAGGATATCCGACTTTCCGCCGAAGCCGCCGATCCGCTCGACCCCGCGTATGAACCCGGAGCGCTGCTGAGTCTTCACCCGCGCGAGCTCCTTCTTCTGAGGGCCTTCGCGGAGGAAGCGCGCGATCTCCTCGTCCATGGCAGCCTCCACGGCGCTCAGGTCGGTGCCGGGCTGGGCGGTCGCCCAGACCAGGAAAGCGCCGCCGATCTCAGCCGTATACGCCATGGAACCCACGTCGGTGGCAATCTGGTCCTGGTACACGAGGCGCTTGTAAAGCCTCGAGTTCTTGTCCGAGGCCAGCACGGCGCTCGCCAGCTTGAGCTGGTCCGCCTCGGGGCTGCCCCATTCCGGGGTGTTCCAGACTTTGTAGACCCGCGCCTGGGGCACCCGGTCCTCCAAGATCTGGCGGTGGGTCCCGCTGCGCTTGGCGACCCACGTGTCGTGGCGGGCCAAGGGCGGGCCCGGCGGGATATCGCCGAAATAGGCTTCGACCCGCTGTTTTGCCGTCTCCGCATCGATGTCGCCCGCTACCACGATCACGGCGTTGTTGGGTCCGTAGTAGGTCTTGAACCATTCGCGGACGTCATCGAGGCTGGCTGCGTCCAGGTCTTCCATCGACCCGATCGTGGTCCAGGAATAGGGGTGTCCCTGTGGGTACACGGCCTCTTGGATGTAATCGAATACTTTGCCGTAGGGCTGGTTCTCGCGCTGGCGCTTCTCGTTCTTGACGACTCCGCGCTGCTCATCAAGCTTCTCCTGGGTGACGGCGCCCAGGAGATGGCCCATCCGGTCGGACTCCATCCACAGCGCGACGTCCAGAGCGGTATTGGGGACATTCTGAAAGTAGTTGGTCCGATCCTCGTTCGTCGTGCCGTTCATATCGGTTGCACCGACACGATCGAACGGTTTGAAGTAGTCGTCGTCGTAATTCTCGGTGCCGTTGAACATCAGATGTTCGAAAAGGTGAGCAAAGCCCGTTTTGCCGAGCTTTTCGTTCTTGGAGCCGACGTGATACCAGACGTTGACCGCAACTACCGGGGCTTTCCGGTCTTCGTGCACGATCAATGTCAGGCCGTTATCCAGCACGTACTTCGTGTAAGGGATGTCGATATCCGACCCGTCGCTCAGCGCCGGCGCCGCCAGGACAATGAGTCCGACAACACCGGTAAGTAGCCCATAAAGGGCGTTCTTGGACTTCATCTCAAGTTCACCTTAGGTATTAGTAATGACTGGCCGACCGGGATTGCCGGGCCGCCCGATATATCGACCCGCCCGCCAGGAGAAGTTCCGCACCGCCTGCGTTTTCCGCAAATAGGAACAGCGGGCAACCGGCCCTGTCTCGAATAAAGGCGGGTATTGTAGACCCTATTTCACCCGTGCGCATGGCTGGCGGAGCTAGTACTTGTGGATGGAGGGGCTATTACTGGAAGCGTCTTTCGGACCCTGCCGGGCAGGCGGTTAGAACGCCTAACTATCTGATTTTATTTATCAGTAGAACCTCGGAAAAAAAACAGAATGCCCCCTTAAATCGGGACCGTTTGTCCAGGCTGAGGGGCGCACCGACAGGGGACATTCTGAAGTTTGTATTCATTCCGAGGTGATCACTACCAGGGGGTCTTCGACTGCTCTTTGAGCTGTCGGCCCACGCGGTCATAGGGGTCCCAACTCTCATCGGGCTCCGCAATGGATAGTGACAGGTCGTTTGCTTGCTCGTCCGACCGGCCAATCCTGCCAATCCAGACGGTGTGTCCGCGATTGTCCCACCTCACCTTCGGGCTGCGGCGTTTGCGGATAAATGTTTCAATTTCAAGTGCTTGCATTGCTTCCTCGCAGTTACTACATAACACCTTGACATAAGCATTTTACTTATCCGTCCCAAATAAGCTGTGCGCCTCGTCACATTTTGTTAAATGCATTTTGGGACTCATTTGGGGCTTGACATGCAACCTTTTGGTTGCTTATTATCACCCTCCGGTGGAAAGAATATTCAAGGCGCTTGCAGATCACACCCGCCGGGCCCTGCTGGACAGCCTGTTCATGGACGACGGGCAGACGCTCAACGGGCTGTGCACGGGCCGTGAAATGAGCCGTCAGGCGGCCTCCAAGCACCTGCGAATCCTGGAGGAGGCAGGACTGATCGTGAGCCACCGCACCGGCCGCGAGAAGCTGCACTACTTGAACCCGGTGCCCATTCGGGAGATCGGCGAGCGTTGGATCAGCAAGTACGCCGAGCGGAAAGCCGGCGCCATGACGGCCCTGAAGAAGGCCCTGGAGGAGGACATGACCGAGGATCCGGGCAAGCCTGTGCATATCTACGAGACCTTTATCAAGGCAAGCCCCGAGAGAGTCTGGGAGGCGCTCACCACCCCGGAATTCACGAAGCGCTACTTTCACGCGACGCATGTGGCCTCGCAATGGAGGGTCGGGGCGCCGGTCACACTGAACTACACCGACGGGCAGCCGGCCGTGGAGGGAGTCCTGCTGAAGGTAGATCGCCCCCGGACGCTGTCCTTCACCTGGCGTGCGCTCTACGACGAAACCTATTCCGAGGAAAAACCCTCCAGGGTCACGTTCCGTATAGAGCCCAACGGTGAGGTATCCAAACTGACGGTGGTTCACGACGAGTTCGAGGCCGACAGCAAGCTCTATCCCGTCATCAGCAAGGGTTGGAGCGAGATCCTGTGCAGCCTGAAGTCTCTCCTGGAAACCGGGGAGCCGCTGCCGATCGCGGGGAACCAGTAACTCCGATCGGATGCTCTCCTCCACAAATGACCCGAGAGCTTCTCCATCAAAGCTGGTCGTTTTTCAAAAAAATACACAATATCAATATATTACCGTCGATTCGCGCATTACTATGCTCTGCGGCGACGCAAAAGCCCCCAGCTGCTAGACTGTAGCGGTATCCTGACTGGGGTCGGCAGGTGGCAAAGAAGCTTAAGAATGAGCCGGGCCTTCTGAAAGAAGCGCTGCGCGTGATTATGGAGGATGCGGTCAAACGCGGGATTGTTGAATTCGAATCTACAGATTCCCATAATCTCAAAATCCAATACGCCTACCGACTGTTGGTCCACGACAAGAAAATCATTCCTCTGCCGAAGGACCAAGATACGTTACCCAACATGAAGCACCGGCTGGCGAAGTGGATCTCGCACAAGTTGCCAGCCGATCACGCTTTGCTCCAATGAGCTCCACAACAACGGTCCCCTTTTCAACTACTTCCACATCGTAAAATTGCATGCATCACTGGATTGGAAACCCTTGCCATGAATAGATCCCCTTTTCACCTTGTGCAATTGAACATCGCACGAATGCGGGCGCCGCTCGACGACCCGATCATGGCCGAGTTCGTCGCGGGGCTCGAGCGGGTTAATGCTCTAGCCGAACGCAGTCCGGGCTTCGTGTGGCGCTTGCAGACCGACGAAGGCGACGCCACTGCGCTGCGGGTTTTCGATGACGAGATGATCATTGTGAACATGTCCGTGTGGGAGAGTATCGAGGCTTTGCGCGAATTCGTGTATCGCAGCGATCACGTGAAGGTGCTGAGGCAGCAGGCAAAGTGGTTCGAACCCATGCAGGAAGCCTCACTGGTGATGTGGTGGATCAACGCTGGAGATCTTCCAACAGTCGAAGAGGCTAAGGCACGCTTGGAGCATCTGCGGGAGCATGGCCCGACCGAGCAAGCCTTCAGCTTCCGCAAGCCCTTCGATCCGCCTCGTGAACCGCCGGTAGAATCCGCCCTGGCTCAATAGCCCGCCGCGTGACCGTCCTTGCGCGATTCGGAGGCGCCGACGTATACACCTTTTTCCTTGTCCCACAGTATCGCCTGATAACCACCGAAGCCGCCGTCTCCCGGCCGCAACCGGTGGCCTCTAGCCTCGAGGCCCTCCCGTGCCTCCTCGCTGATAGCCGACTCGAACAGCACCGCGCCGCCGTCGTTCATGACGCGACCGGTGGGGTCGCTGGAGCCCGCGTGCCGGATGCGCGGCGCATCGCCAGCCTCCTGCAGATTCATGCCGAAATCGATGAGGTTGACCAGCACCTGGGCGTGGGCCTGGGGCTGCATGTCCCCGCCCATGACGCCAAAGCTCAAATAGGGCTCGCCATCTTTCGTGACGAAAGCCGGGATGATCGTATGAAAAGGCCGCTTGCCGGGCTCGTAGACGTTGAAGTGCCCCTCTTCCAGGGTAAACAGTTTGCCCCGATTCTGCAGCATGAAGCCGAGTTCTCCCGGGGTCATGCCTGAGCCCATTCCCCCGTAGTTGCTCTGGATCAGTGAGACCATGTTGCCCTCGCTGTCGGCAACGGTGAGATAGACGGTATCGCCCCGTTCGAGCACCCGCCCCGCCGGATAGGCCTTCGCCGCCGTGTCCGGGTCGATCAGGGCCCTGCGCTCGTCGGCGTAAGCCTTCGACACGAGCCTGGCGACGGGGATATCGTTAAACTCGGGATCGGCGTAGAACTTCGCCCGATCCTCGAAGGCCAGCTTCTTGGCCTCGACCAGGGTATGCAGGTACTCGGCGCTGCCGAAGCCCATCTTTGAGATATCGAAGCCTTCCAGGATATTGAGGATTTGGAGTGCCGCGATGCCTTGCCCGTTCGGCGGCAGCTCCCAGACCGTGTGGCCCCGGTAGGACGTCGAGACGGGCTCCACCCATTCCGACTCGTGAGCCGCGAGATCCTCGTAGCTCAAAAAGCCTCCCTGCTCGCGCATATACTCCGCGATGTCCCGGGCGATGCGGCCCTGGTAGAAGGCGTCGCGACCCTGCTCGGCGATCTCCGTGTAGGTCTGGGCCAGCCGTGGATTGCGGAAGACCTCACCTTTGCGCGGCGCCCTTCCGTTGAGCGTGTAGGTCTCGAGGAAGCCGGGAAAGTCCTTGTAGCCAGGCACGCCCTCATCCCAATAGATCGCGATGACTTCGGAGACGGGAAAGCCCTCTTGGGCATATCGAATCGCAGGCGCGAGTATTTGTTTCATCTCGAGGCGCCCAAAGCGTTTGTGCAACTCGAACCAGCCGTCCACGGCTCCCGGCACGCTGACAGGAAGAGGCCCCAACCACGGTATACTCTCGAGGCCCTGCGCTTCGAGGTAGTCCAGTGTCAGGGACCGGGGCGAGCGTCCGCTGGCATTGAGACCCCACAGCTTGCGCGATTTCGCCTCCCACACTATGGCGAACAAGTCCCCGCCGATCCCGCAACCGGTAGGCTCCACCAGGCCGAGGGTCGCGTTTGCGGCAATCGCGGCGTCGATCGCGTTGCCGCCGCCCTTGAGGATATCGATGGCGACCTGCGTGGCCAGCGGCTGGCTGGTAGCCGCCATACCCTGCCGGGCAATCACTTCTGAGCGGGCAGCCATATTCGGCTCGCCAATGCGATCGAATCCGAAACTCATAGATGTCACCACGTACAAGAACAAAGAAGAAACGCCAGATAGAGAGCCGAGTTTAGCCATACAAGCGTACCTGGTCTCGTTGAATCAACTCGCGCAGCATTCTCTCACACATGTGTATACCAGACTCCCCCAAGGCACTAGAATGATATGCCTATGAGCGACTTGATAGCCGAGCTTTACCCCGCACACCTGGACGTCGTCAAGCAGCGTGCTGCCAACGCGCTGACCCAGGGCGGATTCGATCGCCTGGTCGTCTTCTCCGGCGCGCCCTTCATACAGTTTCTGGACGATTCGCCCTATCCCTTCAAGACCAATCCTCATTTCAAGGCGTGGCTGCCGCTAACAGAAAACCCGTTCTGCTTCCTGGTCTACACGCCCGGCGATAAACCCGTCCTCGTCTACTACCAGCCGTCCGACTACTGGCACAAGACCCCAGACGCGCCGGACGGCTACTGGGTGGAACACTTCGACGTGCGCCTAGTCACCGAGACCGCCGATGCGAAGGCGCATTTGCAGCCGAATGGCGGCCAGACGGCGTTCATCGGCGAATGGCAGGACGAATTCTCCGATTGGAACCTGGGAGAAAAGAACCCGGAGGCTATCATCAATGCCTTGCACTACGAGCGGGCCGCCAAATCAGAGTACGAGATCGAGTGCATGCGCCGCGCTAACGCGCTCGGGGCGCGGGCCCATCGTCGCGCCGAGCAAGCTTTCCGTTCCGGTGCCTCGGAGTACGAAATTCACCAGGCCTACGTCGCAGCATGCCAGCACACAGACGAGGAGCTGCCCTACGGCAACATCATTGCGCTAAACGAGCACGGCGCGACCCTGCACTATCAGCATCTGGAACGCACGGCGCCAGCGAGCATTCGCTCTTTCCTGATCGACGCCGGCGCAAGCTACCTCGGATACGCGGCAGACATCACGCGCACCTACTCCTTTGCGGACCAGGAGTTCGCTGGCTTCATCGACGCGGTAGACCGCATGCAGCAGTCCCTGTGTGCCGCCGTCCGCCCGGGCGTGGACTTCAGGGACCTGCACGTCAGGACCCACCGAGAGATCGCTGGCATCCTGTCGGACTGGAAGATCGTCAAGCTCAGCGCCGACGACGTCATCGAGACGGGCATCATCAGCACGTTCTTTCCACACGGCCTCGGCCACCTGATCGGCCTACAGGTACACGACGTCGGAGGCTTCATGAAGGACAGCGGCGGTGAGACCATCCCGCAGCCCGAAGGGCATCCCTATCTGCGCCTGACCCGCGAGCTCGACGTCGACTTCGTCGTCACAATCGAGCCCGGTATCTACTTCATCGACCCCCTGCTCGAGGAGCTTCGCCAAAGCGAGCACGCCGGTCGCGTGGACTGGGCACGAGTAGAGACCTTTAGAAGATTCGGCGGAGTGCGCATCGAGGACGACGTGCGCGTCACCGAGGACGGGCACGAGAACCTGACCCGCGATCAGTTTGCACTGGAGCTGGCAAAAGAATAATCCCTTTGCGGGAGCGGCTTCAGCCGCGATTAGAAAGGCTACATCTTTAGTCGCGGCTGAAGCCGCTCCCACAAAAAAACCACGCTCACAAGACTGGTCGACAGGGACGCAATTTAGTGAGAAGAAACGGATGGCGCGCGCCATCCTTGAGCCGCTACACTGCGTCAATCTTAGAGCTGATCGGAAAATCCAGTTATGACTTTTCAAGTTCACGCCTTGCCCGCGGATGGGTTCGCACCCTTATTCGATATGTCTACCGAGGAGCTTGGCAAAATTCGTGCGAAGAGAATGGTGGCCGATGCGAAACCGGGCTATCCCTGCCGGGTCAGCCTGACAGATGCCGAGATCGGCGAGACCGTCATCCTGGTGAATTTCGAGCACCAGGTCGGCGATTCCCCCTACCGGGCTTCCCATGCCATATTCGTTCGCGAGAAAGCTGAACAGGCTTTTCCCACTGTGGGCGCAATACCCGAGGTACTCACCCTAAGGCTGATATCCATGCGCGCCTTCGACGAGAACGACTACATGGTCGCGTCGGATATCGTGGACGGCACGCGGCTCGAGGAAGCAATCACGGCAACGCTGGAGAACCCGTCGGTCGCTTATCTGCATCTGCACAACGCGAAGCCGGGCTGCTACGCGGCGCGGGTCACGCGAGCGTAAGGTTTCTGGCGTTAGGGGAGTCAAGGCGTGCTCGACAGCGTAATGCGTGCCACCGTCAGCAGCTCCTCCTCGCGAAATATCGGCCTCAGAGTTTTGGGCACCGGACCTAGGGGCGTCTCGCGACCAACGAGGTCTCGGTCAATCCGCCACGACTCCAGGTCTGCATGCAATGTGCTCGCAAACTTGGCGTCGTTGCGACTGTAGGAGAGAAACGCGCGATAGGTGCCGGTCAAAGCCAAGATCCTTTGTGCTCGTGCTGCGCGGCCAATACTAGCAGAATCTTCACCAAATCAGATTCTTACAGAAGCCCTAGTCCGCGATGAAACGAAAGTTCGGTGCGATACCGGGAATAGAGGTGATCGCGGCTAAAGCCGCTCCCACACGAGAAAGGCCGGCAATAAGCCGGCCTTTCGGGATGGATTGGATCGACTGGTATATTTCGCTCAGTCCTCCCCGCCCTCGCCGGGTTGGTCGACCAGCTGCACGTAGGCCATGGGTGCCGCATCGCCGACGCGGGTGCCGCACTTGAGAATGCGGAGATAGCCGCCCGGGCGCTCCTTGTAGCGCGGCCCGAGTTCCGTGAACAGCTTGCCCACCGCCTTCTTGTCGCGCAGCCTGTCGAAGGCCAGCCTTCGCTGCGCCACGCCGTCCGTCTTGGCCAGGGTGATCAGCGGCTCGACGACCCGTCGCAGTTCCTTGGCCTTAGGCACGGTCGTGCGTATGGTCTCATGTTCCACCAGGGACGCCGCCATATTCCGAAACATCGCCTTGCGATGGCTGCTGTTGCGGTTCAGTTGTCGGCCGGATTTTCGATGACGCATGGCTGTATCGCTCTTTGCTTAGTGAGATAGAACGGACTCACGCTCTTCGGTGGGCTGCAGGGACGGAGGTGGCCAGTTATCCAGTCGCATCCCGAGTGCGAGGCCGTGGCCGGCAAGCACTTCCTTGATCTCGGTAAGTGATTTCTTGCCGAGATTGGGCGTCCGCAACAGCTCCACCTCCGTGCGCTGCACGAGGTCTCCGATGTAATTGATACTCTCAGCCTTGAGGCAGTTCGCAGAGCGAACGGTCAATTCCAGCTCGTCGACGGGACGCAGCAACACGGGATCGACCTGAGACTCGGCCATGGCCGCAGCGGCTTCGTCCTGCCCCTGCAGGTCGACGAACACCGTGAGCTGGTTCTTCAGGATATTCCCTGCCCGCCGAATCGCCTCCTCGGGGTCGATGGTGCCGTTAGTCTCGATGTCGATGATCAGCTTGTCCAGATCGGTCCGCTGCTCCACGCGCGCGCTCTCGACGGTGTAGCTGACACGCCGGATGGGGCTGAACGTCGCATCGAGCTGCAGGCGGCCTATGGGCCGGGACTGCTCCTCGAACGTCGCCCTCTGTACCGCGGGCCGGTAGCCTCTGCCACGCACCACTCTCAGGTTCATCTTGAGCTCACCGGCCTGGGTCAGGTTGGCAATCACCAGATCCGGATTGACCACCTCGATATCGTGGTCGGCCATGATATCTCCGGCCTTCACAGGACCTGGGCCCTTCTTGGACAGGGTCACCTCGGCCTCGTCCCGCGCATGCATGTTGATCGCGACCTCCTTGAGGTTGAGCAGGATGTCGACCACGTCCTCCTGGACACCCTCGATGCTGGTGTATTCATGCAACACCCCATCGATATCCGCTTCCACGATTGCACACCCCGGCATCGAGGACAGCAGGATGCGTCGCAGCGCATTACCAAGCGTATGCCCAAATCCCCGCTCGAGCGGTTCGATGGCCACTTTAGCGTGCTCCGAGGTCAAGGGCTGAACCTTGACCACCCTCGGCTTGAGGAATTCCGTAACTGACTCTCGCATAAAGAACTACCCTCGCGTTTTACTTGGAGTAAAGCTCGACAACCAGATTCTCGTTGATGTCGGGCAAGATATCCTCCCTTTCAGGCAAGGACTTAAATACTCCCGCCATCTTCTTCTCGTCTACTTCCACCCACTCAGGAAACCCCATCTGACTGGCGATCTCCAAAGCGCTTTGAATCCGCATCTGCTTGCGGGCTTTCTCTCGAATGGCGACCGCATCGCCGGCGCTCACCTGGTAGGACGCAACATTGACCGGGCTTCCATTCACCTCAACGCCCTTGTGACTAACAAGTTGCCGCGCCTCCGCCCGGGTGGATGCAAAACCCATCCGGTACACGACGTTGTCCAACCTCGACTCCAGGAGCTGCAGTAGAATTTCGCCCGTGGCCCCGGTCCTACCGGCGGCCTTCTTATAGTAATTCCTGAACTGGCGTTCCAGGACGCCGTACATGCGCCTCAGCTTCTGCTTCTCTCGCAGCTGCAGGCCGTAGTCGGAAAGCCGGGTTCGCCGCTGCCCCATTCCGCCTGGCGGCGTTTCGGCCTTGCACTTGGAATCCAGCGGTCTCACGCCGCTCTTCAGGAACAGATCCGTTCCCTCCCGGCGGGACAGTTTGCATTTCGGTCCGATGTATCTGGCCATAGTCGCTCCCTCAGACCCGGCGCCGCTTGGGCGGCCGGCACCCATTGTGCGGGATGGGTGTCACGTCTTCGATATTTGTAATCCGGAAGCCGACGGCATTCAGGGCGCGCACCGCAGACTCCCGCCCGGGGCCGGGCCCCTTTACACGCACGTCCAGATTCTTGACTCCGAACTCCTGCGCCGCTTTGCCGGCCTTCTCCGCCGCCACCTGCGCGGCGAAGGGCGTACTCTTTCTCGATCCTCTGAAACCACATCCGCCGGCAGTCGCCCAGCTGAGGGCATTACCCTGACGGTCGCTGATCGTAATGATCGTGTTGTTGAAGGACGCATGAATGTGAGCGATAGCATCTACCACATGCTTCTTTACTTTCTTGCGCGCTTTCGTCGATGGCTGAGCCATAAAGTTTTTCCTGGTTAAGCTTTAGTATTGTCGCCGCTGGCGAGTGGTTACTTGCGGACCGGACGTCTGGGTCCTTTCCTGGTTCTGGCATTGGTACGGCTGCGCTGACCCCGCACTGGAAGCCCTCTGCGGTGACGGATCCCGCGGTAGCAGCCCAGGTCCATGAGGCGCTTGATACTCATGCTCACCTCGCGCCGAAGATCGCCTTCGACGCTGTAGTTCGCAATCGCGGCACGCAACTTGTCGACCTCGGGCTCGGTCAGGTCCTTGACCACTGTGGCCGGATCGATGCCTGCAACGTCGCACGCCTGCTGGGCGCGCGTCTGCCCCACACCATAAATGTGGCGCAGCGCGATGACGATATGCTTGTGTGTCGGGATGTTAATCCCTGCTATACGGGCCATCTAAGTCTTTCTCCCAAGCCGGGTCGAACCGGTAATATTACCCAATATGATCGCTGGCAAAATCAGCCCTGCCGCTGCTTGTGCCGGGGATCCGTGCAGATCACCCGAAGCACGCCACGACGCCGGATCAGCTTGCAGTTCCTGCAGATTTTCTTGACCGATGCACGTACTTTCATATCACTAATCTCCTCAACGGAACGCTTCGCTCAACGCAGCTGTCCGCTCCTGCCGTAACCTCTCAGATTCGCCTTCTTCATCAGCCCTTCGTACTGATGGGACATCATGTGCGCCTGTAGCTGCGACATGAAATCCATGACCACCACGACGATGATCAGCAGAGAGGTCCCGCCAAAGTAGAACGGAACGCTCCACTGCAGGCGTACGAATTCCGGTAACAGGCAAACACCCGTTACATACAGGGCACCCCAGAAGGTTAGACGGGTCAATACCTTGTCCAAGTATTCGCCGGTCTGCTGTCCGGGACGAATACCGGGAATGAAAGCTCCCGAACGCTTCAGATTGTCGGCGGTCTCCTTGGAGTTGTAGACCAGCGCCGTATAGAAAAAACAGAAGAACACGATCAGGCCGCCATAGAGCAGCAGATAGATCGGTTGCCCCGGGGTCAGGCTCGCCGCCACAGTCTGCAGCCACGATAGACCCTGCTGGGTGCCGAAGAAGCTGGCGATTGTGGCCGGAAAGGCCACGATAGCCGAGGCGAAAATCGGCGGAATCACGCCCGCCATGTTGAGCTTGAAGGGCAGGTGCGTCGTTTGGCCCGCATACATGCGGCGCCCCTGCTGGCGTTTGGCATAGTTGACGGCGATCCTGCGCTGTCCTCGCTCCACGAACACCACGAAACCGGTGACGCCCAGGATCATGATGAACAGTCCCAGCGCTATTGCCGGCGCCATCTGCCCGGTCCGGACCAGCTCCAGCGTGCCGCCGATGGCCCCGGGCAGACCGGAGATGATGCTCGCCAGTATGATCATCGAGATGCCGTTTCCGATGCCCCGCTCCGTGATCTGCTCGCCCAGCCACATCAGGAACATGGTGCCGGTGGCCAGCGTCACAACCGCGGTAAATAGAAAGCTCGGTCCCGGCGCGATAGCCAGCCCCTGGTTCTGGAACGCGACCGCGGCGCCGAAGGACTGGAAAGTCGCCAGGAACACCGTGCCGTAGCGGGTGTACTGAGTAATCTTGCGTCGCCCGGACTCGCCCTCCTTCTTGAGCGCGGCGAGCGTCGGCACCACGACTGTCGCCATTTGAATGATGATGGACGCGGTGATGTAGGGCATGACGCCCAGGGCTAATATGCTCATGCGCTCGAGAGCGCCGCCCGAGAACATGTTGAAGATGCTTAAAATCGTGCCGGACTGATCCGCGAAAAAACGGGCGAGGGCCTGGGGGTCTATCCCGGGCACTGGAATGAACGTGCCGATTCGGTAGACGATCAAGGCCCCGATCAGGAAAAACAGGCGCTGGCGCAGCTCCGTAAACCGGGTTGCCTGCGCGAACGCGTTGGCCGGAGTGTTTGCTGCTGCCTTTGCCACTTTCTACTCGATCTGGTCTATCTAGGTTATCTAGGTTATCTAGGGTCTTGAGCGCCTGACATCAAGGCCTCAATCCTCGACCTTGCCGCCGGCGGCCTCAATGGCCTCGCGAGCGCCCTTGGTCACTTTGATGCCCTTCACGGTCACCGCTTTGTCCAGCTTTCCGGACTTGATCACTTTGATGCGGAGTGCCCGAGCGGACACAAGACCCGCCTTCTTCAAGCTCTCGGCATCCACGACATCCACGCCGGCGAGGACTAGCTCATGTAAACGCACTTCGGCGTTGAAACGCGCCTTGCGGGAGTGGAAACCGACCTTCGGCAGGCGCCGCTGCAGAGGCATTTGGCCCCCTTCGAAGCCCACCTTGTGAAACCCGCCCGAGCGCGAATGCTGGCCCTTGTGGCCGCGACCGCTGGTCTTGCCCTGGCCCGCAGCGATGCCGCGTCCGAAGCGCTTGCCGGGCTTCTTGCTGCCCGAAGCAGGTTTGAGAGTATTCAGTCGCATTTCACGCTTCCTCGACCTGAAGCAGGTAGGCCACCTTGTTGATCATCCCCCGGTTCTCGGGGGTGTCCTGCACCGTCACGCTGTGATTCAGCTTCCTTAAGCCCAGCCCCGCCACGCAAGCCTTATGCGCCTTGAGGCGGCCGTGGCGACTCTTGACGAGCGTGACTTTAAGTAGTTTCGTCTTGGCCATGGAACTAGCTCAGGATCTCTTCGACGGACTTGCCGCGCTTCGCCGCGACGAATTCGGGCGAATGCATGTTCGTCAACGCATCGATGGTCGCCCGAACCACATTGATCGGGTTACGAGAGCCGTAGCTCTTAGCCAGTACGTTGCGCACACCGGCGCACTCGAACACGGCGCGCATTGCGCCGCCCGCGATGATCCCCGTGCCGTCCGAGGCCGGCTGCATGAATACCCTGGTGGCTCCGTGGCGGCCGTTCATCTGATACTGCAGCGTATCTCCCTTCAGCGAGACCGACTGCAGATTCTTTCGCGCGGCCTGCATCGCTTTTTGGATCGCGATCGGCACTTCCCGCGCCTTCCCGTAGCCGAATCCCACCCTGCCATCGCCGTCGCCCACGACGGTGAGCGCGGTGAAGCCGAACTGCCGCCCGCCCTTCACGACCTTGGCGACACGATTGACGGTCACGAGCTTCTCGAGAAGATCGTCGCCGGATGAGGTGGACTCAACTCTTGCCATGCTTCACTTCCAGTTAGAATTTCAGACCGCCCTCGCGGGCGGCGTCTGCCAGGGCCTTGATCCGGCCATGGTATTTAAAGCCGGACCTGTCGAAAGCGACGCGCTCGATGCCCGCCGACTTCGCTTTTTCCGCGATCGCCTTGCCGACGACCTGCGCCGCCGCCACGTTCCCGGTCGCCTTGAGCTTCTTCCGCAGATCTTTCTGCAGCGTGGAGGCCACGGCGAGCACCTTGCCGCCGCCCGGCGCGATGATTTGAGCGTAGATGTGGCGCGGCGTCCGATGCACGCTCAGCCGGTTTTCCCTGAGCTCACTGATCTTGGCACGCGCACGGCGTGCTCTACGCAAACGGGATTGTTTCTTCTCCATCTCGTGCTACTTCTTCTTGGCTTCTTTCATTCGGACACGCTCGTCCACATACCGCACTCCCTTGCCCTTGTAGGGCTCGGGCGGCCGGTAGGCGCGAATCTCTGCGGCCACCTGACCCACCTTCTGTTTGTCGACGCCCTTGATCGAGATCTCGGTCTGGCTGGGCGTCTCCACGGTCACCCCTTCGGGGATCTGGTATTTGACCGGATGTGAAAAACCCAGCGTCAGATTGAGGACCTTGCCTTGAGCATTGGCCCGGTAGCCTACTCCCCGGAGCTCCAGCTTCCGCTCGAAACCCTGGCTCACGCCGGTCACCATGTTCTTCAGCAGCGAGCGGGTCGTCCCGGCAATCGCCATCAGACTGCTGTCCGCCGACTTCGGCTGGACCCTGATTTCCTGGTCCTCGAAGCCGAGCTCGAGACCGGGGTAAAGCTCCAGCGAAAGCTCGCCCTTGGGCCCTTTCACGGTGGCCGTTGTGCCCGCCACCTTGAAATCCACCCCCTGAGGGACGCTTACCGGCATTTTTGCAACTCTGGACATCGCTCCTACTCGCTAACTACGACACTACGCAAAGCACTTCGCCACCCTCACCGGTGGACCGGGCTTGGCGGTCGCTCATGACGCCCTTGGAAGTCGATACGATGGCAACGCCCAAGCCGCCCATCACCTTCGGCAGCTCGTCCTTGCCCCGATACACTCTCAATCCCGGTTTGCTCACCCTCTGCAGATTCTCGATAACAGGCTTCCCCTCGAAGTACTTCAGGCGAATCGCGAGGCTCGGTTTTCCGAGCGCCGAGTCGACCGAGTAGTCGCCAATGTAGCCCTCATCGCGAAGCACCTTGGCGATGGATTCCTTGAGTCCCGAAGCGGGCATGCTCACTTCTGTCTTCTGCGCGTGCTGGCCATTACGAATCCTGGTCAACATATCCGCGATGGGGTCTGTCATACTCATAACTGTTCCTCTGTACGCGACCGCGCGGTTCTACCAACTGGCCTTTGACAGGCCAGGGATCTCGCCCCGCATGGCCGTCTCACGCAGCTTGTTCCGCCCCAGGCCGAACTTCCGGTAGTAGCCTTTAGGTCGGCCCGTGATAGCACAACGATTCCGCAACCTCGATGGGCTCGAATCCCGCGGCAACGCCTGCAGCTTTAATTGGGCTTCCCGGCGCTGCTCGTCGGTGGAGCGCGGGCTCCTGATGACCTCTTTCAGCGACGCGCGTTTCGCAGCGTACCGTTTGACGATCTTGCCACGCTTGACTTCGCGCTGAACCATGGATGTCTTTGCCACTAGAGATAGACCTCGCTACTTCTTGAATGGGAAGTTGAACGCTTCGAGAAGCGCTTGGCCTTCCTCGTCCGTTCGCGCCGATGTGGTGATAGTGATATCCAGACCACGAATAGCGTCGATGTGATCGTAATCGATCTCGGGAAAAATGATCTGCTCGCGAACACCCATGCTGTAGTTGCCGCGGCCGTCGAAAGCCTTCGTGCTCAGCCCACGAAAATCTCTGACGCGGGGGATGCACACGTTGACCAGGCGATCCAGGAATTCATACATCCGTTCGCGGCGCAACGTAACCTTACAGCCGATCGGAAAGCCCTCGCGAATCTTGAAACTCGCGACCGATCTGCGTGCCTTGCGACTGATGGGTTTCTGCCCGGAGATCTTAGTGAGATCTCCCATGGCGTGATCCATCACCTTCTTGTCGCCCAAGGCCTCGCCCACGCCCATATTGAGCGTGATCTTCTCGATCCGTGGTACCTGCATCACGTTGTCGAGTTTGAGCCGCTCCTTGAGCTGCCCAACTACCGTGTCACGAAAATACTCTTGCAATCTCGACATGAGGATACTCGCCTAAACGTCAACTACTTCGCCATTGGACTTGAAGAAACGCACCTTGCGACCGTCTTCCAGCGTCTTTATGCCCACCCGGTCGCCTTTCTTCGTGACGGGGTTATATAGCATCACGTTGGAAACATGGAGAGGCATTTCTTTCTCGATAATGCCACCAGGCTGTCCGGCCTGTGGATTCGGTTTCTGGTGCTTTTTCACCATGTTCACGTTCTCGATCAGCACCCGCTCGTTGTCATAAAGTCTCAGTATGGCGCCGCGCCGACCCCGGTCTTTGCCGTGTACCACAATAACTTCATCGCCCCGCTTCAGTCTGTTCATGGTCAGTGTCCTGCCCCGTAAACACTTTTACGAATAGGGTGAGGCGTTTTCGCTGCTGGCAAGGCGCGACGACGAGCAGTGGCAGGCCCCACGCGAGGAGGAATAACGCCGCCAGCGGTGAAAACGGACAGCGTATTTGTGAAATCGTTTACGGGGCAGGACACTTATAACACCTCAGGCGCAAGCGAGATGATTTTCATGAAGCGCGCCGACCGCAGCTCGCGGGTCACTGGCCCGAATATGCGCGTCCCGATCGGCTCCAGGCGGGCATTCAGCAGAACGGCCGCATTGCCGTCGAAGCGAATCAGCGAACCGTCCGGGCGCCGCACGCCTTTGCGTGTGCGCACCACCACGGCGTTGTATATCTCGCCCTTCTTCACCTTACCGCGGGGAATCGCATCCTTGATGCTCACCTTTATGACGTCTCCAACACCGGCATAGCGCCGCTTGGAACCGCCTAGTACCTTTATGCACATCAAACGCCGGGCGCCGCTGTTGTCGGCGGCGGTGAGGACAGTCTGCATCTGAATCATTGTCGCCTTTCCCCCGTCACTGCAGCCCTGCGCGCCCCACCACACTCACCAGCGTCCAGGCCTTGTGCTTGGCAAGTGGCCGGCACTCCCGGATCGTCACGGTATCGCCCTCCTGGCACTCGTTGTTCTCATCGTGCGCCATCAGCTTCGTGGTTCGCCGTATGTACTTCCCATACATCGGGTGTTTCACCAATCTCTCGACAGCAACAGAGATGGTCTTATCCATCTTGTTGCTGATCACCCTTCCGGTGAGAGTGCGGGTGACCTTCTCAGTCGCGAAAGAATTCTTATCGTTCATGATTCTTCACTGTCTTTGCTACCGGCCCCGGCTTTCTTTTCACTCAAA
>Ga0224508_10001522_pt1 | contig 20728 bp, 18 predicted proteins | sample SF_Jan12_sed_USG_4_FD_170157 | JGI IMG/M metagenome (GOLD analysis project Ga0224508, IMG submission 170157) | Sediment microbial communities from San Francisco Bay, California, United States - SF_Jan12_sed_USGS_21 | ecosystem: Environmental > Aquatic > Marine > Sediment | place: USA... | reverse complement strand
ACACCGAGGGCGCCCGCATTCACTTGCAGTTGCGCGATCTGTACCGATTTGTGGGTTTTCGCATGGGGCCGCAGGGCGACGCCGTGTTCGCCGCAATAGGCCGCCATCGCCTTGATGTTCCGTTCGAGCGCGTCGAGATCGATCAATAGCGCCGGCGTCGTCAGGCGCGCGCGTGAACCGGATTGGCCAATGAGTGCTTCATTGGGTCCGAGATCGGCCATCGGTGTTTCCCTGGTTGTCGTTTCCAGGAAGTATACCCGGCGGCGGTCACCGCGAAAGCCTGGGCAAAAAAAAAGGCGGGGCCGAAGCCCCGCCGAGGGTCCGGACCGATCGGGGGTCGGTCCGCTAGCTGACTTTCCAACTGCCGTCGGGCTGGCGGCATGCCTGCCCATAACCGCTTTCGGTGCGGCCGCCGACGATGATTTGTTGCTGATACTCACGGCAATAGGCGCCGGTTCCGGTATGCATGCCCTCGCGCGTCGGGGTCACGGTGCCCGAATTGCCGCTTTTCGGATTGCTCCAGGTGATTGTCTCGCCAATCGGCGCCGATTGCGCCTTTGAGGCGGCGTTCCGATAGTGGGCCCGGTCGGCTTGATCCATCGACCGGCCGATCTCGCTGCCGAGCAGCAGCCCGCCGACCGCCCCGAGCGCGGTTGCGGCGAGTTTGCCGGACCCGCTGCCGAATTGGGAGCCGAGCAGCCCGCCCAGCCCCGCGCCGATTAGCGCACCGCCGGTTTGCCGCTGGCCCGTGGTTTGACAGGCGCCGAGCGAGACGGCGAGAAGCGATACGATGGCGATTTTACGGATGTTCATGTTCTTTCCCCTTATCCGGACCCGGGCGACGCCTCTGTGTTCTTGATCGGCCCCGCGCCGAGTTTTTGTGGTTCTGGACCCTGATAGTTCGAATACGTTTATTGATCTTCGTCGGTGGGGCGGGTCAGTGCGGAAAGTGTGATCGCGCTCGGCCCGCCCCAGGGTGGTGGCCCCCTTCTTAACGATGTCCTCGGTTGCGGCCCTGTCGCGGCGACCGGTTCTGCCGCACCACGGCGCGGTCGGAGTGTCGGCCAATGCCGCGGGTGTACCAATGATGTCCGGAATGGCGGCGGACGCGGTGTGCGCGGCGGCTCCAGCCGCGATGGTAGCCGCCCCAGCCCCGGTGATGCCGCCGGAAATGCCGGCGTTGATAATGGCCGCGCGCCCGATGGCCGTAATAGGGCCGGTGGAAGACGTGATAGCCGTTAAACCCGGCCAGGACGCGATAACTATCCGCGGCGGCCGGTGTGCTCAGCCCGCCGATCCCGAGGACGATGCCCAGAGCACTGGCGGCGACGATTAAGGACTTTCGGGCTCGCATGGTAAGCTTCCTCATTGGTCTTCTCCCTTTTTGCAGTCCGTCTCGTGTGAACTCTTGTCTTGCGCCTGTGCCGTGCCTCTCCGTTGAATTGCCGACTTGAAGATATTCGTACAGGCATATTTATATATGTATAAATAATGTTAAATATGATGTCAAAATATACCATATTTCTGAATGTAACATTTTGTAAACTTGTAACCCTTTAAATATGCGGGATAATCGGGGTGGAATCGTTGAGTGCGGTGATGGATTCTCGGATTTGTAAACGCTGAGTGAATTCTTGCGTGTAAAATTGAATACAAAGGACAAGTATTCGAGTATGATGCGTTCCGCGCGTGCCTCTAGGAGTATTGGAATGGATTTGAAATATAATAATCAGCAACGCAAGCAGTACCTAAAGATGACTCATAGTATCGGTCTGTTTTGGCTTAAATTATTTGGCGATGATAAAGAATTTTATTCAGCCGCTTATTGGGATTTGCTAACTAATATTTGGAATGAGCCCGAACCGGTGCGCAAGACGGATGCATTGCGATTCATGACCGCGGTTAAGAGCGCCCATACCGCCGGTAAATACATCGATTTGGCCCTGCAGCGGGGCATCCTGGTAGAAACAGACAATCCTGAGGATGCGCGATCAAAACTGTTGAGCCTGTCGCCGCAAATGCGCGAGCGAATGGACGGCTTTTTTGATGATGCGGTCGGACAGGTGCGGATGACCAACCGGACGATCGATCAACTCGGACCATCGCCGGACAATCCGTAGCCCGCTGTGGCCATGCCGTGCGGCCATCGACACCGATTAATCGAACGAGATAAGATGAAGCCGCCCGCGGGGCGGCTTTTTCGATGAATCCGGATCATGGATTGAGCCGGAAGAATCCGGCGGTGGGCTGGCGTGATTGTCAATTTGGCGTAGCTTTGGGAGAAAACCAATGAAAATTGCGGATATCGAGGCCATTGCCCTTGTTGTCCCCATGGAAGAAAAAATCGTCGCGCCGATCAGCATGCCGCGGGCGGCGGAGGTGGAGAGTGTGGTCTTCAAGGAATACCGCACCACCATGGTTCGCATTACCACCGATGACGGTATCACCGGCGTCGGCGAATGTATGACGCGCCTGTCCGGCACCGCCTTGCGCGACATCGTTCATTACATCAAACCGGCGCTCATCGGCCTCGACCCGCGCGATATTGAAAGCATCTGGGATTTGATGTGGTCGATCATGATGAATCGTGGCCACGTCAAAGGATTCTACCAGGAAGCGATGGCCGGCATCGATACCGCGTTGTGGGACATCTTCGGCAAATCGCTGGGGGTGCCGGTTTGGCGTCTGCTCGGCGGGCGGACCAATCCCCGCATCTGGTGCTATGCGTCGTCATTGCGATTGCGCAGTATCGAAATTTTGCGCGATGAAATCGACAAGCATAAGGAGAACGGTTTCAACGCGATGAAGTTCAAGATCGGCAAGGATCCGATGAACTGGCGCGAAGAGATTAAGCTCGTCGAACAAATCCGCGCCCATGCGGGCGACGATATTACCCTCATGTCGGACGTCAATTGCGGCTACAGCGGCGACCTGAAGACCGCGTTAGAGGTCGGCAAGGCCTTGGAAGCGCTTGGGATTTACTGGTACGAGGAACCGCTGGCGCCGGACGATATCGACGGCTATGCCTATCTGCGCGATAAGCTCAGCATCCGGATCGCCACGGGCGAGGCGGATTTCAACAAATACAGCTTCGCGCGGTTCTTTAAGAAGGATGCCATCGATATCGTGCAGCACGATGCCGCGCGCTCTGCGGGCATCACCGAATCGCGCAAGATCGCCGATATGGCCGATGCGTTTCGTGTCGCCTACGCCCCGCATAACGGCAGTTCGTCGAACATTATCATGACCGTATCGCTGCATCTCGCGACCTATGCGCCGAATTTCCTGATCTATGAGTACATGCAGAGCGACTGGAGCAAGACCCAGAAAAATCCCCTTCGCTGGGAGCTCTGCCAGATGCCGATCAAGGAATTCAAGGACAGCCACATCGTCCTGGAGGAAAAGCCGGGATTGGGCATCGACATCAACGAGGAAATCGTGGAACGGTTCCGGCTTCCCTAAGACACGGAATATTGACAGCGCCTTGGCTGGGATGGGTTTCGAAGTGTGCTGCCAACCACGGGGCGGCGCAGCCGTCTTCAGAAAGTATTGATAACACGCACTAATTTCGTGCGAGCTCGGGTCACCGCATTTTGCGGCGTGGCGAAACGGGGGGTATGGGAGTGCGGTAAACGGCCCAATTCAGCACGCTCTAATTCGTTAATAATATCAATGACGTTAATGACTTAGTAAGCGGCTTTCCGCGATACTCGCGCGCGCAATCCTGCGTACAAGTACGCAATGTCACTGTATGGCACATATTAATTCATCGATTGGATTCAGGCCCGACCTTCGGCGCCTCCGGCAGCGTGTCCAGCACGTCGTGCAGGTGTCTGCGATCGCTGTGGTCGCCGCCGCCTTTACGTTTTGGACCGGCAGTGTCGGGATCATGCCGTTGGATCAGTCGATTATCTTCGACGGCGGTTGGCGGGTTTTGTCAGGGCAGGTCCCGTGGGTGGACTTCAATACGCCTTCCGGAACCGTGCCGATCCTGTTGCAGGCGGCGTGGTTCAAACTTTTGGATGTAAGTTGGACGAGTTACGTTCTGCACGCCGCGGTTACCAACGTCCTTTACGCGATTTTTGTCTACGCGTTGTTCAATAGACTGTTTCACTGGAACATCTTGGCATTCTATTTCGCGGTTGTGTCGTCATTTTTCATGTACCCGCCAATCGGCACGCCGTACATGGATCAGCACGCGATGATTCTAACCTTTGTCACCCTGGGCCTCTTTTTGTGGGGTGCGCTGGCCGAATCGCCGGTGTCCCGGGCGGTCGCCTGGTTTCTCATGCCATTTGTCGGCGTGCTCGCCTTTCATTCGAAGCAAATTCCGTCCGGGCCGGCGATCGTGTTCATTATCGCCGTCGCGATCTATATGCTGATGCGCCGTCCCGACCACTACCGCCACGCCTTCATCGCGGCATTGGCGGGGAGCGCATTGGCGCTGTCGGCTCTTCTCCTTACGATTTATTTGACCAGCGGTTTCGAGAAGTACTTCTTTTGGCATTTCGAGATGCCGCTGGCGCAGGCGTCCGCGCGGGCGACCGTTACGACAACACGATTGCTTGTCGTGTGGAGTCTGTCCGTCGCCAGCGCGCTGCCCATTCTTATCGGCCTGCACCTGGCACTCCGGATGGGCATAAATGGTGCCCGCGGCCTCGTGGTCATGCCGGTGGCCGCGGTAACGATTGGTCTGCTTATACTGTCGGCGTCGCTCGCCGCGATTACGATGAATGCCCCGATTATCGCGCTGGCCTACTATCCGGCCGAAGTCGCCCTTTGCTATTATTTGCTCTCAAAGAAACGCCGGGCGAAGTTTCCGGAATCGACGCAAAATCTCTATTCGTTTCGCGCGCTGCTCCTGACCCTGAGCGCGCTCGCGGCGCTGTATTCGGTGCTGCCCATCTCGAAGCGCCTGATGAACGAATTTCACGATACGGATCTGTCCACGTCGGTTCCCGCCGAGACGATTCATCCGCGGCTTGCCGGATTGCAATGGATCACGCCGCGCTGGCTCGATTTTTATGGAAACGAGCGGAAGCCGGAGAATTACAAGGCGCTGATCGAGGCGATTTCCGCGCGGCCGGGCAATTTCATGCTGGTCGGCGACGCCGCGGTTTTGTACGGCGCCTTGGGAAGACCGTCCGTGTCACCCAGCCTGTGGTTCCACGAGGGCTTGGCCATACCGTTGACCGCATCGCCCGCGCGGGCGGTGTTCGAAGCTGAGTTGGCGCGGTCGTTCGTTCGCCACGATGTCCGGTACGTGATCCTGGACGGCGATAGAACCTGGATGGGATCCAAATGGCAGGACTTTGCGGTGCTCCGCGCTTGTCTGGACCCGAAGGTCCCGGAAACGCAGGTAATCGGACGTTTTCGCATCGTCCCCATCGCACCGGACTGCATTCGGCGCAGCATCCCTTCCTAGAGTAAATCCCGAGCGAACCGAAACGGTTCGCGACGACGTATTTGCGTAACAGCAAAGAGAGAGACCATTTCACCTGAGTCAATTTGAACAGGAAATGGTCTAAGAGCATCGCGCGGGCTGCTCATCACCCGATTTGATCCCTGACGAATACACGGTAAAACCGTGTCGGTCGAACGTGCATATGCCACCGTGTATTCCCGTCGATGCCTGTCATCTTGTAGCCGGGGCGGGCAAACAGCATTGTTCGAAATCGTGTATCCCGATTGGACTGGTGTCGGCAGTCCATTCGACATGCAGGACGTCTGCGTCCGAACCCTGCATGATCGAATCGATGAAATCCAGGTTCGGCGAACAAACAAAGGGAATTGCGTCTATGGCTTTCGATGAATTGCTCAAGGAGCTCGAACAACACCGCGCGGCGGCGCGCAAGATGGGCAAGCCGGCGATTCTCGACCGCATGAGGAAAGAGGGGCTTCTGAACGCCCGAGAGCGGCTCGATTACCTGCTCGACGAAAACAGTTTCATCGAATCCGGATTGCTGGCGACCGCGGCGCGGCCGGAGGTCCGCGACAAGGCGCCGGCGGACGGCAAGATCGGCGGCTTCGGTAAACTCGATGGCCGTTGGATCGGTGTGGTGTCCAACGATTTCTCGGTGATGGGGGCATCGAGCGCGCTCAATAACCTGAAGAAGATGAAACACGTCAAGGACACCGGCAACAAGCGCGGATTCCCCCTGGTGTTTATCGGCGAATCGTCCGGCTCGCGCATGCCGGACCGCATGGGCGCGCAAGGCCGCCTGATCATCGCCCAGGATCCCAATGAGTACCGCCGCCTTCGGGAATCGCCTTGGGTGACCGCCCAGCTCGGCGATTGCTACGGCTCGTCGACCTGGTACGCCTGCATGTCGGATTTCGTCGTCATGCGGAAAGGCGCGACGATGGCGGTGGCGAGCAGCCGGGTCACTTCGATGGCGATCAATCAGCCTGTCACCAACGAGGAACTCGGCGGCTGGCGCCTGCATACACGCACCAGCGGCCTGGTCGATGTCGCGGTCGATACCGACGAAGAGGCGCTCGATATCGTGAAGCAGTTCCTTTCCTACCTGCCGGGCAACCACATGGAAGCGCCGCCCGTGGCCGAGGTGCCGGCCGGGTCGGACGAGCCGATCAAGACCATTCTCGATATCGTCCCCGAGGCGCGCCAGAAAGTCTACAACATGCGCCACGTGATCGAGGTGATTGCCGACAAGGGATCGGTGTTCGAGATGAAGCCGGGCTACGGGCGCTCGGTGATTACGGCGCTGACCCGGCTAAACGGTCGCACGGTCGGATTCCTCGGCAACAATCCGTTGTACAAGGGCGGCGCCGCCGATCCGGACGGCTGTGCCAAGGCGACCAGCTTCCTAGTGTTCTGCGATTCCTTCAACATTCCGATCGTCAATCTCGTCGACGTGCCGGGTTTCCTGATCGGCGTGGAAGGGGAGCGCAAGGCCGCGCCCGGCAAGATCATAAACTGGATGAACGCGCTGTCGCTCTGCACCGTGCCGAAGATTTCGGTGATCCTGCGCAAGAGCTACGGTCAGGCGTATATCAATATGGGCGGCAACAAGAACTCGGACGAAATGGCCGTCTGGCCGACCGCCGATGTGGGCTTCATGGACCCGCAGACCGCCGTCAACGTGGTTTTCGGGTTGAAGAAGGAAGATGATCCCGAGGAGTTCGACCGCCGGGTCGATGAACTGTCACGCGACGCCGCGCCCTGGGAACTCGCCTATATGTACGAGGCGAAGGAAATGCTGGACCCGCGCGAGACCCGGCAATACCTCATCAACATGCTGGAAATCCACACCATGCGGATGGAAGGGGGGGTCGGCGAACACCTGATGCGGACCTGGCCGACCAGCATCGTTTAGGGAAATTAGCAGCCGCGCCGCTCTTATCCACTAGCCGCCGGTGCGGATTTGCCAACGGCACGCGCCGTCCGCCGGATTCCGGTCGGTGCGAAGGGACAGCCGGGCGATACTGGCTGCGGCGGCGCCCTCCCAGATCGTGGACCAGATGTCGAACAGCGTGGACGCCTCATCCGTGACGCCGCGCAGGATCCGGCAGTCCTGCGTCGTGACGTCGATCGCGCCGTCAACGGTTTCGATTTCCGCCCGATCGCCAAGGGCGTTCAGCATCCGGCACAGAAATTCGGCGAAGTCCTCGGCAGTGCGGGTTTCCAGTCCGAGCAGGGCGGCGGTGGCGTCGTAATACTGCAGGCCGATCTGACGGCCGGCCCGTCCGGCGATTGCGCGGGCGTCCTCGCCCAGCAGGCCGATCAGCACCCGCAGCATGCTGCGGCTGTGATCCACCGAATAGTTGCGTTCCGCCTTGGCCAGCCGCTCGGCCGGCCAGGCCGAGACATCGACGGTCGGCGCGGCGGCGGCGTCGAAAGGCGGCGCGATTTCATCGGGTGCAAACCGCAAGCGCTGCTCTTGCTCCAGGTCGTGGTCGTACTCGTAAAAATATCCTTCCAACCCGGCGTCCCCGGCCGTCGTCATGCCGGTACAGACGAAGCCGAGCCGCGGATTGTCGAGCGACAGGCCGTTGCGGGCATGCCATCCCCGCATCATCCCGATGGTTACCGCGTCCGGCACGGCGCAGATCGCGGTGCCGTCGAAAATCCAACGCGGCGGCGGATAGCGGATCCAGGACTTGCGGTCGGATTCCGGCATGTATTCGACCTTCACCGTGCCGAGGAAGTTGCTGAGATAGTGATATTGCGCCGACGCCACCGCATCCGGCAGATCCGTGAGGCCGAGAATTTTCAGGCCCGGCAGAAATTTTTCATCATGGTGCAACTTGAACAGCCGGTAGACTGCCTCAGCGGCCGTCTCCGTGCCGCAATGAGCGACCGTGGCAAGGATAAGCCCGGTCAGGAACCGGTGATGAATTTCGGCGGCGGCGCGGTAGGCGGCGTGTTCTGGAGTATCCGGTGTCGACATGATGCGCAGTATACAAGGTGCCGCCGCCGCGCCTACTCCGCAGCGCCGATCCGTACCCTTTTGGGGACGCGCACGAACAGGATCAGCGGCACGATCGCGAGGCAGGTCAGCGTGTACAGGCCAAAGGCGTTGATGTACCCGATCATCGCCGCTTGCCGTCCGATCTCGCCGCCCATCGCCGCCAGCCCCTTCAGGTTCTCGATATTCCAGGCCTGCGGCAGGTTGGGAAAGGCCAGTGTTTCGTTGAAGGGCGAGATGAATTCGGTCAAATGGGCCTGGCTCATCCGGCCGGTGCGCACCAGCACGGTCACGCTGGCGGCAATAAACAGGCTGCTGCCGAGATTGCGCAGCAGATGAAAGACGCCGGTGGTTTCCGCCAGGAACTGCCGGTCGAGCGTAGCGAAGGTCGCGACGACTAGGGGCACCCAGATCAACCCGACCGAGGCGCCCTGCATGGCGCTGGTTACGGCAACCTCGAAATTCGTCACGGTGACGTCGAATTCCATCATCATCCAGCCCGAAAGGGCCTGGACAAGAAACCCGAGGATCATGCCGAACCGGGGGTCCAGCTTGCCGATCCACATGGCGAGAAAAAATCCGATCACGGCGCCGATGCCGCGGCACGCGATCAGGAATCCGATGATCGAATCCGGATAATCCATCAGCGTCTTGAGCATCGGTGGCAACAGGACCATCGGCGTGAAATTCAGCATGCCGTATACGAAGACGATGATCAGGCCGAGGCAGAAATTGCGGTCGAGCAGCAAACGCGGATTGAGGAACGGCCGCCGCGCGGTCAGGCTGTGCACGACGAACAGATAAAAGGCGAGCCCGCCGATCGCCGCCTCCAGGATGATTTCGGTCGAGCCGAACCAGTCCATGCGTTCGCCCCGGTCGAGCATGAGCTGCAGGCAGGTCACCGCAAGCGACAGCGACAGGAACCCGGCCCAGTCGAAGTGCGCATTGCGGTTGCGGCCGCCATCGGTCAGGAACACCCACAAGCCCAACAAGGCAACGATGCTGATCGGAATGATCAGGTAGAACGCCCATCGCCAGTCGTAAATTTCGCTCAGGGCGCCGCCGAAGATCGGCCCGGCGATGGGCCCGACCACGACTCCCATGCCGAAGATCGCGGTAACGGTGCCATGCTGCCGTTTCGGATAGATATCCAACAGGATGGCGTTGCCGAGCGGCGTCATGGGCGCGCCGAATCCGCCCTGCAGCACCCGGTAGACGATCATGGCTTCCAGCGATTCCGCGGTCCCGCAGAGCACCGTCGAGATGACGAACCCCAATGAGCAATAGATCATGACGTTGCGCCACCCGAAGGTCGCGCTGAGCCAGCCGGCCATCGGCGTCATGATGGCGGTCGCAAGGATGTTGAGCGTGACAATCCAGGATATCTGATCCTGCGTCGTCGACAGGCTGCCTTGAATTTGCGGCAGCACGACCGCGACCATCAGGAAGGTCATGCCGTACAGCGTTTGCGACAGCGTGATGGTTGCCAGCACCATCGCCCGTTGAAACGGGGTGTGGGATCGAGGGGCGTCGGTGGCGACGGCTTCGGCGTTCATGTTCGGCTCGTCGTCGGCGCGGGGGCGCTCTCCTGTGGGCGACCTATAGGAGAAAAACGGGATCAAGGAAACCATAGATGCGCGATTTACCGGCGTCGCGTATCTGCATGCCAATCGCCCCATTGCGGAGGCCGTTCGTCCCGTGGGAATAATGGCGGCTGCGAAACCACCCGGGGAATGCGGTTCCAATGCCATACGCCCTTGTCCTTCATGGCGGCGCCGGCGCGCGGCCCGAAATGGATTACACCGAACAGGTTCGCCATTTGACTGGGTTGATCGCCGACGGCCGCGATCAATTGGCGGCGGGTGGCGCCGCGCTGGATACGGTTTGCACCATGGTCGAGGCGATGGAGATTTCCGGGCTTTATGTCGCGGGGAAAGGGTCGGCGCCCAATACCGACGGCGTGGTGGAACTCGACGCCAGCGTGATGAACGGTGCGGACCGCCGTGCGGGCGCGGTCTCGGCGATCCGCGGCGTCATGCATCCGGTGGCCGCGGCGCGCCGTGTCCTGGAAGACGGACGTCATGTCATGCTGACCGGGGAGGGCGCCACGGCCTTTGCGGATAACAGCGAGCTGGCGATGGTCGACGATCCGGCGGCCTATTATGTCGAGCATACCGGGCATGGGTCCGGCGCGGCGGCGGCGAACCACGGTACGGTCGGGGCGGTGGCGCTCGATCTCGAGGGCGGGCTCGCGGCGGCGACCTCGACCGGCGGCACGTTCAACAAGCGGCCAGGGCGGGTCGGCGATACGCCGCTGATCGGGTCGGGGACCTGGGCCGACGACCGGGTGGCGGTCTCGTGCACCGGTAGTGGAGAAAATTTTATTCGCGCGGCCGCTGCGCACGATGTTGCCGCGCGTATGCAGTATGGAGCCGCGGCATTGCCCGAGGCCGTGACCGCAACGCTGGCCGAAGTCGCCCGGCTCGGCGGGGCCGGCGGCATCATCGCGGTGGATCGAGCCGGAAATGTCGCCATGCCTTTCAACTCCCAGGGCATGAAACGCGCCGCCGTTACGGACCGTATGGCCCCGGTGGTTCGGGTCTTTGAACGGGAAGAGTAGATTTCCACCATGAGCGAAGTGAAAAATATCCTACGAAGCGACCGGCGCGGCCCGGTGCAATGGCTCACCATCGACCGGCCGGCGCGGCGCAATGCGTTGAACGGTGTGGTGTTCGGCGCCTTGACCGACGCCTTGGCCGAGGCCGAGGCGGATGCCTCGCTGCGCGCCGTGGTGCTCACGGGCGCCGGGGACAAGGCGTTTTCCGCCGGGGCCGACCTCAAACCCGACACGCAATACACCGCGCTGGAACTGGACGAGGGCGCGCTCGAACACCCTTATGCGAAGTTCGCGCGTGCCGCGATGCGCTTCAGCAAGCCGCTGATCGCCCGGGTCAACGGCGATGCGCTGGCCGGCGGTCTTGGCGTGCTGTCGCTGTGCGACATGGCGGTGGCGGCGGATCATGCGCACTTCGGGTTGCCTGAAACCCGGATCGGGTTGTTTCCGCTGTTGATCGTGCCCTCGCTGCGCCGGCTGTTGCCGCACCGGGTGCTGATGGAAATGGCGATCACCGGCGAATTCCTCGATGCGGCCGCCGCGCGCGAGATCGGGCTGGTGAACCATGTGGTGCCGGCGCATGAACTCGACGCCAAGACCGACTGGCTGGTCGGCCGGATTCTCGACAAGTCGCCGACCGCGGTGCGCCGGGGCAAGGCGGCGATGGTGCGGATGCTCGAGATGACCCAGGACGATGCGTTGTCGCACGGGCAGGCGGAGCTCGCCCTGCTGTTCGCGACCGAGGACCATGCGGAAGGCCTCAAAGCCTTCAACGAGAAGCGCAAACCGAATTGGAAGGGCTCGGCGGAGGAGTAGAGCAAATCCCGAGCGAACCGAAACGGTTCGCGACGACGTATTTGCGTATAAACAAAGAGATAGACCATTTCACTTGAATCAATTTGAACAAGAAATGGACTAGATTTACCCCGCCAAATATTGCGGGCTGGACCGTGCACATGGATTGCGGCGATGATGGCGTCCGAACCGACACTCAATCAGGGGACACGTCATGAGCATCAAACGCATCGACAAAAACAAGACCATGAGCCGCGCCGTCGTGAATAACGGCGTCGTCTATGTCTGCGGTCTGACCGCCGACGACCGGTCGGCCTCGATGAAGGAACAGACGGCGGCAGTTCTCGCCAAGATCGACGGGTATCTGAAAGAGGCCGGCACCGATAAGTCGAAATTGCTGACCGCGATGGTCTATGTCTCCGACATGTCCAAGAAAGAGGAAATGAACGACGCGTGGCACGAATGGATCGATCCGGCCAATCCGCCGACCCGCGCCACCGTCGGCACCGTGCTCGGCACCCCCGACACGCTGGTGGAGATCGTCGTCAGCGCGGCGAAGTGAATTTTCGGCGCGTCGCAATCGTTGCCGGCGTCGTCTCTGTTGCAATACTCGGCGTGCAATGGTGTAGCGCATACCTTGCAGTTGATCGCTGCCTGGACGGCGGCGGACGATGGAATTATGACTTGGACATCTGCGAACGATAGGTATTCCTGCCACAGTGACGACTGATGGCAGCCATTCGCCCCTATCTGTTCCACAGGTGACACCCCCCACCTCTTTGACCGCTGTTCGCGGTCAAAGCCTCCCCCGCAAGGGGGGAGGATTAGGGAGGGGGGTGAAGCGGAACCCCCCGCTACCCCATCCCCATCTGGCGCGCGATGATCGTGCGCTGGATTTCCGATGTGCCGGCGCCGATTGTCGACTGCATGCCTTCGCGGAAATAACGCTCCATGTCGGATTCCGGCAGCATGCCCGCGCCGCCCATGATCTGCATGCCGTGGCGCGTGACCTCCTGCAGGGCTTCCGACGCGAAGAGCTTGGCCATCGCCACCTCCTTGGCGCACGGGATGCGCGCCACGGCCAGTTCGGCCGCGCGGTAGACCAGCAGGCGGGCGGCGTCCACCCACGTCTGCATGTCCGCAAGCCGGTGTTTGATGACCTGAAAATCGAAGATCGGCTGGCCGAATTGCACGCGCTCCCGGGCATAAGCCAGCGCATCGTCCACCGCCTGCTGCGCATTGCCCACATAGGCGGCGGAGACGGCGATGCGCTCGATCTCCAGATGGTTGACGATCAATGTCCAGCCTTCGCCGGGCCCGCCCAGCATACTCGTCGCCGGGACGCGGCAGCCGTCGAGATAGACCTGGTTGGTGCCGGTGGCCCGGCGGCACAGCGTCGGCAGGGTCTCGATGGCCATGCCGGGCGTATCGTTCGGAATGAGGAAGAGCGATAGCCCGTCGCGTTTCTTGGCGTCGGGATCGGTGCGGACCAGCATGCACAGCACGGTGTTGTCGGCCTTGGCGCCGCTGCACCACAGTTTCTGGCCGGTGATGACGTAGTCGTCGCCCTCCGCCTTGGCGCGTGTCTGTACGCTTGCCGCATCCGAGCCCACGCCGGGTTCCGAGATTGAGATGGAAAAGCGCAGCCGTCCCTCCATGAAAGGACCGATGAAGGCGTCCTTCTGCGCGGCGTCCGCATGTTCGACGATGTTCAACGCCGTGAAGGTGGAGACCAGCACCGAGGCGGCGAAATCGAAGCCGTATTTGCCGAGCGCCTCGCACATCAGCGCATAGGAGAAGATGTCGCCGCCATCGCCGCCGGCTTCTTCCGGAATCAGTGCCCGCAACCAGCCCTGCGCCGCGATCTTGTCATAGCCTTCATAGGGGTAACGCCGGTCACCGTCGCAGTCGCGGATGTATTCGCGGGTGATTTCCTCGTCCATGAAGCGGTCGACGGTGTTTTTCCAAAGCTGTTGTTCCTCGGTCAGGAAATCCATGCGGGGTTCTCCGAAAAAGTGTGTGATCGTATGGCCCGCAGCCTATCGCAACGGTGGCGCGCGCGTCACGGCATCCCTACAATCCGCCGCATTCGCCGGGACGAAAACACAGAGATTTGCGAGGAACCGACCCATGGATTTCAACCTGAGCCCCGAACAGGAGGCGATCCGCGACAACGTCGAAAAATTATGCGCGCCGTTCGACGACGACTACTGGCTCGACCGCGACGAGACCGGCGAATTTCCGTTCGACTTCCATAAGGCGATGGCGGACGGGGGTTGGCTCGGTATCACCATGCCGGAAGAATACGGCGGGTCGAATTTGGGGGTGACCGAGGCGGCGATCCTGATGCACACGGTGGCGCGGTCGTCCGGCGCGATGAGCGCCAGCTCGGCGATCCACATCAACCTGTTCGGACCGCACCCGATCGTCGTGTTCGGCACCGACGAGCAGAAACAGCGCTGGCTGCCGAATCTCATCGAGGGCAAGCATATTTCGTGCTTCGGCGTGACCGAGCCCGATGCCGGGCTCAACACCACCCGCATCACCACCCGGGCCGAGCGCAGCGGCAACGGCTACATCATCAACGGCAAGAAGATCTGGACCACGACGGCGCAGGAAGCGCAGAAGGTCATGCTGCTCGCCCGCACGACGCCGCTCGATCAGTGCGCCAAGCCGACCGAAGGGCTCAGCCTGTTCTATACCGATCTCGACCGTAAATATTGCGATGTTCGGGAAATTCCCAAGATGGGCCGCAAGGCGGTGGATTCGAATGAAGTCTTCTATGACGGCCTGCCCGTCCCGGCGGACGATCTGATCGGCGAGGAAGGCAAGGGCTTCCGATACCTGCTGCACAGCCTCAATCCGGAGCGCGTGTTGGTCGGTGTCGAGGGTATCGGTGTCGGCCAGAACGCGCTCGCCCGCGCGGTGAAATACGCCCGCGAGCGCGTCGTCTTCGACCGGCCAATCGGCGCCAACCAATCGATCCAGCATCCGCTCGCCGAGCTCTGGTGCGAGCTGGAAGCGGCCTGGCTGATGGCGATGCAGGCGGGGGCGCTGTACGACGCGGGCCTGCCCTGTGGCGCGCAGGCGAACGCGGCCAAATATCTCGGCGGCGAGATCGGCTTCAAGGCCTGCCAGCAGGCGATCATGACCCATGGCGGTATGGGTTACGCCAAGGAATTCACGGTCGAGCGGCTGCTGCGCGAGGTGCTGATCTGCCGCATCGCGCCGGTTAGTCCGCAACTGATCCTGAGCTACATCGCCGAGCGCGTGCTGGATTTGCCACGATCCTACTGACGGGATTTTCCGGCTTTTGCGCCGTAGGGCGAACCCTCATCCTTCGTCCCTCGACAAGCTCGGGATGAGGAGGCTCAGGATGAGGCCTGGCATTGAAAAACACTGCTCGTGCTGAGCTTGTCGAAGTACGAGGAGCTCGCAACATAACTCACGACAAGGAGACTCAAAAATGAGCAGCGAAGAAATGCCGACCATCGGCATCGGCATGTATTACGACGACATGGAAGTCGGCCAAAATTTCCAGACCCTCGGCCGCACCATCACCGTGCCGGATATCGTCAATTTCGTCGGCGCCACGGGCTCGGTCGAGGTGTTGTTCACCGATATGGAATACCTCCGCAACGAGACCAGTTTCGACGGCCGGCTTGTACCTGGCGCGCTGGTCTACTGCATGGCCGAAGGGCTGCTGATGCAATCGGCCATGCAGAAAACCGGTCTGGCTTTTCTGCATATGGAGCTCAACATCGAGGGGCCGTGCTTCGCCGGCGACACCATCCATGTCGAAGTCGAGGTGACGGAGATCAAGAAAACCTCGAAGGGCAACCGGGCGCTGGTGCGCACCAAAAACACCATCAAAAATCAAAAGGGCGAGACGGTCATCGTCTACACGCCCCTGCGCATGATGAAGGGCCGGCCTGATTAATAGGGCATAACCCAAGCCTCATGCTGAGCGAAGTCGAAGTATGAGGCTATTGCCGAATATTCGGGCCTAGCCTGAGCGAGCCGACCCTCGCCCTTCGACTTCGATCAGGGTGAGGGTTGGTTTCATCCCACAGCATCTGTAGGTTAGGCGCGCATGTTCACCTAAAGCTTGAAATTATCCGGGCGCCCCGTCGGCCAGGGGTCGCCCCACAATTGCTGGCCGCCATCCACCGTCACCACCTCGCCGGTGATGAACTTGCCGGATGGCGCGGCCAGGTAGACGCAGGCCTCCGCAATGTCCTGGGCGTCGCCGGTCCGCCGCATCGGATTGGCCTGGGTGTAGGTCTCGACGCCTTCCGGCGGGTAGACGCCGAAGCCTTCGGTCTCGCAGCAGCCGGGGGCGATGCAGTTGACGCGGATGTTCAGCGGCGCCCATTCGACCGCCACGCTCTTCGACAGGTAGATCACGCCGCCGCGCGCCGCCGCGGTGTGGGCGATGCCCGGCATGCCGCGCCACACATCGGCGACGATGTTGACGATTGCGCCCGGTCGGTCCGCGTCGCGCCAGCGCCGGGCGGCGGCCTGCATCATGTGCCAGGTGCCGTTGAGGTTGGTGTCGATCACCGCGTTCCAGCCCTTGACCGAAAAATCGATCGCCGCCTGCGGGAACTGGCCGCCGCCGTTGTTGACCAGCGTATCGAGCCCGCCGAACGCGTCCCAAGTCTGGTCGATCAACGCCGACACCTGTTCCGGGTCGCGAATGTTGGTGGACTGGCTGAGTATCGTGCCGCTGCCGAGCGACCCGAAGAACACCGCCGCCGCCTCGATCTTCGCCGCATCCCGTCCGGCGACGACCAGGTTTGCGCCGAGCCGCGCGAATAGCGCCGCGATCGCCTTGCCGAGCCCGCTGCCCGCGCCGGTGACCAGCGCGGTTTTGCTGGCGAACAGATCGTCCCGGTACACCGTGGGCAGATCGCGCAGATCCTGCTCCGTGAAGCCGAATTTCTGGTCCGTATCCGTCATGGGAGGGGATGCTAACGCCCGGCATCGGTTTTGTCGAAGCTCAATGCTTCGGCGTTTCTTCGCCGTGATTGTCCCTTTCTTCCCGGCCTAGGGCCGGGATATGGTCATCCCATGGAATTTTCACTGACCGACGAACAACAGGCGATCCGCGAGACGGCGGACCGCTTCGCCCGCGAGAAATTGGCGCCCGGCTACCGGCAGCGGGGCGAGGAGGGCCGGCTCGACCGCGCGCTGGTGCGCGAGATGGGATCGCTCGGCCTGATCGGCGCGGACCTGCCGGAGGAATTCGGCGGTCTCGGCGTCGATGGGCTGACCGGCGGGCTGATCATGGAAGCGGTCGCCTATGGCGATTTCAACACCGCCTATGTGCCGATGCTGTCGTCGCTGTCCGGCCGCATCGTCTGCGAACACGCGCAACCGGCGGTGGCCCGGGACTGGATGCCCAAGGTAGTGGCGGGCGACGCGCTGATCGGTCTCGCGCTGACCGAACCGCGCGGTGGGACGGATGCCGCCAATCTTCAGCTCCGCGCGGAGAAACAGGGTAACAGCGGCTATTTGATCAATGGCGAGAAGACATCCATTTCGCTGGCGGACCAGGGCGATTTGTTCGTCGTCTTCGCCCGCACCGGCGGCGCGGAAGAGGGCGCGCGCGGCGTCAGCGCGTTTGTCATTCCCGCCGACAGCCGCGGCATCACGCGCACGCGCTTCGACGATTTCGGCTCGGAATCGGTCGGCCGCGGCTCGCTGTTCTTCGATAATGTGGCAGTGCCGGCAGAAAACCGGCTCGGCGACGAGGGCGGCGGCTTCTATCAGGTGATGCAGGGTTTCGATTACAGCCGCGCGCTGATCGGCCTGCAATGCTGCGCCCTGGCGCAGGCCTCGCTCGACGAGACCTGGCAATGGGTGCAGGAGCGCGAGACCTTCGGCCGGCCGCTCGCACAATACCAGGGCGTGACCTTTCCGCTGGCGGAAGGGGAAACCCTGATCCATGCGGCGCGGCTGCTCTGTTACGAAACGCTCTGGCTGCGCGACCAGGGCCGGCCCCATACCGACAAGGCGGCGATGTGCAAATGGTTCGCGCCCAAGACCGCGGCGGACGTGATTCATAACTGCCTGCTGGCGCACGGCCATGCGGGATATTCCAAGGATTCGCCGCACCAGCAGCGGCTGCGCGACGTCATCGGCCTGGAAATCGGCGACGGCACGGCGCAGATCTCGAAGCTGATCATCGCCCGCGAAAAAATCGGTAACGTGGCGGTGCAATACCGCTAGCGATGATGCCGCGTTGACCGTGTGGCGGTGAAGGCGGGGGGTTTTTTATGGGGTATTATTATACCGCCGACATTTCGCCCGTTAAGTAAGCCTTAAGGCGGCAACCTCATAGTTTCCATGAGCTTGGTACGGCCATCGCGCGGCGGTCCGGTTTTAGCGGCCGCGTGCGTCGAACAGGGACGATCATGGTAGCGGAAACGGCGGAGAATCAGCCGGAGGCGGTGGGTCGCACCATCGATTTTACGCTGACCCGGCGCGATATCTGGCAGTTGAATCTCGAACTCGCGCCGCGTCTGGCGGTGACGTGGTGGCTCCTCCTGATGCTGTGTATTCTCGTCGCGGCGCTCAGCGTGGGGTCGACCTGCATCGTGTGCGGTGACGCCGTCGAGCTGGGGGCGTTTCTCACCCGTCTCGGCCTGTCGATCGGCGCCACCGTGCTGGGCTTCCCGATCGTCTATCTCCTCCTCTTCGGATTTGTGATGCTGTTCGTCTCTTCGGATTGGGATGTGCTCGGCGACCATTCGGTCGAAGTCCGCGGCGATGGGCTCTTCGTCACCACGCGCGCCGGCCAGGCGTCCCATAGCTGGTCCGGGGTACGCGCGGTGATCCGAACCGAGAACTGGCTGGTGATCCGGACCCGTGCCTATCGCTTCCATATGGTGCCCGCGCGGGCCTTTCGCGCCCGTGCGGTTTTCGAGAATATTGCCGACGACATTTCGGCCCGGGTCGCGGCGGCCAAGCAACAAAGCGACGCCGCAGCGGGATAAGGCTCAGATTCCCCGAAGCCGCGTTTTCATCGCACGCCGCCATTTGGCCGCGCCGTCGCCGGCGCCGAAGATCAGCCCTGCATCGAGCGGGGCGGTATACCAGTCCTCGCGCCGTATTTCGTCCTTCAATTGCGCCGGACCCCAGCCCGCATAGCCGGCGACGTACAGCAACCGTTTCGGCCCGCGCCCCGCGGCGATGTCGCGCAGGATGCGCCGGTCGCCGGTGACCGAGATTTCGTCATTGACGCGGAAGGTGGGACCGATGTGGTAATCCGGCGAATGCACGACGAAGGCCTTGTCCGGCCCCACCGGTCCGCCGTGATGGGCCGGCAGGCGCACCGGGGAATGCTTCTCCGCATCCGGTTTGCCGCCTCGGTCCCCGTGGGGGCGAACAACCGGCCCTCGGTCCGTGATCTCGGCGACGCCGAGCGGCTTGTTGATCACCAATCCGAACGCCCCGGTACGGTCGTGCCGCACCATCAGGATCACCGTCTTGGCGAAACGCGGGTCCGGCATGGACGGCTTGGCGACCAGCAGCAGCCCCTGCACCGAGCCGGTGAACTCCGGATAATCCGGCGCCTGCCGGGCGGCGTCCAGCGGCCGGCCGGTGAGGACCAGGGCGCCGACGAGGGTGAGCGCGGCGAAGACGTTGCGAAACTTAATTTGCTTGCACAAATCCATTTTCACAGCATATCACAGACAGCCGATTTGACCGTTACGGTGTGACGTCCGAACCGCAGCTCCACCGGATCGCAGGTTCGTATCTAATCCTACCGTTCTTGGTCACCGATTCTGCCTCTCTGGACATCGCCGCCCTGTGCGGCCATTCTCCGCGGCCGATCCCCCACGAAAAAAGCCGCCAGACCATGACCGACGCTCTCCATCGCCTGATCAGCCCGAAATCGATCGCCATCATCGGCGTCTCGCAGGACTTCAACAAGCTCAACGGGCGGGTGCTGAAATACCTGCTCGACAAGGGCTATGAAGGCGCGATCCTGCCGGTCAATCCGAAATACGACGAGGTCGGCGGGCATCCTTGTTACGCGGAAATCGGCGCGGCGCCGGGGCCGGTCGATCTGGCCGTCATCACCCTGCCGGCGCGGCTGGTCGAGAACGCGGTGCGGCAGTGCGGCGCGGCCGGGGTCGCGGGTGCGGTGATCTTCAGTTCGGGCTTCGGCGAGATGGGCGAGGAAGGCAAGCGCATGGAAGAGGCGCTGGCCGTTGCCGCGCGCGAATCCGGAGTGCGGGTGCTCGGGCCGAACGGGCTCGGCATGATCAACAGTTTCGAAAATGCGCTCGCCACCTTCAGCCAATATGCGGAGGGGCCGACGCCGGCGGGGCCGGTCGGCTTCGTTACCCAGTCGGGCGCCTTCGGCACGGCGATCTGTGCGCTGGCGCGCAACCGGCGGCTGGGTCTCGGCTTTTTCGTCAACACGGGCAATGAATGCGATCTCGACTTCGCGACGATGATGTCGGCGGTGCTGGACGACGACCGCATCACCGTGGGGGCGGGATACCTGGAAGGCATCTCGGACGGGCCGGGCTTCGCCGCGGTGGCGCAAAAGGCGATGACGCTCGGCAAGCCGCTGGTGGTGACCAAGGTCGGCCGGTCGGACGCGGGCGCACGGGCGGCGGTGTCGCACACCGGCTCGCTCGCCGGACAGGATGCGGTGTTCGACGGCGCGGCGCGGCAGTTCGGCGTGGTGCGCGCGCGCAACGAGGAGCACATGCTCGACATCGTCGACATGTTCTCGACCACAAAGCTGCCGGCGGGACCGGGCGTCGGCATCGTCACCCAGTCGGGCGGGGCGGGGGTGCTGATCGCCGACCGCGCCGAGGAGCTGGGCCTGTCGGTGCCCGAGCTTTCAGATCCGACCCAGACGGCGCTG
>Ga0224508_10001521_pt1 | contig 20741 bp, 22 predicted proteins | sample SF_Jan12_sed_USG_4_FD_170157 | JGI IMG/M metagenome (GOLD analysis project Ga0224508, IMG submission 170157) | Sediment microbial communities from San Francisco Bay, California, United States - SF_Jan12_sed_USGS_21 | ecosystem: Environmental > Aquatic > Marine > Sediment | place: USA... | reverse complement strand
TCCGGGCACGCTCCTGGTGGCGTTCGCGCAAATGCTCCGCCCGGCGCACATGGCGCACGCTTTCGAGCGCCCCCGCCGCAATCGCTGGCGGTAGAGCGGTGGTAAAAATGAACCCGTCGCCAAACGAACGGATGAAATCCACCAGCGCCGCAGACGCCGAGATATAGCCGCCGATCACGCCGAACGCCTTTGCAAGCGTACCCTGAATTATCGTCACCCGGTCCGCCACGCCGTCGCGTGCCGCCACGCCCGCTCCTTGGGGGCCGTACATGCCGACGGCGTGGACTTCGTCGAGATAGCTGATCGCGTTGTAACGCTCACAAACGTCGAGTATTTCCCCGATCGGCGCAATATCGCCATCCATCGAATATAGGGATTCGAACGCCACGAGTTTTGCGGCCTCCGGATCATCCTGGCTCAGGAGAACTTCCAGATGTTTCGGGTCGTTGTGGTGAAAGATTCGTTTGGTCGGGCGTCCGTGGCGGATCCCCTCGATCATGGAGTTGTGATTCAGGGCATCGGAATAAACGATGCAATCGGGCAGATGCACGGCGAGCGTAGACAGCGTCGTAAGGTTTGCAACGTAGCCCGACGTGAACAGCAACGCCGCCTCCTTGCGATGGAGTGAGGCAAGTTCCTGTTCCAGGAGCACATGATAGTGATTTGTGCCGGAAATGTTGCGCGTCCCGCCGGCGCCGGCGCCGCACCGGTCGAGCGCGCGGTGCATTGCATCGAGTACGGATGGATTCTGGCCCTGTCCCAGGTAGTCGTTTGAACACCAGACCGTGACGTCTCGTCGTGCGGCGCTGTCATGGAAGGTTGCCGATGGGAAGGTGCCGGCGGATCGTTCAAGATCGGCAAAGACGCGATATCGGCCTTCGGTCTTAAGACCTGTGAGTTTATCGCTAAAGTACCGTTGGTAATTCATCATGAACGCCACCTCGAGAAGGGTTATTTCATCCGCTTGCCGGGCGGCAAGACGTTCGTCGCCATGAAAGCGCCAAGCTTCCTGCTGCGTGCGGAATCACTCAAAAACAGGCTAGTAGGAGTGCCCTCGACGGTCATTGATCAACGTCAAGCGTCCGTGTTCGAAGGCTTGACAGTGGTCAAGGTGCCGACCGTGCCGATGCGGAATACTGTTTGCCGATGCAACCGTTCGAGGAAACGCGACGCATGGGGGCGGTCGGGCAACAGCAGCCGTTCCGGATCGATAGGATTCCCGACAATCTTTTGCGGGAGCCAATCGATTTTCTGTTGGCTGATCATTTTCGCCAGCGCACCTTGTGCAACGCGTTGATGTCCCTTGTCGACGGCGGGGAGAGCCCGCAATCGCAGCAGATGGCCGAAGCATTGCTCTGGTATCTGTCCCGGGATTTTCTCTGGCACATCCAGGATGAGGAAATAGATCTATACCCCGCTCTCCGAAGACGGTGTCGGCAGGAGGATGATATCGATGGGATCCTAGATGGTTTGGCGCGGGACCACAGGGCGGACGAACATCTGGCCAGAGGCATCGTTCAGGACTTGAAGCGAATTATCGATGATGGCGCCAGCACGAAAAGGCCGAGTTTCGAACGGCTTGCCATGTCATTTGTCGCGACCGAAGGCCGGCATCTCACCCTGGAAAACGATCGGATTCTGCCGCTCGCACGGCGTCGTCTCACCGCCGAAGATCTAGAGCGGATTGGCTGCGCGATGGCGGCGCGCCGCGGCGTCGAATTTCCGCTCTAATCGAACCGGCCGAATTGCGGCTGCGGCCGGTGCAGGATTTGCGTGTCGGCGGTCTCGGCCCCCTCGCCAAGACGGCGGAGTGCATGGACATCGCATATATCGACCTGGTCACCGTTGATTTGAACGCCGACCGATCGCAACTTTGAAATAGATCTGGAAAAGGTTTCCGGCTGCATCCCCAGTATGGCTGCGATAACGGCCTTCTCAAGCGGCAGGCGCACCACTGCAGTGGCTGATTCCAGAGGACAGAGGCCCGACAAATAACCTGCAAGGCGCTCAATTGCCGAGCGTGCCGTTAGCTGCTCGACTTGTCGGGACAGCAATCGCAATTTGTTACTGACGGCAGTCATGAAGTTCACCGACAACGCGGCGTTTTCCGCCAGATGGACCCTGAAGTGCGCCGCGGGTATGCCGAGTACACGCACATCGACGCAGGCGCTGGCGCTGGCCGGATATCCCTTTGCTTCACATATTGCCGCTTCGGCGAAGGACTCCGCGGGACCGAAAACGTGAAGCACGCTTTCGCGACCGTCGAGCGTTTCGCGAAACACTTTAACCCACCCATTCAGAACGATGTAAAAACGATGCGCCGGTTCGCTCTGGAGAAATACGACGGCGTTTCTTGGAAATTCCTGAATGGCCGAGTCAATCAAGATTTGCGAGAGATCGTCCCAGGCAAAGCCCTTGAATATTGGATTTTGCGCAACGACCCTAAGATCACTTTCCGTCAATCCCGTCCGACGTTGAAACGTTTCCCTGTCCATCGTGCTGTGCCCAGTCACGGCATTGCCTCCCTGGTGACCGGTTTCTTGGACCAATAAGTCCAAAAAACGCTATCGTCATGGCGGCCTCGGGGATTTGACTTAGATCAAGCGAAGCAAAAATGGGCCTTGGGCGGGTTAGGACATCCGTAACATCCGGCTCCATTCCGTTGGCGAATGCCCGCCCGTCGGCGCCACAGCATCGTTATTTGGCCTGTTGCTTCTTCATAAAGGCGATCAAATCGGCCCGTTGTTTGGGTTTCTTCAAACCTGCGAACGTCATTTTGTTGCCGGGGATGAATTTTTTCGGTTTCGTGACATATTCTTCGATCGACTTTTCATCCCAGGTAATGCCCGATTTGCGCATGGCGGATGAATATTTGTAGCCATCGACGCTTGCGGCCTTGCGGCCGAAAATTCCGACCAGATGAGGGCCGATTTTGTTCTTGGTCTTCGTGAGTTCATGGCAGGCTTTGCACTTGTTGTAGACCCGCTTCCCCTTTTTGGGGTCGCCATCTGCAAGTGCCGGACCGGCTGAGACCGCAAGCAGGGCGGCAATGCCAGCCAGCGCGAGTGTGCTTCGGAACATAGTATGTCTCCTTATCTGTTGTTGGTGGACGAAGTCGGGCAAACGAAACTCTCCTGGTTAAAAGATGTCACGGTATTTCAATGCCATACTTGACGATGGTCAAGCTGTTCGATCTGCAAGAAAGCGATGCAGGCGGGCATCCTTGCTGCTGAAGTGTTCCGTAAACCATCCTCTGAGCTGTGCCGCCAGAACCTCGCTGAAATCCATATAGGCGTCCGCCTCGAATGCGTCGGCAATGTCACGAATTTCATCCAACAGTTGCTCATGATCCGCTTTGTGGTCTTCGAATTGATCATAACGCAGATTGCGCATTTCCTTTTCTTCGAGGGCGAAATGCGCGGCGATTTTTGCGTCGATTTCGCCAAGGAACCGGCGAATTTCATCTTTCGACGCCTCGGCGGTGAGCTTGCCATGAAGGTCGTTGATCAAGTCGATCATTTGCCGGTGTTCGAAATCCACCGACGCGATACCAATCGAGAAATTGTCCTGCCATTCGATCAATGCCACGCTATTTCGCTCCCCGCGTCGCAGATTATTCGAAAATAAAGCCGCCGACATCGGCGCGAAAGTCAACGGCGAGACTTTGCGACGGCCGGAGTTCGATCGTCTTGGTGGTGCTGTAATCGAATCCCGACTTACGCTTGGTGTCGCGCAACCGGGCGACCACCGTATGGCGGCCCGCGGGAACCACGAACCGCTGATAGGCGCGTGACGGCCCATCGCCGGCGAGACCGGTTGGGGCGAGCGCTGCATGAAAAATCTCCGTTCCGTCGAGATCCAGCTTCACCACGACGGGTAACCGCTCGCGCGGGCAGGATGTCGGCTTGCGCATGTTGGGCGCCAGTTTCTGCAATTCCTCCCGCGACAGTTTTTGGCACTCTCCCTTGTGTTCGGCGCCATGTGCAAAACTCAGAACAATAACCGCCTTGTCGCCCGCGAAATTTGTATAGGCGGGCGAATCCGAGAAATAGCCGATCAACGCGGCGAATCCGCCATATACGGCAATCTGTGCCATCAGCCGTATCGCTTTAATCATTGGCTTGTGCTCCCGTCGGCATCTCCGGCGCCGGCCGTGCGGTCCTGGTCGTCGGGATTGTCGGCGGGTCGGCCGTTGGCAGGTCTGCCAGGCGGCCAGCAAAATTTTCGATTTCCCGTCGGAGGGCCGTCAAATCGGTGGGGGCGGCCCAATGCCACGCCAACCGGTTTCGGGGGACGCGTTTGCGCAGGGCCGGGTCACGCTTGCCGTTGAGGCGATCTTCCGTCCATCGCACGCCCAGTCGGTTCCGGCATTCTCCGTCGCGGCACCCGGTCACGAACACGCCGTCCGCATGTTTGCGACTGAGAGCATAGTCGATGAAGGACGGTGGCAGCATGCCGATGCATGGCAGGCTGACGGCCGCGATACGGTTATTGGTCAGCTGCGCCACTTGGGCTGCATGATCGCACCCGATCAGCAGAATTTTCGGATGACCGGTGATATTGTCCACGGCTCGATCCAACTGGTCGCGCAGTGTGCTGATCGATGGGTTCGGCAAGTCAATGCCGGGGATAAGGTCGCTTCCAATGCGAAACGGCGTCGCCGTGGGGCAGGAGCCGGCGCAAATCCCACAGCCTACGCAACGTGCGTCGATGACGACCGCCTGTCGATCGAATGGCCGTTCGTCGGTGCGTCGTTCCATTTCGATGGCGGCATAGGGGCAATCTTCCTCGCAACGCGTGCAGCCATTGCAGTTGGCCAGATCCACGACTGCGGCCGAAGGTCGGCGCATCGGTGGAATAAACGGCAACAGGAAGAGAATGAGCGTCACGGAAACGGCCGCGCCCCATACCGTACCGTGCGACCAGACGTCCATGAGCGGGTAGGCCGCAAGGTAAAACCAATCCAGATTAAGGATTGTCGGCACAACGGATAAATCTGCCGGGGCATGGCTTACCGCGGGTTTGATGAATGCGAGCGCCATCATCATAACGAAAGTTCCCACAGCCAATCCGCGAGGAGGATTGATGCGGGGGCGGGTCACTCGGTTTAGGTGTATCCACAAGGCCAACAGTAGAAATAAGGGCACGGCGATATGGAGAAAAATCAGAAGCGTAAAAAACCTGTCGTCCAGATTTGTCGGAGAAAGAAAGTTGCGCGCCACCGGTTCCCCGAAAATTGGCAGCCAGTCCAGCCATTCGGTGGTGCGGACGGCGACATATTGGGCGAGTTTGTCCCACACGAGCCAGTATCCCGTCACGCCGGAGGCAATGACGAACCATAGGATGGGAACGCCGGTAACCCACGTGAACCAACGGGCACCCCGAAAACGGTCGAACGCGAATTCCCGAACAATGTGAACGGCCATCATCAGCACCATGCCGTCGGACGCGTACCGATGAAGGCTCCGCATGACGCCGCCGAGATACCACTGTTCCGTGGTCAGATATTCCACCGTCGTATAGGCCGTCGAGGTGCTGGTATCGAAAAAGATATAGAGATAGATGCCCGTTACCGCGACGATCCAGTAGTAGAAGAAACCCAGCGCACCGAAATGGTGAAAGGGATTCCAGGCTGGCGTAAAGATCTGGTCGAGCCAGCCCTCCACGACAAAAAACCCCTTCCGCAATATCGCCTGAATTGGGCCCACGGCTGTTACGCTTCGCCGCGTCGGGGACGTGACCGTTGCCATGCACGGATCAGGACGACGGCGATCCCGGCCAGGCTTGCCGCGCCGATAATGGCGCCGATGATGATGGAATAGTCGAATCGGTACCGGTCGCTCGCGGGGTCGTAGATGGTACAGAACAGGCGGACCCGATTAATGATGCCGGAGAGCGACACGAAATCGCCCTTTCTTCCGAAGATCAGATCCTTCATGGGCTCAACGAAAACCGGCGGATCGAAGGCCAACCCATAGATTTGCCGGTAAACCAGGGCATTCTCGTCAATGATCGTCGTTTGGGCGAGATGGTCGAAGCCGTGCGCTGACGGATAGAAGACGAAACCCAAATCCTTCGCCAGCGCGGCGACGGTTTCGGCATCGGCGCTCAGGAACCGCCAATTCGGCTGATCGATGCCTTGCGCCCTGGCGTAGGACCGCATGCGTTCGGGCGTATCGACCCGGGTATCGAATCCGATCGTCACCACATGGAAGCTGTCCTCACCGAGCGCGTTCCGCGCGACGTCGACGGCGCGCGCCAGCGCCTGGGTCAACAGCGGGCAGGTGTGGTCGCAACTGGTGTAGACGAGACTTATAACCAGCGGTTTCCCCCAAAACTTGGAGAGTCCGACCGGCTGCCGTTCGGTATCGATGAAGCGATAATCACGCACTTTTTCGCCGATTGCAGCTTGGCTGGTTCGGATTGCCGATTTCTCGTCCAAAGTCGGCTTCGGATGGGCCGCCGATTGCTGATCTATGTGCAGGCCGAACAAAGCGGTGGCTGCGATGATCGTCCGGATGGCTGAAATCCCGGGGTGGCGTTGTACGGGCATTGCCTACCCCGTGATCCACCCGTCGGCGATCGCGCCGAGAAGCAGGAGACAGAGCTGAATCAGCGATGCGTGAAAATTCGCGATCGCGCGTTCCGGTCCGGGTTGCCGGACCAGGGCGATACTGCGGAACAGGAAAAGAACTCCGCCGGATAACGCGCAGGTGAAATAAATCCAACCCATGCCGAACATGACGGGCACCAGGGACGATAACAAAACGCCGATGGTATGGCCGAGAATGATCCAGGATGCCCGGACATCGCCGACCACGACCGGCAGCATCGGAACCCGCGCCGCCGCGTATTCATCGCGCAAATGCATGGCGAGGCTCCAGAAATGAGGGGGCGTCCAGAGAAACAGGACCACGGCGAGGGCGATGACCGCGGGTGACAGAACGGGGTCGACCGCGGCGCCCCCCGCCAGCACGGCGAAACTCCCGGAAAGGCCGCCGATCACGATGTTCATCCAACTCCGTCGTTTCAGCCACACGGTGTAGACCACACCGTAGACGAAGGCCCCGAGAAAGGCGTACAGCGCGACCCAGGCATTCAGTGCATATCCGGTAATGGCGACGGCCGCAGCGAGAATTCCGACGATCGTGAAAAGCCAGAAGGGGCCGGCTGTAAACCGACCATCAACGAAGGGTCGGCTGCGGGTGCGCGGCATCTGTGCGTCGAGATCGCGTTCCACGAACTGGTTGAACGCGCCGGCGCTTGCCGCGGAGAGCAGGATGCCTAGTGCAAGCGCGGCGATCTTCCATCCGGCGACGGGCGCGCCTGGCGCAATCGCCAAACCGGCGACAGCGCTCAGAGCGATTGCGACGCCAATACGAAGCTTGAATACCGACAAGACATCTTTCGCGACGCTAGTCATTGTTCGACACCATTTGACCCGAATGCGCTCCGGTGACCGTTAGCTCAACGGCCACACTTCAGACAGGTACTTCCAGTTGACGTAATAATAGAGCACGAAAGCGAGGAAGAAGACGGCGACCAGGGTGATGGTGCCTGGCAGCTTCAAGGTGTGTTCGCCGCCATAGCTCGCCACGGTATCGCCGCCCGTCAGGACGACCGGGCTAGCCTTTGCCGCCGCGTCATCCCGCCGCTTTCCGAAGAGTATCGATCCCACGACAACCACGACAAAGGCGATACCGCCGATCGTGGCGAGGATAGCGGAGAGGCCGTTGAGTCCCATCATGAGAAAGACCGCCGGCGGATAGTCGAACGTCAGTTGCGCGTCCGAGAAAGTGATATCCCAGTGCCGCCGCGATACGCCCAGCGTACCCGCGCCCATCATGAACAGCGAAATGCCGGCGACGCCGATGCCGAACAGATAGGGTTGCCATTGCGCCAGCCGCTTCATCACGAGTTCGCGACGGAAAATAAGGGGAACCACCAGATAGGTCATCGCCATGAAGGCGAGCGTCGTTCCGGCGACAACGGTCGCGTGGAAGTGGCCCGGCACGTAGAGCGTGTTGTGCATGAGCAGATTGATCTGTTCCGTGCCCAGCACGACGCCTGATATGCCGCCGAGGAAGCCGAACATGACGAGGGAGAGGAACATACCGGCAAAGGCGGGATTGCCCCACGGCGCCTTACGCAGCCATTCAAACATGCCGCGGTCGAATCCTCTTCGCCGTTGCGCGGCTTCGACCGCACCCGGGATGCTCATGCCGTGGATCATGCTGCCGAGCACGGCGAGATACATCGCATAGCTGGTATTGAAAATTTTCCATTCCGAACTGACGCCCGGCTCGACGAGCATATGGTGCGCGCTGGCCAGTTGCAGGAACAGGATATACATGAGAAATGCCGTGCGGCTGACTTTTTCGGACAGCGGTTTGGCGCCCAGCACCATCGCGGCGATCGCGTACCAGACCGCGACATGCGCGGATACATTGATCTGCTGCGACGAGTGGCCCATGCCCCACCACACCAGCTTGTAAACGACCGGGTCGATATGCCCGATGAGGCCGATCGACCACAGAAAGGTCGGAATCAGGATGATTGCGCCCGATGCGAGGGTAAACACCGCAATGATCGCCGCCGTCATTGCGCCGAATGTCACGAGTGGGATCGAGCCCTCGTAGGTGCCTTCTTCGCGCGCAATGACCAGAGTGCCGAAAAATACGAAACAGGCGATCAGCGTGCCGACCGCGAACAAGATAAGGCCCAAATAGAAATGCGGCGCAGCCTGCATTGGCACATACGAGGTGAACATCACGCTGCTTTCGCCTTGCAGGACGGCGACATTCGCCGTCAGGGCGCCAACCAGCATGAGTGCGAAGGCCACCCATGCGAAACGCGGCGCCGCTAAGCGGCAATTCAGGAGAATCGCCGACGCAAAATAAAGCAGCGCCACCTCGAAGAAGACGATCCAAAATAGGAGAACGTCGGCGCCATGCGCCGTGAGGGCGAGATAGAACCAGTCCGCCGGGAGGATGTGCACCGCCGGCCAGCGCGTCAGGGCCACGAGCAGGCCGAAGAGCCCGCCAATCGCGAGAAAGACGACAGCAACCACCGCATTGACCTTGATCAGCGTCTCCGCCTTTGCGTCGACGAGCAGGCCGGTCTCTGGGCATGTGCGAAACGTCGTGGATGGATAAGTCGCCGGTGCAGTGGTGGCTGTCATGTCCGCTTTACCCCTATTTCTTGTCCACGACATAAATCTTGCCGACCATTTGGTGGTGGCCGATGCCGCAATATTCATTGCAGACGACGCCGAACTCACCCGTTTCGGAGGGCGTAATCGTCAGCACCATCTCGTAGCCGGGATGGACTTGAAGGTTGATGTTCGTAGGCTGTAGCGAGAAGCCGTGCTGCCAGTCGAGCGAGGACAGGTGCAGCCGGTAGCTTTTGCCTTTTTCCAACTCGAGGATCGGCCACCACTCCCACAGCCGTCCGAGCATATAGACCTCGGTGCCGGGCGGCGGGTGAACGACCGGAATCCCGGTCTTACCTTCCTCGCGCACCTTGTATTTGGTGGCCATAGCCTCCGTACGCTCGGCATAGATTTCCGGGTCGATCTTGTACGCTTCATTGGAGAGATTTTGCTGTCCGGTGATGTGCCATACGATCATCGTGGCGAACATGACGAGACCCCAGGCGAAGGCAATCGCGATCCAAATGATTTCCTTCCGGTCGAGAGGTTCGTTCCACCAGATGCGTTTCTCAGGAGAGTGAATGGCCATAGCCGCCCCGCTCGTTATTTGGCAATCGGGATCTGGGCCAACTCCATGATCCCCCAGATTATGTAGAAAACGGTTGGAATGGTGACGCCGAGAAATAGGAGTAGAAAGGGATTATCGAGCAGCCGTTGCATCGCGGGAATATGTTCGGGTTTGCCTTCGGATTGTGGCGGCCCGCCCGTGGCCTCTTCTGTTTCTGACATCGTTCACCCTTCCTCTCACTTCACCAGCCAATGAAGAAGAATATTCGGCCCGTGCAATCGTCGCCTTGACCATGGTCAAGCTGCAATCCGGTTGGGCGGTGCGACGGGTCAGCCGGTTGCCGTGATTTTCTGGATCAACGCGAAGCTAGCCAGGGCGAGGCCCAGTAGCAGCGCGAAAAATATCAAGCTGCGGTGTTCGAACCGCCGGCCGGCGGCGTGTTCGATACGGTCGAGTATCCAGTTGGAGAGAATATAGAGGCCGATGCCGACGATAAGGAATACCACGCCTTCCATCAGGCACCTGCAATCCAGCTTGCGGTTCCCTCTGGGGTCACCAGCAATGCCTTTTCCGCGCCGGCTTCGCGCAGCACGGTGGCGGCGCGATCGGCCGGAAGAACGGAAAGGGCCGTCGACAGTGCGTCGGACAGGGCAGCCGTGCCTGCGATGACCGAGACGGACCTGTGACGTGCCGCGCTGCGTCCGGTCGCCGGGTCGAAAAGATGGTGGTGGTCGCCGGACGCGTCGAACCGTGTGGCGTGACCGGAGGACGTCGCGATGGCGCGGTTGGCGAGACGAACGCGGCCCAGTGGTTGACCCGGCGAAACTGGGTCGTCGATGCGGACGTGCCACCCGGTGGTGTTCGCCGGCGCTTCGAGCGCGGCGATTTCACCGATGTCCACGAGGACGCGATCGTATGACTCGTTCTTCAGGATATCGGCGATTCGATCCGTAATGGCGCCTTGGGCGATACCGTTCAGCGTCGCTGCCATGCCGGATTTCAAGAATCCGATCGCGCCGCTTCCGATGTCGACCTGCCGATAGTCGATGTGCCCCCGCACCCGCGTAAGGGCTTCTTGGGCTGGTCCCCGCCGGTCCGCATGCGCCTCGCGGAAATGCTGTGCATACGTTTGCCACAAGGGTTGAACGGTGATGTCGAACGCACCATCCGTGATATGTCCCAGCCATTGCGACTGCTCCATGAGGATGCGGAGGTCGAGTGATGGCTGGCGGAGATAGCCCCTGCGGTTGAGGCGCACGATCTCGGATCGTTCGTTGTGCAGGCTGAAAACGGCGTCGAGCCGCGCGATTTCATCGAGGCACGCCCGTATCGTGCGGCGGACCGAACGAGGGTCGGAATGCTGCAGGGTGATTTGCGCCGGGGCGCCGAGCGCGCTGCCGCGCCAGCTATATGTCGGGGTCCGGTCGGCCGGGGACGAGCCAGCGGATCGACCGGCGAATGGCAGACCGCAGGCGGCTGCGGCTACAAACAGGACGCGCCGTCGCGACCAACGCTTGCCGATGTGCGGTAGGCCGTGCCGTGCAGCTCCATTCATCTGCTTGCCCCCTCTTCATTGCTTTCCTGTTGGCCTTTGGATTCGGCGTCGGAGAAGCGTTTTATTAGACGTTCGGTTAATTGCGGCTTGCGCGGCTTGCGTCGCTCGGCGAGCGGTGGGCAGGTGGTGTCGTCATAGTAGAGCACCTGGCAATGGAGGCAGTGGATGCACTCGTTGGGATTGATGCGGCCGTCGGGGTGTATCGCCTGCACCGGACAGTTTCGAGCGCAGATATGACATTGCAGGCCGCATTGCCACCGCCGCTTGAGCCACTCGAACATGCGCATGCGCGCCGGGAAGGCGAGCGCCGCGCCGAGTGGGCAAAGATACCGGCAGAAGAATCGTTCCACGAACAGGCCGATCCCCAAGAGGATCACCGCGTAGAAGACAAAGGGCAAGGCTCGGTCGAACCGCAACACGATGGCCGTCTTGAAGGGCTCGACCTCGGCGACGATTTGAACTGTCGCGAGACCGCCCAGGGAAAGGCCGAATAGCGCCACGAACGCCACGTATTTGACCGGCCACAGCCGTTCATGGAGGGCGAAGGGGAGAGCGAATTGAGGCACCCGAAAGCGTCTTGCGATTTTGTTCAGGAGTTCTTGCAGAGCGCCGAATGGACAAAGCCAGCCGCAAAAAACGCCGCGGCCCCAGAACAGCATGGTGAGTGCGACATAGCCCCATAGAAGGAACGCGAGCGGCTCGAGCAGGAAGAAATTCCAGCGAAACTCTGTGCGAATCGCTTCGGTAAAGGTCAGTACATTCAGTACGGAGAGCTGCGCGCTGGCGTACCAACCGATCCAAAGCAGGGTAAAGCTGAGAAAGCAGATGCGCACCGCCTGGTAGACGCGTGGCCGTTGGGCCAGCGCATCCTGAAAGAAAAGCAGGCCTGTAAGCGCCGTTAGCGCCACCATCAGGATCGCGACATCGCCGATACGGTTTTGCCACACGGAATACCAAAGCGGCTCGGTTTTCGTTTCGGTCGCGGCTTCGGTGCTGCGCTGCAGATAGGCGTCCGGCAGCGCGTAGCGCAAGGAGAACAGCGCCGGCGGCATCTTGCCATTGTCCGAGGCGGTGCGAACGGCGATGTCGAGGCGCCAGGGTGCGTTGGCACGGAACCCGGTCGCCTTGCGGAGAATGAAAAAGGAACTCTCCCGCAAATCCGGTTGCCCGGCGATCGTCAAGCGGTCGATCCGGATGTGGTCGGCCGACCGCAACGTGATGGTCTTGTCGCCTTGCACGATCTGAAAGCGGTCGAACGTGCCGTGCTGGCGGTAGGCGGTCCCCTTGTAAGAGTAGAGGCCGCGGCCGCCGATGAAGATGATCTGATCGCCGGGCGCGCGCTGCGCCATGATCCGGTTGTAGGTCTGGTCTCCAATCAGATTTCGGCCGATCTGTGCCGGTGTTGCAAGACCAGTGTACAGATCGAGGAACGTCTCGCCGGGCTCAGGCGGCGGCGCACCCTCGGGAAAGTACCGGCGGTTGCGCTGGGCAAACTTATCCCGCATCTCGCCGATGGTCACCGTCAGGCGCTGGATCGAGCCGTCGGCCAGGAGATCGGGCCATGTTGCCGGCGCGAATCGATCGATGTCGACGGCGCTTCCCGTGCTGCCCAGAATTTTTCGATTGCGGGCGACGGCCCTGGCGGAACGGAAGATCGCGTCATTCAGCACGATGGAAGAGATGGTCGCGCCGCTTACGGCGCTCACCGTATCGTCGCCGATCGGTTCGCCTCTTTGCAGGCGGATGGGTCGACGGATGTCCCGGCCGCGGTATTGCTGAACGAAACGGGTCAGATCCGCGTCGGAAACGCCGATAACGAGAATGGGTTCCTGGTGTTCGAGAATTTTCGTGCCGGTAATGCGACCGTCCAGGCCGAGCCCGACAAGGATATCCAGCGGCTTGCCGGAATAGCCCTTGCTCGCGATTACCTGCCAGGTGCGAAATAGGTAGGCGACAACGCGATCCTCGACAAAGACCGGCGCGGACGGCGGCGTACCGGCGAACGCCCCAATTGTCGTTGCTTTGGGCACGACGGCGCGGGCAGTGGTCAGATCGATTTCCGTGGATGCTGCACGGAGACCACTGCTTGTAGTAAGCAGGGCGGTACCCAGAATCAGTCCAAATGCAATCGTTCCGCGGGCCGCCCGGCTCAGCATGTCACCAACCACTGTCTTTTCCGGCCGCAAGCTTAGCCGCTGGTTCTCGCGTCATCCTTGATCAAGCTCAAGCGAGCGCGGCGTGCGGGCGTCCGTGCCGTTGTCGGGCGATATCGCCGGCTATGCCGGAGGCTTGACGGCGGTCAAGGACTTTCATTGTCGGTATCCATAGTGTTGGGCGAACCGATCAAATGAGGAGATGCGAGCTATGGGTACCCGGTCAGTGTCAGGCGTGATAGGTGCGTTGGTTGCGGCGACCGCAATTGGATTGCTGGCGGTGTCCGTGGACGCCGCAGATAAGCCGAAGCCAAGCGACATCAAGAAACACGGAACCACGCCCGGAGAACGGTACGTGCCGTCGCTTGACGTCATGAAAGAGCAGCAGCTCGAAGCGCCGGGGCAGCTGCCCGGCACCCCGAAGTTGACCAAGGCGGAATTCAAACGCGGCCAGGAAATTTATTTCCAACGATGCGCCGGCTGTCATGGCGTCTTGCGCAAGGGTGCTACGGGCAAGGCGCTAACGACCGACATTACCCGCAAGCAGGGCTTCGAGTATCTCAGGGATTTCATCACCTATGGTTCGCCGGGCGGTATGCCGAACTGGGGCACCTCGGGCGATATGACGAAGGGTGACGTCGATCTGATGGCGCGTTACCTGCTCAACGATCCGCCGCTGCCGCCCGAATACGGCATGAAGGAGATGAAGGCGAGCTGGAAGGTGCTGGTGCCGGTCGCGAAGCGTCCGAAGAAAAAAATGAACAAGCTCGATCTCGACAATCTGTTCTCGGTCACGCTGCGGGACTCAGGCGAAGTTGCGCTGATCGACGGGCATTCGAAAAAGATCGTGAAAATTCTCAAGACCGGCTACGCGGTGCATATCTCGCGCATGTCTGCATCCGGCCGCTATATCCTTACGATTGGCCGCGACGCCAGAATCAACCTGATCGATCTTTGGATGAAGTCGCCGCAGACGGTGGCCGAGGTCAAGGTCGGTCTCGAAGCCAGGTCTGTCGAGACCTCCAAGAGAAAGGGATGGGAAGATAAATACGTCATCGCCGGAGCATACTGGCCGCCGCAATATGTGGTCATGAACGGCGATACGCTCGAACCGGTGAAGATTGTTTCGACGCGCGGTATGACTGTGGATACGCAGGAATACCATCCCGAGCCGCGCGTGGCGGCGATCGTAGCCTCCCACTACCACCCGGAATTCATCGTCGCCGTCAAGGAAACCGGCAAGATCCTGATGGTGAATTATGCGGACGTCAAAAACCTGAAGGTCACATCGATCGATGCCGAGCGTTTCCTTCATGACGGCGGCTTCGATTCGACCGGACGATATTTCCTGGTTGCGGCGAACGCCCGGAATAAGATTGCGATCGTCGATACCAAGGAAAACAAGCTCGTGGCCTTGGTCGAGACCGGCACCAAACCGCATCCAGGGCGTGGCGCTAACTTCGTGCATCCGAAATTCGGACCGGTCTGGGCAACCAGCCATCTCGGCGACGAGACAATCGCCTTGATCGGCACCGATCCGAAGAAACACAAGAAGTATGCCTGGAAGGTCGTCCAGACGCTGGAAGGCCAGGGCGGCGGATCGCTATTCATCAAGACGCATCCGAAGTCGCGCAATCTGTGGGTCGATACACCGCTCAACCCGGAGGCGGAGCTCGCATCGTCGGTCGCCGTGTTCGACCTCAAAAATCTGGACAAGCCGTATCAGGTCATCCCCGTCGGCGAATGGTCCGGCATTACGGAAGGCGTCCGCCGGGTCGTCCAGGGCGAGTACAACAAGGCCGGTGACGAAATCTGGTTCTCCGTTTGGAACTCGAAGAGCCAGCAGTCGGCGATCGTCATCATCGACGACAAGACCCGCAAGCTGAAGAAGGTCATTCGCGACAAACGGTTGATCACGCCTACCGGCAAGTTCAACGTCTACAACACCCGTAAGGACGTCTATTGAGGTGGTAGGGGCGGTCCGGTATCGGCCCGCCCCTGCAAACTTGGGCGAACGAAAAAAGTGACCAGTAAATCGAGCTTCTCATCCAGCGCGGTCAAACCTGTCGCCCCTGTGTACCTGGTCGGCGCGGGCCCGGGCGACCCCGAGCTGCTTACCGTCAAGGCGCATCGCCTGCTTGGCGAAGCCGATGTCGTGGTTTACGACCGCCTTGTCGCGCCCGCCGTCCTCGATCTGGTACCCAAGGGCACGAGCCGAATCTACGTCGGCAAGGCGCCACGGTGCCACCATATGGTTCAGGACGAGATCAATGCTCTGCTGGTCAAGCTCGCGCATGCGGGCCGTATGGTGGTCCGCTTGAAGGGTGGGGATCCGTATGTATTTGGGCGCGGCAGCGAAGAGGCGATGTTCCTCAATCAACACGGTGTTCCGGTCAATATCGTCCCGGGAATCACGGCGGCATCGGGCTGCGCTGCGGCGCTTGGCGTGCCACTGACGCATCGCGGCCTCGCGTCGGGTGTCCGCTTCGTAACGGGCCATCGTCAACGCGACGGCGACCTCGATTTGAATTGGGCTAGCCTTGCCGACCCCGATACCACTCTCGTCGTTTACATGGGGCTCTCGACCATCGATCAAATCAGCAGTGAATTGATTGCGGCGGGGCTCAGTGCGGACACGCCGGCCGCTGCCATCGCCGAGGGCACGACCACGGCACAGAAAATGTGTGTGTCTACTTTGGCCGATCTTCCCGATCGCCTTGCGCAATCGAAGCTGCATGCGCCGGTACTGATTGTTATCGGCCGGGTCGTATCGTTTGTGGCGGCAAATGCCAAGGACTGCTGCGTGGCGCCCATCGATGGGTTGTCCTATGGCTAGGGCCATGTTTTCCGTCGTTCTGGTCGTAGCGATGGCTTGGTCTGAATTGGCTTGCGCGGAACCGTCATCCGCACGCCAGACCGAACTGCTTCATCGATTGAAACACGATTGCGGGTCGTGCCACGGCATGACCTTAAAGGGCGGGCTCGGTCCACCGCTGCTGCCGGCGGCGATCAGGGGAAAACCGGATGAGATCTTGGCGGAAGTGATCCTCAAAGGTCTTCCAGGCACGCCGATGCCGCCTTGGGATTTCGAATTGACCCCTGCCGAGGCGCTGTGGCTCGTGCAACGGCTGAGAGTGGGGCTCCATGAAGGACTGTAGGACGGTGGGACGAATGCTTCGGCGCATAATGTACGCCGCATTTATGGTGGTACTTGCCGCGTGCAACACAGTATCCCGCGGAACCGGGGATCTTGGGCTGGTGGTCGAGCGCGCGGCGGGTCGCATTCAGGTCATCGATACGACCACACGGCGCCGATTGAGTACCGTTGCCGGGCTTGGTGATTTGTCGCACGCTTCGGCGGTATTTTCCCGCGATGGGCGCTACGCCTTTGTGTTCGGACGAGACGGCGGATTGAGCAAGGTCGATCTGCTGTCCGGCAAACTTGTAAAACGCGTGGTTCAAGCGGGCAACAGTATCGGCGGCGCGATCTCGCAGGATGGGTCTTTGGTTGCCGTTTCCAATTACAAGCCCGGCGGCGTGCGCGTCTTCGATGCCGGGACATTGGGTCTCGTTGCCGATATTCCCGCCAAGTACGGGGCAAACGGTGCGCTCTCCAAGGTGGTCGGTCTCGTGGACGCGCCGGGGCAACGGTTAGTCTTCACCCTTTACGATGCGGGGGCGATGTGGGTCGCAGACTTGTCGAATCGACAAGATCCGCGCATCCGCAAGTTCGAAGATATCGGGCGCTTGCCGTATGACGGCCTGATAACGGGGAATGGCCGTTACTATATCGCCGGTCTGTTCGGAGAAGATGGGCTGGCATTGCTGGACCTCTGGAAGATGGATCTTGGCGTCCGCCGGATTCTCGACGGTTATGGCCGCGGCCGGAAAAAACTGCCCGTTTACAAAATGCCGCATCTCGAGGGCTGGGCCAGCGCCGGCGGCGTGCTTTTCCTGCCGGCTGTCGGACAGCATGAAGTCTTGATTGTCGAAAAGGCCACTTGGCGCCAAGTCGGTCGAATAGCTACGCATGGCCAGCCGGTATTTGCCGTGGCACGGCCGGATGGCCGGCAGGTTTGGGTGAATTTTGCGCATCCGCGAAACGACGTCGTCCAGGTAATTGACGTGCCGTCGCGTCGGATTATTCGCACATTGCGGCCTGGCAAGGCGGTGCTGCATCTCGAATTTACCCCGCGTGGCGAGCAGGTTTGGCTTTCCGTTCGGGACGAGGGACGGGTCGATGTCTACGACACTAACACGATGAAGCGCATTGCGACGCTGCCGGCCGATAAGCCGAGCGGGATATTCCTGACGGCGCGCGCACATCGCATCGGGCTTTAGGGGGCGAGACGGCGATGGGACGGGTTGATTTGGACGAATTGGACAAACGATTGCTCGACGGCTTCCAACGCGATTTTCCGCTATCGCCGCACCCCTTTCGGGAAATTGCGGCGCAGCTCGGCGTCGACGAGGAAACGGTGATGGGACGGCTTCGCGTTCTTCAGGACGCAGGCTTGGTTTCGCGCGTCGGCGCGATCGTGGCGCCGCAGCGCGCGGGCTGGAGCACGCTTGCGGCAATGGCGGTGCCTATCTCACGCCTGAATGAAGTGGCGGAATTGATTAGCGCCTATCCTGAGGTCAACCACAACTATGAGCGGGAACATCGCTTGAACATTTGGTTCGTCGTCACCGGACCCGATAAGATCCGTGTGGCCGAGGTGTTGCGGGAGATCGAGACTCGTGCGGGCATCGCCGTGCTCGATTTACCGATGTTGGAGGCGTATCGGCTTGATCTTGGGTTTCCTTTGCAATGGAACTGACGCGGTTCGATAGCGCGTTGCTCGCCGCGATCGAGGACGGCCTGCCCCTGGAGTCCAGGCCCTATACGCGTATAGCGGAACGGCTCGGTGCGACGGAAGAGGATGTGCTCGGACGGCTCGCCTCGCTACAGCAGCAAGGTGTGATTCGACGGTTTGGCGTGATCGTCCGTCATCGCGAGTTGGGATATACGGCGAACGCCATGACCGTTTGGGACGTGCCGGACGAGCAGGTCGGTCAAACCGGCCGGCGGGTGGCCGAAATGACAGGTGTCACCTTGTGCTACCGGCGGCCGCGTCACGAACCGGATTGGCCCTATAATCTGTTTTGCATGGTCCATGGCCGCGACCGTAAGACCGTCGAAGATGCGGTGGAGCGCATTACCCGATGCGCCGGGCTAGTGGGACGCCCGCGAGCCATTCTGTTCAGCCGGCGACGGTTCAAGCAGCGGGGTGCGCGATACGCGCCCGTGCAGGCGCCCGAACGGCAATCCGTGGAGGCATGATGGACGCAACCGAAAGGCGCATCATCAACGGTCTGCAAGGCGGCATGCCGCTCAGCCCTCGGCCGTACGCCGAGGCGGCCGAACGGCTCGGATTGTCGGAAGACGAGCTGATCGGCCGGCTGCGGCGTCTGCTGGACGACGGCGTTCTAAGCCGTTTTGCGCCGATGTATAACGCGGAACGGTTGGGGGGTGCTGTTACCCTGGCGGCGATGGCGGTGCCGTTGGACCGATTCGATGCCGTGGCGGATATCGTCAATGGATTTCAGGAAGTCGCACATAATTATGCGCGCGACCACGCGCTGAATATGTGGTTCGTCGTGGCAACGGACCGGCACGAGCGGGTGGCGGAAGTCCTGGCGGAAATCGAAAGCGGTACCGGTCTGTGCGTCTATGACATGCCGAAAATTGAGGAATTCTTCATTGGCCTGAGGTTCGCGGTATGACGGGGACAAGCGCTATGGAAACACCCTGCTCGATCGACGCGCGTGACCGGCTGTTGATACAGGCCACGCAGGGTGGCCTGCCCTTGTGCGAGCGGCCCTATCACGCGATCGCCGAAGAAATCGGCATAGACGAAGCGGAGGTGATCCGCCGCCTTCAACGTATGCAGAGTGACGGGATCATCCGGCGGATCGGTGCGGTCCCGAATCACTATGCCCTCGGGTATCGCGCAAATGGCATGTCGGTCTGGGACGTGCCGGATGCGCGTGTGCAGGAGCTGGGCCATCGGATCGGCGCACTCGACTTCGTGAGCCACAGTTATCATCGGCCCCGTCATCCGCCGATTTGGCCGTACAATCTCTTCGCGATGGTGCACGGCCGTTCAAGGCACGAGGTCGAGGCGAAAGTCGACAAGATCGCCTGTATTCTTGGCGATGTCTGCCATGCGCATACCGTTCTCTATAGCACCCGCGTTCTTAAGAAAACCGGCTTGCGATTGACGAGTTAGGGAGGTCCGATGTTTCGACTCAGCCAAATTATGAAGGAACTCGACACGCCAACGCCGGTGCGCCGGGCCGATCCGCCGGGTCCGGTGGTCATTTGGAATCTCATCCGCCGCTGCAATTTGAATTGCAGGCATTGTTATTCGCTTTCCGCCGATGTGGATTTTCCCGGAGAACTGACTACCGATGAAGTGTTCGGGGTGATGGAGGATCTGAAACGATTCAAAGTGCCGGTTTTGATCCTGTCCGGTGGCGAACCGTTGCTGCGGTCCGACATCTTCGAGATTTCCCGGCGCGCCAAGGACATGGGATTTTATGTCGGCCTGTCCACCAATGGCGCCCTCATCGATAAAGCGATGAGCCGGAAGATCGGTTCGGTCGGCTATAATTATGTGGGCGTTAGCCTGGACGGGATCGGCGCGGTGCACGATGGGTTCCGCCGACAAGCAGGGGCGTTCGATGCATCCCTACGGGGGATTCGCCTCTGCCGCGACCTTGGCATCAAGGTCGGATTACGTTTCACGATGACGGAAAACACGGTGGAGTCGCTATCCGCCATCCTCGATCTGCTCGACCAGGAGGATATCGACAAATTCTATCTTTCGCACCTCGTCTACGCTGGCCGCGGCAACCGCTACCGCGAAGACGACGCGTATCACCAGACAACCCGGAAGGCGATGGACCTGGTGTTCGAAAGCTGCCGGGATTATGTTCGCCGCGGCGTGGAGAAGGAATTCGTGACCGGGAACAACGACGCGGATGGTGTGTATTTTTTGTTTTGGGTGCAACGGCATTTCCCGCAGCATGCCGCACATATCCGTGAGAAGCTCGCGGCCTGGGGCGGCAATGCTTCGGGTGTCAACGTGGCCAATATCGACAATCTGGGGAATGTCCATCCGGATACATTCTGGTGGCACTACACGCTCGGAAATATTCGCGAGCGGCGGTTTTCGGAAATCTGGCGCGACGTTTCCGATCCGGTCCTTGCGGGGCTGAAGCGGCGACCGAGAGAGATTAAGGGGCGCTGCGGGGCGTGTACGTATTTCG
>Ga0224508_10001520_pt1 | contig 20742 bp, 21 predicted proteins | sample SF_Jan12_sed_USG_4_FD_170157 | JGI IMG/M metagenome (GOLD analysis project Ga0224508, IMG submission 170157) | Sediment microbial communities from San Francisco Bay, California, United States - SF_Jan12_sed_USGS_21 | ecosystem: Environmental > Aquatic > Marine > Sediment | place: USA... | reverse complement strand
TCGAGGCCCTCGAGCGCCCGAATCGTCAGCGTGTTCTTGACAATGCGGAGCTGTGCGCCGGACTCTCGAAGACGTCCGCGTAGCTCGCCCATTGCCTCAACGGTGAGGCCCGTGAAGTCGGTCAGATAGATCGTCTCCGCCTCACCGAGGCCGGCGGCGATCTCTTCTGTCAGCTGCTTTTTCTGTTCGATTCTCATCTCAGACTGTCCCGTCGATTACCGATAAAGGGACGGGTCGATGGGAACACCTGGCCCCATCGTGCTGCTTACCGTCACGCTCTTGATGTACCCACCCTTGGCTGCCGACGGCCTGGCGCGTTTGATCGCCTCCATCAGGGCTTCGAGGTTCGATTCGAGCCTGGATCGCTCGAAACTGACCTTGCCGATCGGTGCATGCAGGTTGCCGAACTTGTCCACTCGGAACTCGATTCGACCCGCCTTAGCCTCCGAAACTGCACGGCCGACATCCATGGTCACGGTACCGGCCTTCGGTGTCGGCATCAGGCCGCGCGGCCCAAGAATCCGCCCCAGCTTACCCACATCACGCATCAGATCGGGCGTCGCGATGGCGACGTCGAAGTCGACCCATCCGCCCTCGATCTTCTCCACGTACTCCGTGCCGACGAAATCGGCGCCCGCGTCTTCGGCCTCTCGCGCCTTGTCGCCCTCGGCGAGCACGAGAATGCGCACCGTCCGGCCTGTTCCTTCCGGGAGCACTACCGACCCGCGCACGATCTGGTCCGCATGCCTCGGGTCCACACCCAGCCGGACCGCTACCTCGACCGTTTCGTCGAACTTGGCGTAGGCGCGCTCCTTGACTGCCTCCAGGGCATCATTCGGCGCCATGGGCGCTGCGCGGTCGATCGTCGCCGCGGCGTCCGCATAGCTCTTCCCGCGTCTGGCCATCAGTCTTCCACCTCGAGTCCCATCGAGCGGGCCGTGCCGGCGATCATCCGGGCCGCCGCGATTTCATCGTTCGCGTTCAGATCTTCCATCTTGAGCCGCGCGATCTTGATGAGTTGCTCCTGCGTGACTTTGCCGACCTTTTCGCGGTTCGGTTCCGGCGAACCCGACTCCAGACCGAGTTCCTTCTTCAACAGGATCGCCGCCGGCGGGGTCTTGGTGATGAAGGTGAAGCTGCGGTCCACGTATACCGTGATGACGACCGGAATAATCATCCCGGGCTGGTTGGACGTCTGCGAATTGAACTGCTTGCAGAATTCCATAATGTTTGCCCCATGCTGACCCAGCGCGGGACCCACAGGCGGCGCAGGTGTCGCCTGGCCCGCCGGAATCTGCAGCTTGATGAGAGCCATCACCTTCTTGGTCTTCGCCATGATCGCCCGCTAGTATCCCTTCAACTGCGTATAGTCCAATTCGACGGCGGTCGGCCGGCCGAACAGGCTGACCTGGACCCGCACCTTACCCTTGTCCGGGAAGACCTCCTCCACGGTACCGCTGAAGTCGCTGAACGGCCCTTCCATGACCTCCACGACCTGCCCGGGGTGGAACGGGATCTCTTCCTTTGGTCCTTCTTCTTCCAGTTCCTCCGCGATTCCGAGGATCTTGTTGACCTCGTCCTGGCGAAGCGGCTGTGGCTTCGACCCACCGCCGAGAAACTTGATCACGCTCGGCGTATTCGAGATCAGGAACATCGTGTCCTGATTCAACTCCATCCAGACGAGCACGTATCCCGGATACAGGCGTTTGGTCGAGCGTACTTTCTTCCCGCCCTTGATCTCCACAACCTCGCGCGTCGGCACGATTACCTCGCGGACGGCCTTTTCCTCCGGCTCACCGGGGAGGTCCTGGATCTTGCGCTCCAGGAGCGTTTTGACCTTGTTCTCGTGCCCCGAATAGGTCTGGATCGCGTACCAGTTCAACTGGTTCTGGGACTCGACGACTTCAGCCACCGAACGCCCCCACGACGCCGCGCACAGTGGCGGAGAACACAGCGTCCATCGCCCCGATGACGATCGCCAGGATGAACACGAATACGAGAATTACGCCCGTCGCATTGCGCACCTGTACCCAGTCGGGCCACGTGACGCGCTTCACTTCCGCCTGCACATCCTCAATGAACAACTGAAAGTCCTTCATCCGGCCCATCTGATCTCCCTGCGTACCGCTGACCCTACCGCCGACGGGAAACGTCGGCCCTCGTCCGCCCGGGCATCCGGAGCGGGCCTCCCCGAAGGGCGGCTAGAGCCGACGTGCATCTCCCGGAGCGGGCTCAGCGCGTCTCTTTGTGCGTCGTGTGACTATTGCAGCGCGGACAGTACTTCGTGTACTCCACGCGCTGCGGATGCGTGCGCTTGTTCTTCGTAGTCGAGTAATTCCGCTCTTTGCACTCTGTGCACTCGAGCGTGATCTGGTCCCTCATCTACTCCAGGATCTCCGTAACGACGCCTGCGCCGACGGTGCGGCCGCCTTCGCGAATCGCGAAGCGCAGTTCCGCATCCATCGCGATCGGCGAGATCAACTCGATGTCCATGTTCACGTTGTCGCCCGGCATCACCATCTCCACACCTTCGGGCAGTTCGGCCGACCCCGTCACGTCCGTCGTCCGGAAGTAGAACTGCGGACGATATCCGTTGAAGAACGGCGTGTGCCGCCCCCCCTCGTCCTTCGTCAGCACGTATACCTCCGCCTTGAACTTCGTGTGAGGATTGATCGAGCCCGGCTTGGCCATCACCATCCCGCGCTCCACCTCTTCCTTGCCAATCCCCCGCAACAGAAGCCCCACGTTGTCGCCCGCCTGGCCCTCGTCCAGGATCTTCCTGAACATCTCCACCCCCGTCACCACCGTCTTCTTGTCCGCCCCGAGACCCACCATCTCGACCTCTTCACCCGTCTTCACCATCCCGCGCTCCACACGACCCGTCACCACCGTCCCGCGGCCCGTGATCGTGAACACATCCTCCACCGGCATCAGGAACGGCTTGTCCACTTCCCGCTCCGGCATCGGGATGTACGTGTCCAGCGCCTCCAGCAACTCGTCGATGCACTTCGTCGCCTCCGTCCCCGGCTTCCCGTCTTCCAGAGCCTTCAGCGCGCTCCCTCGGATCATCGGCACGTCGTCACCCGGAAAATCGTATTCGCTCAGCAGCTCCCGAACCTCCAACTCCACCAGGTCCAGCAGCTCCTCGTCGTCTACCATGTCCACCTTGTTCAGGAACACGACGATGTAGGGCACGTTCACCTGTCGCGCGAGCAGAATGTGCTCCCGCGTCTGAGGCATCGGTCCGTCCGCCGCAGACACCACCACGATCGCCCCGTCCATCTGCGCCGCACCCGTGATCATGTTCTTCACGTAGTCGGCGTGGCCCGGACAGTCCACGTGCGCGTAGTGACGGTTCTCCGACTCGTATTCCACATGCGCCGTCGCAATCGTGATCCCACGCTCCCGCTCTTCCGGAGCCTTGTCGATCGCGTCAAACGGCACAAAATCCGCCAGACCCCTGGCCGCCTGTACTTCCGTAATCGCTGCCGTCAACGTCGTCTTTCCATGGTCCACGTGACCAATCGTTCCAACGTTTACATGCGGCTTCGTACGCTCAAACTTCTGCTTCGCCATCTCGACGTCGCTCCTGATTCGGCGTGGCCGGCGCCACGAAGTTGCTGTTCCTAACGGGTTGACTCATGGTGGGGGGAGGATTCGAACCTCCGTAGGCATACGCCGGCAGATTTACAGTCTGCTCCGTTTGGCCGCTTCGGTACCCCACCCGCGTTCGGAACGGCCCTCGCCGAAAATCGGCGATGGGCCGTGGTACCAAGTCTGCGTGTTTCATCAATCGACGCGGCCGCGCTGCTGCCCCGAACCTCGTCCGAGCTGACGGTGGGACTCGAACCCACAACCTTCGGATTACAAATCCGATGCTCTTCCAGTTGAGCTACGTCAGCAGTTCAGCAAAATAGACCGCTAACTTAGGGGTCAATTTCAATCTCGTCAACTCTGTCCGCTACCTGTGTCCGGGACCTCGAGATCAGTCTCCGAACGCAGTTTCCAGCGGGTCCCGGATGCGGTGTCTTCGAGGATGATACCACGGTCGTCCAACTCCCGCCGCACGGCGTCCGCTGCGGCAAAGTCCCGTTCCACCCTCGCACGCGTGCGCGCTTCGATTCGTTCCTCGACCCAGGACGCGAAATCCGGATCGACGGCCGCCTCCTCACGATCGCGCAGGGAGATCACGCCGAACACGGCGTCGAACTTGCCGAGCGCTTCGAGCAACGCTCGGGCGTCCGGCGCGCTCAAGTCGCCAGCGTCCAGTGCGGCATTGCCCTCGCGTACCATGTCGAACGTCGCCCCTAGCGCTCCGCTGACCCCCAGATCGTCGTCCATGGCGGTACGGAATGCCTCCCACCACACGTCCGCCATTCCGCTCGACGCGCCCGGAATGGAGGCATCCGCCACGGCGCGAAGCCGGTTTCGGAACTCGATCAGCCTCGCCACGGCCCGATCCGCCGCAGCCAGACCTTCCAACGTGAAATTGAGTTGCGTTCGATAATGCGCGCTCAGCAGCAGGTATCGGATAGCCGATGGGCGAGCGCCGCGCTCGATCAACGAACTGACCGTGTGGAAGTTCCCCAGCGACTTCGACATCTTACCCCCGTCCACGAGCAGATGGGCGGCGTGAAGCCAATATCGGGCAAACGGAGCCCCGGTCGCAGCCTCAGACTGGGCCATCTCGTTCACGTGGTGAGGGAAAATGTTGTCCACGCCACCGGTATGGATGTCCAACTGGTCACCGAGATACTCCATGGCCATGGCAGAGCACTCGAGATGCCATCCCGGTCGCCCCGGACCCCAGGGAGAATCCCAGACCGCTACTTCACCCTCGGCATCGCGGGCGCCTCCCTTCCAGAGAACGAAGTCGCGCGGATCTTCCTTCGGATACTCCTCGTCCCCCTCGGCCCGGCTGCCGGCCTGCAGTTCAGTCGGGTCCAGATCTATGAGTCGGCCGTACCCCGGAAACCGATCTATGGCGAAGTAGATGGATCCGTCCCGCTCATAGGTGAGCCCGGACGCCTCCAGCCGCTGTGTGAGCGCGATCATTCCGTCCACATGCTCGGTAGCCCTGGGATTGTGTTCCACCTTCTCGAGGCCCAGGGCCTCCCAGTCCTCGAAGAACGAACGCTCGACGGGTTGAGTAATCTCGGCCAGGGTTACGCCACGCTCGAGGGCAGCGCCGATCGTGCGGTCGTCTACGTCGGTGAGGTTCATGACCTGCGTAACCCGGAACCCGGACATGCGCAGATACCTGCGAAGGAGATCCTCCCAAACAAACGTGCGGAAGTTTCCGATGTGGGCCTGATCGTAAACGGTTGGCCCGCAGGTGTAGACCTGTACCTCACCAGGCGTCAGAGGCTCGAAGGCCTCCAGGCGGCGTCCGAGTGTATTGTAGAAGCGAAGGGCCATATTCAGATTCCGGCCGGCTCTTCCCCCGTCGCGTCAGCGGCTGGCTCGGAGGGTATGATTTCGGGACCGGCGAGATCGGGGAACGCGGCCATCCGCCACGTCTCGTAGTCGCGGATTTCTTCGGCGTGCTGTGCCGCCCATTCGCTCGCGCAGATCCCGATCGACCTGTCACCGCGGGCTGCCAGGAGAGGTCGGAGCAGACCCGCGTCCCTGGCGAAGGCAAGTTCGTCCATCGGTGCGAAGGCCGGGCCTCCGAACAACGTCCGCGCGACGATCCACCCGTCGACGTAACCCGACAGAACCGTGTGCTCCGCCTCAACCAACTCGTCGCAACTGGCGTCTGGATCCTGTCCTCGCACCATCCGCATCCGCAGTACCGCATAGTTGTAGTAGGCTCGATCGGCCTCGCGAAGGTTGCCGGGCATGATGACGTTGACCGTAGAGTCGCTGGTGGGTGAAATCGCATTCCACGGATACGCCGGGTCGGCCGTGGTGACCTCCACCGGCGGACCGAAGCCGAGCGAATAGAAGACCCTCGGATCCTCTTCCAGGTCCTTGTAGAGCGCACGTGCCGTATCGAGCATGATGCGGAGGTCAGGGAGCTCAAAATGCAGCGTGTCCCGTTCGGTCGCGATCGACCGCTGGGCCAGGCCCGGAGAAGCGACGCACAACAACAGCGCCATGCCCGCAAGTATAGGCCGGCTCCTGTTCATTCTACCGTCACGCTCTTCGCGAGATTGCGTGGCTGATCCACGTGGCACCCACGCAGAACGGCTATGCGGTACGCCAACAGCTGTAACGGGATCACGGACACGAGAGGCTGCAGGCAATCGATCGTACGCGGAACTGGAATCGCGTGGTCTACCCGCTCGGTGAGTCGGTCATCACCCTCGGAGACGATCGCTATGACGCGACCACCGCGGGCCTTCACCTCTTCGATATTGGCGACGACCTTGTGATAGACATTGTCGGTGGGGGCGATGAACACGACCGGCATGTTCTCGTCGATCAGGGCGATCGGTCCGTGCTTCATTTCCGCCGCTGGATAACCTTCCGCATGGATGTAGCTGATTTCCTTCAGCTTGAGGGCTCCTTCGAGCGCCACCGGGAAATTGTAGCCCCTGCCCAGGTACAGGGCATTGGACGTCTGATGGTATTCACGCGCCACCCGCGAGATCAGTTCGTCCTGTTCCAGGGCCCGCTCGATCTGCTCGGGCAACGCCCGCAGACCCGCAACGATCTCCCGGCCTTCGATCAGGGTCAGGCCGCGCCGCCGAGCCATGTAGAGGGCGAACATGGCGAGGACCGTCAACTGTCCGGTGAACGCCTTCGTCGAGGCGACGCCGATCTCAGGGCCCGAGTGAATATAGACACCGCCATCGGTCTCGCGGGCGATCGAGGAACCGACGACGTTTACGATTCCCATTACCGGCGCTCCGCGGCGTCTGGCCTCACGCATCGCGGCCAGAGTGTCCGCAGTCTCGCCTGACTGTGAGATCGCGATCACGAGGGTCCCGGCCGTCACGATCGGCCGCCGGTAGCGATACTCCGAAGCGTATTCGACCTCCACGGGAATGCGGGCCAACTCTTCCAACAGGTATTCGCCAACCAGAGCAGCGTGCCAGCTCGTTCCGCAGGCCGTAATGACGATGCGCTTTACGTCGTCCAGAACGTCGGCGAGCTCGCGCAAACCGCCGAGGTGAGCGGTGCCCTCTTCCTCCAGCAGCCGACCGCGCATGGCATCTCGCACCGTGTCCGGCTGCTCGAAGATCTCCTTCAGCATGAAATGCTCGAAGCCGCCGCGTTCGATCTGATCGAGGTCCCAGTCGATGTGACTGACTTCCTTGTCGATCACCCGCAGAGTTCCCGGGGCGCCGAAGTCGGCAACGGCGATGATCTCGTGCCCCGAGCGAGTCAGTACTGCGAGCTCGCCGTCATCCAGGTAAACGACCTTGCGTGTGTGGGCCAGAACTGCAGCGACATCCGACGCGACGAACATCTCCTCCTGGTCGTCCTCCCCGATCCCGATGAGAAGCGGCGAACCATTGCGGGCGACAACGATCTTGTCGGGGTCGTCGACGTGCATGACGGCGATGCCGTACGCCCCGTGGACACGGGAGAGGGCGGCGGCGACGGCTCGCTCGAGATTCCCTTCGAAGACCTCGTCGATCAGGTGCGTCAGGACTTCGGTATCCGTCTCCGTCTCGAACTCGTGCCCCAACTCCTGCAGCTTGATCCGAAGGACTTCATAGTTCTCGATGATTCCGTTGTGGACGAGAACGGTGCGATGGGAACCCTCGGAATGGGGGTGGGCGTTCAGCGTCGTCGGGGGACCGTGCGTCGCCCAGCGCGTATGACCAATGCCTACGCTGCCCTCGATCGGTTCACGATCGAGCAGGTCCTCGAGCATGTTGATCTTCCCGGCAATCTTCCGGACGGCGTGAGCGCCTCCCGACTGGACGGCGATACCGGCCGAGTCGTACCCGCGATACTCCATCCGGTGCAGACCTTCGAGCAGCAGCGGCTGTGCCTGGCGGCCGCCTATGTATCCTATGATACCACACATGGCTCAGGGACTCCCGACCGTCCGGGCCACACAATCCTCCGCCTCGGCGGCGAGGGACTCAGCCCGGTCGTGGTCTATGGACTCGGCGATGATTCGCAGTATGGGCTCGGTTCCCGAGGGGCGGACATGCAGCCACTCCGACCGATCCGGCCAGCTCAACAGCAGGCCGTCGGTGACATCACTCTCCGCGTCGGACCCCAGCGAGGCCTGGAGAGTTCCGAGGATACGCTCGATCGCAACGGCGGGACGTGCGATCTTCCGCTTCACCATGCGGTAGTGCTGACGGCCGGCTAACAACTCGCCCACCCGCACTCCCCTCGTAGTGCAAAGGCTGAGCACGAGCGCTCCTGCGAGCGGTGCGTCGCGCGTCAGATTCAGGTCCGGCAGCATGACGCCTCCGTTCCCTTCGCCGCCGATTACGGCCTTCGTCTCGACCATCATCGCGGCGACGCGCGCCTCTCCGACGGCGCTCCGGTGAAACGGCACGCCGGCGTCACGAGCCACGTCCCCGATGACCTGGCTGGAGGACAGGTTGGTCACAACGGGCCCGTGGCGATGTTCGAGCACGTACTCGGCGGCCAGGGCCAGCGTCCAGTCTTCCCCGATGGCGCGGCCGGTCTCGTCCACGATGGCGAGCCGATCCGAGTCCGGATCCACCGCAAATCCGACGTCGGCGCCCGTTTCCCGAACTCGTTTGCAAAGCTCTTCCAGGTTCTCCGGAGTCGGCTCCGGATTCCGCGGAAACCGCCCGTCGGCCGTGAGGCCTATCCCGTCCACCTCCGCTCCCAGCCTGCGCAACAACTCCGGCATAATCAGCGCCCCCGCGCCATGCACGCAATCGACGACCACGTTGGGCCTCGCCGCGCGGATCGCGTCTGTGGCAACCAGGTCGAGCGCGAGTAACCGCTCGATGTGATGCTCGACGACTCCTGTGTGGGTGGCAACCCGCCCGGGACTGCTCCAGTCCGCGTACTTCGGGCCCGATTCGAACAGTTCCGTGATCCGCTCTCCTTCGAGCGGAGTTACAAACAATCCGTCCGGGCCAGCCAGCTTGAGGCCGTTCCACTCGACCGGATTATGGGACGCGGTGACGATGAGTCCGCCAAGCGCCAGTTCGTCATCCTTGACCGCCAACAAGTGTGTCGGGGTAGGTCCGATGCCGGACAGCCTCGCGTCCACACCGGCGGCGCACAGACCGGCCGCCGCGGCCTCCGCCAGATACGCGCCTGAGGTCCGTGAATCACGTCCGACGAGGACGTATCCGTCTTTCGCAACGATCCCCTGCTCTCGAACGAAGCTGCCGAACGCCGCCCCGTAGCGGGCAGCGAGTTCAGGCGTGACGGTTAGACCGACGATACCGCGAATTCCTGATGGCGAGATGATCAAGGGCGTGTTCATGGCGCGAAACTACCCGTACGACTCGCATCAATCCAGACGGTTGATCAGGCGGACGAGATGGCCCAGCTCTTCGCCTCCGACGGTGCTGGCCGCGAACCCCGAGCCCCAATGGACGCCACGACCCGCGTCGGTGAGGGCTTCCTGCGACCCCGACTTCAGACGTGCCACGAGCGTGGCCACTGTGTGGCTCGGCTTGAGCCGCAACACCAGCATGACCCGGTTCGCCGTAGCTCGGACGGCAAGTGGCTCGGCGTCGAGACGCCGACTCAGGGTGATGAGCTGCGCTTCGACGACGCCTCGAAGGTCGGTCGGCATCAGAGGCAGACGACCGAGCGTCGGCCACCCGATGTGGACGTAGATTCGGTGCGTCGATCGCTCCGCCCGTCGAGCCGGCCCGCGGGGGATCCGTGGAATGGTTTGCATGCCGAAACGTAGAGCCGCGCCTCACGGGACCTTCAACGCCGCGTTTCGCCGGCTGGCGGAGTCGACTAAGCTTCCGCGCACGAGACCAGCGACACGCTACGGAGGTGTACATGCAGACCAGGCCGTCTGACCGCTTCGCCACGCTGGCGGTCCACGCGGGACAGGAACCGGACCCGACGTCCGGCGCGATCATGACGCCGATTTACCAGACGTCAACCTATGTCCAGGACGGTGTCGCGCAGACGCGGGGCGGACACGAGTACGCCCGAGTGCGGAACCCGACCCGGACGGCCCTCGAGGGCAACCTCGCGGCTCTGGAGGGCGGGTCCTCCGCCTCGGCTTTCGCGTCCGGACTCGCCTCCATCGAGGCGATCCTGAAGACCTGTCTGTCGGCCGGCGACCACCTGGTGTGCGGGGACAACGTCTACGGGGGCACGGAGCGGTTGTTGAGGTTCTTCGAGCGATTCGGAGTCTCTTTCGATTCGGTGAATACCTCGAATCCGCAGGCGTTGGCCGACGCGGTGAGGCCGGAGACACGCCTTGTCATGCTGGAGACACCGACCAACCCGTTGATGCGCTTGTCGGACATCGCCGCGTGCGCGGAGATTGCCCACGACCACGACGCCCTCCTGGCCGTAGACAACACGTTTGCGACGCCATATCTGCAGCGGCCGCTGGACCTGGGCGCGGACCTGGTCGTTCACAGCACGACGAAATACATCGGCGGGCACAGCGACCTGTTGGGCGGGGTCGTCGTGGCAGCCTCCCCGGAGCTTGGGGAAGCCATCGCGCGGCAGCAGATGGTCACGGGAGCGGTTCCGTCTCCGATGGACTGCTACCTGTTGCTCCGCTCCACAAAGACCCTCCCCGTCCGCATGAAAGCGCACTGCGAGAACGCGGCGCGCGTGGTGGAATTTCTGTCGGGTCGTTCAGAACACGAGGGGATTCTCTACCCGGGACTGCCGGACCATGATGGGCACGAGCTAGCGTGTCGGCAGATGAGCGGATTCGGCGGTATGGTCACAATCGACATGGGGTCCCGCGAAAGGGCCGAGAGAGTAGTGGCCGGCATGCGGCTATTCGCCCTCGCGGAGAGCCTTGGTGGCGTCGAAAGCCTGGTATGCGTGCCGGCTCGGATGACGCACGCGTCCGTGCCGCCCGAACGGAGAGCGGAGATGGGACTGACCGACGGCCTGGTGCGCCTCTCTGTCGGCATCGAGGACCCCGACGATCTGATCGCCGATCTGGCCGAGGCCCTGGACGGGATTTGAAACTGGCTCGCAACATTCGACGTACTCGCATGCAGACAGCTGAAGCAACCGGAACCAGCGGAGACGGTCGATGACGAATGACGGCGAAGGCACGGATATCACTGGAGGTGGGTCCGACTCCGGTAACACACGGCGGATCCTGACGGCCATTGGCGCAACCTCGTGGGAGCATCCTGCGGATCGCGCCACGCTGAACGCGCTCCGCAAGATCCCGGGTTTCGACCTGGCGCTGCGTAAGATCTTTGGAATGTTCGGCGAACGGGCCATCCGGCTCGCGTTCAAGGCGAATGCAGTCCGGGTAAGCGAGAGACAGTACTCGTGGATTCACCAACGGACGCTGCGCGTCTGCGAGGTGCTGGACGTTGACGACATCCCCGAGGTCTACGTAAGCCAGACGCCGATCGTGAACGCGGGCGCCGTGGGCATGAACGAACCCTTCATCGTCCTCAATTCTTCCATGCTCGAGGTGTTGAGTCGTGACGAGGTGGAGGCGGTTCTGGCCCACGAAGTCGGGCACATCATGAGCGGCCACGTGTTGTACCGCACGCTGCTGATCCTGCTGATGCAGCTGACCGTGTTTCGGTACCCGTTGGCGGGAATCGCAGTCCTCCCGCTGCTTCTCGCTCTGCTCGAGTGGAACCGCAAGGCCGAGTTGTCGTGCGACCGCGCGGCGCTGCTGGCGATCCAGGATCGTGACATTGTGCTCAGCGCCCTGATGAAACTGGCGGGCGGAACCCGGGGGGAAGAGCTCGACCTCGCGGAGTTCGTGGCACAGTCCGACGAATATCGCGAGGGCGGCGAAGTGCTGGATTCCGTCTACAAGCTCCTGAACGTGCTCGGCGCGACGCATCCGTTTGCGGTGGCTCGAGTGGCCGAGCTTCGGCTGTGGATTGAAACGGGGCGATACGAGGAAATCCTGACCGGTCAGTATATGCGACGGGACGAGGAGGACCCACGCCCGTATCGCGAGGACCTCAAGGAAGCCGCGAAGGGCTACACGGATGTAGCCTCGGAAATCCTGCACGACGTGGACGAGGCGGTGGACAAGCTGAAGAGCAAGGTCACCGACGTGTTCAAGAAGACTCGGCAGAGCTAGCACGGGTGCGCGGCCTCGGCCGCCTCCCGGCGGGTTGCCGGCCCGTCCCCGCTGTCTGGCGAGGGCGGGCCGTTTTCGTCATCCTGTCCGCATGAACCTACTTGTCGTTGGAAGCGGCGGCCGAGAGCACGCCATGGTTCGTAAGCTCGCCGGCGATGCCCCGCACGCCGAGATCTACTGCGCGCCGGGTAACCCGGGCACCGCTCAGCACGGGATCAACATCCCGATTTCCGCGGGCGACGTGTCCGCCCTCTCCCGATTCGCCGCTGCCGAGAACATCGCGTTGACCGTCGTCGGTCCGGAGCAGCCGCTCGCCGCAGGACTGGCCGACACGTTTTCCGGCTTGGGACTGCCGATCTTTGGCCCGAGCGCCTCCGCGGCCCGTCTGGAGTCGTCAAAGGCGTTCTCGAAACAACTCATGGAAGAGTGCGGAGTCGCCACCGCTGCGTTCCAGGTGTTTGACGATCCGGACGCGGCTCGCGCATTCGCCGCCGGGATGGAGCCACCGCTGGTCGTGAAGGCCTCCGGGCTCGCCGGTGGCAAAGGGGCCGTCGTGTGCGCCGACCACCGGGAAGCGGATGAGGCGATCATCGATCTCATGGAGCGCGCCACTCTCGGCGAAGCGGGGGCGGAGGTGGTGATCGAAGAGTTCATGCTCGGGGAGGAACTGTCGGTCTTCTTTATCACCGACGGATCCGAGGCGGCCGCCCTCGCGCCCGCCCGGGACCATAAGCGCCGCATGGCGGGAGACCTGGGACCCAACACGGGCGGTATGGGCGCCTACTCGCCCGTTCTCGGGGCCGACCTGGCGCTGATCGATCGGATTCGGCGTGAGATTGCGGAACCGGTTCTGGCCGGGCTCGCCGACCGGGGTGCCCCGTATAGAGGGTTCCTGTACGCGGGAGTCATGCTGACGCCGGATGGACCGAAGGTCGTCGAATTCAATTGCCGACTGGGGGATCCCGAGGCCCAGGTCGTGCTTCCCCTGATGGAAGACGGGCTGCTCGAGCCCTTGCTGGCCGTGGGACGAGGCGGTGGACTCGGGGGCTGGCAACCGACATTGCCCGCGCGCTCGGCGCTGACGACGGTCGTCGTGCAGGGCGCGTATCCGGGTCCAGTCACCACCGGACTCCCCATCGAATTTCCCGCCGATCTTGAGACCGCCCACCTGCACGTGTACCACGCGGGGACGGCGCTCGAGAACGGGCGCCTCGTTACCGCGGGCGGCCGCGTATTCGGAGTCACGGGCATCGCGGACGATCTGGTGACCGCCGCCGAACGCAGCCGGGCCGGTGCGGCACAGATTCAGTTCGAGCAGGCGGACTGGAGACCCGATATCGGGCATTCCGAGATTCGCTGATGCCGGAGCTGCCGGAAGTCGAGACGATGCGGCGGGACCTGGCCCCGGCGCTCCAGGGATCCACGATCACCAGTGTACGTATCGTCAAACCGGACATCTTGATGGATGGTGATCCGCCTCGGCGATTCGCTGCGGCCGTTCGGGGGCGGCGGATCACCCGGGTCGCTCGCCGCGGCAAGAACCTCCTTCTGATCATCGGACCGAAAGGTCGCAGGCCCGCCTCGGTGATCTTGATCCAGGTGCGCATGACGGGTCGATTCGCGGTCGCGCCCGCCTCGGATCGTGACGGCCGCAAACTGGCTGAAGAGGTCCGATTCTCTCACGTGGCGGCACTCTTCCGACTCGACGACGGTCGGACCCTGTTGTATGACGACGTGAGGCGTCTCGGCGGATTTCGACTGCTGAGCGAGGAGGCCTGGCGGGTCAGAGAACGTCACCTCGGCCCCGAGCCTCTCCTTCCCACGTTTACATCCCGGGACCTGGCTTCGGCTCTAGGCTCCGGACGGGCACCCATCAAGAACGCGCTGCTGAACCAGCAGCGCATCGCGGGAATCGGGAACATCTACGCCAGCGAAGCGCTCCATCGGGCGCACATCGATCCCCGGCGCGCCTGTGCGACGCTTACCGAATCGGAGGCTCGGCGGCTGCATCGGGGGCTGCGCTCCGTGCTGTCCGAAGCCCTGCGTGATTCGGGCACGAGTTTCCGCGACTACCGGGCCGTCAACGGGCGCTCCGGCAAATATCAGGATCGGCTGCGGGTATATGACAGAGAGGGCCGGCCATGTCGGCAATGCGGCGAGAACATTCGCCGCCTGCAGCAGGCGGGCCGCAGCTCCTACTTCTGTCCCGGCTGCCAGACATGACTGAAGGTCAGACCAAGAACGCGGATCCGCTTGCCACGTCCAGGTGGACAACCTCGATCGCGCCGTCGCGTATCTCGGCGATGGCGACCGATGGCGCCCAGCCCGTCCCGCCGGGACCGGCGCTTCCCGGATTGAGCATTCGGACGCCGCCAACGAGGTCGTCCCGGGGTACGTGCGAGTGACCGTGCACCACGGCCGACGCACCGGGAAACTGATCAGCGAGCCGGTTGAAGGATGCCACACGATGGCCGTGCGCGAGGCCGAAGCGCACACCGGCCAGATCTACCTCGATCCGGTCGGACGTGCACGCGCGAACGTCGAACGGGTCGGTGTTGCCCCACACCGCGAGAACCGGCGCGATTGTCTTCAGATCGCTGAGTACCTCGGGACCACCGACGTCACCCGCGTGGAGGATCCGATCGACGCCCCGCAGTCGTTCGAACACCTCGGGACGCAGCAATCCGTGTGTGTCGCTGATCAGCCCAATGCGCATGACTCGGTATCCGCCCTGCCCGGCTCCGGTGAGCCAGGCTCGTGGTGAACTATGCTGACCAGGACGACAAGCAGCTGGTCGGCCTGTGCCGACGAGGCGACGAACGCGCCGCCCGAGAACTCGTAGAACGCTTCCAGAGGCCCGTGTTCTCGATCGTCTACCGGATGGTGCGGGACCGGGAAAGAGCGGAAGACCTGACCCAGGAGACCTTCGTACGGACGTTCAACAACCTCGACCGATACGACCGCTCTTACAAGTTCTCGTCCTGGCTGTTCAAAATCGCCTACAACCTCACGGTCGATCATTTACGAAAGAAGGAACTCCGAACGATCTCTATTCATGGCTCCCCGGATGCGGTGACGGCCGACCAGCAGGAAGCGACGTCGGTGACTCTCGAGAGCGCCGAGGAAGCACCGGATGTCCGGTTGGAGTCGCTCGAACTCGCGGGCCAGCTGGAAGACGCGATCGGTCGACTCCGCGCTGAATACAGAACTGCGATTCTGCTGCGGCACGTCGAGGGCCGCGCCTATGAGGAAATCGCCGAAATCATGGACATCCCGCTGGGAACCGTGAAGACCTACATCTTCCGAGCTCGCAGGCAGCTCAGGGAGGGTCTCTCGGGTCTCCACGAAGCACCCGAAGATTGAAACTTTTGCCCGATCGAGTCCGTAGGGCCGACATGAAGGAGATGAGTATGAACCGCAACATTACGACGGACACACATCTGACGGCCGATGAGCTCGACCTGGCGGCGGCGAACGCCGCCGGCCTGGTCGATGCGCACCGGATCCACGTCGGCACGTGCCAGCAGTGCGCGGACGGGGTGGCCGATGTGCGTGAGGTGTCTGTCGCGCTCCGGGATCTGCCGGTCGTGTCGCCACGGCCAGGGCTTACCGAGCGGGTGATGGCTCGGGTCAGGCTACCCCTGCCCTGGCATCGCCGGGCGGTCATCGCGGCCCGGGAGCGCAAGGGAATCAGCGCCGCTGCGGCCGCCACTCTGGCGGCGCTGGGCGCCGGCGGAGCCGTTTGGGCCCTGCAATTTCCGGCGTTGCGGCCGGCAGCGCTGGCCACCTGGATCTTCGGCCGTGCCGGCGACCTGCTCTGGCAGGCGGCGATCGGCCTAGGTCGGGTCGCATATGCACTCGGCCTGCCGGACCTGGCGAGCGCCATCGGCGCAGACTTGACTCTCGGCTCTGCGGTCGCGGGTCTGGCCACGATCGCTCTCGTGAGCATCGGGTCGTTGTCGGTGATGGTCCGGCTTGTAAGCGAAACTCAGCCCGCGCTGATCCGCGCGAGTTAGAACACTTGCCCTACGATTACCAATCCGGGACTTGAGGAGAAGCACGATCGCATGAAGACGACACTGCAGCTGTTCCGTTGGACCGCCGCCCTGCTGGCCGGGGCTCTGTTCGTCGGACCGACCCCCATCGAGGCGCAGGACGTGGGTCTTGCCGGCAGCACCGTGCTGTTGGCCGGCGACATCGCCCGACTCGAGTTGGAGCTGTCTGATGGGCAGACGACCGTCCTCGAGCTCAACTCGGGACATGTCCTGATCGACGGCGCCGACATGGGTTCCTACGAGCCCGGAGGCGACTTCGAGCAATCGTGGCGTGACCTGCTGCGGAATCCGACGATCGGAGAGCTCGTCGAGCTCCCGGCTTTGTTATCGGGTTGGGAACCCGCAGCCGGTGGGCCGGACGGCACGGCCCGCACCGCGATCCTGGGCGTGTTCGATCGGTTCGATCCGGAGGCGCTCGCGAATCTGGCCGAGGGTGCCGACGTAGCCGTCCCGGCGAATCAGGAGCGCGTAACCATCGTACCTCGGGCCGGATCGATCGGGCAGTTGGCCGAGAGGCTCGAGCGCCTGAGCGGAACCCTGGACCGCATCGCCGGTGAGCAGATCCAGCTGGACGGCGAGTTCGCCCTCGTGGTGAACGGCGACTACCAGATCGCCGAGGGAACGGTCATCGACGGCAACGTCGCGTTGATGGACGGCGATCTGCTCGTCCATGGAGAGATCGACGGGGACGTTCTGGTACTGGGCGGCCACCTCGACCTCGAGCCCGGTGCGCGCGTGTTGGGAGACGTGCGATCCGTGGGCGGTGACGTCGAGACGACGGGCGCCACGGTCATGGGTGAGATTCTGGCGCTGTCGAACATAGCGGGTGTGGCGGGTGTGGCGGATGTGGGGGCGCCCGAGATCCGGGTGAAAGCGGACGTCAGCGACCATTGGAACGAACGAGATTACGGCCGGCGTGACCGACGCGACCGGGGGTTCTTCGGATCGATCACGCACAACGTGGGACATGCCGTCGGAGGCGTATTCGGCACCATGATGTGGATCCTCGGGCTCACGCTCGTCGGCGCTCTGCTGGTCTACTTCGTACCCAACCGGCTCGAAGCGGTCGCAGCCACAGCGCGGACCGACCTGCTTCGTAGCTTCGGTGTCGGCCTCGCCGGTGAATTTCTCTTCGGCCCGATTCTCGTGCTGCTCGCGGTGCTGATCGTGACCTGGCTGGTGATTCCGTTCTATCTCATGGCGGCTGCCATCGCGGTGCCGCTCGGGTACATCGCCGTGGCGCGAGCCACGGGTGAGGCGCTGGTCGACCGACAGTATCCCCTGTTAGAGCGCTTCAACCTGAATCGCTCGAACACCTACTACTACGTACTCAACGGCCTGTTGCTGCTGCTGGCGCCGTTTGCCGTAGCCTCTGCTCTCTACCTGCTGGGTGGGTGGGCCGGATTCATCAGGGGAATGATCGTATTTGCTGGTTGCGTGCTTTCGTGGGCCGCTGCCACGACGGGCCTCGGCGCCGTCATTCTGACACGCGGTGGAGGCTCGGGCGGGTCCTGGCGATCACGCCGCAGCCCCAAGGCGTTCTTCGAGGAATTCGAACTGGATGCACCCGCGGCGACTTCCGGAGCGGCCGGTGAGCGGGCGGATGATGACGGGGTGGATGATGCGTAACCCGACCCGTTCCGGAGTCGTGGCGGCGTTGCTTTCGCTGGCTGTTGCCACGCCGGTCGCAGCACAGTCCGGTAGCTGGTACGAGATGTCGGCGCGCAGACAGATCGTCGGTGTGCGGGCGCTCGAGGCGAACATCGGGTATGCGCTGGGGCGGCTGAACGTGCACGCCGCGCCAGCCGGCCTTCTCTATGAGTCGAACCTGCGCTACGACTCCGGCCGGTTTGAGCCCAAGCGGAGCTGGGACCTGTCGGACGGCACGGGTAGCCTCGCTTTGAGCCTGTCGGGCCTCGACGACAATTGGGACCTGGACGAGCTGGACGAGTTCGAAGACTCCGACATGGGATCGCTGGATCTGGGTCTGAGCCGCGAGGTTCCGACGGTCCTGTCGGTCGACGTCGGAGCGGCTGAGGTGGAGATGGACCTGGGCGGCGTCGCCCTGCAGCGCTTCACCTATAGGACGGCCGCCTCGGAGACGAGTATCGCCTTTGAGACGCCAAACCCGGTTCGGATGGATCGGCTCGAACTGGAGGCGGGCGCGGCGGACTTCAAGGCCTACCGCCTAGGGAACGCCCGGTTTGAAACCGTGGAGTTCGTCGGTGCCGTGGGAGATGTCAGCCTCGACTTCACGGGTGAATGGACAGGCTCGGCGAACGGTGACATCAAGATGGGACTGGGCACGCTGAATCTCACGTTTCCGCGCGACATCGGAGTTCGTGTCGTGAAGCGGGGCATCCTGGCCTCGTTTGACTCCAGCGGTTTCGACGCGGTGGACGGTGGCTTCCAGACGTCGAACTGGGACACGGCCGAGTCACGGTTGACACTCGATATCCGGGCCGCTTTCGGCGACATCGACGTCTATTTCGTGAATTAAGAGCAGCCCCGGGGCTACACCTTCTGCGTTCGCCAGGTACCTCTGCGCCAGATGCCGATCATCACGGCTCCACGCGCGATCGCCGTCAGGCTGATAGCCCACCAGATGCCGGCCAGCCCCAGGGGGCCGCGCAGCCACCAGGCTAGAGGCAGGCGCAACGAAGTCAGCCCTACGCCACTCAGGGTAGGCAGGACGGTATAGCCGGCCCCCTCCATGGCGATCTGGAGAACCAGTTCGAACGCCATGAACAATTGCGCGACAGCCACGATGCGCAGGTAACTCGCTCCATGTGCGGCGATCTCCGGATCGGGCGTGAACAGGAGCATCAACTGCTCCGGAATCACCAGGAAGGCCATACCGATCAGGGACATCAGGATTAGGGCGTCACGGAGCGCGGCGTGGCCTGCCTGTGTCGCGCGCTTCGGCTGGTCTGCTCCCAGGTTCTGGCCGACAGCAGTCGCCGCCGCCACGCCGAAACCGATGCAGGCAAGGAAGCTCAGGGACTCGATCTTGTGCCCGACGCCCAGGGCGGCCAGGCCCGCGGTCCCGAACTCGCTCGTCAGGCGAGTCAGCAGGATGTAGATGACCGAAAACGTGACACCGCCCGCGGCAACGGGGAGTCCGATCCAGGCGATCGTGCGCATTGCGACGTGTGACAGCCGAACGCGTCGGATCAGACCGCGGCGGCGAAGCAGCCGATACCCGAGCACCGTGGATCCCGTGCGCGTCACGATCGTCGCGAGCGCTGCTCCCGCCGTTCCGAGATGCGGAAAGGGGCCGATACCCAGGATCAGCAGTGGATCGAGAATCGCGTTTATGGCGAGAGCGATCAACAGGATCTGCAGGGGAGTCCGCGTGTCCCCGGCAGCTCGAAACGTGGCGTCCATCGCGAAGTAGGCGAACACGATGGGGCAGCCGACGAGGTATACGACCAGGTAGTCTGCCCCTTGCCGCGTGACTTCGGCGGGCGTGTCCATCACGAGAAACAGCGCATCGAGTGACAGCAGACCGCCCAGGCCGACGACTGCCGACACCACGACCGCCAGTCCGAACGCCTGGTACCCTGCCTCCCGGGCCGCGCGTTCGTTCTGTTCGCCCCAGCGGCGGCTGGCTACCGCGGTGACTCCCACGGACGGCATTTCGGCCAGGGAGAGAATGGCCCAGACCACGAAGCTGGCCGTGCCCACGCCGGCGAGCGCGGCAGAGCCCAGTCCGCGTCCCACCCAGAACATATCGACGATGTTGAACAGGCCTTGGAGCAGCGTGGCGGCCACCGCGGGAATCGCGAGCCGCCGAACGGCCGTATGGATCGACCCTTGAGTCGGATCGATCCGGTGGCCCATCGTCAGGGGACCGTGGGCTGGCCGGTCAGCGAAGCGATCCGCCGTTCCACTTCGGCCGCGACCGCCTGCAGGGCCCGGCCCTCCGCGGATTCGGCCCGGCCGACTACCGTGGGCTCACCCCGGTCTCCCTCTTCCCGCACCGCCATCCCGAGTGGGACGGCACCCAGAAACGGGATTCCGAGTGAGCCTGCCAACGTCTCGGCGCCGCCGGAGCCAAAGATGTCGTGCACGGAATCACAATCGGGGCACGCGAAGCCGCGCATGTTCTCGACGATGCCGAGCACCGGGACCTCGACACTCTCGAACATTTTGATTCCCTTCAACGCGCCGGTAACGGCTACGTCCTGCGGAGTCGCGACCATCACGGCGCCGGAGACTTTCACCAGTTGCACGAGGGACAGCTGCGCGTCTCCCGTACCCGGCGGAAGATCGACGATCAGATAGTCGAGTTCTCCCCAGCTGACCTGGTGCAGGAACTGCCGCACGATCCCCATGACGATCGGGCCGCGCCATACTGCGGGCGTTTCCTCCCCGACGAGAAACCCGAGACTCATCAGCTTCACGCCATGCGCCTCCACGGGAATTACCTGATCGTCCTGCATCCGCGGCTTCTCGTATGCGCCGAACATCGTGGGAATATCCGGCCCGTAGATGTCGGCATCGAGCAACCCC
>Ga0224508_10001519_pt1 | contig 20743 bp, 21 predicted proteins | sample SF_Jan12_sed_USG_4_FD_170157 | JGI IMG/M metagenome (GOLD analysis project Ga0224508, IMG submission 170157) | Sediment microbial communities from San Francisco Bay, California, United States - SF_Jan12_sed_USGS_21 | ecosystem: Environmental > Aquatic > Marine > Sediment | place: USA... | reverse complement strand
TCGCTCACTTCGACCCCGATACGACGAACAACCGGATGGCGATCATGTCGGGTATCGTCGGGCTCTCCTCTCTTCGGCGGCCGTGCCGCGTCGTTTTCACCAGCGACAGCCAGTACCTGGTGAAGGGGATGACGGAGTGGGTGCACGGCTGGGCGCGACGCGGCTGGAAGAGAAAGGGCGGCGAGATCGAAAACCTCGCCCTGTGGAAGCGACTCGTGAAGGAGGCCGCCCGCCACCGGATCGAATGGCGATGGACGCGCGGTCATGCCAGCGACGTGAAGAACCAGTACGCGGATCTACTGGCGGTTTACACCGCGAAAGAGAGAAAGGGTCTCGAGGGGCTTGTCGAGTCCGGCTTCGACAAGTGGCTGGCCGAAAAGCAGGAGGCCGGAAAACTCGAGGACTTTCTCGACCTTCCCGACCTCAGGTTCGAGCCGGGACGCCCGCCCCCGCGCGGCTGACGGATCGCCCGGAGTCAATTGCCTCCGGAACCGTCGCCCGAGCCGCGCCCCTCTTCACCGGCGCCTGGTTCCCCGGCGCCTTCGGCCGGCGGCGGCGCACCCTCGGCCGGTGCCTCGAGGAGCGACGGCGGCGCGTCGGGGAGGACGGGCTGGGTCCCCAACCCTTCGCGCAGGATCGACTCCGGCGCCGCCTGCGGCCGCGATGACAGGACGGCGAGAACGAGCGCCACGACGAGGAATGCCGCTCCACCGATCCACGTCATCTTCGTGAGCGCGGTCGCCGCCTGCCGGCCGCCGACGAACGAATCAGTGGAAGACGAAGCGCCGCCGAAGGAGGCTGCCAGCCCCCCGCCCTTCCCGGACTGGATCAGGATGATCACGCAAAGCATCACTGCGATGATCGCGATCACTGCTATAAGAAACCCGTACATCGCTCGCTCGCTGGTCTACAAAAAAAGGGCGCTCGCCATGAGCGCCATGGGGCGCGGGCACCGAGCCCGCGGGCGTTCCTGTTACGCTACGTAAGCTAGGTTTTCAGGCGCTTTACGGCAATCTGGGCGACCCGTCATCCCTCTCCCGCGCAAATCGCGGCGAAGCTCGCGGGCTCGAGACTCGCGCCCCCGACGAGCACCCCGTCGACCCCCTCCGCAGCGAGCAGATCGTCGATGTTCGAGGGCTTCACGCTTCCGCCGTAGAGCAGGATCGCGTTAGCCGCATCCTGCTCGTTCGTGGAGTCGGCTATGCAGCGCCGAGCGATCGCGTGCGCCTCCGCCGCATCGGCGGGAGTTGCCGTTCGCCCGGTGCCGATCGCCCATACCGGTTCATATGCGTACACCAGGTCCTCTCGCCGGGCTGCACCGATCGAGTCCAGTGCACCAGTGACCTGACGGCGAAGCACCTCCTCGAGACGACCCGCCTCACGCTCTTCCAGCGTTTCCCCGACGCAGAGGATCGGCTGCAACCCGGCCTCGAACAGTCGGGACAGCTTGGCTCCGACCGTCGCGTCGTCATCGCCGAATTCAGTCCGACGCTCCGAATGGCCGGCGAGACCCCACGTCGCCCCCGTCGCCGGCGCCATGGATGCGGAGATCGCTCCGGTATGGGCCCCGTGTGTCTCTTCATGCACGTCCTGGACGCCGAACTCCACGTCGGCCCTCCCGGCGACCGACTCCCCGAATGCCTGCAGGCTGATGGCGGGCGGGAAGAAGACCACCGTGGCTCCGTCTCGAGCGCCGTGACGCGTCAGGAAAGCATCGAGAAACTCGCGCGTCTCGACCGGGTCCTTGTGCATCTTCCAGTTCGCGGCGAAGAGGGGGCGGGTCGGTGCCATCGGGGGGTCCTTTCGAGTTACGTCTGTTCGAGAGCGGCCACGCCGGGAAGCTCGCCGCCGGAAAGGAACTTCAGCGACGCGCCGCCTCCCGTCGAGACGTGCGACACGCGATCCATCAGCCCCGCCGCCCGGACCGCGGCCGCCGAGTCACCGCCCCCGATGACCGTGAACGCCCCGCCGGCGGTCGCGTCCGCCGCGGCCTCGGCCAGCGTGAACGTGCCCGCGGCAAATCGCCGGTCCTCGAAGAGGCCCATCGGCCCGTTCCAGAAGAAGGAACGCGCCGTCCCTACCACAGCCGCATAGGCTTGCCGCGACTCCGGACCGATATCCACTGCCGCGGCACCCTCGGGGATGGCGTCGACGGGCACCGTCCAGACCTCCGATACCGGGTCGCCGACGTCCCGGGTCACGACGACATCGGTGGGCAGGTGAATCCTCCCGCCCGCGCGATCGAGGATCTCGGCGGCCAGCCCGACCGCGTCGGACTCGACCAGGGATCGCCCGGTCGGCAGCCCCTGGGCAGCGAAGAAGGTGTTCGCCATCGCACCGCCGACCAGAAGCACGTCCGCTCGATCGAGAAAGACATTCAGCAGATCGATCTTGTCCGAGATCTTCGCGCCGCCAAAGCCTACGACAAAGGGGCGATCCGGCGCGTCCCCGAGCCGCCCCAGGGCGCGCAACTCAGTGTCCACGAGCAAGCCGCTCACCGAGGGGCGGAGCAGGCCCGCCACCCCGGCGGTCGAGGCGTGAGCCCGGTGTGCCGTGCCAAACGCGTCGAGAACATAGAGATCGCCGAGGCGCGCGAAGCCCGCCGCGAGGGCCGGGTCGTTCGTCGTCTCACCCGGCAGGAAGCGGGTGTTCTCGAGCAGGAGGATCTCCGCTTCTCCCAACTCGCGGGTCCGGGCGACGGCCTCGTCGCCCTCGCAGCGACCGAAGAAGTGAACCGGGTGCCCGATCCGCTCCTCGAGGCACGGTGCGACCGGCGCCAGGGTCAACTCCGGCCTTACCTCCCCCTTCGGCCTTCCGAGGTGCGAGAGCAGGACGGGTCTGGCCCCCGCATCGAGCAGATACTCGAGCGTCGGGAGCGAGGCGTCGATTCGCGTCGCGTCCGCGACGGCACCAGCCTCGAGGGGTACGTTGAAATCCACCCGCACGAGCGCACGCTTCCCGGCCAGCTCGCTGACCGGGAGAGCGCGAAGGGTCTTTGCCACGAGCGGTCAGACGGGCGGGCCGGCGGGCAGTCGCTCGCCGATGAACCGTGCGAGATCGACACACCGGCTCGAATACCCCCACTCGTTGTCGTACCAGGCGATGATCTTGACCATTCTCCCGCCCATGACCGCGGTCAGTTGTGCGTCGATGATCGAGCTCGCCGGGTTGCCGGTGAAGTCGATCGAGACGAGCGGCTCCTCGGTATACGCGAGAACGCCCTTCATCTGGTCGCCGGCCGCTTCGGCGAGCGCCGCGTTGACCTCTTCGGCCGTCGTCTCCCGAGAGACGGTACAGACGAGATCCACAAGAGACACGTCCGGAGTCGGTACCCGCATGGACATCCCGTCCAGCTTGCCCTGGAGATCCGGCAGCACGAGGCCGACGGCCTTGGCGGCACCGGTTGTCGTCGGGATGATCGAGAGGGCTGCCGCCCGGGCGCGACGAAGGTCCTTGTGCTGCAGGTCGAGCAAGCGCTGCCCGTTCGTGTAACTGTGAACCGTCGTCATCAGGCCGTGCTCGAACCCGAAGGAGTCGGCGATCACCTTTACCGGGGGAGCCACGCAGTTCGTGGTGCAGCTGGCGTTCGAGACGATGTGGTGGTTGTCGGGATCGTACTCGTCGGAATTGACGCCGAGCACGACCGTCACATCGGGCCCTTGCGCGGGCGCGCTGATGATCACCTTCCTGGCGCCCGCCTCCAGGTGTTTCGATGCCTGGTCGTGCGACCTGAACAGCCCCGTCGATTCGATACAGACGTCTACGCCCATGTCGGCCCAGGGAAGCTGAGCCGGATCCCGCTCGGACAGCACGGTCACCCGCTCGTCGCCGATGACCAGGTCACTGCCGTCGACCCGGACGTCGCCCGGAAAGACGCCATGTACCGAGTCGTATTTGAACAGATGCGCGAGGGTACCGGCATCCGTCAGATCGTTAATCGCCACGAAGTCGAGATCGTCGTGCGACGATTGGATCGCGGCCCGGAGCATATTACGGCCGATCCGGCCAAAGCCGTTGATCGCTACTCGAGTCATTCCATACCTCTGCGAAACCGTGGTGCGGGACCGGTCGTCGGTGTCGACGTCCGGAGTGTGCGGGCAAAAGTAAGCGCGGCGATATGCCGGAAACCAGCCTCCTCGAGAGCGGCCGCGCAAGCGAGCAGAGTGGCCCCGGTCGTGAGGACGTCGTCGACGAGGAGGACCCCGGTAACAGGGTCGCCGGCGACGCCCCGAGCGCGGGAGACCGCGAAGCGGCCCTCGACGTTCGCCCGTCGCCGTCGCATCCCGGATCCGGCCTGGTGGCCCGTCCCCGGGATCCTCTCCAGCAGCTCGGCGTGCGGAACCCCGAGCCTGCCTGAGACCGCCGTCGACAGGTCCTGCGCCTGATTGAACCCGCGCTCCCGGAGACGTGAAGCGGCGAGGGGGACGGGGGTCATCACCATTTCGGAGCACATCGAAGCGAGGAGCGCGACCTGACGACGAGCGTCCTCGATCATCGCCGTCGCCATCGGCTCGGCGACGGATCGCCAGCCACCGTATTTGTGTGCCTGCACCAGTCGAGCCGCGCTCCCTTCGTAGGCGTGCGGGGCCAACGCGAGACGGATCGCCCTGGGCCAGGAGGCACACTCCGGGCAGGTCCCGCCACCCACGCCAGGCGTCGAACAGCGGGCGCACCGGGGCTCGGGAATGCGTGGAAGGCGATGGCGACAGAGGTCGCATACCGGGGGAGGACCGGCGTCGACCGCTCTGCCGCAGCCGACGCAGGCGCCCGGGATCAGCAGATCCAGCCGCCGTCTCAACTCCAAGACGACGCGACGCGACCGGACCGGCCTCAGCTCCGCTCCCGCCCCACGGCCGCGAACATCGCCGACAGAGAGGGCTCGCGGTCCGGGAACCAGTGCCTCAGCGAGAGCGCGGCCTGGTGAACCAGCATCGACCTTCCGTCCCGGGCGGGCACCCCCAGAGATTCCGCGTGCCGGACCCACGCCGTCCCTGACGGCGAATAGACAAGATCGAACACCGAACGTCCCACGCCCCCGCCGAGATCGATCGGGAGCGGGTCGGAGTTCGACAGACCCAGTCGAGTCGCGTTCACGATGAGATCATAGCCGCCACCGTCGGGAAGATGGTCGAGCGCCACGACGTTTTCATCCGACGTGGCGGTAAGGGCGGCGGCCCGCGAACCCGTGCGATTCCAGATGTCGACCCTCGCGACGCCAACCTGTTGCAGCGCGTGGAGCACGGCGCGGGCGGCTCCTCCCGCTCCGAGCATGAGGACGGTCGCGCCGGCGAGGCCTCCCGCCTGGTCCCCGAGCGCCAACAGAAAGCCGCCCACGTCGGTGTTGTCCCCGGCGACGCCGGTCGCGGTGGGCCAGAAGCAATTGCAGGCGCCGGTCTCGACCACGGCGCCGGTGGGCTCATCGACGAGCTTGGCGACGAGCTCCTTGTGGGGCAACGTGACGTTGCCTCCCCCTCTCGCCGCCACCTCAAGGAGGGCCTCGGGCACCCTCCGCCGATCTACTCGTCGCAGGACGTAGCGGGCGTTGACACCCCACGCGGCGAAGGCAGCCCCGTGGATCGCTGGAGACAGGGAATGCGAGACGGGGTCTCCGAGAAGCGCGAATTCACGTGGCATCTGCCGCCTCGCCCACCAACCGGTCGAAGAGGGCGGAGATCGCCTCCTCGAGCTCCCGGTACGTGCCCTCATACACTTCCGGATCACCGCCGAACGGGTCGGCGATCCCCGAACCGTGCGCCGGATGGTCGTCCGGCAGAAAGTCGTTCAGCAGGGCCACCCGGGATTCCGGCACCAGCTCCTCCACCGCGTGGCGGTGCGACGAAGTCATTACGATGATGTGTGTCGCCCACTCGACGAGCTCGATTTCGAGCTCTCGTGACCGGTGGCTTTCGAGATCGAGTCCGCGGTCGTGAGCCACCAGGATGCTCGCCCCCGCCGCCGGCTGACCGGGAAAGGCGAACGTGCCGGCGGAGCCCACGGCCACATGAGCCGCTCCCCGCCGCGCCGCCTCGCTGCGGGCGAGGACCTCGGCCGCCGGGCTACGACACGTGTTCCCTGTGCATACGAAGAGGATGTTCATCCGCTCGGGTCCATCCCGGTCTCCATCCCGCCTCTCAGGCCCGTCCGGCCCGGGGGGGGCTGACCTGCCCGCGACACAGTCCTCGATCTCGGCCCATGCGATTGAGCCGTCCCGAATCAGATGTAGCGCATCGCGGTCGACGCGAACCAGCGTGGAAGGAACTGCCGCGACAAGATTGCCCGCCTCGAGCAGCGCGATCGGTCGTCCTGCTCCCGTGAGCTCGGCAACGACGGCAAGGGCCTGTCGTGCGGACGCCGCCGGTGGCTCGCCAGGCGCGTTCAGGCTTGTCGACGTCATCGCGCCCCCCAACCGCCGCAACACATCCCGGAGTACCGGGTGCGACTCCACGCGAACCGCGACACAGTCGGTGTCTCCCTCGACATGTAGAAGCAGCGTGAGCGCCCCCGGCCAGAAGCGACGCGCGAGTAGCTCCGCGTCGTCCGTCCAGACCAGGCCCGGGAACGTATCGCTCAGCGCTTCCCGGCTCGCCGCAACGTGAATCAACGGCTGGTCCGCAGGCCGCCCCTTGAGGCCGGATACTTCGGCGTTCGTCTCGACATCCGGTCTGCCTCCGAGGCCGTACACGGTCGAGGTCGGATGAGCGAGGATCCCGCCTCTCGCCACCCAGCGCGCGGCTCCCACGATCGCCGCATCGCCCTCCGCGATCCACTCCCCGGATTTCGCGTCATAGAGTCGCGTCATGACATCCTGGGCGGCCGGATCACTCCAGTCTCAACCAGCCATCGGGCGTACTCGAGATCCTCCGGGCCCGTGATCTTGAGGTTCCGTGGATCCCCCTCCACGGTGCGCACCGGTATCCCGGCTCGCTCGCACACGACACCATCATCGGTGATGTCGGCATCCGGCTCCGCGGACTCGTGCAACCCTCTGAGCACTTCCGCCGGGAAGCCCTGCGGCGTTTGGGCGGCGCGGAGACCGACCCGCTCCGGCGTGCTCACCACGAAGCCGTCCGAACCGACCGTCTTGATGGTGTCCGTCACGGGCACGGTCGGAACCGTCGGCGCCTTCGCCGCGGACTCGATGACGCGAGAGATCAACGCGCTCGAAACGAAGGGCCGTACCCCATCATGAACGAGAATCACGTCGAATCCGTCGGGCACCGCCGCGACGCCGCGAAGCACGGACTCCGCTCGGCTCGCGCCGCCCGTCACCACCGTGACTGTGGACAACCACTCCGGCGGACGTTCGGCAAGCGCCGCGGGAAGCACCACGACCAGGGAGTGGACCTCCGGGTGCCCCTGAAACGCCGCGACGGACCAGGCGAGAATCGGGAGCCCACCGAGATCGCGAAGTTGCTTGGGCACATCCCCGGCGAGCCGCTCGCCGCTCCCGCCCGCCACGACCACAACCGCGCTCATTCGCCTCCGGTCGCCGGTTCCGCGTTGGACAGTATCCAGCCCACCAGATCCCGCGCAGTCGCTACGAAATGCAGCGTGAGGTCCGCACGCTCATCGGCCGGATCCTCCGGACCCTCGCTCGCGGCCGGTAGCACAACATCCGACACGCCGGCCCGCGCGAGCTCGCGCAATCGACCATCGAGATTCCTCACACCCCTCAGCTCGCCGCTCAACCCCGTCTCGCCGACGAACGCGCAGCCGGTCGGGAGCACCCGATCGAGCTCCGCCGACGCCAGGGCCGCCAGCACCGCGGCGTCGGCTGCCGGATCCGTGATCCGAAACCCGCCGACCACGTTTACGAACACCTCCGATCGGTCGAGGGGAACGCCGCCTCGCCGGTCCAGCACCGCGAGGAGCATGGCCAGTCGGCGCGGTGAGAAGCCCGTCGTCATCCGTCTCGGGACCGACTGGGCGGATCGGGTCGTCAACGCCTGGACCTCCAGCAGGACCGGCCGCGCGCCCTCGATCGTCGCCGCCACGGCGGACCCCGGCGCGGCCACGCGACCACGGACCGAAGCGCTCTCCGGATCGGTGACGGGTTCGAGGCCGCCACCGGCCATCCGAAACAACGCGAGCTCGCCCACCCTTCCGAACCTGTTCTTCGTAGTTCTGAGCAGACGCGTCGTCTCGCCTCCCTCGAATTGCATGACGACGTCGACCATATGCTCGAGCGTGCGAGGGCCGGCGATGCCGCCCCCTTTGGTCACGTGCCCGACGATCACCGTCGGCGTGCCGGATTCCTTCGCAAACACGCGCAGCTCATCAGCGGCGTCCCGTACTTGCGTGACGGAACCGGGAGCGGAGGACCCGCCATCCGAGACGGTCGTCTGGATCGAATCCACGCACAGAAGGTCCGGAGCCGACGTCCGGGCCGCCTCGAGGATCGCTCCGACCGAAGTCTCCGCCATGAACAGCACCTCCGCCGCGCCACCCGCCAGACGCAGGGCGCGTCGACGCACCTGATCCTCCGACTCCTCACCGGACGCGTAGAGCACGGACCCACCCGACGAGACGACCCTGCCGGCGATCTGAAGAAGGAGCGTGGACTTGCCGACGCCCGGAGCGCCGCCCAGCAGAACGATGGACCCGGGAACGAGACCGCCCCCCAGCACGCGGTCGATGTCTCCGAGCACGATCGACCGTCTTGACGTGTCTTCCCCCGCACCCGCCGAAAGGGGCCGGGGAGAGACGCCATTGTGACGCCTGAAGCGTCCGCCTGGGGGAGGCGCCGCGACTTCCTCGAGCGAATTCCACGCGTCGCACCCCGGACACCGCCCTTCCCAGCGCAGTGTCTCGCGACCGCAGTCACCACAGACGAACCTCCGCGTAGCCCGCATCAGAACGGCGCGGGCGTCTCTCGCTGTGAGACCGGCTCGAAGAGCGTGTAGTTCTTGTGGAAGTAGAGCGGCAGACCGCCGGTCGGACCGTTTCTCTGCTTTCCGACGATCAGCTCCGCCTTCCCCGCCAGGGTGGGATCCTGGTCGACTTCTTCCCGGGACTTGTAGACCTCTTCGCGGAAGATGAACAGCACGAGGTCCGCATCCTGCTCGATCGCGCCGGACTCGCGGAGATCGGACAATCGGGGTCGGTGATCGCCGGTGCGCTGCTCCGGCGCACGCGAGAGCTGCGAGAGCGCAAGCACGGGAACGCCGAGCTCTTTCCCCACGGCCTTCAGGCCACGCGAGATCGAGCTGATCTCCTGCTGACGGTTCTCGACCCTGCTGGGGCCCGCCATCAGCTGCAGGTAATCCACTACGATCAGCCCGAGATCGACCTCGGCTCGGAGCCGCCTGGCCTTCGCCCGCAGTTCGAGTGCGGAGATGGCCGGTGAGTCGTCGATCCACACGGGTGCCGTGTTCAGCAGCCCTGCGGCGGTCGCGAGTCGCTGGTATTCATCATCCTGCAGTGCCCCTCTCCGAAGTCGACTGGAGTCCACGCGCCCCTCGGCGCACAGCAGTCGCTGTACGAGCGACTCCTTCGACATCTCGAGAGAGAACACTGCAACCGGTACCTCCGCCTCGATCGCGGCATGCTGTGCGAAATTTAGCGCCAGAGCCGTCTTCCCCATCGAAGGTCGGCCGGCCAGCACGACCAGATCGCCCGGCTGAAACCCCGACGTCATGTTGTCGAGCTCCGGGAAGCCGGACGGCACGCCGGTGACGGCCCCCGGGGTCCGCTGCAGCTCCTCGATGCGCTCGAACGCGGGCCACAGGATCTCCTTGATCCAGACGAACCCGCTTCGCTGCTTCGCCTGAGCGATCTCGAAGATCCGCTGCTCCGCCTTGTCGAGCGCGTCGTCCACGTCGCCGCTCGAGGCTTCGTAGGCGTCCTGGACGATCTCGGTCGCCGATTCGATGAGCCGGCGAAGCACGGCCTTGTCGCGGAGGATGCGACAGTGGTACTCGATGTTCGCGGCCGTCGGAACGGCGTCCACGAGCTGCGCGAGGTAGGCCATGCCTCCGACCCCCTCGAGCTCCCCCGCGGATTTGAGATCGTCCGTGAGCGTCACCGCGTCGATCACGTCGCCACGATTGTAGAGACGCATCATCGAACGGAAGATCCGCCGATTGCCTTCACGGTAGAACGCCGAGTCATCGATGAGCTCGATGGCGACGGCGACCGCGTCGCCGTCGATCAACATGCCGCCGAGGACCGAGAGCTCCGCCTCTTCGGACCAGGGGGCCTGGCGGCCCTGGAAGGCATCGTGAGTCAGCGGCAGCGCGGAATCAGCCATCGGCCGGCTCCCCGTCGAGCAGCCGGCGGACGATCTGCAGATCCTCCCACGTCGGCCGGGTCCAACCTGGATTTCTGAGCAGTGCGGCGGGGTGGTACGTCACGACCACGGGGTACCCCGCATATTTGTGCACGGACCCGCGCATGCGGCCGAGCGCCGACTTCGTGTCGAGCAGCGTGCGCGCCGCGAACGCGCCGAACGCCACGATGACCTCTGGCTGGATGAGCGCGAGCTGGCGAAGCAGGTACGGTGAGCAGGCCTGAACTTCATCCGGAAGCGGATCCCGATTGTTGGGTGGACGCGACTTGAGGACATTGCAGATATACACCGATTCGCGCGCCAAGCCCACAGTCATCAGCAGACGATCGAGGAGTTGCCCCGCCCGCCCGACGAACGGACGGCCCGTTTCGTCCTCACGTGCCCCGGGGGCCTCGCCCACGCACACGACCCGGGCATCGGCCGCCCCTTCCCCGAAGACGGCGGACTTCCGCTTCAGATGGAGTGAGCAGCGAGTGCAGGCCGCCACCAGTTCCGCCAGCGCGGCGAGATCCGTCGCGGCCTCGATATCGACCTCCGACTCCGAACCGCCGCCGCTCGCAACCGACCCGTCGGTCGAGCTCTCCAGGGGCCGCGACCGCTGACCACTCGCCTGCAAGTCGGACGCACTGGATCCCTCGCGCCGCCCCGCCAAGTCCAGTGCGGCCTCTCGGGACAACTCCTCGAGGATCAATTCCGAGACCCCGAGGTCCTTCTGATCGCGTAAGTAGCGCGCGACATCTTCGGGTCGCAACTCGCCCGCACTCATGTCTCGAGAACTCCCTCGACGCGGTCGAGGAGCCGGTCGGCCAGCTCCTCCTTCGACAGCACCGGCATCTCTTCGAGGTTGCCCGCCTCGTCGAGGAGGCTCACACGATTGGTCGCGACGTCGAAGCCCGATTGTGGATCCGTGGCGTCGTTGATCGCGATCAACTGCAGTCCCTTGCGCTCCAGCTTCCTCCGTCCGTTCTCGAGCGCATCGTCAGTCTCGAGCGCGAACCCGAGGGTGAAGACCCCGCGCTCCCTCCGCGCCCCCAACGTACGGGAAAGGATGTCGGGTGCCGGGGCGAGCTTGAGATCGAGCTCGCCGCCCGTCGTCTTCTTGATTTTCGATCCCGCGATCTCTACCGCCTCGAAGTCGGAGACGGCCGCCGCCATGATGAGGATGTCGGCCGCGGTCAACGCCTTCTCAACCGCCGCCAGCATCTCCCCCGCGGTCTCCACCTCGAAAGTGGCCGGTCCCGGTGGCCGCACGGCGTGGCCGGGCCCCGTGACCAGAGTCACTTCGGCACCCCGTCGCCACGCCGCCGCGGCGAGGGCGTATCCCATCCGGCCGGAGGATCGGTTCCCGATGAACCTGACGGGATCGATCGGAGCCCTGGTCGGACCCGCTGTGACGACCACGTGTCGGCCCGCGAGCGCGGATCCCGACGCGATCGCCCGCCCCACGGCAGCGAGGATCTCCGGCGGCTCGCTCATACGACCGGCCCCGACCTCCCTCTCCGCGAGCGGGCCCACACCGGGTCCGACGATCGTCGCGCCGTTTCTCTGGAGGAACTGCACGTTCCGGATGGTGGCGGCATGTTCCCACATCCGGGTGTTCATGGCAGGAGCCAGGACGACCGGGCAGTCCGCCGCCAGGAGGGTCGTGGTGGCGAGGTCATCCGCGCGCCCCCACGCGAGGCGCGCGAGCGTCTCCGCGGTCGCCGGGGCGACCACCGCCACGTCCGCCCGTTTGCCGAGCTCGAGGTGCGCCATCGGGCGGTCCCAGACGCTCGTGTGGACCGGCCGGGCGGTGATCCCTTCGAACGTGACCGCTCCCACGAATCGCTCCGCCGACTCGGTGAGGATCACGTCGACCGACGCGCCGGCCTCGATCAGGCGACGCGCGAGAATCGCACTTTTGTAGGCCGCGATACCGCCGGAGACGACCAGCAGTACGCGGCGTCCGTCGAACGGCCGCATGGTCGCTCCTCCGCCGCGGCCCGGCGGGTTGGCGGGCTTACTCGGTGGGGCGCTTCCGGACCAGGCGGTACTGCAGCTTGTGCTCCTCGGACGTCAACGCCTCGGCGGCGAGCGTCGTCAGCTTGACGGCACCGTAAGGCGATCGCTCGAGCGGAAGCGCGTTCAGCTCGCGCGCGTACTTCGCTGCGACCAGGACGCCCAGGTACTTGTTGCCGGCGGCGCTAGCCACCTCGTCCGGCGTGAAGACCTTCATATCTACCTCATCAGGAGATCGTCATCTGTTGATCCGCGTTCGCGAGGCGTCGCCACCGTGACCACGTCGCGGCGCGCGGAGCCGAGTAACCTAATGCATCTGGCGCCGGATTTCATCCTTCAGGCGATCCGCGAAGGCCTCCGCCCGAGACCCGAGGCGGGCGACCGAGCGCTCTTCCGCATCCATGATCGAGCACACCGTTCGAACAGCCTCGTCGAGGTCGTCGTTCACCACCGCGTAGCCGAACTCGGGAAACGCTTCGAGTTCGGCCAACGCGGATTCGTACCGTCGCCCCAGCTGTGCTTCGTTCTCACTTCCGCGCCCGCGCAGTCGGCGGAGCATCTCGGAAACGCTGGGAGGAAGCACGAAGATCGTGATCACGTCGGCGACTGCCTCTCGCACCTGACGGGCCCCCTGCACATCGATGTCGAGCAAGAGATGCTTACCGGCACTCGACGCGCGATCGAGGTTTGCGATCGGAGTGCCGTACAGATCCCCGTGCACCGTGGCGTGCTCGAGCATCCCGCCCGAGTCGACGATCCGCGTGAATTCGTCCCGATCCACGAACCGATAATCGGTCCCTTCGCGCTCACCCTCTCGCGGAGGGCGGGTCGTCAACGACACCGAGAAGGTGCAGCGCTCGTCCATTTCGGGAGCGAGCAACCTGTCGCGCAGCGTCGTCTTCCCCGCACCCGACGGACCGGCCAGAATCACCGCAAACGACGTGTCGGGGGTCAGGGCCGGCCAGTCGGTTCTCACTCGACGTTCTCCACCTGCTCCCGAAGCTTCTCGATCTCGTTCTTCATTTCCACGACGTGGGCGGTGATCCGGGTGTCATTCGCCTTTGCCCCCAGCGTGTTGATCTCGCGCTGGAGCTCCTGAACCAGGAAGCCCAGACGCTTTCCGACGGCTTCTTCCGAGGCCAGCTGAAGATACTCGTCGAACGCGGCGACGTGGGATCTGGCCCTCACCAACTCCTCTCCCACGTCCCATTTGTCGGCGATCATCGCGATCTCCCGAGACATGCGATCGTCGTCGAACTCGCGCTGCGTCAGCTCCGCTACGGCGTCCTGAAGTCGCGTACGCTCCCGTTCGAGCCGCTCAGGGGCCAGCTGTTCGGCCGCCGCGAGCCCGTCCGAGAGCCCGGCCAGTCGCTCCCGAAGGTCCTCCTCCAGGCGTTCTCCTTCGCGCCCGCGCATCTCGACCAGACCGGACATGGCCCCGGTCGTCGCCGCCGCGATGGCGTCGCTGGCGCCGACCGGATCGACCTCCCGAGCTCGTTCCCTGAACAGGGGCCCGAACCTGGACAGGGTCGCGAGGTCCGCTCCGCCACCGATCCCGAAGTGCTCTCGCAACCGCTCCAGGCCAGCGAGGACATCGCGGACGCGGTCATCATCCAGCTCCCGGGTCGCCGTCCCCTCGCCCGCGTCCTCGATCCGGATGAACAGATCGACCCGGCCACGGCGCGCGTGCTCGTCGACGACCGCTCGCAAGTCCGCCTCGAGCGCCTCGATTCCCGGCGGGCCCTTCACGACCAGCTTGAGCCCGCGGGAGTTCACGGAGCGCGCTTCGACCGTGACAACGTGATCCGAGCTGCTCTCGGTGGCTGAGCCGTACCCCGTCATGCTTCGAATCACGCTCGACACTCCGTCTGTCTCAATTGAAGAACTCCCACCGAATGCCAAAGAGTCCCAGCGTCCGCGGAAAGTCGGCGCCGGGCACGTCGAAGGCGACCGACCCGTTCGGATTGACGAACCTGTAGAAGAGCCGGAAGTCGCCAATCTTGATCATCAATTGCCCCCCCGGCCACATATACGAAGACACGATCTGCGGATCCGGAGACCCGGACTGCGGAACTCGTCGCACGCCCTTTCGCTCGATGTAGGCACTCAGCCAGAGCTCCAGGTTGTCATTGAAGAACGTGTCGTGCAGCAGGAACTCCGCGCGCAACAGGTCGGCGGGTAGATAAAGGGGAAGCACGGTCGGACTGGTATTCGATCGGTAGAAACCGCGGATCCGGACCGGCTCCAGCCCGTTGATCAACTCGCCGATCGGGAGCAGCGGACCGTCGACCCGGATCTCCCACGTCGATACGTCGACGGCGGCCGCGTCGAGCATGACGACGCTGTCCCAGGCGGCGCCGAGGCTCAGCTCCTCGTCGAGCTTCTGCATGGCGTATCGACCCGCGATCTCGAACGTGCCGATCAGGATCGAGCTGGCGAGGCCCGCGGAGCTGAACCCGATCGAGCGCGCAGTGTCGGCTCGCGGATCACCGATCCCGCGTTCGCCCGAGGAGGCGAACGCTCGCACATCGAAAGGCACCAACAGCCGGCCCGCGTAGGAAGCGCCACCTCGCCACGACAGGGTCGAGAAGCCTGCCCAGCTCGCCTGGTCGAGACCCGCCTCCAGCTCGAACGGCCCGGTCGGATAGGCCACGTTCAGGTCGGCCGCGAGCGACGGGTACGCGCCCCCGCCCGACAGCCTGACGCCTGCGCCGAAAAGCCCGGCCCCGAGACCCATGCCGGCGCGAGCTCCGAGAACGTCGGCGTCCCGACCGGTCGACAGGCTGTCCTCTTCCATCTCGCCGAGCAGCGAGCTCGAGTTGTCCTTCCAGTCCGATGTCGCCGCGTATAGTTCGACCTGTCCGCGCGCTCCGACGTCGCCTCGAGCACGGAGCATTAGCGAACGCCGACGAACGTCGGCGCTGTCCGCGGCGGTCCGGTCGACCGTCTCGGTTCGGTACTCGACTTGGACGCCGAAGTCGTTGGAGCGCGGCATCCAGGACAGTCGGGCCAGGGCGTCGAAACGGTCGTTCTCGACGCCCCCGGGCTCGGAGTCGAGCAACTCGAAGGCTCCCTCGAACGTGAAGGCGTCCGAGAGACCGTTCGCGAACGCGCCCTCGAGAGTTGAGAGCTGAGGGTCGCCTGTACCACCTCCGATTCGGGAGTAGGCCCTCCCCTGATGGCGGTAGGTGTCGACATCGACGATCAATCCCGCTGAGCCGCGGTACACTCGCACCCGCTCGAGGTAGACCAACGAGAGGCGTCGCATGTCGGTCTGCGCGCTCTCCAGAGAGGGGACCTCGCGACCATCCACGAAGAGTGCGACGAATCCTGCACCGTAGGGGCCCTCCATCAGATGGTGAGGCCCGGCCAGGTAGCCGCCGCGAATCTGCGTCACGCCCGGGAGAAACTCCCCGAGGAGATCGAGGAGCGAGAGCCCGGTGGAGGACCGGAGGCACTCGGCGTCGCAGTCGAACACTTCCGTGACCGGACCCCTGAGGTCGTATCGACGCTCGGGGTACGCCTGCGACTCGTCGCGCGACCGCTCGTCGAAAGCCCCCCGGAGCGAATCCGGGATCACCTCGACCACGCTATCGGGTGGCGGCGGGTCCTGTGCCGCGGAGGGCGCCGTCCCGAGCACGGCGATCAGCAGACCTGTGGCTCCGATTCCGGGGAGCCGACGCATGCTCAGGGACGGCTCCTCAGCCATTCGTGAACGAGACGCACGCCGATACCGACAGCCCCTTTGGACTTCCAGCCTCGAGCTTCGTCCGACCATGCCGTTCCGGCGATGTCCAGGTGCGCCCACGGCACGGCGTCATCGACGAAGTCCCGAAGAAACCACCCGGCCGTGATCGTACCCGCGGGTCGTCCTCCAGTGTTCTTGATGTCCGCGATTTCGGAATCGATCTGCTTTCGATACTCTGGCCAGATCGGAAGGCGCCACACCCGCTCGTCGGCCGCCTGCCCGGCAGCGGTCAGCTCTTCCGACAGCTCGTCGTCGGGCGTCATGAGCGCGAGCGCGTGGTGACCGAGCGCGATCACGCACGCACCCGTAAGGGTCGCCATGTCCACGATCGCCTGAGGCGAGAGCCGCTGCGCGAAGGTGAGCGCATCCGACAGGATCAGCCGGCCCTCGGCATCGGTATTGATCACCTCGATCGATTTTCCAGACAGACCCCGGATCACGTCGCCCGGCTTCACGGCGGCCCCCGACGGCAGGTTCTCCGTCGCCGGCACGAGCCCGATGACCCGCTGCGGGATGTCGAGCGCCGCGGCTGCGACCATGATGCCGATCACGGCGGCCGCTCCAGACATATCGTACTTCATGTCCTCCATGCCGGCCGCGGGTTTGATCGATATTCCACCGGCGTCGAACGTCACGCCCTTGCCCACGATGACGTGCGGGTCGCCGCCGGCTCCCTTGTGATCGAGGATCAGGAACTGCGGCTCTTCGACCGAGCCACGGGCGACAGCGAGCAACGCTCCGAAGCCCTCCTCGCGGAGCTTCGACTCGCCCCAGACCTGAACCTCGAAACCGTGCTCGGAGCCGAGCCGGGTCGCCGCATCGGCCAGGTATCGTGGGGTCGCCACGTTCCCGGGGAGCGCGATCAGCTCCCTGGCGACATTCTGCGCCGCGGCCAGGATCCAACCCCGGTCTACCGCCGCATGATCCACCTCGACATCAGGGCTTCCAGTGTAGATGACCCGTAGCCCCGGCGGTTCGGTGAGTCCGGGCACGTCCCGCAGATTGTCGTATCGCCAGTCGCCGAGCCCCAGTCCCTCCGCGGCTGCCTGGAACGCGGACGAGGGGTCCGGAAGGCCTGGCGGAATCACGAAGCCGATCGAGGCTGCCCCACGCTCCCGCGCCGCACGGACCGCCGAGCCGGCGGCCCGCCGGACCGCCACTTCGGGCGCCGTGCCGTCGCCGATTCGCTCGATGAACAGATCGGGCCGATCCGGATCGCCGAGTCCGACCCATCCGCTTGGCTCGGGTGTGCCCGCCGCCGTCTGCACTCCGAGCCACGCCGTGGCCACCGCCTCCCACCAGGCCCCCGTGGGGGCCGCGCTCGCCATCCACGGCACCGCGAGCACGTCGACTTCGTGCCCGTCCGGGAGACCGACCTTCGCCGAAAGTTCGCTCATCCTCGTCGCCACTCCATCAGGTGTTCTCAGCCCTCGCCTCTCTCGGCGGGGGGCAAAAAAAGAAGCGGGTCCCGGGACCCGCTTCCGAACTCCAGACCTCGACGGGACTCGTTCGAGCCCCGGCGACGGATCCTACCGTTCGTCGATCGGCACCCAGGACCGATCCATCTCGCCGACATACCTGGCGCGCGGCCGAATCAGTCGGTTGTCCGCGTGCTGCTCCATCACGTGGCCGGACCAGCCGCCGATCCGCCCCATCGCGAAGATCGGAGTGTACAGATCGATCGGCAGTCCGAGCGAGTAGTACACCGTGGCACAGTAGAAGTCCACGTTCGGGCGGATTCCCTTCTCCCCCGTAATCCGGTCCTCGAGGTACCGTGAGATCTCGTAGTACTTCTCCAGACCCGCCTGCCGAGTGAGCTCGCCGGACATCTCGCGAAGATGAGTCGCGCGAGGGTCCTCCGTTTTGTAGACGCGGTGCCCGAAGCCCATGATCTTTCGCTTCTCCGCGAAGGCCGAATCCAGGAAAGGCCCGGCGTGCTCCAGCTCGCCGATCTCGAGGAGCATTTCCATTGCCTTCGCGTTCGCCCCCCCGTGCAGCGAGCCCTTCAGTGCCCCCACCCCACCGACTACCGCGGAGTGCATGTCGCCCAGCGTCGCGGCGATCACGCGGCACGCGAACGTCGACGCATTGAAGCCGTGATCGAGATAGAGCAGCAGCGTCCGATCCAGCGCGGCGGCGGCTTCGTCCGTCCCGGGCTCCCCGTTCGCCATTCGAACGAAGTCAGCGGCGTGACCGAGCGAGGCATCGGGGTCGAGCGGCTCCGCTCCCCCTCGCAACCGGTGGTAGGCCGCGATCATGGTCGGGAACCGCGCGACGAGTCGCTTCGCCTTCCGGAGATTCGCCTCGGCCGAGTTGTCCTCGGCGTCCGGATCGGTCGTGCCTTCGACGGAAGCGGCGGTGCGGAGCGCGGCCATCGGCGTCGTATCGCTCGGGAGCCGGCGCAGGACGTCGATCGTCGTCGGATCGAGCCCTCGTTGACCGGCGATCTCCGCTTCGAACGAGCTCAGCTCGCCGCGGGTAGGCAACCGGCCGTTCCAGAGCAGAAACACGGACTCGAGAAAGGAAGCATGGGGCGCGAGGTCGTGGATGTCGTATCCACGGTAGACGAGAATCCCCTCCTGCCCGTCGATGAAGCTCAGGGAGGTCTCGGAGGCTACGACGCCCTCGAGTCCCTTCGCGTTGGACTGCGCTGTCATGTGGACGTCCGGTTCCTTATCGAGGCGGCGGGGCGTCGTCGCCCCGCCTCACTGTCGTCTATCGAATGGTCGGGTCGATCTCGGCCTTTTTGAAGTGACCGATGAGATCGTCGAGGCTCAGCTCCTCGAACGAACCCTGCGGAAGCCGCGTGCGACGCTGCGGCTGGTGCGGATCTGAAAAGCACACGAACACGATCGCCTCGCTGTCGGGCGGCGGGCCCTTGTCCTTCGGATCGGGCCAGAAGACCTCGCGCGACGCCAACCACGCTTTCCAACGGCGTCCGCTCTCATCCTGGAAGGTCTTTGTCATTCAACACCTCTCGGCTTTCGGGGCCGCGAACGACGACGTCGCGAGACGCAGCCGTTTGCTGCGGAGCAGGTAAAAATAGCGGTTCGGGGGGGCATTTGGAAGATCCTGGCCGGCGGGAAGCGGCCAGAGGGGGTGCCGCGAGGGCACCCGGGCGGGCGCCGTCAGCCCGCGTCGACGCCCTCTCGGTCCTCATCCTCCGGCATCCGGCACCCGAAGGCGAACCCGGCTCCCATGAGGCCTCCGATGAGCACGGCCAGCAGCAGCGTCACGAGGACGTAATACAGGGTGATCGGCATGTGGTCAGGATGCGGTTTTCGGGTCGGAAAGTCCAGCCGGGGTCTCGCGTCCCTTCCGTCCCTCGATTCGCTCGATGACGCGGCGCTGGAACCGGATCCGGTCCATCACCCGCTCCACCACCTGCTGAGCCTGCTGACGCGTCGGCTCATCTCCCATCAGGTCCGAATAGTCGACTGGCTTGCCGAAGTAGACGGATACCCGGTGACCGATGCGCGGCAACCTGGCTCCGATCGGGAGCACCCGATCCAGCCCGGTCATCGTGACCGGAATCACCGGGGCGCCTGTCGAGAGCAGGACGACGCCGGCCCCAGGCTTCCCACGCCCGATGGACCCGTCCCTGGACCTCGTGCCCTCCGGGAACAGGATGAGGTTCCCGTCTTCCAGCGCGGTGATCGATCGGTTGATCGCGCTGAGATCCCGACGGCCGGCGCGCACCGGAATGCACTTGAGCATCGTGAAGATCCAGGCGAGGAAGCGGTTCCTGAAGAAGTTCTCTTCGGCCGCGGGGTGCCACGGCAACAGCGTGGGGCGAGCCAGCTCCTGAGGGAAATACGCAGTGAAGACGAGCAGGAACGAGTCGATCATCGACAGGTGGTTCGACAGGAGGAGGGTGCCCGTCTCCATCGGAATCCGCCGCCGCCCGTAGATGCGGGTGCGATTGAGAAGAAAGAAGACGAACAGGGTGAACGGGACGGTTGCCTGCGCGGCGACCGATGTCCCGAGGAGCCAGAGCCTGCGGGTGAGCGTTCGCCCCAGATTCACGTCACATCCGCTTGTAGGTCGGGCCACTCCCGCCTTCGCGCGGCGTCCATCTCGGACCGATGATGTCCGTCGCCTTGCAGTCGACGCAGTTGGGCGCGTTCACGACCAGTTTGCCATCCTTCTCCTCGTAAACGCCGGCCGGGCACAGGCGCTCGTAAACCTCCGCCATTTGAGGCGAGACGTCCGCCCCGACCACCAGGTGGGACGGGATGTCGTCCCGAGTCGCGTTCCCGGAACGAAAGACGGCGTCGACCTTCCCATAGGTCAAGGAGCCGTCCGGAGTGGGGTCGATGCCGGCGCGCGCCGTCCGGGGCTCCTCCGCATCGGGTGGCGTCGAGATACGCCTGCCCGGAAACCCTCCTCGGGTCAGCTGCATCAGGCCCGCTCGCACCCCACCCCCGTAGAACCCGGACTTGAAGGCGAGCCGCATGTTGCGGTTCGCGTAGAGTGGGCTCGCCCGCAGCCGCTGGTGCAGAGACGTATCGTAGGATGCGAGCGCATCCGCCGAAGTGTCATCCTTCGATAGCGCCGCGTGGATCGAACGGGCCGCGTAGATACCCGACCACATGGCGTAATGAATGCCCTTGAGAGTGGCCACATCGACCGCGCCGGCGGCATCGCCGGTGACGACGAGGCCGTCGCCGTGGAGCCTGTGGGGTATCGAGTGGTACCCCCCCTCCGGG
>Ga0224508_10001518_pt1 | contig 20744 bp, 18 predicted proteins | sample SF_Jan12_sed_USG_4_FD_170157 | JGI IMG/M metagenome (GOLD analysis project Ga0224508, IMG submission 170157) | Sediment microbial communities from San Francisco Bay, California, United States - SF_Jan12_sed_USGS_21 | ecosystem: Environmental > Aquatic > Marine > Sediment | place: USA... | reverse complement strand
GCGGATCTGTTCGAGCTCGGCTCTGAGCTGCTCGACCGACGTGATCGTGTGCTCCGTCCTGGCCTCCAGCTCCCAGCCGGCGAGGAGCCGCTCGAGCTCGACTCGAGGGATGAACGCGAGGAGCGCTTTGCCGGTGCCAGCGCAGTGAGCCGAGTTGCGGCGACCGATCTCGAGGAACATCCGCAAGGTGTGCGGGCTGTCGAGGCGCTCGACGTAGACGACTTCGCGCCCGTCGAGTACCGCGACCTGTACGGTCTCCCCCGTTTGGTTGCGGAGGTCGGTCATCGGCGACAGGACGGCCTCGTGCAGGTCGAGCTGCGTGGGTACTGCGGCGGCGAGGTCGAACACGGCGAGCCCGAGCCGGTAGCGCCCGCTCTCCTGATCCTGCTCGAGCATGCCTTCGGTGGTGAGCGTGGTGAGGAGGCGGTGCACGGTCGACTTGCCGAGCCCGAGGCGGCGGGCCAGATCGCTCACCCCCCACTCGCGGTCGGTCGACGAGAAGGCCTTCAGTACCCGCACGGCGTTCGAAACCGACGTGAGTGTCGAGCTGCTCATCGAGCACTCATCCTACGAACCCGTTCCGGTATGCGGGAAATCTTCCCACCGAGCGGAACGCCGGCTCTAGAACGGGGCTATGGGGATTCTGCGGCTGGCCCATGTCGACATCACGGCCACCGATCTGGAGCTCGCGGCCGCCTATTACACGCAGGTCCTCGGGATGGATCTGACCGAGCGGACCGAGGACCGACTGTTCCTGAAGTGCTGGGACGAACGCGACCACCACAGCCTCGCCATCCGTCACGCAACCAGAGTCGGGCTTGACCGCTTCGCCTTTCGCGTCGAGCGCGAGGCCGACCTCGCCGAGTTCGAGCGGCGGGTCGAGGCCTACGGCTATGCGGTGCAGCGGGTGCCGGCCGGCTCCGAGATCGGTCAAGGCGAGTCGATCCGCTTCGAGCTCCCGTCCGGCCACGAGATGGAGCTCGTGCACGACGTGGTGAAGGTCGGCGGGCGGTTGCCGCTCGTGAACCCGCGGCTCAACCCGGAGAGCTTGATCGGCATCGCCCCACCCCGGATCGACCACCTCCTCGTCCACGCCGAGGAGGTTCCGGAGGTGGCCCGGTTCATGACCGACGTGCTCGACTTCCGCCTGACCGAGCAGCTCCTCGACGGCCAAGGGCACCAGGTGATCGCATTTCTCGAGCGGGCCCACAAGCCCCACGACATCGCCTTCGTGCAGGGCCCCAACGGTGCGCTCCACCACTTCTCGTTCTGGCTCGACGACTGGGACCATGTTCGGCGCGCCGCCGACATCCTCGCATTCAACGGGGTGACGATCGACATCGGACCCACCCGTCACGGGATCACCCGGGGGAACACGATCTACTTCTTCGACCCGATGGGCACCCGGAACGAGGTGTTCACTGGCGGCTATCGACCCGATCCCGACTTCCCGACGATCACCTGGACCGACGACAATGCCGGACGGGCGATCTTCTACTACGAGGGCGTGGTGAACCAGCGCTTCGCCACGGTCCACACATGAGCCGCAGCGAGAGGAGCCCGTAGCCGAGATGGGCATTCTTCGACTTTCGCATGCCGAGGTGCGGGTGCCCGACCTCGAACTGGCGCTGGCCTACTACACCGAGGTGGTCGGCCTGATAGAGACCGCCAGGGTAGACCACCGGGCCTACCTCAAGGCCTGGGATGAGCACCAACACCACAGCCTCATCCTCGCCTCGGCCCCGACCTACGGCCTCGACAGCCTCGGGTTCAAGGTCGAGACCAGCGACGACCTCGACGAGCTCTCGGCCCGGCTGTCGGCCGCCGGGGTAGAACCGGAGCGCCACGCGGCCGGTCGGCTCGGTCCTGGCAGCGGCGATACCGTCCGGTTCGTCGCACCGAGCGGCCATACCATCGATCTCGTCCACGGGATGGACCAGGTCGGCAACGGCCTCCCGCTCCACAACCCGCCACCGGCCCCCGACGACCTCGTCGGCATGCACCCGCCCCGAATCGACCACATCTTCCTCATGTGCGAGGACGTCGACGGCGTGACGGCGTTCTTCCGAGACGTGCTCGGCTTCCGCCTGACCGAGCAGATCCTGGCCGACGACGGCCATCAATTGGTCACGTTCCTCGAGCGCTCGCACACCCCGCACGACCTGGCCTTCATCACCGGCCCCGACGGAGCCTTCCACCACGTGGCGTTCTGGGTCGACGAGTGGAACGACCTCCGGAACGGGGCCGACCTGTGCGCGTACCACGGCGTTCCGATCGATGCCGGACCGACTCGGCACGGCGCCACCCGGGGATGCGGCCTCTACTTCTTCGACCCGGCCGGGAACCGCAACGAGCTCTACACGGGCGGCTACTGGTTCGATCCCGACGACGAGCCGACGACCTGGACCGAGGCCGAGATGGGGCGGGCCATCTTCACCTACCGGGGCCAGGTCGACCCCGAGTTCATGACGGTGCACTCATGACCAGCGGCGACGGCAACCGGTCGCAGCCGGCAGTCCCGCCGGGGGAGCGGGTCGAGGCGCCGCTGTACCTCGCCCGCTTCAGGGAGCGGGAGGCGGGGAGGCGGGCCAACGGCGACGGCACCCAGGGGGAGCCCGGCGACGGGCCGCTGTACCTACAGCGCTTCCGTGACCGCACGGCGACCGCCGAGAGCCGAGCGGCCACGACCCCGCTGTGGCAGCGGGCCAGCCTCAGCGTCCAGCAGTCGCTGACCGAGGACAACCGGAACAAGGAGATCTCCGCCCCACCGGAAGCCAACCGGCAGGTCGTCAACGACGTGTACCTGATCCGCCACGGCGAGACCCAGGGCTACTCCACCGACTCGGGCCTGACGCCGCAGGGCATCTGGCAAGCCCATGCCTACGGTCACACGCTGGCCCGCAGGGTCCGATCCGGCGAGACCGTCGTGTTCCGCCACGCCGAGACCAACCGTGCCCGTGAGACCGCCGAGCAGATCCACCGTGGGTTGCTCGACGGCCTCGTCCAGTATGAGAAGGACCTGACGATCATCGGGCCGGCCGTTGCCGACGAGTTCCGCAACTTCGGCTTCGCCGCCCCCGATGGCCTGAAGGACGTGACCGCCGCCTTCCGTCAGTACTACGCACTGCTCGAGCGCTTCGAGCGCAACGCCACCGGCGACCGGCCCCTGTGGCTGGTGGAGATGGACCGGTTCTGGCGGACCCAGCAGGGCGGAGCAGACCCGATCCGGCACTGGCTGACGATCCCGATGCTCCACTTCGAGCCCCCGTCGCTCTGCGTTCGGCGGTTCTGGCATGGGATCAGCCGCCTGGCCGGGGAGTTCCCGGGGGCCAGGCTGGCGATCGCCAGCCACTCCGGGCCCATCCGAGCCTTCGCCGTGGCCGCCCTCGGCTACGACCCGGGCGAGCCCTACAACACCGAGCACGTTCGGGTGAAGCTCCTCGCCGACCAGTCTGACAAGGCCGACCAGGCCGACGGTGCCGACCGCGACGCCACCGTGGCCTACCGGAACCGGGTCCAGGAGGTCAAGGTCCCGGTGATCGCCGACCTGCCCACCTGGTCGGTGGACGACGACTGGGGCGGCTTCGCCTCGCCGACTTCGTGAGCCTGGGAGGAAACCGTGTGCCAGGCCTGTCCGATCATCGACTGGGCGGAGCTACTCCCGGCCGTCCAGTCCTTCACCGCCAGGAGGGTCACCGACACCATGGCTGACTTCATCGTGTGGTTCGATCGCTACGAGCAGGCCCACAAGCCGCTGGTCGGGGGCAAGAACGCCAGTCTCGGCGAGATGATGGTGGCCGAGCTGCCCGTGCCCCCCGGCTTCGCCGTCACCGTCGATGCCTACCAGCTGATCTGGGCCGACCGGGCCCTGGTGAGCGACGTCAACGACCTCCTCGTCAGCATCGACCACGACGACGCAAGGGCCAACCGCCACACGTCTGAGCAGATCCGAGCCCGGATCGAGCAGGCGCCGGTGCCGGAGCCGGTCGTCGGCGACGTGGCCGACGCGTACCGGCTCCTGGCCGAGCACTGCGAGATCGAGGACGTTCCGGTCGCGGTCAGGTCGTCGGCCACCGCCGAGGACCTCCCCGACGCCTCGTTCGCCGGGCAGCAGGACTCCTTCCTGTGGATCCGCGGCCTCGACGATGTCATCGACAACCTCCGCCGGTGCTGGTCGTCGCTGTTCACCGACCGGGCGATCGCCTACCGGCACGGCATGGGTTACCTGCACACCTCGATCGCCATGTCGGTCGGGGTCCAGAAGATGGTCGACCCGGTGGCGTCGGGCGTGGCGTTCACGCTCAACCCATCGAACGGCGACCGGTCGCAGGTCGCGATCGACGCGTCGTGGGGCCTCGGCGAAGCGGTCGTATCGGGCGAGGTGACCCCCGACAACTTCCTCGTCGACAAGGTCATCCACGAGATCGTCGAGCGGAACCTCAGCGACAAGCACATCGAGTATCGGCTCACCGACGGCGGATCGATCGACAAGGTCGAGGTGGAGGCCGACCGACGGGAGATCGCCTGCGTCACCGACGACGAGCTGAAGGCGATCGCCGTGCTCGCCCGCCGGGCCGAGAAGCACTATGGCTGCCCCCAGGATGTCGAATGGGCGATCGACCGGCACTTGCCAGCTGGCGACAACGTCCTGATGCTCCAGTCCCGACCGGAGACGGTCTGGTCACGCAAGCCGATCCAACCGGTGGCCAACACCGCCGCAGGTGGGGTGTCGTCGATCGTGTCGACGCTGCTGTCCCCGGTCCACAAGAAGCCTTCCGCCGAGAGCCAGCCACGAGACAACACCTAGCCAGCAACACCACTACCAGGGGAGAAGCACAGATGGCCGAGAGTCGTTTTCCGAGTCCGTTCGAGGTCGAAGCACCGGACGGCATCGAGGGCTGGGAGGAGCTCTACCCCTACAGCGTCGTGTTCAGCGAGGAGCGGCGCAGCTACGAGGACGACCGCTTCTGGTTCTGGGACTCGATGCACTGGGGTTCGGCGATGACGCCGTGGGACTCGACGTTCCTCGAGATGGCCATCGCCTCGCTCAGCCAGTTCAATAGCCGCCACTACCGGATCCCCCCAGCCGACGGCATCGACTTTCGCGTCCTCTACGGCTACCCGTACTTCTCCCCGGTGACGATCGAGGACGGGAGCCGGATCGAGTCCCGGGTCCCCGACTTCGTGGAGCGAGCCGGGCACTACTTCGCGAACTGGGACCAGCTCTACGACAACTGGCTGGGCAAGATCAGGGCCACCATCGACGAGATCACCGCCATCAACCTCACCCCGCTCCCCGAGATGGAGGACCTCGAGGTCATCACCTCCGGCCTCGGCACCGGAACCGGTCACCACCTCCAGGTCGAGTATCGCCGGTTCAAGGACCTGTGCCTCCAGGTGTGGCAGTACCACTTCGAGTTCCTCAACCTCGGCTACGCCGCCTATCTCGACTTCTTCGGGTTCTGCAAGCAGGCCTGGCCCTCGATCCCCGATCTCGGGATCGCCAAGATGGTGGCCGGAGTCGAGGTCGACCTGTTCCGACCGAACGAGGAGCTGAAGGTCCTGGCCCGCAAGGCGATCGACGGCGGTCTGGCCCGGGTGTTCGACACGCCCAACGACGTCGCGGCCATCAGGGCGGCCGTGGCCGAGACCGACTTCGAGGCCCACTGGAACGACGTGTCCGACCCCTGGTTCAACTTCTCCTCCGGCACCGGGTTCTACCACTACGACAAGACGTGGTGCGACTACCCGGAGATCCCGTACGCCTTCATCAAGGACTACATCGCCAAGATCGAGGCCGGCGAGGACATCACCCGCCCGATCGACGCCATCCGGGCCGAGCGCGACCGTGTCGTCGAAGAATACGGCGACCTGCTCCAGACCGACGAGGATCGCCAGGCGTTCCAGGAGAAGCTCGGCCTGGCCCGGGTCGTGTTTCCCTACGTTGAGAACCACAACTTCTACATCGAGCACTGGACGATGTCGGTCATCTGGCGCAAGCTCCGGGAGCTCGGTCAGATGCTGCTCAAGGAAGACATCACGACCGCCGAGGACGACGTCTTCTACTTCCGGCGCGACGAGATCGACGAGGTCCTGTGGGACATCTACTCCGGCTGGGCGGTCAACGCCCCGACCCGGGGCCCAGGCTACTGGCCGCCCCGTATCGCCCGCCGCCGGGAGATCGTCGACCGGTTCCGGGCGTGGCAACCGCCGAAGGCGCTTGGCGAACCTCCCGACGTGGTCACCGAGCCGTTCACGATCATGCTGTGGGGCATCACGAGCGACTCGGTGCAGGGATGGCTGGGGGCCGAGGAAGGGGCCGATGAGCTGACCGGCATGGCCGCCTCCCCGGGGATCGTCGAGGGTCCGGCTCGGCTCGTGTTCAACCCCGAGGACATCGGCGACATCGCCGACGGCGAGATCCTCGTCTCGCCCATCACCGCCCCCAGCTGGGCTCCGGTGTTCCCCAAGATCCAGGCCTGCGTGACCGACATCGGGGGGATGATGAGCCACGCCGCCATCGTCTGCCGGGAGTATGGCATCCCGGCGGTCACCGGGACCGGCTTCGGTACGAGAGAGATCAAGACCGGCGACCTGATCCGCGTCGACGGATCGGCCGGTACCGTCACCAAACTGGAGTAACGAACATGCTCACCCAGGAACAGAACGACGAGCTGACCCGCATCGGGCCGGGCACCCCGATGGGGGCCGTGCTCCGCCACTACTGGTACCCGGTCGCAGTCACCAGGGAGCTCGACGAATTCCCGGTGAAGAAGGCCCGCCTGCTCGGCGAGGACTGGGCGCTGTTCAAGACGCCCGAGGGTGCCTATGGCATCGTGGCCGAGCGCTGCCCCCACCGGGGGGCGTCGATGGTCTACGGGATCGTCGAGAACGGCGGCCTCCGCTGCGGCTACCACGGCTGGAAGTTCGACCCCGAGGGCACCTGCGTCGACATCCTGGCCGAGCCGGACAGCTCGCCCGAGTTCCGGCGGCGGTGCTCGATCCGGGCCGGCGAGGCCCAGGAGCTGGGCGGCCTGGTGTGGGCCTATGTCGGCGATGGCCCGGCCCCCGAGCTGCCCCGCTACGAGGCGTATGTCATGGACGGGATCCGAGACATCGGCCACTCGATGCTGCCCTGCAACTGGTTCCAGATCATGGAGAACGCGGTCGATCCGTATCACGTCGAGGCGCTCCATGGGAACTACTTCGAGTTCATCGCAGCCAACAAGGGCTTCGACATGCCAAGCGCGTTCAGTCACAACAAGCACGAGCGGGTCGCCTTCGACCCGTTCGAGCACGGCATCATCAAGCGTCGGCTGCTCCAAGGCCAGAGCGAGGAGAGCGACGACTGGAAGATCGGGCACCCGCTCGTCTTCCCCTACAAGATGTGGGTTGGCGGCAACGGTGTGTTCCAGATGCAGATCCGGGTGCCCGTCGACGACACCCACACCTGGATGCTGTTCTACACCGTCCACGCTCCGGAGGGCGCCGACCTTCCGCCCGATCCGCCTATCGTCGACTACAGCTACGAGTGGCTCGACGAGAACGGCGAGCACCTCGTCGACTACATCGAGGGCCAGGACATCATGGCCTGGGTGACCCAGGGCGAGATCGCCGACCGGACGAACGAGATGATCACGAAGAGCGACGTCGGCGTGGTCGCCTGCCGCCGCATGTTCCGCAACGCGCTCGACGATGTGGCCGCCGGCCGAGACCCCGTGGCCGTGGTGCGCGAGCCCCACGACGTGATCAAGCTCCCCTTGGAGCGGTCGAAGTTCGGCCGAGGCGCCGAGTTCGCCACCGAGTGGATCGACCGGGGCTCGATGCGTTACAGCCCGATCGCCGAGGAGCTGAAGCAGCTGCACCGGGATGCGGAGGCGGCCCGCCAATCGATGGAGAGCTGAGTGCCGGAGAGCTGAGTGCCGGAGAGCTGAGTGCTGGAGAGCGAGCGTAGCCAGGCCCGAGTCTGAGGCCCGGCGCCGTCGCGCTAGGCGCCAGGAGGCGGGTTCGCTGGCATGGCGTCGGCCGCGGTCGGGGGCGGGGGCTGGTCGGCGGCGCTGCCTCCCCGGGCTTCTTCGTCGATGCGGTCGACCGTAGCGGCGAGATCGAACCCGGCGTCGGCTTGGAACGCTACGGAGACCCGGCCCTCGTCGGACGAGATCGTCCGATAGAGGTACTGTTCTTCTCGGTTGAAGAAGGTGGCTGCGACGAGACCCTCGGCCCGCACCTCCCTGGCCAGGTGCTCTCCCAGTTGTTGCACGGCGACGAACGCCTCGTAGAACGCAGTCGGATCGGGGGCCCGGACCTGGAGCGGCCGCTCGTCGTCGAACACGGCGTAGGCGCCGATCCCGTTCGTCTGGTCGATCCCGTCGATGAAGTCCTCGACCATCGCTACCCGTCCAACAACAGGTTGCGCTCGATGCGCTTCATGAGCAGGTTGCTCAGGGCCCGGATCTTGACCAAATTGGCGTCGATGTCGGCCAAGATGACCAGCAACCCGTCGGCCACGGGTCGGGCCAGGATCATGACGCTGCCGAAGTCGAGCAGGAGGTCACCATCGAAGTCGGTTCCCCCGCCGGTCTCGGTCGCCTGCTGCAGGGGCTCGAGGGCGAGGTACACGTCGGCCAGCTGGTCGGTGACGTGCACGACGTCGATGTCGAACATCGCCGCCAGGTCGGGGTCGCCGGGCTTGCCCTGGTCATCGACGATCCACGACCCCAACACGCCCGGACACCTCTTGCGAAAATCGACTAGCGCTGCCCTCACGAACCCTCCCTCCGCGGCTCTCAGCCCGCCTTCGCCATGCAGGCTCCAGGGATTCGTCCAGCGTCGAAACCGACATCATGATAGCGGCCCAAGCCGTCCTGGCGTGGGTTACCCGCATCAGTTGTGGGTAACTGGCGCAGTTTCGGCCGATCAGGCGGGGTCAGGGTTCGACAAGGGGGCAGCGAGCTGCGACCGACCCCAGATGCCGAGCTTTCGGTAGATCTTGTGCAGATGGGTCTCGACGGTCCTGACCGACAGGTGGAGCTGGTCGGCGATCGAGGCGATGCGCTGTCGGCTCAGCGAGCGCCGGGCCGACGACCCCGTTCTGGCGTGAGTTACCAACATCAGATGTGGGTAACTCTCACGCAACTTCGACGGGGATCAGGAGCGCAGGAGCCCGATGAGCGTGAGCACACCGCCGATCAGGAGCATCCCGCCACCGACGAAGACGGCGGCGAGGAACAACCCGATCGAGGCGACGAGCGAGGACGCGAAGTCCTGAGCGAACGCCGTCGTTTCGCCTGCGGGAGTCGTCACGAGGTAGGTGCCGTCGGCCGCGATGTCGACCTCGCCAACCGACTCGCCGGTGCGACCGCTCAGCGTGTAGGTCTGTGATGTGAAGACCGACCTGACCGGCACGGGGGCACCGTCGGGACCTTCGATCAGCGTCGGGCCGAGGCCGGCCGGTCCTTCTGCGAAGACGGTCCACTCGCCTTCGGTCAAGACGACGGGCTGTCGCTCACCGCTCGCCCGGGGGAACTCGTTCACATCGGGCAGGCTCCGCCAACCGAGGAACCCGAACAGCGGCGCCAATACCAGGCCGACGCCGCCGAGCACGAGTCCGACCTTCACCATCCGCTTCGACTTCCGGGCACGAGCCGAGGCTTGCACCGGGTTGCCGTGGGGAGTCGGGTTGGCCAGGTACGGCGGCTCGCTGCTCGGGGGGAAGGGACTGCTCATGGCGACACCCTAGGTGCGGCGGGCCGGGTCGGATGGCTCACCGACCCTGCCGAGTGCGCTACTTGGGTGCCGCCGCCGCCGGCCCCTACGATTCGGGTACGACCGCGAGCACGGGGGTGACCGTGAGTCAGGACCGAACGACAACGGCACGGATCCGCTACATCGATCCCGAATGGCGGGACGCGTCGGAGCCGCCCAGGATCGGCAGCCGGGATTCTCGTCACGCCTGCACCTCGTACCGTGAGGTCGTCGTCCACGACGCTCGGATCGCCGGCGATGGACTTGGCGTCGACACGTCCGGCTTCACGCTGTGCACCCACTCGACGACTGCGGCTGGCCGCGACCGTGCGCGGGTCAGGCGCGACTACCACCCGGCAATGCTCGATCTCGTCCGCCAGCTCGCCGGCGCCACCCGCACCTACCTCCTGGCCGATCTCGTGAGGACCGAAGACCAGAGCAACTTCAACTACGCCTACGCTCGGTTCGTCCACTGCGACTACCACCCGGACAACCTCGAGCGGATGAGCCGAGACCTGCTGGCCCGCAACGACGTCGAGCCCGAGAACTCCTGGACCTATGCCTGGTACAACACCTGGCAGCCGTTCGACAACGTCGTCCGCCAGAACCCCCTGGCCGTACTCGACGTCCGCTCGATAGCCCCGGGCGACATCATCCCGTACCGCTACACGGGCTACGCTCGCTCCGCTGACGACCCCGGTGGGCTGGTGTCGGCCCCGGTGTACAACCCCGACCACCGCTGGTACTACTACCCGGAGATGACCCCGGATGAGGTACTGCTCACCAAGCAGCTCGATCCCCGCCCCGGCCGTGCCGCTCAGTGCCCCCACACCTCGTTCGTCGACGACTCTCAGCCGGCCGACGTGCCGCCTCGCCGCAGCATCGAGACCCGCATCCTGGCCGTCTTCGAGCCATAGAGCGGCTCGCGCCGTATCGGTCATTGTCGTCGGTTGGCACAGCCTGGCCCGGTCCGCTGGCCGCCGGCGACTCCCGGCCGGTTCGTCCTGTTCACGCCGGCGACCAGCCTCTGCTAGTACGGGGCCATGATCCACGAGCTCCGCATCTACACCGCCCACCCCGGAAAGATGGGCGCGCTCCTGTCGCGCTTTCGCGACCACACGTCCGGGCTGTTCGAGAAGCACGGCATCACTAACGTCGGCTACTGGCTCAATTCGGTCGGCGGTCGGAGCGACGAGCTCTGGTACATCATCGGCTTCGAGAGCATGGCCCAACGCGACGAAGCCTGGGCCGCGTTCCAGGCCGATCCGGACTGGCAGAAGGCCCGGGCCGAGTCCGAGGCCGACGGGCCTCTTGTCCACCACATCGAGAACCGAATCCTGCGACCCACCAACTTCTCGCCCTTGCAGTGAGGGGCGTAGCCTCTCCCACGAGCGGCTTCCAGCCGTACCAAGGGGGTCTCTATGCCAGCTCTCGAGACGATGCGGGTGCTCGACTTCACGCAGTGGGAGGCCGGGCCGACGTGTGGCCAGTACCTGGGATGGCTCGGCGCCGACGTCGTCAAGCTCGAAGCGCCTCGGGGCGATCCGGGTCGGGCGGTCTTCTCCGACGACGGCACCGACTCGCAGTACTTCTGCAACCACAACGGCAACAAACGTGGTCTGTGCCTCGACCTGAAGTCGACCGACGGGGCCGAGCTGCTGCGTCGGCTGCTACCTCGGTTCGACGTCCTGATCGAGAACCAGGGTCCGGGGGTCATCGAGCGGCTCGGCTTCGGTCCCGATGTGTTGCACGAGATCAACCCGAGCCTGATCATCGCCCGGATCAAGGGTTTCGGGCTCAGCGGGCCTTACGCCGACTACAAGAGCTTCGACCCCCTCGCCATGGCGGCCTCGGGGGTCACGTCGATGACCGGCACCGCCGAGAGCGGGCCGCTCAGTCCGGGCGGCACCTTCGCCGACACCGGCACCGGAATCCACGCCGCGTTCGCCATCGCCGCCGCCTACGTGCAACAGCAGCGGACGGGTGAGGGCCAGGTGATCGAGCTGTCGATGCACGAGGTCATGACGATGTTCATCCGCACGCTCGCTTCGTGGAGCTGGGGACCCGAGGCCGATCCGGTCGGGCCCCGCCGCGATGGGGCCGCGCCGAGCGGGCGGTGGCGATGCAAGCCGGCCAACGGCGGTGAGGCGAGCCACGCCGACTACGTGTTCGTCACGATCGCCAGCCAGGCGCTGTGGGCCACGTTCTGCCAGGCGATCGAGCGACCGGAGCTCCTCGACGACGAGCGCTTCGCCCGGCCCCGGGACCGGATGGCCAACTCGCGCGAGCTTCGGGGCCTCCTCGCCCCCTGGTTCGCCGAGCGGACCAAACGTGAGATCATGACGAGCCTCGGCGAAGCCGGGGTGCCGGTGTCCGCCGCCTTCGACACCGCGGAGGTCTTCACCGATCCCCACCTGATCGCCCGCGACTTCTTCGCTACGCTCGACCACCCCACCAAAGGCGACCTGCTCGTGATGAAGCCGCCGTTCCGACTGTCGGCCAGCGACGTGCCCGTCACCCGGGCTCCGCTGGTCGGCGAGCACACCCGTGAGATCCTCGCTGCCGAGCTGGACCTCACCGAATCCACGATCGACGAGTTGGTCGAGAAAGGAGCAGCCGTCGATGGCTGAGATATCGGGGGCCAGGATCCTGGCTCGCAACCTGGCCCAGCAGGGCGTCCAGTACGTGTTCGGCATCGTCGGGTTCCCCGTCGTACCGATCGCCCTCGCCATGCAGGCCGAAGGCATCACGTTCATCGGCATGCGGAACGAGCAGTCGGCCTCGTACGCTGCGCAGGCCGCCGGCTACCTGACTGGACGCCCCCAGGGCTGTCTCGTCGTGTCCGGGCCCGGCGTGATCCACGCCCTCGCCGGGCTGGCCAACGCCAAGGAGAATCTGTGGCCGATGATCCTGATCGGCGGGGCCTCGCCCACCGACCAGAACGGCATGGGCGCCTTCCAGGAGGAGGACCAGGTGGCGGCGGCCAAGCCGTGGTGCAAGTACGCCCACCGGGTCGAGGCTCACGACAAGATTCCCTACTACGTCGAGCAGGCGATCCGGACCTCGCTGTACGGCCGCCCCGGACCGGTGTATCTCGACCTGCCGGCCGACGTCATCGACGGTCGGGTCGACGAGGACACGATCGGCACCGCCCCCATCGTCGGCGATCCGCCCCGGACCCATGCTGAGCCCGAGTCGGTCAGGCGGGCGATCGGTGCGCTCAAGTCGGCCGAGAACCCCCTGGTCATCGTGGGCAAGGGCATGGCCTGGGCCCGAGCCGAGGACGAGGTCCGCCAGTTCATCGATCGGACCCAGCTCCCGTTCCTCGCCTCACCGATGGGCAAGGGCGTGGTGCCCGACGACCACCCGCTCTCCGTAGGAGCGGCCCGGTCCCACGCCCTCGAGCAGGCCGACGTGATCCTGCTGGCCGGAGCCCGCCTCAACTGGATCATGCACTTCGGCCGCAAGCCTCGCTTCAACCCGAAGGTCCGGGTGCTCCAGCTCGACAGCCACCCGGAGCAGATCGGCCACAATGTCCCGGCTGAGGTCGCCCTCGTCGGCGACGGCAGGGCGATCATGGGCCAGTTCAACGCCGAGCTGGCCGACGACCCGTGGCGCTACGACGCCGAGACGCCGTGGCGCAGCTCGATCGCCGCAAAGATCGCAGCCAACGAGGAAGCGGTCGCCCCGATGCGAGCCGACGACTCCTCGCCGATGAACTACTACCGGGCGTTCCGCGACATCGCCGACTGGTTGCGACCCGACGACATCATCGTCGGCGAGGGCGCCAACACGATGGACATCGGCCGCACCCAGATGCCGAACGTCAACCCCCGCCACCGCCTCGACGCCGGGAGCTACGGCACGATGGGCATCGGGCTCGGGTTCGCGGTCGCGGCCGCCGTGTGCAACCCGGGCCAGCGGGTCGTTTCGGTTCAAGGCGACTCGGCGTTCGGGTTCAGCGGCATGGAGATGGAGACGATCTGCCGCTACCAGCTACCAGTCGTCGTCGTCATCCTCAACAACAACGGCATCGGTGGCGGCATCGCCGAGCTGCCGGCCGAAGGACCGCCGCCACCGAACGTGTACCTCCCGACCGCTCGCTACGAGAAGATCGCCGAGGCGTTCGGAGCGGGCAGCTTCTACGTCGAGGACACCGCCGACCTGCGGGCGGCGCTCGATGCCGCAGCCGCGCTCGACGGGCCGGCGATCGTGCACGTCAGGCTCGACCCGAAGGCCGGGCGCAAGCCCCAGGCCCACGGTTGGCTCACCCGCTGAGATCCTCGTCCGTGCGCCGCCGATCGGGGGTGTCGTCCTCGCGGTCGAGGCTCGCCAACGTGGCCGGCTTGGTCGCCAGGAACAAGGCTGCCGCCAGCAGGCAGGCACCGGCGACGGTCACGGTCACCTGCGGGCCCCAGACATCGGCGAGCGCGCCCTGGACGAGCGAGCCAACCGGGAACGCCAAGGTGAACCCCATCACCCGGGCCGACATCACCCGACCACGCATGTGGTCGGCCACGATGAGCTGGACCGAGGTGTTCGTCGTGGCGATGACCGCGAGGAAGCCAGCGCCGACGACCAGCAGCGCGGCGAGACCGAGCGGCCAGTTCGGGGCAACCCCGAACGCCATGACCGCCAGGCCGTAGACCGGCAAGCCCCACCGCACCACGGCCGAGCGGGGAATCCGGGTGTCCCAGCTCCACAAGGCAGGGGCGACGAGCACGGCGCCGATCCCGATCGCTGAGGCGAGGGCGCCGACGACCCGGGGCCCGGCTCCGTAGACGTCGTCAGCGAACACGACGGTGAACTGAGCGATCGGATTCCCGAAGAACGCCACCAGCATCGCGCACAGCACGCTGACGAGGATCCCGGTTCGCTCCTGCATGTAGGCCACCGCGGTCAGGAACCCGGCGACCACGCCCTCGGCCCGGCGACGTGAATAGTCGACGACGAGCGGGCGGACGACCCACAGCACCCCGATCACCGCGAGGAACGAGACCCCGTTGAGGAAGAACGCCCATCCCGGTCCGCCGGTGGCCAGCAGCAACCCGGCGAGGGCCGGGCCGACGGCTCGGGAGGCGTTGAACTGGGTCGAGTTGAGGGTGATGGCCGACGCGAGGTCCTGCTTCGGCACGAGCGACGGCACGAACGCCTGCCAGCTCGGGATCATCAGTCCGCTGAAGATCCCGGTGAGAGCGGTGATGCCGAGGATGAGAAGGGGCTGACGCCATCCGACCGTCCACGTCGCCCACTGGAGGAACGCGGCGGCCGCCATGGCCAGTTGGGTGGCGAGGAGGAGCCGGCGTCTGTCGAGCCGGTCGGCCAGTGACCCGCCGAGCGGTCCGAGAAGGAACGCCGGCAGGAACTGGGCGAACCCGGCCAGGCCCACCCACAGTGACATCCCGGTCAGGTCGAACAGCACGAAAGGCACGGCCAAGCTCTGGAGCCAGTTCCCGGAGTTGGAGGCCAGCGCACCGGCGAAGAAGAACCGGAAGTTGCGGTGGCGCAGCGCCCGCATCCCGTAACGGAAGCCGCTGGGCGGGAGTGCCGGAGGCGACTCGGCCTCTGTCGCCTCGCCGGACCGGTCGTCCTGGCCGCGTCGAGCGTCGTTCACATGATCACCGATCCCCGACGCTACCGCCGCCGGGATCGGCCGGTCTGGGCCGTCTCGCCCGTGAGGCGAGTGCAATCGACGGCACCGACCCGTTCGCGCGATGGTGCGGCCATGGCATCGCGATCGGTTGCCGCCGGACCCCGCCGCAACCGCGTCGACCCCTGGGGAGATCTGCACGCGGTGGTCGAGCGCGGGCTGTTCACGGGCAACCGGGGCTGTCTCGTCGACGACGGCGGGCGGGTCGTGCGGCACCAGGGGGCATCGCTGTGGATCATCTGCCACACCGAGTTCCGAGGGTGGCGACACCCTCTCGCTGCTCCCCGAACATGGACGCCCCTCTTCTTCCTCGACGACGCAGTCGCCCTCGCCGCCGGTCACCGCCCCTGCGGGCTGTGCCGCCGGGATGAGTACCGGGCCTACCGCGACGCGGTCACCGCCTGGTCAGGATGCCCCGAGCCGCTGCTGGCGCCCGAGTTGAACCGCCGGCTGGCCGGGGAGCGGCTCCGACGGGGTCGGGGGCTCGATCGGGCCGGCGATCGGATCCTCGGCCGGGCCGAGCTGGACGTCGTGCCGGTCGGGACCGTGGTGATCCCCCAATCCGACCGACAACCCCATCTCGTGACCGCTCTCCACCTGCAGCCGTTCGGCTTCGACGGGTGGGGACGACCGGTCGACCGACCGTCCGGCGCGATGGTCGACGTGCTCACCCCTCCGACCTCGGTGGCCGCCCTACGCCGAGGTTTCCACCCTCAGCTTCATCCGACAGCGGCGGGGGAGCGGTGACCGCCACGGCGGCGGCTCAGGCGGTCGCAGCGGGGAGGTAGCCCGGCCTGGCATGCAGCACACCGCCGTCCCAGCGAAGGGTCGTCGCTCCCGACGGGACGGTCGCGTCCGGCCCGCAGATCACCGACAGCTCGTGGCCGGCCAGGCTCGGCCAGCGAGCCAACGCCTCCTCGGGACTGGGGTTGGACCGGGTCCGCTCCGAGGGCACCGCCCCGGCGGCGAACAGCGCCCGCTCGTAGTCCTCGTAGGGCATCCACCCGGGCACGGTGAGCTCGTCGTCGCCGACGCGGACGAGAATCGTCGGGAACACGAACCGCATGCGTCCGTCCTTGGCCTGGCGGGCCCGTCCGATCCCCGGCCGGTCGCCTTCCAGGGTGAGGACGTAGTCGTTCGGCGTTCGGGTCTCGTCTCGGTCGCCGTCGTAGGCCAGCGCAATCTCCGGTGAGCCGACCACCGCTTCGAGGGCGGCGAGATCGAGGCCGTCGACACCGGCGCAAGCGCTGACCACCCGATCGACGGTGTCGGCCGGCTCGCCGTGGACGAAGGTGGCCTCCCGCATCCGCCGGAGGACCGCCTCCGCCGTCGCTGGGCCCTGCTGCTCGGCGGCCTTCACCGCCAGCCCCGACGCTCGGCTCCCGGCCGGCGACCGGCGGAGCGGGTCCGGTCGAGGCATGCCCGTCTGGTCGCAGACCACCTTCCAGTACTCGCCGAGCTTCGGGGCGTCGGCTTCTCGATCCCGATCGGGCAGATACTCGTCCTCGACCAGGTGACCCATCACGTACCGCCAGGAGTCGATCTGGTCGTCGAAGCGCCAGTGCAAGAGCCGCAGCTTCGGCTCGGTGCCCCAGGCCCAGGAACACATTGCGTCGGTGTACTCGATCACATCCACGCCTCCATTCTTCCTCATTCGCCTGCCGCCGGCATCCGCTCGCCGTCCCGCCCTGGTGGGACCCGCACCGCCGGAGCAGGCCCTGGACTAACCATCGGGGACGCCAGGTTCGTAGCCTCTGGTCATGACCCGAGCGATCACCGCGCCCCACCAGCCCCGCATCTTCCGCGGTTGGTGGGTCCTCGTCGGGATCTTCGTCACCATGACCACAGGGTCGGGGTTCGCGTTCTACGCCCAGGGTGTGTTCCTCGACGCTCTGGTCGATGAGCAGGGCTTCAGCGTCGGGACGGCCGGGGCCGGCACCGGCCTGTTCTTCGTGATCTCGGGAATCGCCGGCTACTTTGCCGGCGGCCTGATCAGCCGCTTCGATATCCGAGCGGTCATGACGGTCGGGGCCACGATTGCCGCCGTCGGCATCCTGCTGCTCGGGCAGGTACGGACCGTCTGGCAGATGTTCGCCGTGTTCGTCATCTACGGCGGCGGCTACGCCCTCGCCGGCCTCGTGCCCGCCACCAGCCTCGTCACCCGATGGTTCCACGTCCGTCGCTCGATCGCGCTGTCGATCGCGTCGACGGGCCTGTCCGTCGGCGGTATCGTCATCACCCCGGTGATCGCTCAACTCATCGACGACGAATCGTTGGTGGCCCTCGCCCCCCGCCTCGCCGTCGGCTTCTGGCTCGGAATCGTCCCGATCACCTTGCTCCTGCTGCGGCCGTCGCCGGAGGCGCTCGGCCTCCGGCCCGACGGCGCCCCACCGCTCGACACCGGCCCGGACCGCGCCGAGGTGCCGGGTGTTCCGTTCGCCGCCGCAGTTCGGACGCGGTACTTCCGGTTCATGTCAGGTGCGTTCATCCTGGTGATGGGAGCCCAGGTCGGCGCGTTGCAGCACGTGTTCAAGCTCACCAAGGACGCCGTCGACGTCGACGCCGCCAGCCTCGCTCTGATCGTGGTGACCTCGACTAGCGTCGGGGCCCGCCTACTCGGGGGTATCGCCGCCACCCGCATCCCGCTGGCCACACTGACAACCACGCTGATCGGGGTGCAAGCCCTCGGGATCACGATCATCGGACTGGCCGACCAGCAGTGGACGATCCTGCTCGGCGTGGTCATCCTCGGGCTTGCCATGGGGAACCTGCTGATGCTCCACCCGCTGTTGCTGGCCGACGCCTTCGGAGTGCGCGACTATCCCCGGATCTACGGCCTCGGGTCACTGCTGATGGTGACCGGCGTCGGGCTCGGCCCGTTCGTGGTCGGGGTCGTGCGAGACGGCGCCAACTATCGGACCGCGTTCCTGGCGATGACCGCGGTGGCGCTCGTCGGTCTGGTCATCTTCCGACTGGCCGGTCGACCGGTCAGCGACGGCGACGCCGCGGTGGCTCCCGCAGCGGCAGCGGCGCTCGCCGACTGAGTCCGGGCTCGGTGGCGGGATCGAGCCACGACGACGGGCGAGCCCCGTTCCCCCGTGCTAGACGTGTTGGATGGTTCGATTGCTCGACGGAGTGAAGGTGTTCGAGGTCGGGATCGCGATCGCGTCGCCAAACGCCGGCCGCCTCCTCGCCCATCACGGCGCCGAGGTCTACAAGATCGAGTCGCCGACCAGTCCCGACATCGTCCGTCTCATCGGCAGTGCGTGGTTGCGGGACAACGAGGAGCTGGCGCCGGTGATACCCGATTCGAGCCCGTACGTGTCGGAGATGAACGCCGACAAGAAGAGCGTTGCCCTCGACCTCAAGGAACCCGAGGCCCGGGCGGCGGCCAGCCGGTTGTTGGCCGAGTGCGACGTGTTCCTCGCCAACATCGGTGCTCGGGCTCTGGCCGAGCTCGGGCTCGATTACGACTCGGTCACCGAGCTCCGGCCCGACATCGTCTACGTCCAGCTCCCGGGGTTCGGCTCCGATCCCGAGGCTCCCTACTACCCGTTCGTGGCGTGGGGACCGAACCAGGCGCCGCTCGTCGGGATCGACGACCTCACCGGTCACGCCGACCAGGAGCCCGCCGGGATCGCCACCGTCGCGCCGCCCGACTACCTCAGCTCGCTCCACGCCGCGTTCTGCACGCTCACCGGGCTGGAGCAGCGCGACCGTACCGGCGAGGGCGTGCACGTCGACGTGTCGCAGTTCGAGACGACGGTCTCGCTCCTGCTCGGGCCCTACGTGATGGATCACGCCCTCACCGGCCGGACCCAGTCCCGCGTCGGCAACCGATCGCTGTGGTACGCCCCCGAAGGGGTCTACCCCTGCCGAGGGGAGGAGCGTTGGATCGCGATCAGCGTCGAGGACGACGAGATGTGGGAGGGGCTCCTGAGCCTGGGCCCGGTCGAGTGGGCCGACGACGAGCGGTTCGCCACCAATGAGGCCCGCCTGGCCAACGCCGATGTCCTCGACGAAGCGATCGCAGCCTGGACCGTCGGGTTCACCAACACCGACCTGGCGACCCGGCTACAGGGGGTCGGGGTCGCAGCCCACGTCGTGGCGACCAACGAGGACATCCTCCAGGATTCCCACGTCATGGAGAGCGGTTGGTACCAGGCGCGACCCAGCAGCCGGTTCACCAGGGACCTGTTCTCGGGTTACCCGATTCGGATGAGCGAGACGCCGGGCTCCTGGGAACGGGCTGGACCGAGCTCGGGTGAGCACACGGTCGAGGTTCTCACCGGCGTGGCCGGCATGAGCGAGGACGAGGTCGCGAAGCTGATCGATGACGGGCTCGCCTTCACGATGGACCATCCCGACCTCAGGGTCGATCGGCCCTACGAGAACTGGCTGCACGTGCTGTTTCCCCACGACGCACCGGACACGAGGGATCTGTGATGGGCCAACCGTTCGACGGCGTGAAGGTGCTCGACCTGTCGGGGCTCCCTGGCGCCTACGCTTCCCGACTGTTCGCCGGACTGGGCGCCGACGTGGTCAAGATCGAGCCCCCGAGCGGCAGCCCGTTGCGGCGAATGGCGCCCTTCATCGAGGGGGTCGACGAGCCCGAAGGGTCGCTTTGGTGGGCCTATCTCGCAATGGGCTGCCGGAGCGTCGTCGTCGACCTCGACGACGACGACGGACAGGCGACGCTCGCCGGCCTCCTCGGCGATGCCGACGTGGTGATCGACGACCACGGACCCGACGTGCTCGCCGGCCTCGGCCTCGGCTACGAGGCGATCGCAGCGAGCAACCCCGACGTCGTCTGGGTCTCGATCACCCCGTTCGGCCTCACCGGACCCAAGCGCAGCTGGAGGTCGTCGAATCTGGTCGCCTGGGCCGCATCGGGCGTGTTGTACACCACCGGATTCGACGATCAGCCGCCGGTGGTGCCCGGCGGACCGGCTCAAATGGGCCTGTACGCGACGGCGTTGAACGCTGCGGTCGGAGCGGTGATGGGCTTGCGGGGCCGGCGCCTGATCGGCCGGGGCCAGCTCGTCGACCTTTCCCTGGCCGAGGTCTGCCTGGCCTTCGCTCCCGAGACTGGGGTACCGGTATTCCTCGACGACCGCGTCCATCGGGTCAGGGCCGGCAACCGGCGGACCCTGTCCCGACCGTTCGGGTTGTATCCGTGCGCCGATGAATACGTGTCGATCCTGGTGCTGATGCCGCGTCACTGGGAGGCCCTGGCCGAGTGGATCCACGAGGCTTGCGACAACGAGTCGATCATCGATCCGGTCTTCGCTGACATGGCGGTTCGGGGCCAGACGATGGAGCTCGTCGACAGCTGGGTCGAGGAGCTGAC
>Ga0224508_10001517_pt1 | contig 20745 bp, 15 predicted proteins | sample SF_Jan12_sed_USG_4_FD_170157 | JGI IMG/M metagenome (GOLD analysis project Ga0224508, IMG submission 170157) | Sediment microbial communities from San Francisco Bay, California, United States - SF_Jan12_sed_USGS_21 | ecosystem: Environmental > Aquatic > Marine > Sediment | place: USA... | reverse complement strand
GGGGTCGGTGGTTCGAATCCACTCGCGACTACCATTTATGGTTGGTGCTAGTGTGCAGCTGCGGTGGTTCGACAAATTTGCCGGGAGCAAATTTGGACGTCCGCAGGACGGCCCGAAGGGCGGAGGACAGGATGTCCGACGCAATCCACTCGCGACTACCAATTTTGTATCAAGTGGCCTTTGGTAGGGGTCACCACTGGAGAAAAAGCATGCCTAAGATTACTCTTCCGGACGGGTCTCATCGCGATTTTGATAAATCGGTATCGGTAATGGATATTGCCAATGATATCGGCCCTGGGCTGGCCCGTGCGACGCTCGCAGGCAAGGTTGACGGTGAGCTGGTTGATGCGGCTTACCTGGTTGAGCAAGATGCCAAAGTCGCGATCGTTACCAATCGGGATAGCGAGGCACTCGAATTACTACGTCACGACGCCGCGCACGTCATGGCGCAGGCGGTGCAGGAACTCTATCCCGGCACCCAGGTGACCATCGGTCCGGCGATCCAAGATGGTTTTTATTACGATTTTGCGCGACAGGAGCCATTCACACCCGAAGACCTGGTCGAAATTGAAAAGCGCATGCACGAAATCGTCAAGCGCGATCTGCCGATCGAGCGTGAAGTCATGGATAGGGATGCGGCCAAAAAAACTTTTGCAGATATCGGTGAAAGCTACAAGGTCCAGATTATCGACGAGATTATCCCGGCTGGTGAAGAAGTTTCGATTTATCGCCAGGGCGAATGGTTCGACGTGTGTCGAGGGCCGCACTTGCCGTCCACCGGCAAGCTCGGCGATGCCTTTAAGGTTATGAAGGTCGCAGGCGCCTACTGGCGCGGTGATTCGAAAAACGAAATGCTGCAACGAATCTACGGCACCGCGTGGCCCGACAAGAAGCAGCTTAAAGCCTACCTGCATCGGCTCGAAGAAGCCGAGAAACGCGACCATCGCAAGCTTGGACGCCAGTTGGAACTGTTCCACCTGCATGAAGAGGCCCCGGGGTCGGTATTCTGGCACCCCAAGGGCTGGACCCTGTTCAATTTGCTGATTAACTATATGCGCAAACGCCAGGAAGATGCCGGCTACATCGAAGTCAATACGCCGGACGTTATGGATCGCAGCCTGTGGGAAACCTCCGGGCACTGGGAAAATTACCGTGAACACATGTTTTCCACTACAACTGAAGATGAGCGTGTATTTGCGTTGAAGCCGATGAACTGCCCAGGGTCGGTGCTGATGTTCGCGCAGGGTTTGAAGAGTTACCGTGACCTGCCGTTACGCATGGCGGAATTCGGCAAGGTGCACCGATATGAGCCTTCCGGTGCTTTGCATGGTTTGTTGCGGGTACGCCACTTCACCCAGGATGATGCGCATATTTATTGCACCGAAGAACAAATGGAGAAGGAATGCATCGATGTCATTGCTCTGGTACTCGATATATACAAGGATTTCGGATTTGAAGATGTCGTGATCAAGTTTTCAGACCGGCCCGAGAACCGTATTGGTTCAGATGAAATCTGGGACAAGCTGGAAGGCGCTTTAACCAATGCACTGGACAGTATGCAACTTGAGTATCAGATTTTTCCGGGAGAGGGTGCATTTTACGGCCCCAAACTCGAATTTGTGCTGCGTGATGCGATCGGACGTGACTGGCAATGTGGCACTTTACAGGTCGACATGAACCTGCCCGAACGGTTTGATATTTCCTATGTTGGGGAAGACGGTGATCGGCACCGACCGGTCATGTTACACCGTGCATTATTCGGTTCACTGGAGCGATTCTTCGGAATTCTGGTCGAGCATTACGAAGGCAAATTCCCGGTCTGGTTATCACCGGTTCAGGCCGTGGTGATGAATATTACCGACAAACAGGCGCCATATGTCGAAAAAATCGAAAAAATGCTTAAAAATCAGGGAATCAGGACGATTTCTGACTTGAGAAACGAAAAGGTCGGGTTTAAAATTCGCGAGCACACTTTGCAGCGCATTCCTTACCTGCTCGTGGTCGGTGATCGCGAAGTTGAAGAAGAGCGTGTTGCAGTGCGAAGCCTCGGTGGTGAAGACCTGGGTTCATTAGCGATCGACAAGTTTGTCGACCTGGTACAACAGTAATCCGGTTATCAGGCCGGATTAATTTTTGCGGATAACATTTTAGGGAGAGTCCCAAATCGCAGACAACAAACAGAGCCGTCTCAATGAGGATATTACAGCGCCGGAAGTTCGGCTTATTGCAGAAGACGGCGAACAAAAGGGTATAGTTTCGTTGGAAGAGGCCCAGCAGTTGGCATTAGACGCGGGCGTGGATCTCGTAGAGTTGGTACCCGATGCTGAGCCACCAGTCTGTCGATTGATGGATTATGGCAAGTTCAGGTTCCAGCAAAAGAAAAAGTTGCACGATCAGCGCAAGAAGCAGCGCCAGGTGCACATCAAGGAAATCAAGTTTCGACCAGGGACTGAAGAAGGTGATTACCAGGTCAAGTTACGCAAACTGACCGAGTTTATTGAGATCGGTGACCGGGTTAAGGTGACGGTACGTTTCCGGGGACGGGAAATGGCGCACATGGAACTCGGCACTCAGCTACTTAAACGAGTAGAAGAGGATACCAAAGAATTTACGACTGTGGATCAGTTTCCGCAGTCGGAAGGGCGCCAGATGACGATGTTACTGGTGCCGAAAAAACGCTAGCGAATTTGTGCTGGCCAAGACCCAAAGACGCGTCTCCGGCGTCCAGGGCTTATTAATAGATGTTTATTTAACTGGAGTTAAAAATGCCAAAGATGAAATCAGTCAGTGGTGCTGCCAAGCGTTTCAAACGAAATGCGGCAGGCGGCTATAAGCGTAAGCAATCACACTTGCGTCATATCCTTACCAAGAAATCGAGCAAGCGTAAACGCCAATTGGGCGAGAAGCTTGATGTTCATGCTAATGACGTGCAGCAAGTGCGTCGTATGCTGCCATATTCTTAAGGGGGATTGAGCCATGCCAAGAGTAAAGAGAGGCGTTACTGCACATGCACGCCACAAGAAGGTTCTGGATAAAGCCAAGGGCTATCGAGGTGCACGCAGTAAGGTGTATCGCGTTGCCAAGCAGGCCGTCACCAAGGCCGGTCAATACGCTTACCGTGACCGGCGCCAGCGCAAGCGTCAGTTCCGTGCGCTCTGGATTGCACGTATCAATGCCGGGGCCCGCGAAAACGGAATGTCTTACAGCGTATTCATGAATGGCCTGAAAAAAGCCTCGATCGAAATCGATCGCAAGGTGCTTTCGGATATCGCCATATTTGACAAACCTGCCTTTACTGCACTGGTTGAAAAAGCCAGGGCAGGTCTGGAAGCTACGTAAAATTCCGCATATCAACGGCAGAGAAGGCGTTTCTGCCGTTGAATTGATGCCCTGATACGTGTCTCAAGATCTCAAAAATCTGCTGCAGCAAGCCTCCCTCTCGATCAGCGAATCAGCTGACATGGCGGCGCTCGATGCTGTACGTGTCGCCTACCTGGGCAAGAAGGGTGAATTGACAGCGCAATTGAAGAATCTCGGTCGCTTGTCAGCTGAGGAGAGACCAGCCGCGGGCCAGGCGATCAACCAGATCAAGGTTCAAATCCAGGAGTTGCTGGAAACGCGTAAATCAGAACTGAGCGATGCCGCAATTGTTTCACGTTTACAAACGGAAACAATTGATATTTCCCTGCCAGGAAGACGCAGCAGTGCGGGTGGTTTACACCCGGTCACGCTAACCATGAACCGCATCGACAAGATGTTTGGCAAGCTGGGTTTCGATGTTGCCGAAGGCCCGGAAGTCGAAGACGACTTCCACAACTTCGAAGCATTAAATATTCCTGAGCAGCATCCGGCACGCGCAATGCACGACACCTTTTATTTCGATGACGGGATGTTGCTGCGCACCCATACTTCGCCGGTGCAGATTCGTGTCATGGAAAACCGGGAGCCACCTTTACGCGTCATTGCGCCGGGAAGAGTCTATCGTTGCGATTCGGATTTGACGCATACCCCGATGTTTCACCAGGTCGAAGGCCTGCTCGTCGATGAGGACGTATCTTTCTCGGTTTTGAAAGGTACGTTGGAAGAGTTTCTCAAGATGTTCTTCGAGCAGGACGACCTGAAAACCCGATTTCGGCCCTCGTACTTCCCATTCACCGAGCCGTCGATGGAAGTCGATATAAGCTGTGTGATGTGCGCCGGTAACGGCTGCAGGGTTTGTAGCCATACCGGTTGGCTGGAAGTGCTTGGTTGCGGCATGGTGCACCCTGAATTATTCCGGCATACCGGGGTAGATGGTGAAAAATACACCGGCTACGCTTTCGGTATGGGGGTCGAGCGTCTCGCGATGCTTCGCTATGGCGTCAACGACCTGCGCTTGTTTTTCGATAACGATTTACGCTTTTTGCGACAATTCACGTGAGCGGACCTGGCGATGCAAATTAGCGAAAACTGGTTGCGTGAATGGGTTAATCCTCCGGTTGATACGGAGGCCCTGGCTAGCCAGTTGACGATGGCCGGGCTCGAGGTCGGGAGCTTGAATGTAGCTGCGCCAGCGCTACCCGGTGTCGTGGTCGCCGAAGTTGTGGCGGTCGAAAGCCATCCCGATGCCGATAAACTGAATCTTTGCCAGGTTAATGATGGTAAGGATACATTCTCGGTTGTCTGTGGTGCCAGCAACGTGCGTGCCGGCCTGAAGGTAGCTTTGGCACGTATTGGTGCCGAGCTTCCCGGGATCAAGATCAAAAAAGCCAAACTGCGCGGAGTCGAATCCCAGGGCATGATTTGCTCGGCAACCGAATTGCAACTGGCTGAATCCTCCGAGGGTATTCTCGAGTTGCCAGGCGATGCGCCCATCGGAATGTCGATTGTCGAGTACCTGTCGCTAGACGATAATATTTTTGATATCGATCTTACCCCGAACCGGGGCGATTGCCTGAGTATTGCCGGGATTGCTCGTGAAGTTGCCGCGATCAATAAAATTGCGCTGACGCAAAATGGCGTGACCCCTGTCGACAGTAGCATCGGCGATAGCTTCGAAGTTGAGCTGCTGGCACCTCAGCAATGCCCACGTTACGTGGGACGTATCATCAAGGGGATCAATCCGCAGGCTCAAACACCGATGTGGATGCAGGAAAAGCTGCGCCGTTGTGGCCTACGTCCAATCAGCCCGGTGGTTGATGTTACCAATTACGTCATGATGGAACTCGGTCAGCCGATGCACGGGTTCGATTATGACAAGCTGAATGGCGGCATCCAGGTTCGCTTAGCGAAACCTGCAGAAAAAGTCGCGTTACTCGATCAAAGTGAAGTCGAGTGCGGTGATGATACCTTGCTAATCGCCGATCATGCTGGCGGGGTTGCCCTTGCGGGCATCATGGGCGGGTTCGGCAGTTCGGTGCAGTCCGATACCCGCAATATTTTCCTCGAAGCGGCCCATTTTACTGCAATCGAGCTTGCCGGTAAGGCACGCAGATTTGGCATGCATACCGATGCGTCCCATCGTTTTGAACGTGGCGTGGATGCGCAGCTACCTCCGATAGCAATGCAGCGAGCAACTGGCTTGTTGCTCGAGATTGTCGGGGGCGAAGCTGGACCGATTATCGATGCGGTGGCTAACGACTACATGCCACAAACCCCGAATGTCGAGCTGCGCTACGAGCAATTGAATCGCTTACTGGGAATCGAGGTAGCACGCGAAGAAGTCAGCGATATTCTACAGCGCCTTAATATGCAGCTTGCGGAGGGACCCGTGGGTTGGCAGGTAACTCCGCCAAGTTATCGTTTCGACATCAATATCGAGCCAGATCTGGTTGAAGAAGTGGGGCGCCTGATCGGCTATAACAATATTCCGGGGAAACGAGAAGCCTCGCACATCCAGATGGATAGCTTTTCCGAGCAGAGTGTCAGTGTCAATCAGATTCGCGACACCCTGGTTGAACGGGGTTATTTTGAAGCAGTTACCTACTCGTTCGTATCCCCGGAGTTACAGGATTTACTCGATCCTGGCCAACAGGTATTGCCGCTATCTAACCCGATCTCGGCGGACATGTCGGTAATGCGTACCCGTTTGTTGCCTGGACTTATACAGGCGTTACAGCATAATTTGAATCGCCAGCAGTCTCGGGTCAGATTGTTCGAAACCGGTTTGTGCTTCATTCCTGATGGTGACAATCTCGTGCAAACTCCGCATATTGCCGGCGTTATTACCGGAAGCCGCATCAACGACGGTCTCTACACGACAGGTGAGGGCGTGGACTTCTTCGATATAAAAGGCGATCTCGAGTCGATGCTGAGGCTGGCCGATGAGTCAGAATTTGGTTTTACGCGCTCAGACAACCCTGTATTACATCCGGGTCAGGGTGCAGATCTGGCTTTCCGGGGAGAGACTATAGGGTTTGCTGGAGCGCTGCACCCGTCGTTGTTAAATAAACTCGATATAAATCAATCAGTTTTTGTATTTGAAAGTAAAATTTCGCCGATATTAAGCAGAAAATTGCCTAATTTCGTCGAAATGTCGCGATTTCCGTTTATCCGACGTGATATTTCGATCACCGTGGAAGAAAATTTACCTGTCCGTGAACTGGTAGACAGCATTTATTCGCTAAAAAATGAAATATTGCAGGAAGTATTTGTATTTGACGTCTATACTGGAAAAGAAGTGAGAAATAATCGAAAAAGTGTCGCTTTGGGCTTGATTTTACAGGACTTTTCACGCACTCTTGTTGACGAGGATGTGGAAAATTTCGTTGCCAAAGTCCTCGTACAACTAAAAGAACACTACAACGCAGAATTGAGGGAGAGCTAATGTCATTGACCAAGGCTGATATGGCCGAAATGCTATTTGAAGAACTTGGTCTCAATAAGAGAGAAGCTAAGGAAATAGTCGAGCAATTTTTCGAAGAAGTAAAAGTAGCACTTGAAACCGGACACCAGGTTAAGTTGTCCGGTTTTGGTAATTTTTTAACCCGGTCAAAGGCTGAAAGGCCCGGACGCAACCCGAAAACTGGCGAAGAAATACCCATTTCTGCCAGGAAAGTGGTTACTTTTCGGCCCGGTCAAAAATTAAAAATAAGAGTAGAAGCGTATGCTGGAAGCGAGCAACAATAACGAATTACCGGTAATACCAGGTAAGCGTTACTTCACTATTGGTGAAGTTGCTGAGCTCTGCGACGTCAAACCTCATGTATTGCGCTATTGGGAGCAGGAATTTCCCCAGTTGAAACCGGTCAAACGGCGCGGCAATCGAAGATACTACCAACGTCATGATGTATTGCTGATCCGTCAGATCCGCGGCCTGCTTTACGACGAGGGTTTCACTATTGGTGGGGCACGCCAGCGTCTTGAAGGTGAGGGCGCGAAAGACGATGTCAGCCAAAGCCAACAAATCATCCGCCAGACCCTGACGGAGCTCGAAGAGCTTCTGACCTTGCTAAAACGCTAAATCTAGCGTCAAATACCACTTTATAGACGGGGCGTAGCGCAGCCTGGTAGCGTACCTGCATGGGGTGCAGGTGGTCGGAGGTTCAAATCCTCTCGCCCCGACCAATTCAAAGCAAAAAATAAAGGCCTCTTACCCAAGTTTGAGGCCTTTATTTTTTGCTTTGAATTGGCGGGAAGATGGAACCGTGCACGAGGTTCACAAAAGCGCATGGATGCGCTTTTGCACAGCGCGTCAGCGCTGCCCGCAGGGCGCCCGCCAGGGATGGCGGGCGTGAAATCCTCTCGCCCTGGGATCCCGTGGTCGAGCCACGGGATGACAGTTACCAGGCCACCTACACCAGTCTGAGGCTTTTTGTGGAAACTGAGCCGTATCTCGAAACTTGCACTCGGTTTCGAGCGTAGCTCCGAGCGCGGAGTCTCAAAACTCGCTGATCGACTGGAGAAACGTCTCGGTGTCGTCCTGGCTCGCGCCGACGTCTAGAGCGATATTCATGATCGCAGTGCGCAGGTCACTTTCGGGATTGGCCAGGTGTTCATCACAGACCATCGCCGCGATCGGGCCGAAATGATGCACCGCGGCGGTTTTGATTGCCTGCTTCAAATGCCTATCGATCCGGTGCCGGTCGGATGCCCCCTCGTGCTCGAGGATGCCCACGTTGCTGATTTCGGTCGTGGCGGTATCGTCGATCGTATCTGTGGTCAATTGCGACAATATCGAGCTGGTATCGAGTTTTTCCGTGACCGAGTCCGAGATATCCAGCGCCATCTGGTTAGTGATCTTGGCGCGCTCGATCTGCATGATGAACGGCAATGCGTCAATGCCTTTTTTAACGCGGTAGGTCAACAGGACAATATCACCCTGATCGAAACCGATCTGGAACGCGTGCTTGCGATCGCAGAGACCGGTGACCAGGCCGCTGTAGGCCTCACGATGGTGGCTTCTCACCAGGTCGACAAATTGGTCGTATAAGATCCAGTCGCTCACGTCTGTTGTTCAAGCCTGCAGCTTCGATTCCGCTGCGCCACTATGCGGCTTTCTTGGCCCGGGCGTAAATTCGCTTAAACGCAACCCGCAAGCTGACCTGCATACGCTGAAAGGAATCCGCAAGCTGCCCGATCTCGTCGTTCGATTCACTCACGATGTTCTGTTTCAGATCGCCGTGGCTGATCGTGTCGGCGTGTTTTGCCAGGCGGGTAATCGGGCCAACGATAACCTGGTTCATGACGATCGTCATGATCGCTACCAGCACCACGATTAGGATCAGTAGCGTTATAACGTTAGCGAAGGTGGCAGCGGCCAGTTGCCGTGCCATCTGCCTCTTGGATACAAAAACCGCAATCTGGCCGATTGACTTGTTGCCGTTATTGACGTCGTTTTGCGACTTGATCAGGTCACCGGCAATGGCGCCGTTCGATGGCACCGGCAGACCCGCGGAACTGCGTTCGCGCGCCGAGAATATCGACTTGCCGCCTTCATCCCAGACCACGATTGCGTGAATATTGTCTTCCAGCATTTCGGCTTCGAGGGTCGAGTCGACCAGGTCCTGGTCGAGGTCCCACATCGGCCCGATCAAGTGCTTGGACAGGCGCTGCGAGGTCACCTGGGCCAGTTTCTCCAGGTCGGCGGCCAGCTGCCTTTGATCGTTGACAGTGTTATATGCGCTCAGTCCCCCGAGTACCAGCGTACAGGAGATGATGATCACGACGACGACCTTCATGCGAATAGTGCTGTACCAGCGAATATCTTTAGTTGCCATTGTTGATTCCTAATTTCAGAATTACTTGCGTAACCGGTTGACGATGCGATCGAACTGACCGTTCTGGCGTATCTTCGCCAGCCCGCGATTGAAGTCCGCGATTACTTTATTGCCGTCGGCAATATTGCGCGACGCCATCAGATATAGCCCGTGCGTTTCCAGCGGTGGCTCGACGAATTCGACGTTGCCGATGCAAAAGCCTTCCTTCCTCGCCTCGTAACGAAACAGGTCGAAGTTCATCACCGCCATGTCGATGCGTCCGCGGAACAATTTGCGGATATTCAGGTTGGGGAAGCTTGCGACTTGCTTGTTGAGATAATTGGCCGCATCGAATTCCTCGCTGTTGGCAAACCCACGCGAAATGCCGATGCTGTAGGGTGCCAATTCGCGCAGGGAGTCATAACGGGTAATCCCGAGCCCCGGGCGCGCGATCAGGCCGAGCTGCAGAAAATAAATCGGATCACTGAAGATATACGTTTGTTCGCGTTCCTTGTTGTGGTACGCGCCCATGACGATATCGGCCTTACCTTCCTCTACTTCCTTGAGCGCTCGGGTCCAGGGAATGAAATCGACCTCCGAAACGTGGCCACCGGCGCGGAACGCGGCCTTGACGATGGCCGTGGTCAAGCCCTCTTCGGGTAGCTCGGAACCGTAGTGCGGTGCCCATTCGACGGTCAGCATGGATATTTCGCGCGCCTGCACCGAAGGCAAGAGCACAAAGGCCAGCAGAATTGACAGTAAGGATTTTTTACTAAGCATATAACCTACTCCCTAATTTCATATAGCAACAGACACCATCGCGGAACGTTTGCGCTTACTTCTGCAAGAAATAAATCTTAAATAGGGTTTTTATTATTTGTAGCCTATTGGCCAATATAAAAAATTTACTTCGATCGATAAATAAACCCTGACAGGCATGATGCCTGCCCGGGTAATTAAGTATGGTTTATTTTGAGAAATTTTTCATAAAATCATCGCTTCGGTCGAGCCTCTGGCGGTCCCGGTTCGCGATTGGCCTTCAGCTTACGCTGTCAGGCCGAGCATCTTGCTACCCTTCGATCCTTCGATTGCCGAAGCGATCGAGATTTTTCGCCTGCGGCGCACCCGGCAACAATTTCCTGAAATCCCCGGTTGTATCACCAACCCGTCGCGGACACTCATAGTCCATATTTAAGTCGATTTAGCGGTCATGCCGTAACCAGGTTTTTGCAACTTTCCCAATGTAGTGCATAAAATCATTGCCAGTTCTACCCGGCGCTTCCTCTGATAAATCGTGCAGCCTTGTCTTGTCCGGGGAAATATCCGGCATCTTATTATTGATTAACGCCCTCCTGGATACGCTCATCATTTCCCAGCGCTTGAGAAATTCCGCTTGCTTTTCCTGTTCCGGAATTTCTTTTGATATCTCTGCCGCTAAATTGCTTGCCGATGTACTCCTGGTTTCATGCTCCGCCATGATGATTGTCGCACTCGGTCCTACAATGTCAGTTAGCAGATTCGTCATCGAATTCAGCTCGTCTCTATTGATTAACGCTCGCCTGTTCATTGACGTTCGATTGCGCCTGGATATGCTCATCACTTCCCATCGTTTGAGAAATTCTACTTGCTTTTCCTGTTGCGGGATTTCTTTTGAAATTTCTATCGCTAAATTGTTTGCCGATGTGCTTTTAGTTTCATGCTCTTCCATAATGATTGTCGCACTCGGTCCGACAATGTCGGTTAGCAGGGTCGTCATCGAATCCAACTCGTCTTCGCTCGGCGAATAGTTTTGTACCGATTTTGGTACGACCGAGGCAGCTTGTCTTGAAGAGCTCGCTACCTTCGACTGCAGATTGGGCAATGCCCGTTTTATCGCCTGCATGAATTCCAGCACAGTTTGATATCTTTTCTCTCTATCAACTTCTAATCCCTTGGTTACAACGGGAATTAGCGCGGTAGGGTAGGCTGCCGAGTAATCGATCCGGTTTCCGGGAGGCATGTCGACAATTTCGGTTAACCTGGAGCGATGGAATGGCGAGTTATCTGGCATCATTTTGAGTAATTCCAGGAATAACCTTGCAGCTGAGAATACGTCAGCACGGGCATCAGCCTCTAATCCAAACCTTAGCTCAGGTGCCATATATCTTGGTGTACCCATGAAACTACCGATCATCGTCAAATCCGAATTTTCCATGAGCCTGGCCATGCCAAAATCGGTCAACTTGATATGGCCACTTCCGCCTAAAATCAAGACATTGGAGGCCTTGACGTCGCGATGAACAATATTTAATCCATGTGCCGTATGCAGTGCTTTGAGCAACTGCGATATGATCTGGAGGCTACGTCTCAGACTGATGCCGCGCCCATGTTTAAGCCGGTGTTTAATAAGCTTGTGCACCGAAACCCCGTCGACGTATTCCATAATGATATAAGGTTTATTTTGGTGCTCACCATACTCAAGGATGCTGACAATGTTGGGGTGAATGCATTTTGCAGCCGAGATCGCCTCGCGTTTGAATCGCGTTAACAGTTCTTCGCCCACCTTACCGGTAGTCAGATGCGGATGCAGAATTTTTATCGCGACGCGGCGTTGGATGTCAGGGTCGTATCCCGCGTAAACAGCGCCGATCCCGCCTTCGCCCAGCAACGATTTAACTTCGTATTTCCCGATCTTTTGAGGTTTATCTACCATCGTGCCTGGCCTGGATTTTATTTACCCATATAAGGTAATGATACCACCATGTACTGATGAACTAACCAAAGTTACAAAAACGTTGAATGTCTTGAGTTTCATACGACTGTCTCAGTGACAATAGGGAGACGCAATGCCATGTTACTAAGGTTATTTAACATAGGAGGAGGCAATTCAGCATCCCTCAAATGGGTTAATCCTGCATTTTCGGATATGCACTTTAGTATTTCTAGTGTATGTCGAATATTGAACTGTTTTAAATCTGTCGCATCGACAAAAAAAATATGAGCCAAATGCTGGGGGTTAAAACATGCACATAAATTAGAGTCTTTAATGCTAAGAGAATCGACCGAGTCCAGTAACTCGACATTAATTGGAATTCCTGCATTGTTACTATATATAGTAGTAAGAGTCAACAGAAACCACCATATATAGGTTTTTCTTGTAAAAACAGAAGCATTCTGCTCTAAACTGTCAGGCTGAACGCGACCCACATGATTACAAACAATACTAAAAATGTATTTGGTTGCATAACCGCTTACACTTTAATAAAAATCGGTCCTAGCCTGTAGTAGATAGATTTTATGCTTGTAGTCGGGCCATTAATTCATTTGATCTGGTAATTGTCAGGAATTTCGGATGTCAGTAAAACAGGAAGCGCAAACGCACGAAAGGTATCGACATTTTTTAACCATAACCACGCGCTGGATGGATAACGACGTCTAGGTCACATCAGCAACGTTCAGTATTACAGCAACTTCGACACCGCGGTAAATCGATATTTAATCGACCAGGGTGTGCTCGATATTCACCGGGGCGAGGTTATCGGCCTGGTGGTTGAGACGCATTGTAATTTTTACAGCAGTGCGGCCTTTCCCGCCGACATCGAGGCTGGTATTCGGGTTGCTCACCTTGGTCGGAGTTCGGTGTTACGAAGTTGGGCTGTTTGTCGAAGGTGACTAGGCAGCAATCGCCCAGGACCACTTCGTTCATGTTTACGTGGATCGCGAAAGTCAAGAATCGGTGGATATTCCAGATAATCTGCGCTCGGTCCTATCTACAACGGCATCAAACCAAGCTTAGCTCGATCTGGAGAGTATCGAACGCTGGGTTGTGATGGGCTAATCGAAAGCTATCACGACGGCTCGATTTTAACCCAGTCGGCAATATTTTCGTTTTCACGGCTATGCATAACTTCAACAGTACGTCCTGCTTCGCAATCGTCGATGCTCGCTTCGATATTGGTTTTTTTCTTTTTTGAGCGATCGAGCCACATTCGAGTCGACTGGGTGATAGTTATTTCTTTTTCGCCGGTACTGGTTTTCATCACGAAGCTATTAGTCTGCCGGTTTACGACAGTGATACTACCGATATAGCTGTGCTTGTTTGAAATACCTGGCGACATTCCGATGGGAATAAACTGTTCGGCGGTTTGTTGGGCGTAACTCAAAGACGGCCCCCAAAAAGCAATCATCAAGAGCAACGTTACAGTTGAGATTTTACTCATATTTAAAGCTCTCATTAGAAAACCTCCATTATCGATATCGACGGAACCTATTCCGACAGATTGTTGCGCGCATCAATATGCGCCGAAATCGCATCCTTGACATACTGGTTTCGATCTTTTGGCTTCGAAGCGGATATTGCCTTTTGAATCAATTCGAGTGTCGCTGCGAGGTGGGCCGTTGCTTCGGGGTGCAGGCCCCCACCTGTCAATACTTGCAGGGCATCATCGGTTTCGGAAAACGCGCGCTCTAACAATGGTTTGCTGTCCTCGATTGATTCGTTTGATTCTTCTGTGGTGCGCTCGAGCAAATCATTGCTACTGCGTATATTTTCCAACGCGTTAATAACCCGTAAAAATGCGGCAACAGCTACGACCTGTGTAGCGTCTAAATTAATTGCACTGCCGGTCGCATTAACCAGTAATTGGCCTGCAGGAGAATTGGTAAATGCATCTCCATTGTAAAATGCGACTGATCCCTCGATTGTTTCCACCGAGTTATTATGAAAAAATGGCCCGGTGTCTGCTGCTTCGACAAGTGTTGGCGTATTAAATTCGCCATTACCCGGAGATCCGAAGCCATCATCCGGCGGTACCAGTTGATCGGTAAGCCGGGCAGGTTGATCGGGTAGATTCTCCACACCGGTGTTGAAATTCAAATTCCCGGCGCCAGCCCCGAAGATAGCAGGATCACCGTTAGCGCCGGCATTGAAGTGGCATGCGTTACACTTCCCTAAACCGTTGTCCAGGAAAATTTCCTGCCCCCTCGAGGCGACGATACCTTTTAATCCAAGAGGAAGTTCTAATTCTACCTGTCGACCGAGAGACAATTGAAAGGCTTCAAGCGCATCGAGTTCTTCATCCGTGGGAAGCCTGAAGTCAACACCGGCAATCCTGTCGGTCGTTTTTGTGAAATGTTGAATCACGGCGCCGACTGCAAATGATCTCAGGGAACCATCGCCGGGTGCACCGTCACCAGACCATCCGGTGCGGGGTCCGTCACGACTGTCGATCGAGGTTCTCTGGGCGAGCGTATGGGGAACACCACGCATATTGAAATTAGCTTCAAGATCGTCAAATCCGTCCTGATTTTCCAATATCAGCGCAAACCCTCGCATTAGTACCGGGTTTTCAAAGTTTTCGGCAAGATCCGAGTTCGTTTCGGCGACAAACAGGGGATCGCTGGAATCCAGGGTTGCTATAAATGAGGGAGTCAGCCCAAAATTGTCTGTCGGTCGATGGCAAGTAGCGCAGGTACGTCCGTTTCCGGAAAAAGTTTCATTGAGGAATATTTGTTCACCTATTTCCTCCAAAGTAGGTGGCGGTGGATCTTCACAGCCCGATACGAGTAGTGTTGTTGTAAAGAGAAATAAGGCAATGGTGACGTAAAACTGACCAGACGATAACTTGTTGACGATCCTAATCATCTCTGTACTCCGTTTCGAGGCACTAAGCACGAGAAATCATAAACTTTTAGGTTTTAAAATTCACAACTATTCCCTGTTGAGCGTAATATTGAGAATCATTTCTCCTTGTTAAGTGTTGAAAACTCAACAAATTGGGTATTTATTAGCTTCCCGGCAATAGATATGGCCGTCCCTGGCCCTAAATGTTTGGGAATGGCTTGATTATTGATCGACGATCAAGTTGCCATTACTCAGCAGGTTATCGAGAATTTGCTGATCGGTGAGCGTACCGTTCGCGGTCAGGTCGACACCGCTTAAAACGATCTCCTGGCTGGTTTCAAATGTGCCGGTGTCACCGTCGACGTCGATGCTGATAGTAGTATCACCAGTAACGCCGTTATAACTGAAATACAGGAAACCATCCAGCGAGCCCAGGTCTTCACCTTGCAGCATATCTGAAAGATCGAGCACATCGCCGCCGACACCGACGGTAAAATCGGCAATCGTATCGATTGCGGGCGTACCCACCGTACCTTCGTCTCCGGATTCAAGTGCGAAGATATCGATTCCGTCACCACCAACGAGACTGTCATTTCCACTGCCTCCATTGATTCGGTCATCACCTGCATCGCCGAAGATGACATCGTCACCAGATCCACCTGTCAGCACGTCGTCACCGGCTCCACCTTCCAGGCGATCATCGCCGGAACCGCCGAATACCTGGTCGTCACCTTCACCACCGAGCACTACGTCGTCTCCTGAGCTGCCATCAACAAAGTCGTCTCCAGCTCCACCGTCAAGAGTATCGGAACCAGCGCCGCCACTCAGACTATCCTGGCCATCTCCACCACCGAGGTAATCATCGCCGATCCCACCGGATAGGGTGTCGTCACCTGCGCCACCGGACAGTGAGTCATGGCCAGCATTGCCGGCTAGAATATCGTCACCGTCGTCACCAATAATGGCATCGTTGAGGCTTCCACCCGCAATATTATCGATGCCGCTGGTGCCTGCGATGGTTTGATCGATAGTGTAAAGCGCTAACTGGGCACTATCTGATTGACCATCTGTATCGGTGAGCGTGTAGTCAATAAGTTGCGGCTCTTGCATGGAGGCGCTTGCGGTGGCAGGTATTTGGTAACTGATATTTCCGAGACCAAGGTCGTAGCCAGTGCCCGTGTACTCGATGTCAAACTGAGTGACCCCCGAGAACTGTGAGAGATCCAGCGTTTCTGAACCGGAGCCTGAAGCCGACAGGACTATAGTATCCGTGGATAAAAAGCCATCGCCATCGGTATCGTGCGTGACGATAACCGTCGCCTGATCGTTGTTCACACTCTGGAAGTCGTTTATCTGCAGAACCAGGTTGCTGATGCCATCCGGTGCGGCCGTTGGGTCAAATGTGACCAGTAATGCTTCACCTTGACTCAATAACTGACCGTTGCCACCGGAAACACCCACACCGTTGCCTGAATACTCAAGGCTGCCACCACCCGCACGAACGCTGATATTGATGTTCGTATCAGCATCGACATTAGCCTGAGATGTTGTATCGGTCGATACATCGATCGGAGCACCGGCCTGATCAGGAGTAAACTGGTAGAAACCGTTGCTACGCATGATGAATTCGGAGCCATCGTTCGAATCAGTTACCGTCGCCTGCATGATTCCGTTACCGTCAAGATCGGTTTCGTAGTCGAAGGTCCAATTCAGATTGCTGCCGTTGGTTCCATTTGCCGGGTTTACCGTGAATCCGCTGGATGGTACAGGGTCATAGTCGACAAATCTCAGTGTCGAATCGCCACCAGTCGTATTCGCAATTTCTACGGAACCTATCCCGGTGTAAGCGGACAGATCGATCGTAGTTCCACTGCCAGCGGTATGTGTAAATGATCCCAGCACGGTAACACCGTCGATGTCGTAAACCGTGATATCGACTTCGTCACCACCACTGTAGTCATTCATGGTCAAGGTCAGGTTTTCAACACCGTAGGGTAGAGCACCCAGATCGAAGTCGATCACCATGGACTCGTCGTTGTTGAGTCGACTGTTGCCTACGCCGACACCCTGGTCACCACCACCGTTGTCAAAACCAAGTGTATCCGGAACGCCGCCGTCAAAGCCGCTGATCGTGAAATTGGAGGCATCGATATTGGTCTGGCTGTTGACTTCGATATTTTCGCTGTTACCGGTGGGGTCGGGCAGAGGTACCAGGGTGAAGTCAGCGCTATCAAGCGATATCGAGGTTCCTTTGTAGGTAAACTCAGTAACCACCGCATTATCGACAATCTTGTCGACACCACCACCCTGGGTAGTGAACGGTGATATGTTGACGCCAAACTGCGGACCGCCATCGGTACCCAATGCGGTAATAACATTACCGGCTGCGACTTCAAACGGATCCAGGCTGTGCAGGTCGTCCCTGGCATCGGGCGCATCGTCAATGATATTGATAGTTGCGGTTGCTGAGGCGGTATCACCGTCACCGTCGATTATGGTGTAATCGAAATCAAAAACTGAAGGTGCCAGCCCATTCGGTGCACTTAAAGTGTAAGCTCCGTCTGCAAAATTGAAAGTAAAGGTGCCGTAGGCGAATCCATCATCGGTACCCAGTTCAATTGTGCTGCCACTAACAACAACTGTTGCAACAAGTGCTGCCGGAACGGTTACCGTGCTGCCATCGTAACTGAAGGTATAATCGGTGCCGCCGAGGTCGGTGGTGAACGATTGAACATAACCACCGTCTGCACCAAACAGAACATTGGAAACCGACCCGTTAGCGGTAATGTTGCCGCCAAATGCAGTTGGGACAGTAGACAGTAATTCAGATTCGAGTGCGGATACATCGGTTACGATTAATGCATCGTCCACGGCACCACCGCCCTGACCTAATGAATCAATATTGTGGATATAGTTCAGGTCAGATAAGTCACTGGGCAAACTCGATCCAATACCAACCGAATAAGAATCCACTGAGTTGCTATTTACAAAATCAATATACCCACTGCCAATTGGCGAGGTGCCAGCATTGGCTTCACCATCGGATATGAAGTAGGAAATATTCTGCACGTCGTCCGCCGGAATCTGGCCTGCCAGATCGGTAGTCAGCTGCGTTTGAATTTCATCGGTTGCGTCAACGTAGTCGGTACCACCCCCAGGTGTTACGCCGTTCAAAGCCGTTTCGAAGGCAGCGAAATCGCTATAGGTGCCAACGAAACTGGCATCTGAGTTGAATGTGATCAGCGTAATCTCAACCTGGGTAGACTGATTGAAATATTCCGCACCCAGTGCCGATAAAGCCTCTTGAGCAATTTCCATTCTCGTCGATTCGCCCGCATCGGGGGGATTATTGCCCGTATCAGCGCCCCAGCCCATGCTGCCCGAATCATCCAGCGTGAAGATAATATTAAAAATCTTCTCTTCAGATTCGGGAACATCCTGAACAACGTCGTTTGCCACCGGCGCATCATCAATTACCGAAATCGTCAGGGTATCCGATAAAGCGACGCCCTCTGTGAAGGTATAGTTAAATACTTCGTCAACATCATTACTGGTTCCGTCAGCTGTATTCAACACATAGACATAATCGCCTGCATTGAAGCCGGGAGTCGTATTGTCGGCATATACGGTGAGGGTGCCTATCGCGGTGTTGATGGTGATTACACCACTTACCGGAACTATTCCATTGACATCATCGATGGTGCTAGTAGGGGTAGAAGCAGCGTCGTTTGCAAATAAATTACCAGTGACCGTATCGCTGCCACCACCGACACCTGTGCCATTGCCGAGTGCGCTTTCATAGACGGTGCCGATATCGGCCTCGGTAGAACCGACGTTGACTGTCGTCGTTGCTGATGTGGTCAAACTGCCGTCAAATACGTCGTAAGTCAGCGTATCCTGTCCCGGTGTAGCACCCGCATCGAATTCGAGCCCTGCTAGCTCCGCCAGAGTCAGCGTATTACCGACTGATACTGGAGTACCATCTGACAGGGTGACGGTGCCTACACTTGCAGGTAATCCTGTAATCGTAATAACCAACAGGTTATCATCTGTATCAGGATCGGTAGGGACAGTTATATTAAGCGCATTGTCGTTGCTGTTATCCAGCACGAAAACATTGCTATCAAACACGTCGGGCGCATCATTGACCGCAGTTATCGACAGTGTGCCGGCATCCGAACCAAACAGGTTGGCATAACTTTGATCAAATGCCTCGATGGTGATATTGCGCACCGAGGTACTGGGGTTTTCGGAACTGTTTTGATAGGTGATTGAATCCAGAACAGCTTCATATTCGTCTATATCAACACCACCGGTTAAGGTGAGTTCCCAGGTGGAGCCGGTCACCGAAACGTTGGCTACTACACTGGTGCCTGCAGTCAGATAATTAATAACATCCTGTGATGCGATGTATCCGTCTATGGTAACCACGACTGACGATAAATTGGTGCTATCGACGTCGGTAATATTAACGCCTGAAATCAGTGATACCGGGCTATCATTTTCGGTGTACGCGGTATCAGGCACGTTAGTAACCACAGGTGGATTAGGGGCAGCGGCACTGACTTCAATTGTTATAGAAGCAGTATCCGTTTCAAGATCATCATCGATCAGCCTATAGTCGAAACTGGTGGTACCGGTAAACCCGAGGTTAGGGTCGAAGGAAAAACTCCCGTCATTTGAGTCGTAGAAAACAGTACCATCGGCATTAGGAATACTGTAAATCCCGGAACCAGGAGGCGTCTCGGTGTAACCGGGGGCTGTCACATCTACAACTGCGTTGTCGACCAGGGTATCGTTGGCCAAAACATTGGTAATGATCAGAGGTGTATCAACCGCAGTTATGTAACTGTCATCAACCGCGTCGGGCGCGCCGTTATTGGCACCTATGGTACCGATACCCTGGACACCACCGCTGATGGTATGAGCAGCTATATCAAAGTTGACGGTCTGATTAAAATTGGTCAGGTCAAGAGAAAGGATTTCATCGCCTTCAAACACGTCGGTATCGCTGTTAACCGTAACCGTTACAGTCGTCGAAGTGCTGCCAGCCGTTATCGTTCCTACTGTGCTGGAAATGCCAACAAAATCAGCTCCAGCCAGGGCACTGATATCAGCGGTTTCATAATCAAAAGTTAAATCGCTACCCAGTGTTTGATCAATAGAAATGGTAAATGTTAATGCTGTTGTGCCCGCTGCAGGTTCCTGTACAGATACATCAGTGACAGTTACTGTAGGTAAGGTATTAATTGTGACATCGGTGGTTGCAGTATTACTATTGTTCGAGCCGTCAGTGACAACCACGTCAATGCTGCGGGTAGTATTTGTAGTCGATCCGTCATTCGAGAACTGAATCGCCCGGATAGCATCCTGGTAGTCGGACAATGACGCGGAACCTGACAAGGTAATGATTCCCGTCACCGAGTCATAGGCACTTGCTGTTATGCCGGCGGGCATCGAGCCAACAGTTAGTAAATCTCCACTTTCGACACTGTTAACCGTGATGGTTGCTCCGGTAAGGTTGGTGTCGTCGACATCAGTAATATTGATATCAGTATCGGCGATGTAAGCTGCGCTGCCGTCTTCGGTAAAGGTCACGGCATAATTATTGCCCGCAGCTGCGCTGTCGTTAGCATCCAGGTCTATAACTGGTGCATCGTTCACCGATGTTACGGTCAAGTTCACCGCGGCCGGGTTAGAGACCTGGCCGTCATCATCTTCAACGGTATAGCTGAAGCTGTCGGGTCCGAAGTAGTTGGCGTTCGGGGTATACGTCACGACACCGGTGGTCGCATTGACACTCACGGTACCATTGCTCGGACCGGAGGTAATCACGACCGTGGTCGGATCGATAGTACCGTCAAGATCGGTATCGTTGGCAACGACATCCACGTCTACGCTGCCATCTTCAGCCACACTGGCACTATCAACCACCGCAACGGGTGCATCGTTAACGTCGGTGACCGT